>Ga0335074_10000023_pt1 | contig 307356 bp, 302 predicted proteins | sample Lox_Sample_23_FD_206715 | JGI IMG/M metagenome (GOLD analysis project Ga0335074, IMG submission 206715) | Soil microbial communities from Loxahatchee National Wildlife Refuge, Florida, United States - Lox_Sample_2.3 | ecosystem: Environmental > Terrestrial > Soil > Wetlands | place: USA... | reverse complement strand
GGGGGGGGTCCTTTTGCGTGGGTGGTTTTGTGGGGGGGGGCCCCCCCCCCCCCCCGCCGGCGGCGCATGCGCCGCCGGGGCCGGGCCGCATGCGGCCCGGCCTGCCTACTGAAGCGTGGCGTTGACCGAGGTCTCGACGCCCGCCAGCGCGCGGGAGACGGGGCAGTTCTGGCCCGCGCTGGCCGCCGCCTGTTCGAACGCGGACTGATCGATCCCGGGCACCCGGCCGGTCACGGTCAGCTCTGAGGTCGTGACCGTGGGGACGCCGTCGCGCTGATCGAGGGCGACCTTGGCCTTGACATCCAGCGCCTCGGGGGCGTGTCCCGCTTCGGTGAGCTCGTGGGAGAGGGCCATCGCGAAGCACGCCGCGTGGGCGGCCGCGAGCAGCTCCTCGGGACTCGTCTTGCCCTCCGAGCGCTCGGTCCGCGAGGCCCAGGTGACCTCGGATTCGCCGAACGCGCCGCTGTCGAAATTGAGCGTCCCCTTGCCGTGGGCCAGGTCGCCCTGCCAGTTGGTGGTTGCGCTGCGTTCGGCCATGGGCATGTCTTGAGACCTCCTTAGTGGTGCTCGATCACGCGGTCGATGAGCCCGTAGGAGACGGCCTCGTCGGCCTTGAAGAAGCGGTCGCGCTCCATGTCGTCGTGGACCTGCTCGATCGGCTGCCCGGTGTGGTGGGCGTAGATCTCGTCGATCCGCTGGCGCACGTTGAGGATCTCCTGGGCGTGGATCTCGATGTCCGTGGCCTGGCCCTCGAACCCGGCCGAGGGCTGGTGGATGAGGATCCGGCTGTTGGGCAGCGAGAAGCGCTTGCCCTTGGTCCCGCCGGTCAGGAGCAGCGAGCCCATCGACATGGCGATCCCGACGCAGATGGTCTGGATCTCCGGCTTGATGAACTGCATGGTGTCGTAGATGGCCAGGCCCGAGTAGATCGAGCCGCCGGGTGAGTTGATGTAGATCGAGATGTCTTTGTCAGGGTCCTGGGACTCGAGGTGCAGGAGCTGCGCCACGATCAGGTTGGCGATCATGTCGTCGATCGGCGTGCCCAGGAAGATGATGCGTTCGTTGAGCAGCCGGCTGTAGATGTCGAACTCACGCTCGCCGCGCGCGGTTCGCTCGATGACCATCGGAACTAGGGGCATAGGTGCAGCGTAGCCGCGTTCAGGGGACGATCACCGCTGAGCCCTCGAAGCGGCCGTTTCGCAGGTCGTCAAGGGCCTGCTCGGCGCGGGGCAGTTCGTAGACCTCGACCGTGGTGCGGACGGGGATCGCGCGCGCCAGCTCCAGGAACTCGGTCCCGTCCTGGCGGGTCAGGTTGGCCACCGAGCGGATCTTGCGCTCCTCGTAGAGGAGGTCGTAATCGAACGAGGGAATCGGGGTCATGTGGATCCCGGCGCAGACGACGACGCCATCGGGCGCGAGTGCTTTCAGCGCCTGGGGGACGAGCTCGCCCGCGGAGGCGAAGATGATCGCGGCGTCGAGGGGATGTGGGGGGTTCTCGTCCGAGCCGCCGGCCCAGACGGCGCCCAGGCTGGTGGCGAACCTCTGGGTCCGCGCGTCGCCCGGACGGGTGAAGGCATATACGTCGCGGCCCTGGTAGACGGCGACCTGGCATATCTGGTGCGCGGCCGAGCCAAAGCCATAGAGGCCGAGGCGGTGGGCCTCGCCGGTGAAGCGAAGCGCCCGGTAGCCGATCAGCCCGCCGCACAACAGCGGCGCGACGAGCTCGGTGGGGAAGTCGTTTTCGTCGGGGAGGGGGAGGCAGTAGCGCTCGTCGGCCACGGTGAGCTCGGCGTAGCCGCCGTCGATGTCGCGGCCGGTGAAGCGGGCGTTGACGCACAGGTTCTCGCGCCCGGTCGTGCAGTACTGGCAGGTGCCGTCGGTCCAGCCGAGCCAGGGCACGCCGACCCTTCTCCCGTCGTCGGTCGTGGCGACGATCTGGTGCCCGAGGACGACGGGGAGCTTGGTCGCCTCGATCTCGTGGTCGCGCAGGTGGAGGTCGGTGCGGCAGACGCCGCAGGCGTGGACGGTGAGCTTGAGTTGGCCCTGGCCGGGCTCGGGATCGGGTAGTTCTGTCTCCTGGAGCGGTTGGCCCTGTTTCTGTAGTACGACCGCACGCATCACCGCTAGCGTAAGCCCTCACATGTTCCCGCTGAACCTGCCGAACTTTCTCACCGTCATCCGCATTCTGCTCGTGCCGGTCCTGGTCGTGGCCCTGCTCGACAAGACCGGCGGCGGGGACCTCCTGGCGGCAGTGGTGTTTGCGGTGGCCTCGCTGACCGACGCGATCGACGGCTGGCTGGCCCGGCACCGGGGCTCGGTGACGACGTTCGGGAAGCTGATGGACCCAATCGCCGACAAGCTCCTGATCATCGCGGCGCTGATCGTGCTCGTGTCGCTGAACCGGCTCGCGGCGTGGGTGGCGATGGTGATCATCGCGCGGGAGTTCGCAGTCACGGTGCTGCGCGTGGCCGTCGGCTCACAGCAGCACGTGGTCATCTCGGCCAGTGGCTTCGGGAAGGTCAAGACCGTACTGCAGGTGGCGATGGTGATCTGCGTGATCGCCGTGCACGGCCACCCGGTGTGGCTCGACGTTCTGATCTACGTGACCGTGCTCGTCACGGTGCTCTCGGGGGCGGACTACTTCTTCGGGCTCCGGCGCGGACTGGCTTCCGCGACCGAGCCTCAGGGCAGCTGATCCAACCAGGCCCGGCGGGTCGTGTGCGCCGGCGTCGGCTCGCCCGTGGCCAGCTCGCCGCGGATCTCCCCGAGCGTCCCGAAGCGTTCCGCCACCACGTTGTGCTGGTGGATCGTCTCGAGGTTGACCTGGCGGGCTTCGACGAAGGCGGCGTTGGCGAGGGTGGGGAAGCGGTCGATGACGCCCTGGACCATCTCGCGCACGCAGTCCTCGACGAAGCGGGGGCGGCGGTGCGCCTTCTCGACCACGGCGGCCTCGTCCGAGCGCTTCATCAGCTCGTAGATCTCTGAGGACATCGCCTGCTCGGCGATCTCGAGCAGGGTGGCGGCGTCGATCTCGTCGTCGCACATCTCGGTGCACCCGATCTGCAGCGTGGCGAGCCCGCGCTGGTTGTGGGTGGCCACGGGAACGGCCTCGAGGATGCGCTCGATCTCCATCGCGTCGAAGCCCTGCTCTTGGAGGCGGTGGCGCGCGTTACCGGCGACGAGCGCCTGCGCGCACGGACACGCCGTGATGCCCTGCGCGGTCACGCCGGTGAGCCGGCGCGTGCCGAGCTCCGAGCAGACGGCGGCGCCGTGCAGGGTGTAGATCTCCTGCGTCTGCACGCCGGAGATGGGGGCGGGCTTGTGCTCCGGGAAGCGCGCTTCGACCGACACCTCGGCGCGCCGCGCGCCCTGGCGGTCGCGCACCAGCTGGGCGATGTGCTCGGCCAGCGTCTCGACCTTGAACGTCGACTCGCCGAGGACGACCTGGCCGATGGCCTCGTTGATGACCTCCTCGAAGCGCGACATGTGCGCGCCCTTCTGAGTCGCGTCGAGCTCGACCGTGCATTCGAACCGAGCCGAGAACAGCTGCTCGCCGCCGTTGTGCTTGAGGCGGATGACCTTCTCGACGCCGGTGACGCCGACGCGGGAGAGGCTGAGCCGGACCGCCGGGTGCTGGGACTGGACGTCGATGGTCGAGACGGTGGACGTCTGTTCTGAGGTCATACGTCTATTAAGGGTAGAGAGCCGCACCCGCCGCGTTCATGTTGCGGCGCGTTGGCGCGCCCCGCGAACTTACGGCGACCTTAGTTTCGTTGTACCTTGTGTGCTATCACTCCGCGGTCGCACCGGAGGGAGAGAGAGACAATTGGAGGGAGCTCAGGGGCGATGAGCGAAACCGGCATTGCGCTGTTAGGGGACGAAGCACCGATCGCGGAGCTCGATGAGCTGCGCCCGCTGATTGCGGAGGGTCAGGAACGCGGCTTCGTCACCTTCGATCAGATCTCGACCTGCCTGGACGAGATCGAGGTCACCAAGGAGCAGATCCAGGAGCTCCACACCTACCTGGACGAGCAGGGCATCGACATCGTCGATGCCGAGGGGCGGCTGGCCAAGTCCGAGGGCAGCACGGTCGAGCAAGCCAGTCAGCGCGCAAGGGAGCCTGAGAGCGAGCAGCCGCGCAAGAAGGTCGAGGTCGACCTCACCGTCGAGCCCTCGCTTGACTCGTTGCGCCTCTACCTGCGCTCGATCGGGCGCGTGAATCTCTTGAGCGCCGATCAGGAGGTCACGCTGGCCAAGCGGATCGAGCGCGGCGACATGCTGGCCAAGCAGCAGATGATCGAGGCGAATCTGAGGTTGGTCGTCTCGATCGCCAAGTCGTATCTGGGCCGGGGCCTGACGTTCTTGGACCTGATCCAGGAGGGGTCGATGGGGCTGATCCGCGCCGTCGAGAAGTTCGACTACCGGCGTGGCTACAAGTTCTCGACCTACGCGACCTGGTGGATCCGCCAGGCCGTGACCCGAGCCATCGCCGACAAGGGCCGGACGATCCGGATCCCCGTGCACATGGTCGAGAAGCTCAACAAGGTCGTGCACGTCGAGCGCCAGCTCGTGCAGACGCTGGGCCGCGAGCCCACGCCGGACGAGATCGCGGTGGAATTGGAGACCTCGGTGCGCGAGGTCAAAGACGTGCTGCGGATGGCCCAGCAGCCGATCTCGCTGGAGCGCCCGGTGGGGGAGGAGGACGACTCCGAGCTGGGCGACTTCGTCGAGGACCAGACGGCCGAGTCGCCGTTTGAACTCGCGTCCGAGCACCTGCGGCGTGAGAACCTGCGCCGGGCCTTGAACGCGCTGCCCGCGCGCGAGCGCGAGGTGATCGAGATGCGCTTCGGGCTCACCGGCGAGCGCCCCTACACGCTCGAAGAAGTCGGCCGGGCCTTCAACGTGACGCGCGAGCGGATCCGCCAGATCGAGAACCACACGCTGAAGAAGCTCGAGGCGTTGCCCGAGGCGCAGCGGCTGCGGGACGCTTCGTAGGGGGCGCGCACTCCAAGCGCGTCGATAACGCCGGCGGGGCGTCAGCTGGTTGTGCGTCAGCCGAGCCCGCAGCGCGAGGCTGGCACGCCAGCGACTCACTCCGGCCGCGGGTGGGAGCTGCGTCGCCGTTGTGACGCCATGCGTCACACGCGCGACGAACCCCCGGGGGCGAGGGGCGGTGTGTCGTCCGCGTGCCAGGCGATGGGGCGACGCACCAGCGCCTACGCCCGGATCCGCTGCAACTGTTGCAGTCTTGTCGCAGTTCTGTCGCAGTTTTGTGGCGATTTCCAGGGCTTTTCGTCCGGAGGCGGGTGTACTTTGGTGGCCATGGGTCAGCGGTGGACACCGAGGCGGCAGGGGGATGCCGGGGAGCTGTCGGCGATGCATTGGCTGGGAAGCCACGGCGCCACCGTCGCGATTCCCGTCGGGCACAGTCCTGACTACGACGTGTTGGCCGACTTTGGCGACCGGATCCTCCGCGTGCAGGTGAAGACCTCCTCATGCTGGACCGGGCGCCGCTGGACCGTCTCATTAGCTACACGTGGCGGCAATCAGAGCTGGAGTGGTTTGGTCAAGCGACTTGATGCGTCCCGGTGCGACAGCCTTTTTGTACATGTGGGGGACGGCCGGCGCTGGTACATCCCCGTGCATGCGCTCGACGGCACCTCTGGTCTCACCTTGGGCGGTCCCAAATATGCCGAGTTCGAGGTCGAGCGCGGTGATCCGCTGCCCGCCCGCAACCCAGCTGAGGCAACGCTCTCAAGCTAGACTCGTCCGCCGCGGCGGGGTAGCGAAGCGGTCAAACGCAGCGGACTGTAAATTCGCCGGCTCAGCCTTCGCAGGTTCGAATCCTGCCCCCGCCACTTAGCCGTTTTCGTCGCCAAAGTGCTCGGCGACGTACGCGTTCGCCACCCGCTTTGGCGCCCGCGATAGCCACGCCTCGACGATCACTTCTTCAAGCTCGTCGAGGGCGATCTTCTCCAGCAGGATGAGGATCGCCGGGTAGTTGTCGAAGTGCGGCGTCGTGAAGAAGACGTCCGGGTTATCGGCGATGAGTGCGTCCTTGGCGAGGAGATGCTCGACGCGCGCCCCGAGGATCGGACCCTCGGGCGCGGCATTCCCGAGCGCCTTCAGGTCCGAGCCGCGCAATGGGCGCTCCCAGACGAACAGCTTGTCCTTGACGACCCAGAACATATGGCCGCGGCGAAGGTCCTCGTGCGTCTCGGGTAGGGCGAGCGCGAGCCGCCGGACGTCATCCCAGGTGGCCATGGCGTGACGGTACAGCGGCGGACGGTCTCCTCGCCCGGCACATCGCGATGAGGCAGCGCCGGAGCTGCCGTGGCCTTGAGCGGAATGCTAATTTCGCTCCCATGCCCCGCTGGGTCATGCTCCTGCCGGTGGCGGCTGCCGCCGGCGCGGTGGTCGGGGGCGGTGTCCCCGGCGCCCTGGCCGGGAGGGTGCAGGCGGCGAGCGTCCCGCAGACGCGACCGCACGTGCGGCCCTCCGTCGGTGGCAAGCGCTCGAAGTTCGAGCTCTCGTTCACGCTGGCGCAGGCTCCCGGCCGCGGCAGCGGTGAGACGACGAGCTACCGCGCCACCGTCACGGTCCCGGCGCATGCTCGCGCCGCATGCGCTCCCACCCAGCCGGGGGTGGTCCGGACCGGGCGCAAGGGCCAGGTGAAGGCGATCCGCCTGAATCCACCCCGCCGCGGCTGGTGCCGGGGCCGGTATCGAGTCACCGTGTTCCTGCAGGAGACCCAGGCGGCGGCGGGAACGCAGACGACCCCGCCGCCGCCCACGCAGACCGTGCCGCCGCCCACCCAAACCCAGCCCTGCGGACCGCCGCTGACCATGGCGCAGGCCGCCGTCGTCTGTCCCGGCGCCGCCGCGGAGGCCGCGGCCGGCTCCACGACTCAGAAGATCAACACCGGCCAGGCCTACTTCAGGGTCCGCTAGCGGGCTTGGGCGGGCGGTCGCCCTGTGCGCGCGCAGGGGCGATCGGCCTACGCGCCGGCAGGCCGATCGCGTACCGCTTCAGCTAGCGCACGCGGTAGCTGTAGGGGATCGCCTTGATCTCGTTCGCCGAGCCGTTGGGCGCGACGTTGTCGTCGACCAACAGGTCCCCGGACACCGTGTCGCCCCGCCGAGTAGAGGCGGTGAAGGTGACCGGGATGGTCGCCGTCTGTCCCGGATCCACCGTCACCGGGGTCGCCGGCGGCGCGGAGGGGTTGACGTAGTCGTACTCGACGTCGCCGGTGGACGATTTGACCGACGTGTCGAACGTACGGGCCTGGGCGACCATGCCGACGCTGACCGTCCCGGCCGTCGGACCGGCGAACGGACCGATCAGGTTCGGGGCGATGAACCAGATACCGGGCGTCACCTCGGGCTCGGAGAATGCGCCCGAGGCGCTGTCGCCGTGGCTCGTGGCCTCCAGATCCGGATCGTTGAATCCCCAGTCGAAGGTCACGGGCGCGCTGGCCTGGGCCGCCGCGAACAGCTCATCGGTCTGTGTCGGCACGATGTACAGCGGCGGGTTGGTCAGGGTGTTGAGCGGAAGCGGAATGCCCGTGGCCGGCGTGAGCGACGGCAGCGAGTAGAGGGTGTCGTCACTGCGCCGCGGGTCGATGAAGATGTTCATCGGCGAGTTCCCGGTGTTGGTCACCCGGACGTGCGCGACCGTGCTGCTTCCTGGCGCGAGCGTCGTGGAGTTCGGCACCCCCGTGGCGGAGACCGGTGGTGCCGCCAGGGAGACCGTTCCTGAGAACGGGCCGGCGGTCGTCGTCCCACCCACCGGGTTTGAGGTCGCCAGCACGAACAGCCAGCGTCCCGGCGCCGGATCGCTGCGATAGATCTGCAGGGTCTCGACGCCGTTCACGTCCTGCGAGGGAACCTGCTGTCCCAGCGCCTGTGCCGTGGGCGAGATCAGGTATCCGGTGACCGGCGTGTTGGGGTCACTGGGCAGCTTGAACTGAAGGTTCAGTGCCGGCGCGCCTGACGGCACGTCGAAGGCGTAGGTGTCCTCCTCGGCGGGGAAGCCGTTGCCGTTACCGCCCCTGAGCACCCCGCTGAAGGACGCGAAGCCCCGGTCCAGTGGCACCAGCGAGCGCACCACCACCGGGACGACCGTGGTCTTGCCGGAGCTCCCGCTCACCTCCAGGTCACGGCTGTAGTCGCCGGGCTGGGCCGGCGCGTTCAGGCTCACGTGCAGCGTGCTGCTCTGGCCGGGCGCCAGGGTCACCGTGGAGGGGCTGACGCTCCCGAGCGTCCCGAAGCGGGAGGCCGAGAGGTCGTAGTGCACGACGCCGTCATAGGCGTTGTCTGTCTTTGGGGTGAAGATCGCCGCCGTCCACGTTCCCGCCGTGGGGTTCCGCACGTCGATGTGGCCGTAGTTGGAGGCGGTTCCGTTCGCCTGGTAGGTGTAAGCCGCCATCCGCCCCTGGGGGTCGAACAGCGTCATGTTGACCGTCTGCCCCGGCTGTGACGGGTCGGTGTTCCCCGGCCAGGCGATCGTGCCGTCGAGCCGGTCGGCGTTCGCGGGCACCGTGAAAGTGAACTCGACATAGGACTGGGGGACTCCCTTGTAGTCCTGGTAGGTCGGATCCGCAGCCGAGAGCGTGACGTCGCCGTGCTGGTCCCAGAAGGGCCCCTGGAGCGCGCGCAGATGCGCGTTGTAGGTCTCCGGGCTGGCGCCGTCATTGGTCAGGGTCACGTCCCCCCCGGTCGAGGACCCGGGCTGCGTCGCCAGGTCAAGCTGGGTCGGGCTGACGAGACGGCCGTCCCCGGTGGCCCGGCTCGGGCGGGCGTAGGACTCGGCGGCCCGGACCGCGGCCAGGGCGTTCAGCTCGCCGGCTCCCTGCTCCCAGCTCGGGATGTTGAGGTCATCGGCGTTGGAGAGGATCAGCTGCTTGACGAGCTCCGGCGAGGGCGTGGCGCCGCCGTGGGTGTTGCGGTAGGCCTGGATGACCAGGGCAGCCACACCGGCGGTCATCGGCGCCGACTCGCTCGTGCCTCCGAAGGTCGAGATGTTGGAGGGAGCGCCGTTGAGGTTCTTGCAGTCGACGAACTCAGGCGAGGCGTCGCACGCCTCGAAGCTCTCGTTGCCGGGTGCCACGATGTCGAGCGTCTTACCGCTCTCGGTGAACCCGGCCGAGCTGAAGTTGGCGATGTTGTCGTTGAGCCAGCCCTTGGGGCTCAGCTGATAGCCGCCACGCGTCGTCTGGGCCAGGCCCTGGAACTGGGTGGTGGCGCCCGCCGCGATTCCGGCCGGTCCGCTCGCCGGCGAGCCGATCGTGTTCGAGGTGCCCTGGTCGCCCGTCGATGCGGTTACCACCACGCCCGCCTGCTCGGCGAGCTGGTTAAAGACCTTCGTCACATCCTGGAGGGAGTCCGGGATATCGGCGAGGCCGAAGGATTCATTGAGGACGTTGACGTGGTCGTGGGAGACCGCCCAGTCCATCCCCTGGATGATCGTGGACGTGTAGGCGCCGGTGGGGATGCCGTTGAAGGTCGGGAAGACCTTCATGCCCACGAGCGACGCGCCCGGGGCCACCCCCTTGAGCACGATGTCGCAGCCCGGGGGCAGCGGATGGGAGGCGTTGGTGAACTGGGACAGGTCGTACTTGACCCTCCCCTGGGCGGCGATCGTCGAGGCGTCCCCGAACGCCTCGGCGCCGCCGGTCTGGGAGTTGGGGCCCTGGCCGGTGAAGTCTCGGTAGTCGACGAACACATGTGAGCCATCGGGCCGGATGAAGTCAGGATTGTTGGGATCGATGCCCTCGGCGATGAAGGCCACCGTGACCCCGGAGCCGGTGGCGATCTGCTGGGCCTGAGGCGCGTTGATCAAAGACAGACCCTCGGGAGCGACAATCGGATTGGCCGGGGTGCCGCAGATCTGGCCATCTCCGACGGCCACGCCGGTGCCGCTGCCCGGGTCCGTCGAGCCGGCGCCCGAGGCGGGACTGTCGGTGACGTCAGCAGGCGGCGGCACGTAGCTGTCAGGCAGCACCATGGCGACGTTTCGGTTCGAAGCCAGCCGTGTGCGCTCGGCCCGGGTGACCACGGCCGAGAAGGCGTTGATGGTCTGGAAGCTGTGGGTGACGCGTCCCCCCGAAGATCGGACCGCCGCCTGGAGCGGCCGCTGCTCGACGCTCAGCGCCGCGGCCCGGGCCCGTACCTGATGGGCGTTGGGCGGCAGGTTGGAGTGCTGGTTTCGCAGCAGCACGATCACACGCACTGGCGCGCGCGATTGGTCGGCCAGCACGCGTGCGGCGGACAGACCGGGGTGTCGCTTGGCGCCCAAGGCGATGCCTCCGAGCCCCGACAGGGCCGCGACCAAAGCCGCGACGAGGATCAAAAATCGGCGGTGCTGCAGACCCATCGTGCGCCTCCCGACTCGAACTCCTATCCAAGGCCACCTATATCACCCTGGGACTGCGGCCGCAACCGTCTAGATGCAGAACTCGCGCGCCGGAGTCGGAGAGACTTCGCACCGATGCCGACAGCCGATGAACGCTTTGCCACCGAGCTCGCCAGCCGGGCCCGGTTCCCTCAGGTGACGGGCGCCGCCGCGCACTACGAGAGCTTCTTTCTCAAGGCCTGCCACCCGGACGGTGGGCTCGCCGTGTGGATCCGCTACACCGTGCACAAACGACCGGACGAGCCTCCCAAGGGTTTCGTCTGGTTCACCCTGTTCGACGCCGCGCATGGCGTGCTGGCGTCCAAGGCCGAGGCCACACCCCCGACGGCCCCCCCGGGGACCTATATCGAGCTCGGTGAGTCCGTCTTCGCCCCCGGCCGCGCGGCAGGCGCCGCCCGCAGTTCCCAGCTTGATGCGTCGTGGGAGCTCGCCTTCCACGGGAACGCGTCCCCGGTGTGGCATCTCCCGCGGTGGGCCTATAACGCCCCGCTGCCAAAGACGAAGCTGCTGAGCCCGCATCCGGCGGTCACGTTCAGCGGGTGGGTTCGCGCCGGCGAGCGCATCCTCAAGCTCGACGACTGGCCCGGCACGGTCGGCCACAACTGGGGCTCAGAGCACGCGCGGCGCACGATCTGGATTCACGGCACCGGCTTCGCCGGGCACGAGGATGCGTGGCTTGAGCTGGCCTTCGCGCGGGTGAAGCTCGGGCCGATGACAACCCCGTGGATCGCCAACGGAGTGCTCTGCCTCGACGGGGAGCGCCACCGCCTGGGCGGCATCCCGCGCCTGCGGAGCACCAAGGTCGCAGAGGCGATCGAGCACACCCGCTTCACCGTCTTCGGCGACGGCGTCGAAGTCACCGGGCGCGCGGGCGCCCCGCGACCGAACTTCGTCGGCTGGATCTACGCCCAGCCCCAGGGCGGCGAGCGCCAGACGATCAATTCCTCGATCGCCGACCTGCGCCTTGAGGTCGCCCGGCCCGAGGTCGCGCCGGTGACACTCCAGCTAGCCGGCGGCGCGGGGTATGAGCTCCAGCTCGAAGAGCGCTACGAGCCGATCCCGGTCCAGCCCTTCGCCGACGGCTGAGGACCGGCGCGCCGCCTCGGCGCTTCGCTTAGGCTGCCGGTTTGATGCGCGGGACTGCGGCAGGGCAGCGACCTAGCGTGACGCGAACGCTTGCGTTCGTCGTCGCTGTCGTGCTCGCTTCGGCGCTGATGTCGACGCCGGCCATGGCGGCCGCCCCGCCGACTCCGTGGAACGGCGCGAATCCGTTCAACTGCACAATCCAGAACGCCGGCCAGGGCACCACGGTGCCCGACCCGGGGGCCGATCCGTACTGCGTCTACTTCGACAAGACGAATCAGAACGTCACCGAGCTCGGCCTGATCACCTTCCTCACGGAGGAGCCGGCCCGCACCGCCGCCGCCGGGCCCAAGTGCTTCTACTTCCAGGAGGACCACTGGCGCGGCTCGGTCATCCAGTCAGACCAGCAGACGGTCATCTACGAGTTCGTCGGCCACTACTTCTTCAACAAGGCCACGGGTGACGGCGGGGTCTGGGTGACCGGGTTCACGCTCGGGGGCCAGACGTTCGATCCGCGCGACCTGCCGGGCTTTCCGGCGCAGTACGACCAGGACTTCGGGCCGGGAACCGGTGGCTTCATCACCCACAACGACGTCCCCGCCGACCCGTCGTGCGTCGCGCAGGCGAGCCAGTCGCCGGGATCGGTGTACGCAAGCCAAGCTTCGCCCTGCCTGAGTGCCCATGGCGCCGTCACGCATCACGGCTTCGCTTCGGTAGGGCTGGGCGCGCCCCGGGCGCGGGTCCGCAAGCGGCTGGGCCAGCCTCAATCGGCTTCGGGCCGGCTCCTGCGCTACTGCCTGCGCTCGGGCGGCTCGCTCGTGATCGCGGGCAGCCGGGCGAGCCCGCATCACACCACTCTCGTCCTGGCCACCGGCGATGCCTTCACGCTGAGCGGCCGCGGCCGAAGGACGGTCATCGTGGGCAGCACGCTGGCCGACCTTCACGCTGCCTTCCCGGGAGCGAAGCGGACTCTGCATGGCGGCCATGGATCCGTATTCAGACTCACCGGGCAAGGACGCAGAGGAGCGATCGTCGTTGGCGTGGCCCACGGCCGCGTCACCTATCTGGCTACGTATGACCCAAGTCGGATCCGCAGCAACCGCGCGCTCGCCGGTCTGCTCAGGCAAGCGCAGTGAGCGGCGACGCCCACGCCGAGCTGCTGACGCGGCTCAGCCGGCGTGATGTTCTCAGCCGAGCCTCGAAGCTGGCGCTGGGGCTCGCCATCCTGCCGCCGCTGCCCTTACCCGGCCTGCCCCCGGCTCCGTCTGGCTCCGCGCCCATGCCGAGGACCGAGCTGACCGATGCCACGCTCCAGGCGTTCGCCGACACGATGCTCCCCGGCCGCTTGGCCCAGCGGACCGACCTCGGTAACCCCATCTATCCCCTGGCCATCGCCGGGGTCGATTGGCGACCGGGCGCGGTCGAGACCGACGCGCTCGCCGCCGCCTACCACCCGGAGATCGGCTTCGCCTCGGTCGCGCCCACCTTCCTATCCGACCTCGAGGCGCGCTCGCTTCAGCACGGCGGCGACTTCCTGCATCTCGACTTCTCAAGCCGGGTCCAGGTGTGCCTCAGCGGGCTCGAATATCAGAACCCGAGCCGCGAGGTCTGGGAGGCGGCCGCGGCGGTTCCCTTCACCGCCTTCTGCGCGGCGGTGCTGATCCGCGACGCCACCTGGAATGACGCCTCTGGGTACCGCGTGATGGGGCTGCCGGGCACCGCACCCAATGGCTACACCGATTTCTCCTACCGGCGCCGGCTGAGCCGGGAGCGGACGAAGACCGGATCCCTGCCGTGACCGAGCGTGTCGATGTCGCGATCGTCGGGTCGGGCTTCGGCGGTTCGATCACGGCCTGGCGGCTGGCCGAGCTCTACCGGGCGGCCGGCGTCGACCCGGGAAACGTCGTCGTACTGGAGCGCGGGCGCCGCTACGCCCACACCGACTTCCGGCAGTCGATGGACATCGACCATCTCTCCGACGTCTACTACCTGATCGAGGGTCAAGGGGCCGAGGTGCTCACCGCCAACGCGGTCGGCGGCGGCTCCAACCTCTACCTGGCGGCCTCCCTGCGCTCGCCCACCGAGACGTTCGAGCGCCGCGATCACCGGCCCGATGACGGTCCGGACCGCCGGATGTGGCCTGCAGCCATCTCGCGCGCGAGGCTCGATCCGTATTACGCCCGGGCCGAACGCGGCTTGCGCGTCCAGCGACCCACCTGGGATCAGGTGTCGAAGTCGGGCGGCCTGTGGGCGGCGACGCTGGCCGCGGCCGGGCATACGTGCGATCGGGTTCCCCTGGCCATCTCGGAGGAGCGGTGCGTGAACGCCAAGTGGTGTCACACGGGGTGCATCTTCGGGGCCAAGAATTCGCTCATCACCAACTACCTGTGGGCGGCCGAGAACGCGGGTGTCCGGGTGCTGCCAAACCTCCAGGTGGAAGTGGTCAAGCAGTCAAGCGCTCGCCCCTACCGCTACATCGTGCAGGCCGACGTGATGGACAACGAGGGCGCCTCGCCAACGCGGGCCCCGACGGGCCAGCAGCTCGAATTCGAGTGCAAGGTCCTCGTCCTATCGGCGGGCGCGATGGCGACGCCGCCGCTGCTCATGCGCTCGCAGCCCTACCTGCCCTCGCTCTCCTCCGCGGTGGGCAAGCACCTGGGGGTGGACGGCGACCACGTGGCCGCGGTCGAGTTCAATCCAGCTCGCGTGCAGCGGGAGCTCGGGCTGGGGCGCTACGACGAGTTCTACAAGGGCAAGCCGATCACGACGATGAGCTACGACTGGTTCGCCGGCCGCCGATCCCACGTCTACGACGGAACCCGGTTCACGCTTCAGGAGATCTTCCTCTCCACGCTGACCAACTTCCTCTATGACAGCGGGCGCACGCTGCCCGGGGGCCCCTCCTGGTGGGGGCTCCAGAAGAAGGAGGCCGTCGCGCACTGGGCCAACCGGATCGAGCTGCTCGCGATGGTCGAAGACACGGCCGACGGGACGTGGTTGACGCCGCCGCCCCAGGGCGCCGCGGTCCGGCCCGACCCGGGCCCGCTCGCGCTCGGGACCTTCACCTACGAGCAGTCCGAGCAGTCGATCGCGGTTCGCGCCGCCGCCAACGCGGCCATCAGCAAGGTGGCGACACGGGGCGGCCTCGGGCTGTTCATGCCGCTGACCGAGACCCAGGGCGTGTACTGCGCGCATCCGCTGGGCGGCTGCCGGATGGCCGAGTCACCCGATCTCGGCGCGGTCGATGACACCGGCGGGGTGTACGGCTACGAGGGCCTCTACTGCATCGACGGATCGATCGTCCCGACCTCCCTTGGCGTCAACCCCTCGCTGACGATCTCGGCCCTGAGCGAACGCTGCGCCGAGCAGCTCGTTGAGCGCGCGGGCGATCTGGGGCTCCCCGCACGTCCGGCGCACCTCCGTCCCGGGGTGCCGCCCCAGCACATCGGCCCACGGGTGGTGCCTACTCGAGCCAGCCGGGCCGGACGAGGCCGGTCTCGTAAGCGAGGACGACCAGCTGGGCACGGTCACGCGCGCCGAGCTTGACCATCGCGCGGCTGACGTGCGTCTTCGCCGTGGCGACGCTGACCACGAGCCGGTTGGCGATCTGCTCGTTGGTGAGACCGCCGGCGGCTAGGGCCATCACCTCGCGCTCGCGGTCGGTGAGCTCCTCGAGCACGCTCGCTGCCGGCGGCTCCTTGGCCCGGGCGGCGAACTCGGCGATCAGACGCTGAGTAACTGAAGGCGAGAGCAGCGCGTCGCCCCCGGCCACGACGCGAACCGCCTCGATCAGCTCGGTTGGCTTGGTGTCCTTGACGAGGAAGCCCGCCGCCCCGGAGCGGATCGCCTCGAACACGTACTCGTCGAGCTCGAACGTGGTCAGGATCACGATCCGCGCGGCATCGAGCTCCCGGTCGGTCGCGATCTCGCGAGTCGCGGCCAGGCCGTCGAGCACCGGCATCCGGATGTCCATGAGCACTACGTCCGGCTTCAGGCGGCGCGTCTGCTCCACCGCCCGGCGGCCGTCCTCGGCCTCGCCGACGACCTCGATGTCCTCCTGGGCGTCGAGCAGCGCGCGGAAGCCCGCCCGCACGAGCGCCTGATCGTCGGCGAGCAGGACCCGAATCACCGCTCCCCCCCGAGCGGCAGCCGGGCGTGTACGCGGAATCCCTTGTCGGGAAGCGGCCCCGCCTCGAGCTGCCCGCCGAGCGCCGCCGCCCGCTCACGCATCCCGGCGATCCCGCTGCCGCTCCCGGGGGAGGGCGATGCGCCGTCGCCGCGGCCGTCGTCGTCGATCTGAACCGTTAGCTCGTCGTCGCCGTAGGTGATCTCCACGCTTGCGGTGGTGGCCTCGGCGTGGCGCACGACGTTGGTCAGCGACTCCTGCGCGATCCGGAACGCTGCCAGGTCGACGCTGGCGGGTAGCGGCCGGCGCTCACCCCGGATGTCGAGCGAAACGCTGAGCCCGGCGCCGTTGGTTCGCGACACCAGCTCGTCGACTCCATCCAGCCCCGCCGTCGGGGAGCGCGGCGGCTGCTCGCTGGAGCCCCGGAGCACGCTGAGGGCGGAGCGGACCTCGCGCAGCGCGTCTGCGCTCGCTTCGTTGATGGCAGCCAGCGCGGTCCGCGCCTGCTCAGGTTGCTCATCGATGAGGTGGAGCGCCACGCCGGACTGCACGTTGATCATCGAGATGTTGTGCGCCAGCACGTCGTGCAGCTCCCGGGCGATGCGCAGGCGCTCCTCATCGGCTCGGCTGCGGGCCTCCTGCTGGCGGGCCCGCCTCGCCTCGATCATCCGGTCGCGGCGGCCGCGCACCCCCTCCGCCACGGCGAGCAGCACGAGCATCCAGGCTCCGATGGCCAGCGCTCCGAGGACGGTGGGGGCACCGGTGTTGCCGAGCGCGGCCGGGAGCCAGAGGAAGAGCACCCAGCCAGCCCCGAGCGCCACGCGAGCAGCGACCCGATCGCCGCACATCACCGCGTTCAGGAAGGCGATCGCCGGTGAGACGTAGTTGGGTCCTTGGAGGTATCCGAGCGAGGTGTAGACGAGCGTCACCACGAACACGAAGGCCAGCACCCCGCGCGGGTAGCGACGCCTGAGCAGCAGCGCCGCCGGACCCAGAGCCAGCAAGGCGATCCCGAACGTGTCGAGGTGGTTTGATGCCGTGCACGACGAGGCCCACCAGCAGCCCTGCCCGTGGGGGTGATGGTGGGTCGCCCCGACGGTGACTCCGATCTGGATGACCGCGGCGATCACGGCAATCCGGATGTCGCGCGGGCGAATGCCGCGGAGCGGGGCGGGCAGCTGTGAGAGCTCGGAGCTCACCTCGACGGACGATAACCCTGGCCGGAGCGGTTGACATCGGCCTCCCGGCGCAGCTCGGACTACTACCTAGGGCGTAGACCGAGGCCGGCCGAGCTGCCTACGGGAGCAGTGCAGAAGCCTTCCTGCAGCCGATGACAACGGCATGGCCACGCGCCAGGATGCCCCCACGTCGAATCGAAGGGAGCATGAGATGTACGGGTACAGCACATACAGCCGCCGGGATCCCGCCGTCCGCGCGAGTGACGCCGACCGCGAGCAGATCGGCGAGCGGCTTCGCCAGGATCACGCCGAAGGTCGGCTTGACGCGGAGGAGTTCCAAGACCGGATCGACCGCTGCTATCAGGCCAAGACGATCGGCGAGCTTCGGCAGCTGGTCAACGACCTGCCCTCCGGGCACGAGCAGCTGTCAGAGCGCTTCCCCTTGCGTCGTCGCCTGTATCGGATGCCGTTGATCCCGATCGTGATCGCCATCGTGGCGATCTCGAGCCTCGCCGGCTGGCATCACGGCCACTGGGGAGTGCTGTGGCTGATCCCCCTCCTGTTCGCGGTCAGGTTTCTTCTCTGGCCGTACAGAGGGTGGGGGATGAGGCGCCACTACCGCCTCCCACGGGACATCTGAGCAGCGAACCGCGAGCCGAGGCCGCGGCCTCTCCAAGGGCCGCGGCCCGGCCGTCGGCCACATCCAAGCCAGCCCGACGAACCGCTAGGCTGACGCCAACGCCCTCTTAGCTCAGCTGGTAGAGCACTTCCATGGTAAGGAAGGGGTCGACGGTTCGAGTCCGTCAGAGGGCTCTGGCGGATTGCCTTTGGTGGTGGGGGATTTGGCGTTGGTGTCGGTTCGGCGGTACCGGCGCGAGGGCCTGTATGGAAACTTTTTGGAAACCTCGCGGCCCGGCAAAGCGCGTCCTGCTGTTTAAGAGCGGTGGGCGTTCGATGCCGCCGAGGCGCGTCGTTCTCCATGATGTTCCTATGTTTGTGCGATCCCCCTGAACCGCAGATCATCCACTCTCCGTCGGGAGACGGACCCGGACGGGCCGTCTTCCGACGGGGAGTAACCCCGCGGGAGCGGCGTTTGCATCCCGGAGCGTCTCGCGAACCAGCGCAGCCGTCGCCCCTGCAAGCGGTCCGGACGAGCATCTCCGGGCGGTTTCTCGGAGAGGCCCACCGGCACGACACGATCGCGTTCATCGAGAAGCGCACATCGGCCGTGTCGCTGGCTGATGCCCCGTCGCCGCCATTCCACTCGTGCGGATTCGGACGTCTCAGATGGCCAAAGGGCTGGTAAGTGGCCGCTTCGCACCCGGACGATCCTCGCCGCTCGGCCGCCAATGCTCGTGCAGTTGCGGCCGGACTGCGGAGCTTGCCAAGAGCGTTGACGGTTGGAATGCGGGCCTGTCCCAGCCGTTCGTGAGGTGACTGATCATGGTCCCGAGCCGACCCCCGCAACTGCGCAGTCGCACCCGGCGTAATCTGTGTGATGTGCGGTTGGAGAGCCTTGATCGAGACGATCCTCAAGGGGCTCACGCCGAGCTCGGCGACCTCGCTGAGCGGCTGGAGGGCGAAGGGTACGACGTCGATGTCGCGGGGCTTGACGCTCCGATACGAGCGCGCCTACAGAAGAGCGGAGGTAACGTCGTCATCGACGTCCTGCAGGTCGTGCTCGACGAGTCGGAGCGGCATCTGATCGACGCGGTGATCGCCGCCGTTACGAGCTGGGCTATACACCGCCGGTTCTTCGCCGGGAGCAACCAAGCAACGCCGCAGCTTGTGGTCTGGGTCGACCGCGAGATCGTCCAAACCGTCGCGCTGCCGACCAACAAGTTCGACATCCTCGTGCGCGTCACCGGCGTCGACCAAGCAGCGCTGAGCCGTCGCCTCGAGCGGATTAACCAATCGCTGGCGGACGGCGATGTCGTCGTCCTGCAGCTCGTCGGCACGGTCCCCGACATGCCCACGATGTACAGCGGGAGCGCGACGACCACGTCGGCTGGACGGGAGGACGCGGTGAGGCGCCTGCGCGCCACATTCGAACTAGCCGGCATGACGCTCATCAGACGGGAAACCGCGCCGGGGGGCGACGTCCCGTTCTTGCACTTCGAAGCGTCGGACCCAGCGTAGCTCGGCCCGGTGGGTTCTCAAATCGCGCGTCACCCGCTCGCCGCAGCCATACGTGAAGGACGGCTCGGCTCGGGCAGAAACTGAATGTTGCCCGGGGGCCAATTAGGCCATTCAGCAAGCACGTCGTCCCCCGAGTCCGGCTGTAGGTCCTCCGCCGGGGTTCGGAGGAAGTAGGGTTGCGCCAGCGAACCAGGACGGGGCGAGAGTTGTGGCTCCCGCCCCGCTGTCCTGCCGGGCCTTGCGGCCCTTTACTTCTCGCGCCTGACGCCCTTGAAAGGCGTCAGGTCGGCCTTCACGTTAAGGATGCGACCTGTCTTCGTGTCGCGCTTGACGGGATGGCCTCCGGGTCCGATGAACTGCGAGCGGCCTTTGACCGCACCGCGTCTTCCTGGGCCCGGCGGGGGGTTCTTCGCCAAGAAGAACACCTCCTTCTGCCGCCTGATTGGCAGCGGATGACCCGCCGCCTGGCAGCCGACGAAGTCTGCCAGGCGACCCGGCGGAATCGAGGGCCTGCGCCTCCGGTCAGTTAAGCCGGCTACCGGTCGCGGCGCTCGCCGCCCTGGTCGCCCTCGCGCAGCCCGTAATCAAGGTCGTAGCTGCCACCCTGCTCGTCCTCGGTGCCGCCGCCCTGGTCCTGACCGCTCTCATGGTCCTGGCCGCTGTCCTGCTGTTGGCCACCTTCGGAGCCGCCTTGGCCCTCTCGGCCGCCGGTCTCACCGGCGGGTGTTTCGTCCTCGCTCATTACCAGACTTTCGCTCGGTGTAGGAAGAGGATGGCAGCTTGCGCGGATACCAGTACGAGGGCGAGCACGAGCAGCTCAAATGCTCTCTGGAGGGCCTCCCCTCGGCTGTCATTTGACGCCGCCTCCTCGTCATACATGCGCAGCTTGAGGCGCGCCAGCTCCGCGTCCGCACGCTCGACCGCCACCCGCCCGACCCTGAGGTCGTGGAGCAGCTTCGATGGAATGCGCCCACGCACGCGAGGCTGGACCGCCCGGCGCGCGACCACAGCTGCCAAAAGCAGGGACACGACCGCCGCAAGCGCGGCCCCGGCGAAGACCGGCGCACCGACTTTCCCTAGGGCTACGGAGGTCTGGTGGCCGCTCACGCTCGCGATGGTGTTCTGGTTCAGGCCGACTACAAGCACGAGCACGACGCCCGCGAACCCAATCAGCCACGAACTGCGAGCGCCCAGGTTCTCTGCGCTCTGGCGCTCGTTTTCAAGGGCGCTGTCAGCCAGCTCTGCGACCCGTGCGTCGGTTTCCGGCTTGGTGTCCGCTACCGAGGGCGGCGCCGGTGGCAACGCAGGCGTAGCCACGTCTCCTCTCAACTCGAAGTCATCGGTCGTGATGCGGAGCCGAAAGCGCTTTGTCGCGCTCGCGTTCACCGACTCCGCGGTGACATCAACCTCCCAGTCACCGGGCTCCAGGCGCCACTCGGGCCTCTTCCAGTCCGCGTAGGAGTAGGACTCGGCCGAGAATGCGTACACCTCCCCGTCGCGACGCACTGCGATGGCGACCTCCTGCCACGCGCCAGTGGCCGGGATGTCGAGATGGTAGGAGCCGGGTACGAGCGACTGCTCGAAAACACTCACGACGGACGCAGTCCCGTCGGGTGCCGTCGCCACATCGAGTCTGTACGGCTCAGGATGAGCGCTCCAGCGCCCGAGAACGTTGAGACTCCGCTGCGGCTCATCGACTCGCCTAAAAGTAATGCCGACCTCGCACGCCTCAGCGCTTCGTCGGTTGAACAGCCAACGCAGAGCTTTCGTCATACGCAGGTTCCAAACCCGGACTGCCACGAACTTCCACGGCATTTGCGGGTCCGACCACGGCGACAGCTCGACCCGCAAGCGCGGACGCTCGATCAACTGCTGCAGGACCACGATGCTCAGAGCAACGAGCGATACCGCGAGTCCGATGATGGCTAGGGCCACCAAAACACTGTGGCGCGACCAGCGGACAGCGAAGCCGAACTCGGCTGCACCGGGTCCCGCCCCACCCTGCTGGCCCGGCTCCGAGGCGTGTCGCGAATCCACGAGCGCCGCGCCGCGTCCAAGTATTTGCTCGAGAGCGGCGGGGGTGCCGGCCAGTCGCGGGTGGCGCGATTGCTTTCGTGATTCGGCCGGCATGGAGCCGGCGATCGCTTGGGCGACGTAGCGATCGCGACGGTCGGTTCGAGGGCATTAGCGAGGCGGCGATGATGCTGATCCCGAACGACATCGACCTGCTCGGCATCGCGGCTCGCGCCGAGGCAACCTATATCGGCAGCCCCGAGATCAACCGCCAGACGCGGCACCTGTTCAAGAGACGCTGACGATCCGCCGCGCCTGCGCGCAGAGCATGGGGCGCGTGGGCACCACGACCGGACCGCCACCGGATCGCCCCAAGCGGCCCGCGCGGACGGGGAAGGCACCCGAGGACGCCCAAGTACGGCTGGGGTCCCCCCAAGCTTCCCCGTGCTGCGGCGAAACCCGTCCGGTCCTGCGAGTCTGCGCCCATGGAAAATCACGATCCAACCGAGAAGTTCCCGCCCGCGCCGGACCATCCGCCAAGGCAGGAGCTAAGGGCGCTCACCATCCAGGAGGTCGAGGCCTTACACCGGGGGGCTGTGGAGTACCTGTCGAACCTCTTTCCCGACGACCCCCCGGAACGGCGCGAGAAGCTTGCAAACCGCGTGGTCGAAGGTATCCAGTGGATCGCCCAAAAGTGGGGAACGAACCAGCCATGTCCCTACTGCCAGAACCCCCAATGGGAAGTTGGGCTTCCGGTGCAGTTCTTGGTCGAGCCGTTTCAGGCCGAAAAGTTGGCATCGAAGCTCGCCCCGCTTCACCAAGTGACCTGCACCAACTGCGGGAACACCGTGTTTGTTCGCGCATTCGATCCTAAGAAGCCATGACAGAGACGCAAACCGGACTTGGTGTCCCGAGCCGTGGCGTCCAGTTAGAGCGTGAGGCGACGGCAACCGCCGAAGTGCCGAAGGTGAGGCACGCCGAGATGCAGTTGATCAGTGACCGGCTCGGGCGTTGCGCGCGGTTTCCACTGGCGTCCGTATGGTGGTCCGTTGCCACCCTCGCAGCCGGAGCGCTGATCGGTGGTGCCTTGGGGCTAATCCCCTTCTATGCGACAAGCCCCAGTAACCACTGGAAGCTCATCTACTTTGTCGCGATGGGGGCGTGCGCGCTCGTCGCGGTGATTGCGGTGCTGGCCGCCATGAGTACCCACCGGGAACGCTCCGAGTCGATAAAGGACATCAAGGCTGACTTCGACAAACACATCCTCGACTCGTTCCAATGGGTGTCAGGCGGGGACGCAGAGAGCGGCTCGAGCTAACGCCAGCAGAACGGCTTCCGTCCTAGCGCCATGTCACTGCTGCCGCTCGATGGGTGGGGGCATCGGTGAGGGCGAGATCGTCGGCTCGTGAGCGCATCCGAGCCAAGCTCACTGATCGAGCACGACACCGGCCAGCGCTCGCTCGACGGCGAGCGGGCGCGACGGCTGCACTCGGTGTGAGTCACTAAGTGCTCGCGGCTAGTCGAGCCGTCGTATCGCATCCTCGATGCGTTTATGCGTCGGACTGGCGTCCTCTTCACGCACCGACTTGTTCCCCTTCCACTGCCAGACAAGGTTCGCGACGCTCTCATAGGCTGCCTGCACCGTGGCCCAGTCTGCATCAGTCATTTGCCGAGCCAGCCGGTCGGAGTGCCTATCCCATGCCTTCGACCCCAAGTCGTCGAGTTCAATGGTCGCGAACTCGATCAGCCTTGGGTCGTCGGCTGCGGACGCAGTAAAAGCCTCATAACGACGTAGTTCCGCTCGCACCTGACGCTTTGCGGCTCGTGCGTCGAGTCGGTCGGTTCGTGCCGCTAGACGCCACTGAGTCCCCCAGCTAATGCCGCCGCCGATAACCACCCCGACGAGGGGGCCGATGTCCGACCAGACAGACACGCCGACAACCTAACCAGCGTCCCCGTCGGAAGCCGGGGCGCTGCGACACTTTTGAGGCACTGACCCCGCCAATCGTCAGTGATGGCGGGGTTGTGTTCTGTGGGAGCGTCGCGAAGAGGCTGGAAACTCAGAGGCAGGTGGCGGAGGGATCTTGTGCCCCATTTCGTCGCAAGCCCCCGGCTCCGACCAAGCGGCGGTGCGAGCACTTCGTCGCCAAGGCGGTCGCCAGCCTAACGACCTCGGACTAACCAAAGCAGCCGGCAGAGCGACGCTCAGGTACGGCTGGCGATAATGGATTTGGTGCCGCCCCGCGACCGATCTAAGGGAGTGCTGTCGGGATGATCGAGATCCGCTCGATGACCTTCGACGACGTGCTCGGCGTGGCGACCGTGGTCAGAGCGGCTGGCGACCAACTTGCGCGTCGAGCCGGGAGGGAGCCGCGATCCCGTACGGACGAGCAACGCGAGAAGTTCCTTATTGGGCTGCGACGGTTCGTCGAGCTAGACCCCGGTGGCACGTGGGTGGCCGCCGAGGGTGACAGCGTTGTCGGGATGGTCGCTGCCATACGCCGTGACTCGTTTTGGGGCCTGTCGATGCTGTTCGTCGACCCGGAGCAGCAGAATCGGGGGCTGGGGCGCGCTCTTCTGGACGCGGGGCTGGTGAGCAGCGCGGGCGCCGAGATCCGCATGATCCTCAGTTCCGCGGATCCTCGCGCCCTGCGGCGTTACTCGAGGGCGGGTCTGGATATTCATCCGACCGTCCAGGCCAGAGGCACGATCGATCCACGAGCAATCCCGGACAATCTCTCTGGTCGCACTGGCAACGCCAATGACCTTGACCTCGTGGCGAGCGTAGACGCTCGGTTACGCGGGTCGCGTGCCGAGGACGTCGGGTACCTATTGGGCGGCGGGGCGAGTCTGCAAATCATCGACCGCGGAGCCGCTCGAGGCTACGCGGTGCACGGCGACAAGCGGCTAATGATGTTGGGGGCCACCGACGATGCCACCGCCGCCGTGCTCTTGTGGCGGTTCTTGGCCGAGGCAGGAGAGGCGGAGATTTGGGGGCTGATCGCGCGACAGAACTGGGCGGTGAAGGTCGCGCTGGCCGCAAGACTTGAGGTTGCGGCGGCCGGAGCGCTCTTTTTGGCTGGACGCGAGGATCCCCCCGGCCCGTGGCTGCCATCCGGCTGGTACTTCTGACCCCCGTAGGGCCCCACGGGCCACTGGCGATCGTCGTCAGCTTGACGCGGTCAGAGCGCTGCAATGCGACAACTCGGAAGCCGGCCGGTTCGAGAAGGGGACGTCGCGGGCGATTGGACGCTCGCCAAAGCGATCAGGCCACACGAGGCAGCAAACTGGACAAAAGCGATCGCGCCGGCCTTGCATATGAACGACGGTCGGTTACTGATCGTGGAGTCCGTCGAAAGTGCCTGACTTGATGCCCAGCCAGAGAACGACGTTTTCTAGCGCTGTCAGCTGGCGTTGAAGAATATTCGGGTTCGCGGCGGCCGCTTTCCCGGCGCCGCACATCAGCCCTGCGAAGAGACCGACCGTTGCCCCGTAAACAAGATCAGCTGTTTGGGAAAGCACGAGCGTCCCAAGTCCGCTGAACTGGATCGCGAACGCGCCAGCCCAGAATGCTCCGCCAATCACCGGCGCAAGGTGCCGAAGACGCCTGAGTGAGTCTCCGCTCGCGAAATATCCGAGAAGGCGTCGTCGGGATACGAATGTAAGGACTGCCAGCCCGGTCCAACCGAGCGCATACCTGAGCGCCGCCCAAACAGCTCTCGCTCCGTGCTTTGGCGGATCTCGTCGCTGGACTTGAAAGAAGTCCGTCGAGGCAGCCAGCAAACAGACCACGTATGTGAGGAGCTTGCCAAGCAGACGGCGGCGAACAGCGATCCGAGGCGCTGCAAATACCGCGATGCAGATTGCCGAGAGAACAGGGCGCAGTCCGGCCTCGCCATCGCACAGGACCTGGTCGATCCACTCATCTGCGTGATCGCCCCGAATGTTCTTCGGGAGCAGAAGGCTTGCAACCCTGACGACCCGGACGGCTACGAGGTGCCCGCTGCGATCCAGCTCGGCGGCCAGCAGTCCTGCGATCACCGGGGCGAGCACCGCGGTAATGGGAGACACGACGACCGTGCAAACGACGAGGGTTGCCACTAATAGGAGACAGACGGCCACCGCACCTCGTTGGCGCTTATTCACGTGGACCACCCCGGCATGAGTCCGCGAAGGGCAACTGAGTCGTGCTCGACAGCTTCCGTGGCGTTGACGGCACCTTTTGCTGAAAGACGGTAATACCGGCGCCGCCGGCGCCCTGCCTGGTGCTGGTCGATGTCCTCCCATCTGGCCGTGAGCCAGCCCTCGCTGACGAGCCGCTGCAGAATCGGATAAAGCGACCCCGCTTTGAGCCGGGTGGCCTTCGTCAACTCGAAACCGTATAGCTCATCAGCCGGGGCATCGAGGAAGGCTTGGAGGACGATCCGGGTCTGGTGGGAAATCCGCATATATAGAAGTCTATATAGGGTGTCAAGGGCGGCTGGTACAGAGCGAGGGTCGGTTGTCGACAGGCGCCGTTCCCGCTCCGTCGCCGAAGCAGGCAAACGCCCGGTCACAGCCGAGGCACGAATGCGATCGTGCACGGCGTACTTCCCGTCATGGACAGACCGGCACCCGCGCGGTGGACAGATGAGGTATCAGTTGAAGTCGCCGCGTCAGACCCTTGTTGGCGGCTGTGGAACGTCTACAGCAAGTGCCGACCTAGATCACAATCCCGAGCCGCGTGAGCCCGGCGGGCACGATGCAGCAGTCGATCCCCAGTTGCTTACAAATGCCCGGCATCTTCGTTTCTGCCCCACGGGTGGGCTGGCCGGTCGCGGCGTTCGTTCCTTCATAGGTGACGACGACAAACCCTCGGACTTTCGCCTCGGCGATCACCCACGGATCGGCGCGGTCGTGGATTCCGCGCCGGGGAAACATGGCAGCGATCGGCCCCACCTGTTGCTGCACCTCATCGGACGGATCGTTGAAAAGGCGCCGACGCGCCTTCGCCCAGGCGAGCAACTCGTCATCTTTAGCTTCTAGTTCTAGGTAGACCTCGCGCGGCAAGATGATCTGGCCAGCATCGATGGCTTGCTCTATGGCGCGCCAAACACTCGGCATCGTCCCGGGCGGATAGTGGATCCGCCATCCGTTGATTAGGGCGCTCGTGTCGAAAACGAGCATCGCCTAACCACTCTCGTCGCGCTCCTCCAGGAGCTGGCGAAGCCCGGGGAAAGTGTCCACCTTCGACTCAAGCAGCCCAGCTGCGTTCGAGAGCGGTATTGCTTGCGCGTCCGTCGCGTTGAGGACCAGTCGGACGAATGCCGGCCCGAGCCATGTGAGCTTGTTGCGTCCACCGTGCCCACCTCCGCCCCTACGCGCCGGCGGGTGCTGGCGGGAGCGGATCGTCGCAATTAGGTGATCAGCCCGGTTGCTCGGGAGCGCCTTGGTTCTCTGAAGGCGGATCGCGGCGGCGTACGGCGTGACGCTGAAGACTCGGGCCAGATCGCCGATCCCTTTCAGCGGGTCGTGTGCTGCCAAGGTCTCAAACTGTGCGCGGAGGACCACTTTCGGCATGAGGATGTCCCCTGCGAAGTCGTTGCACCACTGCTCGGGTGCCGTCGGGCGAAGCAGGTGACCAAGCTCGTGGATGAGAGTGAACGCACGCGCGCGCGGATCGTCCTTCGTATTGAGCACGATCGCCGGGACGATCTCATCGAGGGAGGCGAAACCCCGCATCTCCTCTAATGCCATCGAGCCGTCCTGCATGACGAGCACGCCGAGAGCTTCGACGGCATCGATCCAATGCCGCAGCGCCATGTAACCACGCGAGTCGTCCCAAGACAGCTGCTCGTCAATTCCGATCCCTAGCGCGCCGCGCATCGGCTCGGACAGCCGGCTATCAGGGATATGGCGCAGGCGAGATCCCTCTTCGAGCCACGGTGGCGGCTGCTCGAGCAGTCCGTATAGCTCAGCGGCTGCGTCCTGGCGTGCGCGGACCCGCCGCGCGAGCTTTTGCATCTTTGGCCCCCAGGGCGGCGCCGGCGCACCCGGCAATCGGCGGAAGAGGGCTTCCTCGCTCGGCTCGTCGGGCGGTTCGGGCAGGAATAAGTCGGCAAGCGGCCGGTCGTAAAACTCCGCGAGCCTCTCGGCCTGTGACAAGGTGATATCGATCTGCCCGTCTTCGGCCATGTCCAGCTGCCAGTGATAAAGACCAGCTGCCTGCGCGGCGGCCGCGGCATCGTGCCCGGCGGACTCGCGGGCCCAACGCAACACCTCCGGGGTCACCCGCGCGACGGTTGATGGCATGTCGCGCATCGTACGAACGCGCGCCTACCGAGCGAAATGCTGCACGACCGCTCTCACAAGCGGCCGGTCGAGACGATCTGATCCTCTGGTCGGGGCATGTTTGCCGACGAGCATTGCTGGCTTAGGTGTCGAACCGTGACGTCAGCATCAGCGATCAGCCGATCGTACGAGTCATGCGGCCAGGATCGCGGGAGGCCGGGTGGGAGGTTTTCTGGCGTGTTGTCCCCGGTTGCGAGCCGCCGCCGGGTCTATATCCCCAGTCGGCGCAGGTTTCGCCTGAAGAAGAAGATGAAGTCCCCTACGCCGATGCCTACGATGTGGCGTACGAACGGGGTGGGGTTGCCGTCCTTTAACTGCCGGAATGTGTTCTCGAGCGTCCAGCGGCGGTCAATACCTCTCCGGTTTCGGAGGATGCCGTCTTGGTCGAAGAAGTTGCCGACGATGTCCTCGAACGCCAGCTCGTACTTGTACTTGGGCAAGAAGAGCTGGGCGCCGGGAGGCGTGCCGGGGATCGACGGATCGAGTGGCTCGACGGCATTCATCAGTTCCGCGTCGTGTCCCTGCATTGGCACTTCGAAGGTCATGATCAGGGTCCGCCCTTGGCGCGGCTCGAATTTCAGCGGCAGGTGATGCTCCTGTTCGTTTTCCTTGATCCTCGGGTTGTATGAGCCGAAAGACCGCGTGCCCTTTTTGCGCTTCGTCTTCCAAACAACGAGATAGATCCGCTCGATGCTGTTGGGATCGAGCGACTGGTTTCGAACCGATCCGGTATAGGTGAATTCGCGGAAGTTGCTGCCACTTCGATGGAAATCTCTGGTTGCGCTGCCGTGGAATGCAAAGGAGAACCTCGGCGCTCGCTTCCGGTAGCTCGCGACGAGGTACGGCAGGCCGATGATCGTGATGACGGCAGCGATCACCTCTATTACGTGCCAGGCCATTTGGCGTGCCAGGTTGCCACGGCAGCCGGTCACATCCCGCTCGTCCAGCAAATCGGGAGGAGGCGGCGATCGCTTTCGCCGTCTCCCCCGCTTCTCGGCTACGAGTGCTTCGGCGGCGACGGGGCGTCAGCCAGCGACACGGCCGATGTGCGCTTCTCGATGAACGCGATTGTGTCGTGCCCGTGACCTCTCCGAGAGCTGCCCGGAGATGCTCGTCCGGACCGCTTGCAGGGGCGACGGCTGCGCTGGTTCGCGAGAAGCTCCGGGATTCAAACGCCGCTCCCGCGGGGTTACTCTCCGTCGGAAGACGGCCCGTCCGGGCCCGTCTCCCGCCGGAGAGTGGATGATCTGCGGTTCAGGGGGATCGCACGAACATGGGAACATCCTGGAGAACGGCGACCCCCGGCGGCATCGAACGCCACGGCCGTCAAGGAGCGGAACCACGCCGGACGCGCGTCTTGCCAAAGGCCGGCTGGCGGGCATGCCAACGCTCTACCTCCGGTCGCAGCCATAGGCTTGGTCGACCCCGGCCGAGGTCCAGGACCGGGCGCGGCATGTCGGGATAGCGCCGCATATAAAGGCTCACCGTGTTCCTGTGGGAAAGCCCGAGGATTCGCGCCACGTCATGGGCATCGATGAGGTCTTCTAGGACTACGCGGCGGGGCACGGGATGAGCCTAGTCGTGCTGCCGGACACGCTGTCTACGCGTGTGATCAATTCCGTCCGGGGCAGCATGTAGTCTACACGTGCAAACAAATAAGGCGACCCCGGCGGTGCTGTCACACCCCGGGGTCTGGCCGAGACCTGTTGAGGAGGTCCCGACAATGCAAGCGTACGCAAATGCGGAGATCGCGCCAGCCGCCGAGCTCCGAGCGCTTAATGGTCATCTGTCGATTTCTGACGCCACCACTCGGCGGGTGGCAGCTGGGAATGGTCTGCTTGACGAGCTGGTGGCGCAGCTGGCCGATCTCGTCGCCGCCAAAGTCATCGAGCGGCTCGCCCGGCAGGAAACTCCGGCCGCTGACGAGTGGCTCGACACGCGTGGTGCCTCCGAGTACCTCGGAATCCACCGCGACAGCCTGCGTCGGCTGGCCGCTGAGCGTGCGATCCCTGCGGAGCAGGCGGGTGCCGGCTGCAAGCTGTTCTTTCGCCGAAGGGATTTGGACGGCTGGCGGCGTCACGGCTCGGCGCCCGTGGTCGACATCCGGAGCCGGCGCGATGACTGATTCCTCATCACCTCCGCGGCGCGTACGTCTGGAGCGTGCCATCTACCGCCGTCCGACCGGCGTCCTCGAGGTCTGCTTCAAGGACGAGAGCGGTCGGCTGCGCTGGCGAACCGTTGACGGCGGGATCCTCGTCGCCCGCAGGCTTCGAGACGACCTCGCTGCCCGCCGTGCCCGCGGCGAGAGCGTTGCTCCCAATCCGAAGTTGCGGTTTGGTGAGGCCACCGAGCGTTGGCTCACAGGGCCGGTGCTCGACCTCCGAGATACGACCCAGGCGAAGTACCGAAGCATCGTCGACTGGCATCTTCGCCCCCGATTCGAGACGAGACGCCTCGACGCCATCACGGCGGACGACTTGGCGGGGCTCGTCAGGGAGCTGCGCGCTGAAGGCAAGAGTGAGGCGACTATTGCGGTGGCCGTGGCGGTCATCGGAAGGGTCTACCGGTTCGCTGCCCGGCGGCTGGGCTGGAACGGGACCGTCCCGACGACGCTGATGCTCTCGTCCGAGCGTCCGAAGGTTTCGCTGGCCAAGCGACGTCCGATCTTCGTGGGCGAGCAGCTCGAGCAGACGATCGCGGCCGCGCGGCAGCCGTTCAGGACGCTGTTCGCGGTGGCAGCGCTGACGGGCGCCCGGATCTCGGAGCTCTGCGGACTCACGTGGGCCGACGTGCGAATCGATGATCTCGACGAGGCCGAGATCGAGTTCGGGTGGCAGGTCGACCGGCACGGTAACCGGCGGCCGACCAAGACCGACGGATCTGCCCGGACGGTCCCGATCCCCCGAGAACTCGCCGTCGTTCTCAGTCGGCACAAGCTCGCTGCCCGGCAGTGCGCACCGGCCGACTTCGTGTTTGCGGCGCGGACCGGAAGGCCGTTACAGCAGCGCAATGTCGCACGGGCTCTCCGGGATGCGCAGGAACGAGCAACGGACGCGTCAGGTCGCCCTGCCTTTCCGATCCTTCACGAGGTCAATGCCAACGGCAAGCCCGCCCAGGTTCCGCGCGGGGTGGTGCCGTCGATGCATTCCTTCCGGCATACGGTCGCCTCGCGAGCTCTGCTCGCGGGGGAAAGTGTGGATGAGGTCGCGTTCCTGCTCGGGCACAGGGACGGCACTGTGACGCGGACCGTCTACGTTCGTGAGGTCGCGGATGCCAGGCGCCGCGCCATGCGGCGCTCGCGGATGAGCGCCGAGTACGCCGAGACGCTGCGTGTCGCGCTGGAAGCTGAACGCGACTCGGATTGATGGGCCGGGGAGCCCGTCTCCCCGGCCCGGACCCGACGACGCCGCGGGCCGCTAGGTCCCCGGGAGGGACGCACCCTGGACGGCACTAATGTTTCGGACGTGACTGCAAAGGAATAGGTTCTCGCCGAGGCGCCGGCCTGGACAGAGACGCAGGCGCGGCGTGCGCTGGTTGCCGCCCACCGCCGCGACGCTGGCGACACCCAGCCTTCCTTCTCGCTGCTTGGCGCGTTCCGCTCCGGCCGCCGCGATCTCTCTGATCGCGCGAGTCGCGACGAGTTCCAACCCGAGCGATTTCGCGGATCGCCCAACAGCCGGCGCAGGCCCGGGGGCGTCGGTTTGACGCCCAGGTACCCTAGAAGCGTGGCGAGCGAGCACTCTGATCGCGGCCTTCAGTCGGTTGAGCTCAACGATGAGCGAGTGAGGGCTGGCCTCGTCGCACTCGACGAGATGACCGACGTCGAGCTGCGGGAGCTTGTGAAGGGCGAGGCCCCGATGTTCGTCGAAGCAGCCGAGGGCATCGTCGCGCGTCGCCAGTCGGGCGACACTCTGGCCTGAGCGACCGGCCCCACTGACAGATTGGGGGCGTGTCCAGGCCCTGGTCAAGCGAAACTCGCCGCCGCGCTACGCCGCGATCGCGAGGAGCTGCTCGTCCTCTTGATGGCCTACCGCGCGCAGTTGCGCAACGCGGAGGCGAAAGAGTTCGAGGGCGGTGAAGATGAACACTCGCGACTGGTGCAGGAGGCCGAGCACGACTACGTTGCGCTGGCCTCTGCTGGGGCCGAGGCTGCACGCTTGGAGGCACGCTCGAACGCGCCGACCGAGAAGCCACCGCACGGGAGGTTGACCTCGAGGCGATCTTGGTAAGCCAGCTGCGCGAACTTGTTGCCGCGGTGACTGCTCGTGTTCCGGCCCCGTGATGCCAACGGACACGCGGTCTCGCGGCTCGCCCATGGAAACTCTTTGGAAACCGCAGACCGCACAAAACCCCTCACAGGCGCCTGCATCCGAGTCACACAACCCTGTATCTGCGGGATAAATCAGGATCCGCAAACGACCCACATGCGCCGCCAAGGCATGGTAAGGAAGGGGTCGACGGTTCGAGTCCGTCAGAGGGCTTCACTGGCTACATCGCTTGGGCTTTCCGGGCAGCGTGGGGGGTTCGGCGCACGAGCGGAGGTTGCGGAGCGCGGGTGTGAGGTTCGCTCCTAGCGGATGCGCTCGGCATGCACTGTCGTGCGCCCAGACGGTGGTACATTGTTACCGTGGTAAAAATCGAGCGTACGCAGACCGGCTTGCGGATCGAGCGGAGCACGCTGAAGGTCCTGAAAGCCTTGGCCGAATACCTAGATCTGTCCCTGGGCGACCTCGTTGAGGGCATCGTGCTGCACGTGTTCGAGGGGCAGGCGCCGTTCAGCCCGGCGGTCCTGGCCAAGATCGAGCAGCTGAAGGCGGTCTACGGGCTGACGCTGACTGCTGCCGATGCGCACACGTTGTCCGAAGAGGAGTGAGAGATGAGACAACGGCTCAGCGACCGGATCCACATAGCGTTGCCGGCCGAAGAGGCATTCCAGCTATTCACACCGAATGGCGAGCGCGAATGGGCTGGGGACGCCTGGGACCCCAGGTTTCCTGCGCCGACCTCAGATGACAGCGAGCCAGGAACGGTTTTCGAGACCACCGCTCACGGCCGCCGGACCACCTGGGTGGTAACCGAACGTGTCTTGGGAAGGCGAATCGCGTATGCCCAGGTAATGCCGGGCGAGCGGGCCGGCAGCATCACGGTCACGCTCGATGCGGCCGACGGCGGCAGCGAGGCGGAGGTCGTGTACGAGCTCACGCCGCTTAGCGACGCGGGCGCCGATCACCTCAAGCAGTTCGCCGACGCGTACGGCGATTTTCTGCGGTCCTGGGAGGATGAGATTGCGGCGTGCCTGGAGAAGCGGGCCGCGTCCTAGACCCCACTTGACGCGACCGACGCCCCTGTGTCTCGTGGCCGAGCACGCGCCACGAGCGATGTCACAGCCCGAGACAAGAATCGCAACTAGGGGATATGAACACTGAGACAACAACGCTGGTAACGGCGAGGCTGCAGCGCCCGGTGGCGAGACGGGCCCGGTTGCCGGGGCGGCCGCCGAGCTCGCCGGTTGAGGAATTCGAGCAGGTGTACCTGCGCAACGTCGACGTCCTGATGGGCTACTTCGCCCGGCGGTGCCGAGATCCGCAGACGGTTGCCGATCTCACCTCCGAGACGTTCGTCCGGGCCGTGGATGGCTTCGCCGGGTTTGACCCTCGCCGGGGATCGGACCGGGCGTGGTTGTTCGGCATCGCGGCCCGTGTCTTCGCCCGCTATTGCGAGCAGTCGGCGGGCGGTCGAGACGCGGTCGCGCGTCTCGGTGGTCACCGGCTGCTTGACGAGGACGAGATCGAGGAGCTCACTGAGCGGATCGATGCCGAGCGCGAGGGCGCGGCTCTGATGCAGCGCTGGGCGCAGCTTCCCGCGGTCGAGCGGGCGGCGATCGAGCTCGTCGACCTGGAGGAGCTCTCCCCAAAGGAGGCGGCGCTGGCCCTCGGCGTCTCCCGTGTCGCGTTTCGAAAGCGTTTGTCCCGGGCGAGGTCCCGGCTGAGAAAGGAAGATCACAGCAATGAGTAATTTCACGGATCACCTATGGACCGATCTCGTCCGAGAACACGGCCCGACGCTCGCGCAGGTCGACCGGCCCAAACCGGGCCCAGCCCGTGTGCTCCGGCGTCCACCGGTTCTTGCCGGCGGCACGCTCGCACTGGCAGGCGTCGGCGCAGCGCTCGTGCTCGCCCTCGGTGGCCCCGCGGCGACGCCAGCGTTCGCGATCACAACCAACAGCGATGGCGTGTTGCTCAAGCTCAACATCAACTCGTCGCTTCCCCAGGCCAACGCCAAGCTCGCCTCGATGGGGATCCACGAGGCGATCGGGATCCAGATGGCGAGCGGGCCGGCAACGGTCAGCGGCCCGGTCACCTGCACCCCGCAGGCAGGGGTAACGGGGCCGCCGGTGAAGGTTCTCGACGGCCCGAACGGCACGGAGGTCATCAGCCCGGGCCAGACTGGCGGCAACACCGGCGTAGGCACCTGGCACCTCGCCTCGTGTTCGGTCTTCAGCAGCACGGGTGAGACCAGCGCGGGCAATAGCGGCAACTCGGGCAATCCCGCGGCGACGGTCATCGCCGAGCCGTCAACGAAGCCCGTCCCCGGCGGGACCGCGGTACCCGTGGCACCGGCGGGGAGCGTAAGTAGTGGTCCCTCGGGCAACTCGGGCAACACCGGCGGCGGTTGATCTGGTGAGGGCCGCCGATGCCCGCTCCCTGCGGGCGTCGGCGATAGCTCGCTTCGCGGTCCGGTTCCCGGGTGATGGCGGGGGCCGGACCGTTTTGTTGCCGTGGTTGCTCGTGACCGCCGCGGTCGTGTGGAACCTCGTGAGCCTGCGGGCGCTCACCCTCGGGGTGTCCTACCTGAATGACAGCTCACTGCATGAGCAGATGGTGCGCTTCGCGACGGCGCAGTTGCGCGCTGGTCATCTGCCCCTCACGAGCTGGTTTCCGTTTCTCGGCGCGGGGTCGCCGCAGTTTCTTCATTACCAGAGCCTGCCGGCGATCATCACCGGCGCCGTGGGGCTGCTGACCGGCCCCGACGCGGCGTTTCGGTGGTCGCTGTACCTGCTCTTGTCGCTGTGGCCGGTCAGCGTCTACCTATCGGCCCGCTTGTTCGGGGCGGGCCGGCCGGCCGCGGCCGCGTCGGCCGCGATGTCTCCGTTTCTGGTCAGCGTGACCGGGGTCGGCTATGAGCAGCACGCCTACGTATGGACCGGGTTCGGCGTGTGGACCCAGTTGTGGGCGTCGTGGACGCTGCCGCTGTCCTGGGGCTTCAGCTGGCGAGCGATCCGCGACGGCCGCGGCTATTTCGGAGCGGTGCTGCTCACCGCGCTGACCGTCGCGCTGCACTTTGAGACCGGGTATCTGGCGCTATCGGTACTGCTCGTCTGGCCGCTCGTCGCCGGCAAGCCGCTCATCACGCGGGTGCGACGGGCGGCGGTCCTGCTCGGTGGTTCGCTGCTCGCGGCGGCGTGGGTGATCGTCCCGCTCGTTGCCCAGCGGGGTTGGGCGGCGGTCAACGAGCCGCTGCAGGGCACCGGGCTGGTCAACGGCTACGGCGCGCGTCAGGTCCTCGACTGGCTGGTCTCAGGGCAGCTGCTGGATTACGGCCGACTGCCCGTCGTAACCGTGTTCGCGGCGCTTGGGTTTGGGTTGGCGTGGCTGGCCTGGTCCTCGGACCTCGACGCCCGCGCTCTGCTGGTCGCGCTCGGGGTCTGCTTGCTCCTGGCGTGCGGTCGCACGACGTTCGGGTCGCTTGTCGATCTGATCCCTGGGCACGCCGACCTCTTCTTCCGTCGCTTTGAGATGGGCGCGCAGCTGGCCGCGCTGCTGCTCGCCGGGCGCGGAGCGGCGTGGCTGGCGGCACGCTGCGCACGGCTGCTCGAAGGCCGGGTCGCGCGCTGGTCGCCCGCCCTGACCCCCGTTGCCGCGCTGGTCGCCTCGGTCGCCGTGCTTGCGCCCGCGTGGCTCCAGCTCGGCGCCTACGACCGGCACGACGGCGCCGCAATCGCGGCTCAGCGCCGGGCGGACACGACTCAGGGCGCCGAGCTTGATCGCCTCATCACCGTGATCGAGCGCGGGGGCGGCGGCCGGACCTACGCGGGGATGCCAACGAACTGGGGCCAGGACTTCACCGTCGGCGCGGTCCCCGTATTCAAGTACCTGGAGAGGCGCGACGTCGACGAGGTCGGATACACGCTGCGCACCGCCTCGCTGATGACCGACCCCGAGTACTACTTCGACGACCGGGAGCCCTCCGACTACCGGCTATTCGGGATCCGCTACATCGTCCTCCCCGCCGGCACGACGCCGCCCGTACGCGCCCGGCTGGCGATGCGCTCCGGCGCCTACTCGCTGTGGACGCTGCCCGACGGCGGCTACGTCCAGGCCGGTCGCATCGTCGGCGAGGTTTCGGCTGACCGAGGCAATCTGGGCACGAGCAGCATCCCGCTGCTCCAGTCCGGGCTGGCCGAGAAAGGCGCATACCTCGGCGTCAGATACGGATCCGACGGTGACCGCGACAGCCGCTTGCCCGCGCCACCAAGCCTGGCCTTCGCCAGCACCATCACCGCGGAACGCGCCGACCTCGCCCACGGCGAGGCGGCGGCAACGGTACGAATGCGCCGTCCCGGAGTCGTCGTGCTCAGCGCCTCCTACGACCCAGGGTGGGCGGCAACCGTCAACGGCCGGCGACGACCGGCTCGGATGGTCGCGCCCGCGCTCGTCGCCGTCGACGTCCCCGCCGGCACAGACCACGTGACCTTCCGTTTCCATGGGTACGGTGACTACCTGGAGCTGCTCGTGCTGAGCGGGCTCGCCCTCGCCATCCTCGCCGTCGCGCCCATCTGTCTGCGACGCGTGAAGCGCCGCAAGTCTCAGCGCGCGGCCACCGCCAGCGCGACGACTTTGTGCTTGCTGCCACGTGAACCGGGGTAAGGACACGCTGCAGACGTACATCAGGAGGAGTAGAGATGGCTCAGCGCGTTGCCCGCACGGCCCAGGATGGACCGCGCCGCCCGACCGGTCTCAGGACCGGTCATACCGCCCTCATCTGGCTCGGAGTGTTGCTCGCCGTCGGCGTGTTCGCAGCCGCTCCCTCCGCGCGGACCCTGCACCGCGGTGCCAAGGCCCATCGCAAGGCGCTAAAGCAGAGCGACGCGGCGCCCAGCCAGGCGCAGGCCAACGCATACGCCAACAGTGAGCTTTCGAAGCTGAACGTCCAGGAGAAGTTCGGCCAGCTCACGATGGCGGGTCCGACGACGCCGCTGAGCACGCTTGAGACGCAAGCCTGCGAGGGGCTGGTCGGCTCGGTGCTCGATCTGACCGGCGTCGCCAGCATCAACGCCGTCCAGCAGGCAGACATGGCGCCGGGTTGCCACCCCCGCATCCCGCTGATCTTCTCGCTCGATGTGATCCACGGCTACAAGACGATGTTCCCGGTGCCCCTCGGTGAGGCCTCGAGCTGGGACCCGGCGCTGGTCCAGAACGACGAGTCCGTGTCGGCATCTGAGGCGACTGCCGACGGGCTCAAGTGGACCTTCAACCCAATGGTCGACATCGCCCGCGACCCCCGTTGGGGCCGGGTGGTGGAGGGCGCCGGCGAGGACCCGTATCTGGGCTCGGCGATCGCCGCCGCGAAGGTACGTGGCTACCAGGGGAGCAACTTCGGCGCGCCGGACAAGATGGCGGCCACGATCAAGCACTTCGCCGCCTATGGCGCCCCCGTCGCCGGCCGTGAATACAACACGGTCGACATGTCGACGCAGCAGCTCTTCAACTACTACCTGCCGCCGTACCAGGCCGCGGTCAACGCCGGCGCAGCGACCGTGATGAGCTCGTTCAACTCGCTCAACGGTGTCCCGAACACCGCCAATCCATACACGCTGACGAAGATCCTGCGTGACGAGTGGGGCTTTGGCGGCACGGTGGTCAGCGACTACCAGGCCGTCCAGGAGCTTGAGGACTTCGGCTACGCATCCGACGGCGCGGACGCGGCCCGGCTCGCGCTCACCGCAGGGCTCGACATAGAGATGGCGGTGCAGGTCGGATGTACCGGCAGCGCCACCGCGCCGGTTGAGTCGACCTTCGACTGCTACGGGCCGCAGCAGCTGGCCGCGGGCCGGATCACGATGCAGGAGCTCAACACCGCGGTCCGGCACGTGCTCGTGCTCAAGTACCTGGCCGGGATGGTCCAGCACCCGGTCACCAACCCGAACCGCGTCAACAGTGCCGAGCTGACACCCGGCAACCTGGCCGCCGCCAAGACGTCGGCCGACGAGTCGCAGGTGCTGCTCCAGAACAACAACCACGCGCTGCCGCTGAGCCCGAGCACCTCGTCGATCGCGGTCGTCGGGCCGCTCGCCAACGCTCCGCTCGACCAGCTGGGTCCCGACGTGCCGATCGGCTACGACACGACCCCCGCTGATCTGACGACGACCGACAAGATCGTCACGGTCCTACAGGGGATCAAGAATGATGATCCTGGCGCAACCGTCACCTACGCCCAGGGGTGCGACCCGGATACGACGAATTCGAATGGCGTCCCCACGCCGTGTGACTCCGACGCCGGGTTCCCGGCCGCGGTGGCTGCGGCCAACGCGGCGCAGGAGACCGTGATCGTGGTCGGCGAGCCGTCGTCGCTCACCGGCGAGGCCTCGTCGCGCACGGACATCGGCTTGCCGGGCGACGAGTTGGAGCTGATCCAGGACATCGCCGCCACCGGCAAGCCCTACGTCGTCGACCTGATGAATGGGCGACCGCTGACGCTCGACTGGCTTCAGCAGAACGCCCCGGCGGTGCTCGAGAGCTGGTTCCCCGGCACCGAGGGCGGCCAGTCGGTGGCCGACATCCTGTTCGGCAAGGTCGACCCCAGCGGCAAGCTGCCGATGACGTTCCCCGTCAACGTCGGTCAGATTCCGATCACCTATAACGAGCTGCCGACCGGACGTCCGTGTGACCCCAGTAACAAGTACACGTCGAAGTACCTCGATGCACCCAATACGCCGCTCTATCCGTTCGGCTACGGGCTGTCGTACACGACGTTCTCGATCTCGCCGCCCCATCTGTCATCGACACGGGTCGGGCCGAACGGTGGCCTGGCCGTGACCGCGACGGTCACGAACACCGGGTCGATGGCGGGCGCCGATGTTGTGCAGCTCTACACCCACGAGAGCGACACCAGCATCCTCCAGCCGGTCGAGAAGCTCGAGGGCTTCCAGCGCGTGCAGCTAAACCCGAAGCAGAGCAAGACGGTCAGGTTCACGCTGGGCCGCCAGAACCTCGGCTTCTACACCAACACGGGCCGCTTCGTTGTCCAGCCTGGCCCGGCCACCCTGTGGGTGAGCGACACGTCCGCGCCGATGTCGACGACCGGCTGCCCGGTCAGCCTGCCGAACGGCGCCGCGTTCCACGTCTCCTGAGGACGACGGTGCGGCTCCGCCTGCTGATAGCGGCCGGTGCGACGGCGTTGATGTTCGCGCTCCCGGCCGCGGCGCTGGCGAATCCGGGTCAGCTGAGCCGGCATCAGCGGACGGTGCTGCGCGGCATCGCGGCCGACACGTGGAAGTTCTATGCCGCCGACGTCGACCCGACCACGCACCTGCCGCTCGACAACCTCGGGCCGGGCACGGTGCGCGGCACCTACACCTCCGCGGCCAACATCGGCGTCTACCTGTGGGCGGTCGTCGCCGCCCACGACCTCGGCCTGATCGATCGCTCTAGGGCCGACGCGCTGGCCCGTGCGACGCTGCATGAGGTCTCGACGCTGAAGCGCTACGACGGCTTCCTGTTCCAGTGGTACGACACCAACAACGGCAACGTGTTGTCCGACCCGGGTCAGAACGACTGCGCGCAGACGGGGGGGACGACGGACAATTGCTCGTTTGTCTCGGCGGTCGACAACGGCTGGTATGCGTCCGGGCTGATCGAGATCCGAGAGGCGCTGCCCGAGCTCCGCGGCCTGGCCGACAGCCTGCTCGAGCCGATGGACTTCTCGATCTTCTACGACAATCGCCCGCAGACGAACTGCAACGTCAACGCCGCATTGCCCGTCCCGCACACCGGCGCGATGTACGGGGGCTACTACGCCGGCGTCGGGCCGGCCCTCTACCACGTCGACACGCTCTACAGCGACCCCCGGATCGCGATCTACATCGGCATGGGCAGGCACCAGATGCCCGGCGACGTCTGGTGGCGCACGTGGCGGACGCTGCCCCCCAAGCGCTGCTCGACCGATCCCGACTACTCCTCGCAGGGTCAGTGGCCGACGCCGGGCTACTGGCAGACCTACACCGATCCCCAGTCGGGCAAGAAGTTCCCCGTCTGGGAGGGGCACTACGTCTATCCGGGGACCTCGCTGACCTTCGTGCCCACTTATGCCGGCGGCATGTTCGAGGGACTGATGGCGAACCTCGTCGTTCCCGAGACGACGTGGGGGCCGCACAGCCTGGGCCTCGACGATCTGCGCTGGCCACAGGTCCAGATCAAGTATGCGACCCAGGTCCTGCACTACCCGGTGTGGGGGATCTCACCGTCGAGCACGGCCGACGACACCGGCGACTACGGCGCCTTCGGCGTCGAGGGGCTCGCGTTCGCGAGCGGCGGCGGCGCAGTCCCGAGCCATGACGGGCTCGCACTGTGCACGACCTGCGCGACCGAGACGACGGTCAGCCCGCACGCCTCGGCGATCGCGCTGCCGGTCCTGCCCCAGCAGGCGTACGCCAACCTGGAGACTCTGCGCCGTGACTACCCCGGCCTCTACACCCGTGACGGCGGCTTCTATGACGCGGTCAACCCGGAGACCGGCTCAGTCGGACACCGCCGGCTGGTGCTCGACCAGTCGATGATCATGGCCGGGATCGACGACGCGCTCCACGACGGCGCATTGCAGCGGCGCTTCGCCGCCGACCCGATCTCCTGGGCGGCGAAGGAGTATCTGGGGATCGAGCACATGTCGATCCACTAGGGCGAGGCCCGCAGGCGGACGCCCGGTCGAGGCGATCAAGCGCGCGCTCGGGCGGGCCGATACGTACCCGATGCTAAGGCGAGTGTCCCGCGCCCCAGCGCCGGAGGGCTCTGGCGCCGCGCTGGGGGTCTCCACTGGCGGCCGCGCGTCCGCTGCGACCGCGCGTCCCGCCGCGGCGTCTCGCCGCTTGCTCGCGCTCGCCGTCGTGTTCGTGCTGTGCGCTGCGGGCCTTTCCCTTTTGCATGCCCGGACCCAGCCGCACTACCGTCTCGGTGCCGCCGCCGCGATCGCGGCGGCGCGCGCAAATCCGAGCGATCGCGAATTTCTCGCCAGCCATCCGGCCAGCAGTGCCCGGGTGGTTCCGCTTGACGCCACGGTGCAGCGCGTCACGTTCTTCGACGGCCCGCGAATCGTGCTCGACGCGGCGGTGGGCCCCAACGGCGCTCTGGTCTCAATCGAGCAGCACATTCCCGGCGAGCCGGTCTCTGGCGCCGCGCTGGCGAACTCGCCGTGGGTGCTCGCCCTCCTGACGGTGCTGTTCCTGCTCGCCACGCTTGTCATGCCGCTACAGCGTGTGCGCAACCTTGACGCGCTCGCGGTGGCGAGCTTCACCCTCACCGTGCCGTTGATCAACGAGGGCCTGGCCGTGGCGAGCGTCGCGCTCGCGGTGCCGGCGCTCTGCTATCTGCTGATCAGGTGCCTGTTGGTCGGCCTGGGGTCGACGAGGCCGCCTGCGAGCCCGACCACGCCGCTGCTGCAGTGGCTTTGGGCGGACTGGGAGCCGCGGCGGCGAACGCGCATGCTGCGGGTGCTGCTATTCGCCACCGTCCTCGCGTTCTTGCTGATCACGCTCACCTCGAGCGGCTACAGCGACGTCGCCGTCGCCTCGCTGCAGGGGGCCACCGATCTGCTCCACGGCGTGCTCCCCTACGGGCACATGCAGTTGGAGGTCCATGGCGACACCTACCCGCTTCTGAACTACCTGTTCTACGCTCCCGCCGCCGCCTGGCTGCCCGTGCGCGACCTCTTCAGCGACATGTCAGGCTCGCTGCTGACGACCGCGGTGGCGAGCCTGCTTGTGGGCTGGGCCCTCTTCCGGCTCGGGGGGCGCGCGCCCGCCGGCGGAGGTCGGGCCGATGAGCGCACGGGAGACCGGGGCCTGCGCCTGGCGCTCGCCTGGTTCGCCTTCCCGCCCGTCCTGCTGGCCGCGTCCGGGGGCTCCAACGACCTGGTCCTGGCCGCCTGCCTGGCCGGGATGCTCGCGCTGCGTCCGCGCATCGGTGCGTCACTGCTGGCGCTCGCGCTGGGCGTGTGGGTCAAGCTCGTGCCGCTGGTCCTGCTGCCGATCTGGCTGCCGTACCGCCGGCGCGGGCTGGGACGGGCCTGCTATGCGGCAGTCGCACTATCCGCTGGCGCGGTGGGGCTCTTGGTTCTGTTCGGCGGGTTGGGCGGGGTCTCGGCGATGGTGCATGCGATGACCTTCCAGTTCCAGCGGGGCTCCTTCTACACCCCGTGGTACGCATTCGGTCTCCGCTGGCTGCAACCGCTGGTCCAGGCGGCGGTGCTGGCGATCGTGGTGGCCGCCGTACTGGCTCTGCGCTCCGCCCCCTCCGCCGGCACGGACCTGGTCCGACTCGGCGCGCTCGCGGCCGCGCTGCTCCTCGGGGTGCAGCTGGCTGCCAACTACTGGACGTGGTCCTACCTGCCGTGGGTGTTCCCGTTCCTGGCCGTGGCGCTTTTCCTGGGCGCACCTGCGCCAGTCGGGTTGGAAGGAGACGCCGTGGCCTGGCAGGCGGTCGTCACTCATCCATTGCCAGCAGCCTTGCCAGCCCGATAAAGGCCCGTCGCGTTGCGTGCGAACTCCCGTCCCAGTAGCGTCGGCGACGACCGCCATCAAGCTGAGGAGGGACCATGCCGGGTGTGGAAACGCTGAACTTCGATTCGCCCGAGGAGACACGAACACCGGAGAAGACGCGGGTGGATGTGGTCAGGGCCGGTAACACAACTGCCGCGCGGATGGTCTTGGAGCCAGGCTGGGTCTGGTCGGAGTGCGTCAAACCCGTCGCCGGAACCGACAGCTGTCAGGCTCGACACGTCGGGTTTGTGCAGTCCGGAACCCTCCACGTGACCCACGAGGACGGGTCGGAGGCCGATCTCACGGTCGGGGACGCCTACGTCATCGAGCCGGGCCACGATGCCCGCGTCGTCGGCGACGAGCAGTTCGTCGCCTACGAGTTCGAACCGCGGGCGGCTGAGGAATACGCGCGGGAGTAGCTTCGCCCTGCTAGGTCTCGATCGGCGTACGCATCGGCGGCGGCGTGAGCGCCGCCGCCACGATCACCAACGTGAACGCCAGCAGCCTGACGACTAGCGCCGCCTGTCCGGCGGGCAGCGGCTCCCGGAATACGATCGGGCCGGCGGCGATCGTGGTCAGGTTTGCGGCAACGCTGGTCAGCGCAATGATCGGCACGGCCTCGCCAAGCTGAAGGCTCCGGGCCGAGATCAACAGCCCCACCATCGAGGCCAGGAAGATGACCAGCGCCAGCGGCTGTAGGAGCACCCCCGCGCCAAGCGCGCTGAGGTGTCCGCTGAGGGCCTTGATCGAGGTGTCCGAGGCCGCCCAGTAAAGCCCAGCCGCCACCGCCAAGGCACTCGCCCGGCGCGAAAACAGAACTGTCACGAGCAGCCCGCCGCCCGCGGTCGCGAGCAGGAAGACGGTGAGCGTGCCGACCGCGTAGTGGGAGTGGGCGCTCCGGGCATCGCCGTCAAGCGTCGCCGCCAGCGCGGCCAGGCCGGCGGCCATCAGCGTCACGCCGATCCACTCCCGGCGCGTGACCTCGATGCCGAATAGCTGATCGGCGACCACCGTCAGCAGCACCAGGCCGCCGGCCACGGTCGCCTGCGCGAGCGAGATCGGCGCCAAGGCGAGCGCGCCGACGTGGACCAGCCACGAGCTCAGGCCGATGGCGATCCCAAGCAAGTAGACCGGCGAGCGGAAGAGCAGGATCGTGCTGTGAATCGGCCTTCGCAACTCGACCTGCGGCGCACTCCGCGCACCCCGGAACTTGTACAAGAAGCCGGCCACCGAGCCGAACGCGGTCAGCAGCGCGAGGATCAGCCCGACAGCGACGGAGACCGACATACCGGGCTCGAGCCTATCGACCGGCTAAACGATGTCGAGACGCCAGGATGAGATCCTCCCGGTACACTCGCCGCGTCATGCCGGGCCCTCAGGGTTCGGCCAAGTAGTGCCAGCGTTCGTAGTGGTTGCTCCTGCACCTCCCGCGTTTCGCAGCACACGACCTCCCGGGAGGGAATAGATGCCAACCGGAACCGTGAAATGGTTCAGCGATGACAAGGGCTACGGCTTCATCACGCCCGATGAAGGCGGCAAGGACCTGTTCGTTCACCACTCAGCGATCGCGGGCAGCGGCTTCAAGTCCCTGGCCGAAGGCGCAAAGGTGAGCTACGACACAGAGCAGGGTCCCAAGGGCCCAGCCGCGGCCAACGTCCAGCTGGTCTAGACATGGCCTCGAGCTCAAAGAAGAAGACAACCTTTGCGAAGCTGGCTCGGGAGGCCAAGCTTCGGGAGCGCCGGGTTGACAAGCAGGCCAAGAAGGAGGCCCGGAAGCGGGCGGCGGCGCTTGAGGTCGCCGAGCCGGTCAGCCCGCAGCCCGCCGACGACCGGTAGGGCGCCTGCTACGTTGATGCCAGCGGTCGGCGACGTCGGCCGCGAGGCAGCTCGCTTGGGTCCCGCAGTCAGCGGTTCGGGTCAGCCATAGCCTCCCGAATCGTCCGCGGCCCCTCCGTGCGCCGCCAAGGAGTTGTGCATGTCAACTGAATCTTTTGCCGATCTCGGTGTCTCGCGCACCGTCATCAGCTCGCTTTCTCAGGCCGGGATCGACCGGCCGTTCGCGATCCAGCGTGCCGTGATCGGCGATGCCATCGCCGGGCGGGACGTGATCGCGAAGTCGCCCACCGGATCGGGCAAGACGCTTGCCTTCGGCATCCCCCTCGTTGAGCGCATTCGCGCCGAGGACCCGCGTCCGGCGGCCCTCGTGGTCGCGCCCACCCGTGAGCTCGCGCTCCAGATCGTCGATGAGATCCGGAGCATCGCGCACGCTCGGGCGCTCCGCGTCAGCGCGGTCTACGGCGGCGCCGGCCTGGTCAAACAGGCGAAGGACGCCGCCAACTCGCATGTGCTGGTAGCGACCCCGGGCCGCCTCGAAGACCTGTTGGCCCGCGGCGCATTCAGGCTTGACCGCATCCGGATGTTGGTGCTGGACGAGGCCGATCGCATGCTCGACATGGGCTTCCGGCCGGCGATCGACCGGATCGTTGCCGGCTGCCCGACCACGCGCCAGACGCTCTTCTTCTCCGCCACCCTCGACGGCGAAGCCGGACGGCTTGCAAGCCGCTACGCCCGCGACCCGGTGACCCACCAGCACGGCCCGACGGCACGCCGCGCCAATCCGGAGATCGAGCACCGCTTCGTGCCGGTCGCGCACGAGCACCGCGTCCAGGCGCTCGTCCGGGAGCTCGGTCGTGACCGTGACCGCACGCTCGTGTTCGTTCGAACCAAGCACGGAGCCGACCGGCTCGTCAAGCGGCTCGCATCGCACGGCGTCAAGGCTGTCGCGATGCACGGCAACAAGTCACAGGGCCAGCGCGAGCGGGCGCTCTCCCGCTTCGAGTCCGGCGACATCGACACCATGGTCGCCACGGACGTGGCCGCCCGTGGGATCGACGTACAGGGGGTCACCCACGTGATCAACTTCGACCCGCCCGCCGACACCGAGACCTACGTTCACCGCATCGGCCGCACCGGCCGCGCCGGCAGCAAGGGCACCGGAATCACACTTCTCACCCCTGATCAGCACCGCGACGTCGCCCAACTCGCCGAGGCGCTCGGGCTCGACCATGGCCTTCACCGGACCCGCCCGCGCGCTCTAAAGGCTGAGCCCCAGGCCGGTCATCGCAGCCGCCGCCCGCCGCGCCGCCGGCACCGACGCCGGCGAGTCGCCGCGTAGGCGCCGCGCTATCTGATCTCGAGACCGGTAGCGCGCGGATCCGGCTCGTGCGCCGCCTCATGCATGGCTGGCGTCTTCGTTCGCCGTCTCACCGTCGTTGGCTTGCGGCTGCCGTTTCCGTTGCCGTTGGCCGCTCTCTTGGCATTGCCGTTTCCGTTGCCGTTCGGGTGAGCCCCGCCATTGCGGTGTCCGTTCGTCCTAGCGGCAGGCTCGGCCGGCGCGTAATCAAGCGCCTCCTCCTCAGAGAGCCGGTCGGCGACCGTGACGCGGTCCCGGCCATCTTGCTTTGAGCGGTAGAGGCCTGCGTCGGCAAACTGGAGCAGCTGCTCCACCGAAGCCGCGACGGTGCTGTCGGTGACCCCGAAGCTGGCGGTGAATCGCGGGTGGGCCCCGGAGTGCGCGCCTTCGAGCGAGTGCCGGATCCGGTCGAGTACCGCAACCGCCTGATGACGGTCGATCCCGGGCAGGACGATCGTGAACTCCTCGCCGCCCCACCGCGCGAACAGGTCACCTTCGCGCAGAGCCGCGCCCGCGACCTGCGAGAAGAAGCGCAGGACCCGGTCGCCGGCCTCGTGACCGTAGGTGTCGTTGATCGCCTTGAACTTGTCAAGGTCGGCGACGGCAAGCGCGAACGGCGTCCCCGCCCGGAGCAGGTCACGGATCTCGGTCTCGAGTGTCCGCCGGTTGGTCAGCCCGGTGAGCCCGTCGGTCGAGGCCTGCAGCTGCGTCTTCTCAAACGCCCGGACGGTGCCGATCCTGGCCCCCGCCTGCGTGGCCAGCGTCGCCATCTGAGCCATCTGATCGCCGTCGGGCGGTGAACCCGCCGGCCCGGTCGCGTGCAGGACTCCGAGGGCCCGGCCCATGAAGCCGACCGGCACACACACCGCGGAGCAGGGCCCCGACTGGCGGCCCCGGAGCTTCGGGCAGGCATTCAGTGACTCGCTGGAATCAAACGCGACGGGCTGGCCACGCCGCACCGCCACGCAGGCAAATGGCGACTCAACCGGGCAACCCGGGGCGCCAGCCAGCGGGCTGGATGCAACCTGCCGGAGATGGGCTCGGCTGGAGTCGGCCAACAGCAGCTCGGCCGGGGTGGTCTCCGAGATCTCCACGATCGCGCGCTCGACGACGTCGTAGGCCGACTCCTCTTCGTCAACCATCTCGAGGGCCTCGGCCAGCTGGGTGCCGAATACGTCGCGCTGACTCTGGGCCTGGAGCTCGCCGGCGGCTGCCTCGAGGGCGTCGCGCGCGTCACGTTCGCGTTGTGCGGCGGCTTGCAACTCCTTGGCACGCTGCTCGGTCAACCGGCGAGAGTGCCGCAGCGCGAGCCCGAACCGCACGCCTGAGACGATCAGCGCCAGCAGCGCGGCACCCATCCCGACGCGGCTGACGTCGGAGACAATGCCGACGAGCAGGATCGCTAGGGCCAGAATCGAGGCGACCGTCGGAACCGTGAACCCCGAGGAGTGGTTCTCCCGCGGCGGTTGCCCTGACCCGGGAGCCAGCCACAACGCGGCCGCGATCACCAGCAGTGACGTCGGCCATGCCGCGGCGTTCAGCGCGTTGCCCAAGATCCCGCCGGCCAGGCTCGGGAACACCGCTACGCAATCACCGACCACGTTCACGAGGCCCGCGACTGCAAGCAGGCCCCAACGTGTGCGCCTCCCCGGCGGTAGCAAGAAGATCCCGATCAGCGTCAGACCCAGCACCGGTACGTCCAAGGCCGGGTAGACAAGGTTGGTCGCGACCGTAGCCCTGTCGCCGCCTGCCGCATGCTGAATCGGCGTGAACAACAACGCGATGAAAGCGCCGGAGCAGATCAGCAGCAGCAGACCGTCGAGATAGTTCGGAGCCGTGATCTTGATCACGTCCCGGTTCACCAGCGCCATCAGGCCCGCGAACGCGAATGGGAAGAACGCCGCCCAGAAGTAGTTGAACAACGTCGGGCTCGGTGGGTTCTGACCATGCACCGCCATGTAGGTGTTGACGAGATCCCCCAGCGCCCACGAGGCGGCTGCCAGGCCAAGGAGAAACGCGAACCCTCGGGCCTGCTGATCGACCAGCCCGCGGGCGAAGATCAGTGAGCTCGCGACCAGCTCAAATCCCGCCGTCCCCCAACCGTCAAGCCAGAAGTGCGAATCGGACACCGGCCGCACGAACAGCGAGACCACGTAGGCGGCCAGCACCGCAAACAGCACGCCGAATAGCAACCGAACGGATCTCGAAGCAGCATGGGAGCCGGCGGGACGAAAGCCACCGCCCGCCTTGCCGTCCGCTCTCCAGCCGGCCAAGCCGGCCATCAGCTTCTGGGTTCGAGTTCCTTCCACGCCATCACTTCCAGCCACCGGTCCCTCCGATAACGAGCATCCACGGACACGACCGCGCGGACGCGGCCGTCAATCATGCAGCCAGCACTCCGTCATCAGCCACACAGGCTTTATCGGCCGAAACTCAGCCCGCCATAACTCAGCGACGGCAATCCTGGATAGGTGATCGATGACGCGTCGGCGCGACGGCGCTCGGAGGCGCTCCGCATAACATTGCCCCGATGGTTAGGGCAGAGGCCGAACAGCATCTAGCGCGCGCGGGCGAGGCCCAGAGCGACGGGCCACGGATCAGTTACGTGATCGCCCGGCTCGAGCGGGCCATCCGGCGCGCGATCAACGATCGGGTGTCGCGCTACGGCCTGACCGTTCTGCAGTACACGACGCTGAGTGTGCTCGGGCGTCGCGGTGGGCTATCGAACGCGCAGCTTGCCCGGCGGGCCTATATGTCGCCGCAGTCGATGAGCGAGGTCATCGAGGCGCTCGAGGCCAAGGGATTCGTGGAGCGCCGCCCTCATCCCAATCATCGCCGTGTGTTCCCGGCAACGCTGACAGCCGAGGGCCGTCGGGTGCTTGACGAGTGCGAGCAGGCGGTCGACCAGATGGAGCGCGAGATGCTGGCTGGGCTCTCGCCGATTATCCAAGAGCATTTGCGCGAGGGGGCCCTGTCTGCGGTGCGCGCCCTGCATGCCGGATTTCCCACCGGCAAGACGAACTCTGGGCGGCTCCCGGACGGTTCCTGACCGCCGGCGGCGGCGTCGACGAGCGGCGCCTGTGGCTCGGCGTGGCGTTGCTTGACAGGTGACCTGATACTCACTAGGGTCGCTTTTGACTTCGGCCGCGGGGTCGGTGCGGCCACCCGCACGATGAGGGAGGTTCCATGAAGGGCTTGATTGAACGGTGCTTGGGCACCTCGGTTGCGCTGGTCTGCGCCTGCTGGCTGATCGCGGCTGGGACGGCATCGGCCGCTCCCACCTCGACCCATTACACGGGCACGCTGCCTGACGGGGCCACGTGGATCGCCGACATACCTGCGAGCTGGAATCACCAGCTGATCCTCTACAGCCATGGCTTTGGCCCGCTGCTCGCCGCGGACGCTCCCGATCCCACCACTCAACAAGCGCTTCTTGGCATGGGCTATGCCCTGGCCGGTTCTTCGTATGACCCGACCGGCTCCTGGTGGGCGCTTGGCAGCGCTGTCCGGGATCAGTTCGAGACCCTGAGCAAAGTCGAGGGGACGCTCCTCCCATCGGCCCCGAGCCACGTTTACGCGTTCGGGACCTCGATGGGCGGCTTGATCAGCGCCCTTGAGGATCAGAACTCGAACGGTCGCCTCGATGGCTCGCTGACCACGTGCGGGATCGTCGCCGGCGCCAATCAGCTCAACCAGTACCAGTTGGACGGGGAGTACGCGCTCAGCCAACTCCTCGCCCCCGGTCAGAACATCCAGCTGACCAACTTCGTCGACGGGCCGGCACAAGGCTTCGCCGACAGCGCCCACTCGGCGGCCCAACTGCTCGCCGCGGGCGCAGCGGCGCAGGAAACGCCACAGGGTCGTGCGCGTCTCGCGCTGGCGATGGCCTTCCTCAACGTGTCGCCGTGGGGCGGCACCACGATCCCGAACATCTACGACTACCTTGGACAGGAGCAGGGGCAATACGACGACTACTTCGTCGGCGGCCCCGCGTCGGCGCTCAGCTTCATCATTACCGCGCGCGAGCAGCTTGAGGCGGCTGCGGGCGGTGAAGGCGCGGGGACGGTCGGAGTTGACTTCTCGAGGCTCCTGCACGAGTCGTCTTACTATCCCGAGGTCAGGGCGCTGTACAACGAGGCGGGTCTTAGCCTCAGGGCCGACCTTGCCAACCTGACGCGGAATGCCGATCTGAGGCCAGATCGAGCGGCGTATCAGTGGTTGACTCGCACCTCGGTGCCCAGTGGCCACCTTCAGGTTCCCGAGCTTGACCTGAAGACGATCTCGGATCAGCTCGTACCTGTGCAGCAGGAGCGCTACTACCACACACTGGTTGCGCACGCCGGAGACAGTCGGCGCCTACGGCAGGCCTTCGTGGAGGCGCAGGGACACTGCAACTTCACTTCGGCCGAGTTGATCGCCGGGCTTCAGGCGCTGTCTTCGCGCGTGACCACCGGAAGTTGGAGCAATCTCACGACTGCGGCCTCGCTGAACACCGAGGCCGATGCTCTTGATCCCAGCCTGGGCGGCGGGGCCTTCATCCCCTTCTGGCCAGAGAAGCTCACAGGCGGTTACTTCCCGTTCAGCACATGGTCAGACCGGGGGTGGTCCGCTCAGTGAGGCGCGTTCCCTAGCCCCCAATGGTCCCGCGCTCACCCGACCCGCTCGAGCGCGGGACCCTTCGCGCTAACTCAGGCTGGCTGCGCAGCGTGGGCGTGGGCGGCGGTCATGACGACCTCGGCGACTTCCTTGGGGTGCGAGATCATGACGACGTGGGAGGCCCCCTCGATCTCGGTGATCTGCGCGCCCATGCGCTCGTAGCTGAAGCGATGAACGCCGGGGTCGATGGCCCCGTCCGCGGTCGGCAGCACCGCCCACGCCGGGCGGCTGCGCCAGGCGGGCGTCGGCGCGGCCTCGGTTAAGGCGACCCCCGCGAGCGGGCGCTGGGAGATCGCGTAGAAGGCGGCGTCGTCCGCCGGGACGTCGGCGCAGAAGGACTCGTGGAAGCCATCGAGCGCGAGCGTGAACTCGTTTCCGCCCTCGGGCAACTGGTGCTGGACGATGTAGGAGGCGATCTTCGGCGGCGGGAACTTCGATTGCAGGTCGGTCAGGTTCTCGCCCTCATCGGGAGCAAAGCCCGAGATGTAGACGAGTCCGACCACGTTGTCCGCCGTGCCGGCGGCGGTGATAACCGAGCCCCCGTAGGAGTGACCGACGAGCAGAACCGGTCCATCGACCTCGTTGATGACCCCCTTGAGGTACTCGCCGTCGCCGCCGGTCAACCCCCGCAGCGGGTTCGGCGGGACGATCATCGTCACGTCTTCGTCGAGAAGCGCGTCGTACAGCGGGCGGAAGCTTGACGCGTCGGCGAAGGCACCGTGGACGAGGACGATGGTGGGATCGGAATCAGCCATGGCGACTTCCCTTTCTTCCGTTGATCACGTGGAAGCGCACTCTCGTCGCGTTGGCGCCGCATCGCGCCCGTGAGAACCCTGGTCTGCCCCTAGTCCTCCGCGGCCCAGCGGTCAGGAGGTATCAGTCCGAGGAGTCGCCGCCGAGCGAGCGGAATCGTTCGGTCATCTCGGCGTCGACGCCGTCGAGCTCCTCCTCCTCGGGCTCATCTGCGTCCTCGCCGTCCTCGGGCTCCGGCGCTTCGTGAGCCGAATTCGCCTGTAGGACGACGCTCTCGAGAAAGTGATGCACCCGGCTCTCGTCGCCCTCCGCCACTTCGCCGACGCGGACGCGACCTTTCTTGAGTTCGACACCGCCCCAGCGCCCGGCGCCAAGCAACCCGACCGTCCGCTCGAAGCTGTCCTTCCAGCCGCGCGGCATCTCACCGCGCAGCCCCACCTCGAGCTTGCCGTCATGGACCTCTGCCGAAGACCAGTCGAGCTCTACGCCACTCATGAGCGATCAGCTACCCGAATCTCACGCGCTCGCACCGTCGCTGCCGACGCTTGATGGGAAGCGGTCACAACCCTGCCACCAGAAACCAAACCGCGCCCACGACGAGCAGGAGCGCACCCACCCCAGCGACCGCCGGCGCCCACCGCTGGTCGTAGTACTGCTTGTTGGCAAAGGGAACGCCGCGTCGCTCCTCGGCTGTCGAATTGGCCAAGCGGCGACCCCGTGCTGAGCCCCTGAGCCGAAAGCTGACGAGCGACCGGATCAGAAGAAGTCCGCCGATAAAGACAAGCGCTAGCCCGAACCTCGCCGGATGGTGCACGCGGCGGGATTACCCGGCCGGGCGAAGGACCAAAACTCGGACTCGACCCGCCAAATAGGGCCGGTCTGGTCCGGCGTGCGCTCTCATGGCGACGGAGCGTTTCAATGCGCCCTCAGCGGGCGCTTCTCAACACCGTTGTGCTCGGCCCGCTCGGGTGCGATCCTACGCGGATGCTCAACTCACGTCGTTTCTTAATCGTCGCGGCCAGCGTTACTGCCCTAGCCGCCGGTGGAGTTGGAGTCGGCGCTGCCAGCGCTTCCTCGACGCTCAAGCAATGCGGGCACGTGGACGGCACGGTCGCGGTCACCGTGACGAAGGGAAACGTCAGCTGTAAGACCGCGCGCGCGGTTGGCCGGGCCTGGGACCGCAAGACGGCCGTCCCGGACGGCTTTCACTGCAAGACCCACCACATCCAGGCCGGTTCTGGGCGCGACGGCGTGTGCAAGAAGGGCACCACCAAGACGATCGCGGTCAACCCCGAGTAGGTCCCGCCGGCGCCGTCACCCGCCGAGCGGGACGGCATCGGCCGCGGCGCCCTGCGCCTCGCCTTTCCTCCTGAAGTAGCGTCCGATCGCGATCGACCCCACGATGCCGAGTCCGGTCGCGGCCAAGGGGAGGGCCTGGTCGTAGTTGTAGGCGGCGGAGTAACGGGTCTGGTGGATGATCAACGCGGTTCCACCGGCCTGGATGAGGAACAACGCCGCCCACAGGTAGCTGATGACGTACATACAGGTCCGAAAGTCCTGGTAGCCATCCCACATCGCGTCGAAGGTCGCCATCCCGTCGTGGGTCCCGTCGGTCCCGTACCGCTGAGCCATGTAGAACGCGAGCGGCTTTCGGGCCAGGACACATGAGCCCAGGAAGATCAGACCGATCAGGGCCGTGACGGCGCAGTCCTTGTAGAGCAGCGCCTTCGGAGTGGTGCTCCCGATCAGCGCGATGAGCGCCGACAGCGCCGTGAAGGCGAAGATCGCGGCTGACGCCCCGCTGAACTTCCGGGCTTTGGCCCAGACCATGAAGCCGCCAATCACCGGGGCGATGCTGCCGATCAGGTAGGCACCGACGTCACCGGCACCCAGTCGCTTGGCCAGGTGGAACAGCCCAATGCTGCCCCCGACCTCGACGGCCGTCACGAAGAGGTTGAAGCGGATCCCCTTCCTGGCGGGATGCTCCTTAAGACTTTGCTCGATCTCCTCATGCACCGCTGAATCGCCGGCGCCCACGGCAGAAACACTACGTCAGCAGAGCGCCTCCGCCTCACTTACCATGGCCCTATGAGCGGCCCGCGACTCCCCGGCGGTGTGGTGCATAAGCTGCCCGCGGATCTGCGCCAGGCGCTGATCGCCAACACGACGGCCCTTGATGCCTGGAAGGACATCACGCCGTTGGCGCGCAACGAGTTCATCTGCTGGGTCGAGGACGCCAAGCAGGCGAAGACCAGAGAGCGGCGGATCCGGCGGACCCAGGAGGAGCTCGAGGAAGGCATGCGCCGGCCCTGCTGCTGGCCGGGCTGCAAGCACCGCGAGCGCAACGGTCGCTAGCGCGCCCGCGGGGTGTGACCCGCGCCCGTGACAGCCCTGGCCTTCACACCGGGAACCGGCGCACTGCGGATCCGAACCCGCTAGCGTGCTGTGAATCCAGGCAGGGAAAAACTGGCCGTACCGCGGGAGGTACACAAATGAGCCGTAGATTCGCCCGAATCGGCGCGCTTGCTGCCGTCGTGAGCTGCTCTGCACTCGCGATGGGTAGTGCAGCGTCCGCCGCCAAAACACATGTCCGCCAAGCAAGCCGCGGGCTCGGGGTTCTGATCCCCGCGCACAAGGGAGAGAAGCTTCCGCTTCACGGCGGGACCGCGGACAGCTTGAACTGGTCAGGCTACGCGGTCACCCCGGGCAGCGGCGTGACCGCTGTGGACAGCACGTTTAAGGTTCCGTCGGCCGGGCTTGACCCGCCGGGCTTTGCGGCTACCTGGGCAGGGATTGGCGGCTACAACACGAGCGATCTGATCCAGGCCGGCGTGGAGGAGCAGTCGGCCCCAAGTAACTCGATCCTCGGCGATCAGTACCAGGCGTGGTATGAGCTGCTGCCCGCCAGCGAGACCCCAATCTCAGGCTGCAGCGGCGATGCCAGCTGCACGGTCACGCCGGGCGATCAGGTCACCGTCGACATCAGCAACGTCTCCGGCAATACGTGGAGCATTTCGCTCACCGACGCCGGGAAGTGGAGTTGGAGCAAGGACGTGACCTATGCCTCCTCGGAGTCGTCAGCCGAGTGGATCCTGGAGGCGCCGACGCTGGTCGCGCAGACCGTGCTGGCGAACGTCGGGACGGTCCCGTTCGGCCCCACCTCGACGTATACCTCCGGGGGGACGACGCACACGATTGCCTCGGGCTCTCCGACGCAGATCGACCTGGGCACCGGTGTCGTCAACGAGGCAACGCCATCGGCGCTGGCCTCCGACGGGCAGTCGTTCAATGACTGCTCATACGCCCTGAGCTGCCCCACGCCGTAGGGACCACCCCGCTTGCGAAACGGGGTCGCGGCATAGCCGCGGCCCCGTTTCGCGCTTAAACAGTCGCCGTCCAGCTCACCGTTCTATCGACGATCCCGGGCGCGCACATACGCCCCGGGCCAACCCCGCCCGAGCAAACGCCGGGACCTGGGCCAGGGTCTGGGCGCTCAGGCAACCGAGCGGATAAGCATTGCCCGTGGTCGGTGGGCCGCTCAGGAGATTGCCGATATAGAGCTGTCCTTCGTCGAGGAGCAACCTCCAGCCACCACCGACCCGGTGCAGGCTCGCGTAGATGTACCCGCGATACTGCCCGCACCCGGTCCTCCGATCGATCTCGGCGGTTGCGTAATCGGGATCGTCGGCGGAGACGGCGATGGTCAAGCACCGAAGTGGGTACGGATACCCCAGCGCTCCGGCGATCGCCCTGCGCTCGGCTAGCGGCAGCACCGAAGCTCGATGCGCCCCGGTGCTCCCCCCGGTCAGGAAAACGGCTAGCGCGATGGCCGCGATCGCGAGGAGGCCGGCTCCCCCGAGGGCGAGCGCGACGTGGCGTGGCGACAGGTTGATGCGCGCCAGGGGGCGGGGGCGCTCGTCCGGCAGATCCACAACCGTGATCGACGTCACGACCATGCCCGGCGGGGTCGAGCGACCGGGCTTCTCCTTCCTCGCGATCAGGGCCAAGTATCCCGCGGCCCGAAAACGCCAGTAAGGCTTCAGCTGGGAACCACACGCCGTCCCGAGTCCAAGCGCGCCGGATCGTCGGCTTGAGCCCCTCATCGCCGCCTTGATATTCATCGACAGCAGGATCGAACAGGTCGCAGCGTAAAACTGTCTTCATGCGCCCGAATCCCATTCATGCCAGCGACGACCCTGCGGTCGTGCGCGAATTGATCCGTGAGAACCCGTGGGGCACCCTGGTGAGCAGCAATGCGGGCGAGCTGGTGGCCTCGCACTATCCGATGCTCGTGGACGAGGCATCGGCCGAGCTGGCCCTGCTCACCCATGTCGGCCGCCCAGACGAAAAGGTCCACGGCTTCAGCGGCCAGGAGGTCATGGTGATCATCCAGGGCCACCATGGCTACATCAGCCCGAGCTGGTACGAGCCGGGGACGACCCCCGCCCCGACCTGGAACTTCAGCGTTGCCCACTGTTACGGCGTACCCCAGATCCTCGACGCGGAGGAAAACCTGCGGGTGCTGACGCGCCTGGTCGCGCATTTCGAGCGCCACGTCGAGCGGCCGCAGTTCCTGGACCCCGACTGGGGTGGGCAGTTGGCCCGAGGCACGGTCGGGCTGCGGATCCCCGTTTCACGCTTCGTCTGCAAGCTGAAGCTCAGCCACGACAAGAGTCTTGAGAACCAGCGCCGGGTGATCGCCGCGCTACGCGCGCCGGGGCCGTATCAGCATCCAGCGCTGGCTGACGAGATGGAGCGCTCGCTCGCCGAGTGAGGGGCCGGGCGATCGTCCGCCGAGCTCAGGTGGAGGCGACCGGCGCGCCCTCCAACTCGCCCACGAATCCGTCCGAGGTCATCACTTCGGAGAACATCGGGTAATCGAACCGGATGGCGTTCTGGTGCTCCTCGTCGGAGGTGGCCGCCACGCAATCCGACAGCGTGATCACCTCGTAGCCCTTCTCATAGCCTGTGCGCATCGTCGACTCGACGCAGCAGTTGGTCAGGAATCCGCCCAACGCGATCGTCGTGATGCCGCGGGCGCGCAGGATGAAGTCGAGGTTTGTCGTGGCGAACGTGTCGAGGCCCCGCTTCCCCTCGACGATGACATCGCCCGGCTGCGGCTCGAGTGCATCCACGATCTCGGCTCCCCACTCGCCTTTGACGAAGGCGGTCGAGTCGACCACGCCCTTGAGGATCCCGTACGGATGCTGCGAGAGCTCTCCGTACCCGGGAGCGAAGGTGATCGGCGCATGCACGATCGTGGCACCGGCGGCTCGGGCGGCCTCGACCAGCTTGCCGGTGTTCTCAAGCATCCCGGTCTTCTCCATCACCGGGCGGACCGCGTCGTGGAGCACGCCGCCCTCGGAGGTGAAGTCGTTCTGATACTCGATCAGGACCACCGCGGTGCGCTTCGGATCAATGGACACGAGCATCTCTCCTTTCCGAAAATCGAACGCATTTCGACTCTACTCGCCCAGAACGAGGAGGCCTCATGAATGGTTATGCCGTCGCGGGGGTGGAGCAGACGCCGAGATCAGCGACGGCCGCTGTCCGTTCAAGCCGATCCGGCATCACTGGCCTTCGCCGATCCCTCAGCCCGAGACGGGGACCGGGTCCGGCCGGACGAGCACGGTGTCGGCGACCGGGATGACCTCGGTGGCCGGAAGGCCTGCGAGGCTGGCGTGACGCCGGACCGCCTCGGGACTGGTCCCCTGGTAGATGCACACGGTCCCGAGACCGCCGTCAGGCTCCTCGATCACGTAGCTGCGGATCCACCTGACTTCATCCGGCATCGCGTCGCCGGTCTCCCTCGAGACCTCGGCGGCGCGGGCGAGATCATCGCCGGTCCGCCAGCCATTGCGGCGAAGGATTACGTATGTGTTCATGGTCCCTCCTGGTGGTGGTGATTGGTGGCTTTCGTGAACCTCAGCGGCACCCCGAGAGCGAGGCCGCGGACCCCCACCGAGCTCCGGATCCCCGCCGAGTTCGCCCGGCGATGATCCGCAGGCGAGCGAGGAATCCGGGTCGGCGCGGCTTCCCGCACAGCTGCTCGGCGCGGGCGCTCAGCAACTCCACGATCGCGGCCGTGGGGTGGAAGGGATCGGCGATGGCTGCGCCATTCTTCAGAGACAGAGCGGCACGAAGCTGGCCATCGGCCTCCGCCACCAGGATCGCCCCTGATGGCACGCGCGCGGAGTCCAGGTCAGCCAGGCATTTCAGTGCCTTCACGTCGTGAGCCGAGGCGAGCCGAATCGTGAGCACGACGTCGGCAGCTTCGCGCGCACCGTGGCGCGTGGTGTCGCTGGGACGCCTCGATGACGCGCGGGCAGCCTCTCGCCGAAACTCCTCCATGCGGGCGTCGGCGATGAGGTGGGAGAGCATCGGGTTGGGCATGGCTGCACGGTATGGCGGACAACGCCGCGCCGCATCGGGCAAACCCCCCTAAGTTGGGGGCGCGTCGCCCCTATCTTTGGGACACGCCGAGTCTCGCCGCCTCGGCTGCGGCCTGCTTGCGCGACGCGACGCCGAGCTTGGCGAGGATCGCCGAGACGTGGTGCTCCACGGTCTTCGGTGTGATGAACAACCGCGCCGCGATCTCGGCGTTGGTCATGCCGTCGGCGAGGAGGGCCAGGATCTCCACCTGGCGCGCGGTGAGCTGCCCCGGATTCTTCGCGGTTGACCGGCGCGGCCCCCGTTCGATACGCCTGACCCCCAGCCGGCGCAGGCGTTGCGCCGTCGCCCGCCCTGCGGGCGCCGCGCCCAGCCGCTGGAATTGCGCGAGCGCCTCGCGCAGCGCCGGTTCCTCCTCGGTCTCCGCCAGCGCGAGCGCGGTCTCGTACGGACAGCCGATCTGGTTCCACAGCTCTGCCGCGGCCGGCCATTGTCCGCTCAGCTCAAGCGTAAACGGGGGCGCCACGGCCCCCAGGTCAACCGCCTCGTCGAGGCCCGCTCTGCGCCGCCAGATCGCCAGCTCACCGAGGACCCAGCGATCGCCCCGCGCCCGCGCCAAGGCGAGCGTCGCCGCGGTCTCCGCCGCCACTCTCGCCCCCTCACCCTGCAGCCAGCACGCCTCCGCTCGCGCCGCGGCGACCAGGCCCAGCCGTTGCAGCTCCGACGTCCGCTGAGCCAGCTCCAGCGCCTCGTCGAGCAAAGCCCATGGATCGGAATCTCCAACTCGTGCCCGGAGGCGTCCGAGGACGACCAGCGGCGTAATCCGGCTCGGTACGGGCACGCGAGGATCACGCAGAACGGCGGCGGCGCCCTCGGCGGCCTCGTTCCACCGCCCCTGCTCGAAGCGCAGCCGGGCCATCCAGCCCGACATGTAGATCCGCCACGAATCCAGGTCGTGCTCTTCGGTGTAGGCGATGCCGGCCACGAGGTAACGCTCGGCCGCCTCGTACTCACGATGGGCGACCAACGTCGAACCGAGATTGGTGTACGCGCGCGCGACGTGCTCCTCAAGGCCATGCTCGAGGGCGAGCGCGAGGCTCCGCTCGATCTTCGCCCTACCGTCAGGCACGCCGGCGCCCATCTCGGCCGTGCCGACGTTGTTGAGCGCGTGCGCGAGGACCTCTGTCTCGCCGAGGCGATCGGCCAGCTCGATCGCCCGGCCGCCCCAGGCGACCGTGCCGCTGACATCACCGGCGAGCACGCACAGCTGGGCGGAGTTGCTATACGCCATCGCCAGCTCGCGGCCGGGGGGCTCACGTTCCAGCAGCTCGACGGCCCGCCGGCCCTCAAGGGCCGCGCTTGCGGGATCGCCGGCGAACCAGGCCAGTCGCGAGAGCCAACGGTGATCGTCGCCCTCGGACACATGGTCGCCCCGGGCCTGGTGCACGGCCAGCGCACTCCGGCGGGCGCTGATCGCCTCAGCGAACTCCTGGGTCAGGTAGTACTCGTAGGACAGCCGCTCCCAGAGCTCCGCGCGGCGCTCATCCGAGAGCCGCTCGGCATGACGCAGCGCGAGGGCATATTGCTGGGCAGCCTGCCGGTGCGCGGACAGGGCCGCGGCCCGGTCTCCCGCTGCCGGGGCGTAACGCAGCACCGCGTCGCCGTCGCCTGCCGCGTCCGCGTGGTGTGAGATCCGGGCTGGGTCGACCGCCTCGGGCGGGGAGGTGGTCAGAGCCATCAGTACCAATCCATGGAGGTGCCGCCGCCGGGTCGGCCCGATCGTCTCTTCGACCGCCATCCGGGCCAGCTCGTGGCGAAACGAGATCCACCCCTCTTCATGGCGCAACACGCCGGAGCTCAGGCACGAGTCGAGCTCGCCCAGCTCGTCTCCCGCCACGGCCTCGACCAGCCACAGTTCAGCGCTCGAGGGAACCACGGCGACGGCCTCAAGGAGCCGCCGGGCCGCCGGTCCGAGATGCCCCACGCGGGCGAGTACGGCATCCCGCACGGTCTCCGGAATCTCGACGTCCACCGCCGCCAGCGCCTCGGTGACAAAGAAGGGGTTCCCGGATGTCTTTTCGAAGAGTTGGCGGGCGTCGGCGCCCGAGGCCTCGGCGAGGGCCCGCACCGCTGCTAGCGAGAGCGGCGGAATCCGCAGCCGCTCGACGTCACGCACCCCGGCCAGCTCTCCCAGGACCATGCGCAGCTGATCCCCCGGGCCGAGCTGATCGTCGCGGAAGGACACGAGCACCAAGACCGAGAGGCCCGCGAGGCGGCGGGCCAGAAGGTTCAGGACGTCGAGCGTCCCCTCATCCGCCCAGTGGACGTCCTCAATCACCAGGACCGCGGCCTGCGCGCGTCGTAGCTCCGCCACCAGCGCGCTCAACAGCTCGTGAGCCGTGGCACGATCCCGCGCGGCGTCGGCCAGCTCGCCGCCAAACCCGTCGGCGATATCAAGAAACGGACCCAGGGCGCGCGGCGTGAACAGCCGCTCGCACGTACCCCAGAGAACCCGGGCCGACGAAACCCGGGCGCAGAACTCGCGCAGGAGAGCCGTCTTGCCGACCCCGGCCTCACCGCCGATGAACACCATCCGTCCGCTCCCGGCGAGGACGGCCGCCAGCGCGTCCTCGAGCGCCGAGACAAACTCGACGCGCTCGAGCAGTTCAAGGTGGCCTCGATCGAGGCTGGGGTGTAAGCCAGGGGGTTTCATCGCACACCGATCGCAAAGCGCAGGCGGTGCCCGGTCCTGTCAGGTCGCGACTGAACACACTAACGGCCGGCTCCTGGGCTGTCGGGAGGAGTCGGCACACTCGCCTCACGCAGATGGCGTATCTGCCCGCGCAAGCTTGGGCCGTCGGCCCCAGTCAGGTGTTCATGCAGCGATGGCCACGACCCAGCCCACGAGCGTCGTCCTGACGCGCGCTCACCGGGATGCGCTGTTTCAAGAGATCGAATTCGCGTTTGAGGCGGCCGGCGGGTTGCCCTTCATGCTCGAGCATGCCCCGGGCGGCCCCGCCGACTCCGAGGGTGCGCGTGATCTCATTGCTCAGCTGCAGGTAGCGGTCAGACTGCTTGATCAGATCGGCTGGCAGCGGACCGGAGACCGAGACGAGTATCTGATCGAAGTCGACGAGGCCGTCAACGCGTTTGCCCTGCGGATTGAGAGCTTCGCGCGGGCGGCGCTCGAGTACAACGGCGAACGGTCACGTGCGACCGCCGATGCGCCCAGCGAGGCCGTCCGCCGCCTGATCGACACCGATCTGGAGAAGCTTCAGGCGGCGCGGCTGCTTCGGAGCTGAGCGGCTGCGACCATAGCTGCGTGGCCTCGCTCCAAACCGCGCAGCCGCCGACGTTCGAGGATGTCCAGGCCGCGGCCGAACGGCTGGCCGGGGTGGCTCATCGAACCCCGGTGATCACCTCGCGCACGCTCGATGAGTGGGCGGGGGCTCACGTCATGCTCAAGGCCGAGGGGTTTCAGCGCATGGGCGCGTTCAAGTTCCGGGGCGCCTATAACGCCATCTCGCAACTGTCGGCGCCCGAGCGAGAGCGCGGGGTGGTCACCGCCTCCTCGGGCAACCACGCCCAGGCGGTGGCGCTGGCCAGCTCGCTGCTCGGGACGAGCGCCACGATCCTGATGCCGGCCGACGCGCCGGCCTCCAAGCGCGCCGCCACCGAGGGCTACGGCGCCACGGTGCTCGAGTACGACCGCTACCGCGACGATCGCAATCGCCTCCTGGCCGACCTGGCGCGTGAGCTCGGCGCCTCGATTGTGCACCCCTACGACGACCCGCGGGTGATGGCGGGTGCGGGCACGGTTGCCCTGGAGCTGGCCGAGGATGCCGCGGCTCTGGACACGGTCGTCGTGCCGCTGGGTGGAGGAGGCCTGCTCTCCGGTTCGGCGATAACCCTGCGCGCCGTCACGCCCACCACCCGCATCGTCGGGGTCGAGCCCGAGGCATCGCCGGACACGCAGCGCTCGCTGGTCGCGGGGCGCAGGCTTGAGGTCCCGATACAGCCCTCGATCGCCGATGGCCAGCTGCTGGAAACGCCGGGGGAGATCACCTTCGAGGTGGTCCGCTCGCTGGTCGACGAGGTGGTGACGGTGAGCGACGCCGAGATCGTCGAGGCGATGCGCGCGCTCTTCGAGCGCGCCAAGCTCGTGGTCGAGCCGAGCGGAGCGAGCGCACTTGCCGCCGTCCTGGCCGGGCGTGTGGCGGGAGACCGGCTCGGAGTGATCCTTTCCGGCGCCAACATCTCGGCCGAGCGGTTCGCTGAGCTCTTGACCTAAGCGCCGAATCATTCGAGCCGGCCGCGTGTCAGCACCAGCACTCTGGTCTTGGTGTTTCTCGCTGTAGATCGCAGCCCACGCACGCGGCCGCGGGCGCGCATCGCCTGCGCCCGCGGCCACGCGGTCGTCGTTACTGCGCGAGCGGTTCGCCCGTCTCGAGCAGCGTCTTCAGCCCGCTGATGACGGTTGTCCATCCGGTGCCCGAGACGCTCTCGGCGGTCTTGGGCGAATCCTCGAGCTGGTCGTGGATCACCGTCAGCAGGCACGTGCCGTCCCGCTGGGGGTCGATCTCCCAGGTCACGCGACTGGGCGGCTCGGCAGCGGTGCCGGGGTCATACAAGGCGCGCCAGCTGTGCTGCAGGCGCCGAGGCGGATCGGCCTCCAGGACCTCGCCATCGATCCACTCCTGGGAGCGATCGGTCGAGTAGCCCTTGTACGGCGCGCCGGGCTCAAACGTCGACTCGATGTAGCAGCCGTGGAGGTACTTCGTCGTGAACTCGGGCGAGGTGATCGCCTCCCAGATCTGCTCTGGACTGGCCTTGATGAACAGCTGATAGAGCTGCGTTGCCTGCGCGGTGGCAGTGGTCATCCGGTCCCCTCCAATCGGGACTTGAGCTCAGCGAGTGCCGAGACCCGGAGCTCGGTGTATTTGTCGATCCAGCGGTCGTGGATCAGTCGGATCGGCATCGGGTTGAGGTAGTGGTGCTTCTCCCGTCCAGACCGTCGGGTGACGACGAGCCCGGCGTCTTCGAGTATCCGCAGGTGCTTCATCACGCCGAAGCGCGTCATCTCGAGCCCTGACTCGAGCTCGGTCAGCGTGCGGCCGTCACGCTCGAAGAGCCGGTCGAGCAGATGCCTTCGCGTCGGATCTGCGAGTGCCCTGAAAACACCGTCGTCGTCCACGTGCCGATAATACGTGACCATTTAGTCACATGTCAAGCGCCCGGACCGGCGCGTCCTTACGCGCCAGCGAATCGTGAACTAGTGCCCGGGGGCCGTAGTGCAGGAGGTGCATCGCCCGCGCCAGGGCGGCCCCGATCGCCGTCCGGCTCGCTCCCTTATCGATCATCTCGGCATGAGTATTGTGGCGACGCGGTGGAACCAGATGAAGTGAAGCCTGAGACCTGGGTGGTCGTGGCCGGGCGCCCTGAGCCGGTTCCGGGGGCGCCGCTCAACACGCCGGTGATCGCCGCTTCGACCTACGAGCTCGGTGCGGAGCGGATCTACAGCCGGAATGAGGCCACCCTGGGTTGGGAGGCCTTCGAGGCGATGCTGGGCGGCCTCGAAGGAGGAGGCGCCGTCGCCTTCTCCTCGGGGATGGCGGCCTGCGCGGCGATCCTCGGTCAGCTTCCCACGCGGGCCCATCTGGTCCTGGTCGCCGACTGTTACCAGGGGGTGGCCGCGATCGCTGACGCCGGGACGCATACCCATGGCTGGCAGGTCGAGCGGCTGCCGGCGCGGGATCCGCTCTGGTTAGGGCGAGCAGCCGAGGCGGACCTGTTGTGGCTCGAGTCGCCGTCCAACCCGTTGCTTGAGCTCGCGGACCTCCAGGCGATCTGTGCCGCCCCCCGGCGCGACGGGACGAGGGTGGTGGTCGACAACACGTTTGCCACCCCGCTGCTCCAACGTCCGCTTCAGTTCGGCGCCGACATCGTCGTGCACTCGGCGACCAAGCTGATCGGCGGACACTCGGATCTGCTCCTCGGAGCGGCGGTCGCCGCTGATCCGGGCCAGGTTGCCCGGCTGCGTGAAATGCGCGGCCGCAATGGGGCGACGCCGGGGATGCTCGAGTGCTTCTTGGCGCTGCGCGGCGCTCGGACGCTGCCCCTGCGACTTCGCCAGGCCCAGGGTTCGGCGCAACAGATGGCTCTCCGCCTCGGCCGCCACCCCGCCGTGACCCGGGTTCGGTATCCCGGCTTCGGGACGATCGTCAGCTTCGAGCTGGCGGACGCGGCAGCGGCCGACGGCGCCTGCCGCGCCACCCGGATCATCCGCCACGCCACGAGCCTCGGTGGCATCGAGACATCGATGGAGCGCCGGAGCGCGCACCCAGGCCAGGAGCACATACCGCCAGGTCTGATTCGTCTCAGCGTCGGGTGCGAGGACGTCGAGGACGTGTGGAGGGATCTCGACGCGGCTCTCAGCGCCGGGTGACGAGCCGGCGCACACGACTGCTGATCATCCTCGGCGCCCTGTCGGCATTCGGGCCCCTGACGACCGACGTCTACCTGCCCGCGCTGCCCCAGCTGGCACCGCATTTCCATACGACGGTGGCCAGCGTGCAGGTGACGCTGACCGCCTGCATCCTCGGTCTCGCCTTCGGGCAAGTCCTGATCGGCCCGGTCAGCGACACGGTGGGCCGCCGCCGCCCTCTCCTGGCCGGCTTGGCTGTATTCACCGCCGCCTCCGTGGCCTGCGCCCTTGCGCCCACGGTGTGGGCCCTTGACCTCGGCCGTCTGGTCCAGGGGCTGGCGGGCGCCGCCGGCCTGGTGATCGCCCGCGCGATGGTCCGCGACCTCTATGAGGGCCTCGAGGCCGCACGTTTCTTCTCCGCCCTCGGCGGGGTGATCAGCCTGGGGCCGATCGTGGCTCCGGCGATCGGCGGACTGCTTCTCCTGTTCGTCACCTGGCCTGGGGTGTTCATATTCCTGGCCATCGTCGGCGCGGTCCTATTCGCGGCCGTCCTGTTCGGGACGAGCGAGACCCTCCCGCTCGAGCGGCGCCGACCGGCCGGAGTCAGAACCGCGCTTGTCACCTATCGGGAACTGGTCACCCATCGCCGGTTCATGGGCTACGCGCTGTCCTCGGCACTCGCGTTCGTCGCGCTCTTCGCCTACATCTCGGCCTCCTCGTTCGTCTACCAGCGTGTCTTCGGCGTCAGCGCCCAGGTTTACGCGCTCCTCTTCGCCGTCAACGGCCTGGCGCTGCTCGGAGGGAATCTGGCCAATGCGCGGCTCGTCGCGACCGTTGAGCCCGATCGCCTGCTGACGCTCTCGGTACGCGCCTGCGCCGTCGTGGGAGTGCTGCTCGCCCTGGCCACCGCAGCCCGAGGCGGCCCCGCTGCCGTGATCCCCCTGCTCTTCGCCTTCGCGGCCACGGTGGGCTTCATCATGCCCAACGCGGTGACACTCGCCCTCCAGGACGAGCAGCGGCGAGCCGGCAGCGCATCGGCGATGTTCGGGCTGCTCCAGTTCGCTTTCGGGGCGGCGGTGGCGCCGGTGGTGGGCATCGCCGGTGCCTCGGCGGTACCGATGGGCGTGGTCATGGGCGCCGCGGGACTGGCGACGGCCGGCATCCATGCCGCGCTGTGCCATCCGCGGCGCCTGCGGTCGACTCGGTAATCCGTCCAGTTCGGAGCGCAAATCGTCAGCTTCTCGTCCCGGGAGCCGAGGCGAAATGCGTGGCAGCGGAGGCTACAGTCGGCCCGCGGATGCGCAGGGGACGTCTCACGAGGCGTGTCGCACTCACTGTTTGCGCGCTGGCTCCGCTGCTGGGGCTGGCCACTACGGCCGTGTCCGCGCACGCCTACTCGGTGCAGTACTGCTCCCAGATCCCCATTGTCGGCGGGATTCCGCCCTGGGGCTTTCACACGGGGTCGCCGATCACGGGACGGGTCGGGAGCTACGCGCGCGGCCACGGCGACATCAACCTCGCCGCCAACACCGTCTCGGGGATCCTCTGCCAGGTCGATCGACTCCCGGGCCGGCCGGACCGGATGATCACGATGACGGTCCAGCGTCACCTTCTCTACCACTCTCATTACGCGCGGATGTGGGGCTATCCCGGGAACCTCATCAAGATCGTCGTCCGGGTCCAGAGCAGCACCGATCCGCGGTGCCGAGTGGGCACGCTCGGCCAAGTGACCCTGTTCGGGAGCTACAACGGCGTCCGCAGCGACAGCGTCCAGTTCAGGTTCCCGACGGCCTGCAAGGACCACGACCACCTGTACCACGGGCCGCAGGTCAATAACCAGGTCCCGCCCGCCTAGGTCTCGGCGCGGGCGAAGGCGACTGTCGCCTCTCGGACTTCCGCGGCCAGCCCGCGCAGGGGCAGCCGTGCCGATCACGAACTGAGGATCGTGCCTCTGCACTCGACCCTGATAACCGCGGCGGTTCCTAGCGGGCAGGGTCTGAAGCAGCTCGGCGAGCTGGGGCTCGCGTTCCTGCTCTCTTCGCTGATCGGGCTCGAACGTGAATGGCGCCAGAAGTCCGCCGGGCTGCGCACCCACGCGCTGGTTGGGTTCGGCGCGGCGCTGTTTCTGATTGTCAGCAAGTACGGCTTCAGCGATGTCCTTGGCCCGCGTGTCGTCCTCGATCCGTCGCGAGTTGCCGCTCAGATCGTCACGGGAATCGGCTTCATCGGCGGCGGTCTGATCTTCGTCCGCGGGGACGCGGTACGTGGGCTGACGACGGCAGCGATCGTCTGGATCACCGCAGCGATTGGCATGGCCTGCGGCGCGGGCCTCGTGATCCTGGCGCTCGCGGCGACGGCGGGCCATTTCGTCGTCGTCTTCCTCTACCCAAGGCTGGCCTCCAGCCTCCCTAGATCACGTTACGTCGCCCACGCGGTACGCGTGATCTACGAGGACGGCCGGGGAATCCTCCGTGAGGTGCTGGCCACGAGCACGAGCCTGGGATACACGATCACCAGCGTCGATACGCGCCAGCTCGAGCACGAGGTGAGGGGCGTGTCGGCCGTCGCGGTCAAGATCGAGGTCCAGGGACAGCCGACGGCCGAGCCGCTCACGATTGGGCTCACCGAGCTCGCCGGCGTGTTCGAGGTCACCTCGACCGATTTGGCCGGCGCTGACTAACGCCTGCGGGCTGAGCCAGTCTCGGACACGGCCCGGTGCGCCGAGTAAGGACTCTCGCCCTAGGCCCGCACCCTGACCTGGCTGGGGGCGAGGTCGTCGATCGCCTCCCGGATTAGCGCGGCCAGCTCTTCAGGGTCACCGTCGGCAAAGGCGGGGCCGTTTTCGACGAACACCTCGGTGATCACACCGATGATGCCGGCCATCCGAACCCGTTCGCGCAGCGGGATCGCGGGGGAGGACAGGATCCGTGTGAAGCGGGCCTCGAGGTCCTCGTTCTCCTGGCGGTTGCGTTCGTTCTGGGCCAGCGCCTCGAGGGCGGCCCGGTTGCGGCTGTGGAGGAGGACCAGCTCGCGGTTCTCGATCATGAAGTCGATCATCACGGCGGCCAGCTGCGGCCAGAGCGCGACGCGCGCCGGCCCGTCGGGGGCGGCTTCGAGCTCGTCGAGCATGGTCGTCCCCATCGCGTGGAGCCGGAGGTGCAGCTCCAGGAGGATGTCCTCCTTGCGCTCGAAGTAGTAGTAGAGGGCGGCCTTGGTGATCCCGAGCCGCTCGGCGATGTCGCGCAGCGAGGTCTTGTCATAGCCCTGGCGGGTGAACAGCTCTTGGGCGACGTCGAGGATCCTCTCGCGGGTCTCCGGGCCCTGGCTGCGGGGTGGGCGAGGCATCGTTCCAAGAAGTTTACTTGACGACCGGTCAATAAGTGATAACTTACCGGCCGACAAGCAACTACTTGACGACCGGTAAGGAGCCCACGAGATGCCAGGCGAAGTGATGATCGAGGCGCGAGACCTCCACAAGCGCTTCGGCGAGACGGTCGCGCTCGACGGGCTCGACCTGGAGGCGCAATCGGGGACGGTGCTGGGCGTGCTCGGCCCCAACGGCGCCGGCAAGACGACTGCGGTGCGGATCCTCACCACGCTGTCCAAGCCGGACGGCGGGGAAGCCCGCGTTGCCGGGCACGACGTGGTGGGTGATCCGACGGCGGTCCAGCGGATGATCGGCGTCGCTGCCCAGGACGCCACCGTCGACGAGGTGCTGACGGGCCGCCAGAACCTCGTCATGATCGGCCGCCTCAGCGGTCTCTCGCGGGCCGAGGCCTGCGCCCGGGCAACCGAGCTGCTGGCGCAGTTCGGGCTCGACGACGCGGGAGACCGGGTCGCCAAGGGCTACTCCGGGGGGATGCGCCGGCGGCTCGACCTGGCCGCCGCGCTGGTCACGCGCCCGCCGGTGCTGTTCCTCGACGAGCCCACGACCGGCCTCGATCCGACCAGCCGCTTGCGGATGTGGGAGCTGATCCGCTCGCTCGTCGCGGACGGGACGACGCTGCTGCTCACCACTCAATATCTCGACGAGGCGGACGAACTGGCCGACCGAATCGTCGTCGTCGACCACGGCCGCGCGATCGCGGCCGGCACGGCACACGAGCTCAAGCGTCAGATCGGCGGGGCGCGGCTTGAGGTGACGCTGACCGAGCCGCACCCGGAAGCCGCAGGCGCGCTCGCGCCCTTCGCCGCCGGGGCGGTCACGGCCAGCGCCGACAACCTCCACCTCCGCGCGCCGGTCAACGGCCACAGCGGCCTCGCCACCACCGTCGTGCGCGCGCTCGATGCCGCGGCGATCACGGTCGAGGACGCCCAGGTCCACCCGCCTTCGCTCGACGATGTGTTCCTGGCCCTGACGGGAGGCGAGCAATGACCCGCTTCCGTGGGGCGGTCCGCGATGTTCTCGTGATGACCGGCCGCAACCTGACCCACATCGCCCGCGAGCCCCTGCGGCTGTCCGACGTGACGGTCCAGCCGGTGCTCTTCACGCTGCTCTTCATCTACGTGCTGGGGGCGGGCCTCGTGCTGCCGGACCACGGCAGCTACAAGGAGTTCGCCATCGCCGGGCTGTTGGCGATGAATCTCGTGACCTCGGCGATCGGGACCGCCGTCGGACTCAGCGACGATCTCGGCTCGGGCGTGATCGACCGCTTCCGGACGCTGCCGATGTGGAAGCCGGCGGTCCTCGTGGGCCGCTCGCTGACCGACCTTCTGACCGCGACCCTGTGCGCGCTGATCGTGGTCGCCACCGGACTCGTCATCGGTTGGCGCCCGCACGGGGATCCGGGGGACGTAATCGCCGGATTCGCCCTCTTCCTCCTCTTCAGCTACGCGCTGTCGTGGGGCTGCGCCTGCATCGGCCTGTTCAGCCGGGACGCCGAGTCCTCGCAGGGCATCGGGCTGGTGATCCTGTTCCCGCTGGCCATCGTCTCCAACGCCCTCGTCCCCACCCAGCACATGCCCGCGGCCGTGCGGGCGATCGCCAATTGGAACCCGGTGAGCGCGGTGACCGCGGCCGCTCGCAACCTGTTTGGGAACCCCAACCCCGCCGCGACGGTTCACGCCTGGCCGATGCAGCACCCCGTGCTTGCATCCCTGATCTGGGTTGTCGTGCTGCTGGCGGTGTTCGCGCCGCTCGCCACCCGGCTGTACCAGACGCGGACGGCGGACTGACGCGGCGCCCGCCCGGCTCGGGTCCGGGGGAGGCGGGACTACACTCGTCCCGGTGTGGCTGAGACGTGCAGCACTGGCTGCGCTCGCGGCGGCAGCGTTGGCAAGTGGGGGTTGCGGTTCGCAGGCGTCGTCGCTCTCGCACGCCGAGCAGCGGTATACGAAGGCGCTCGAGGCCGCGGACGCGCCGCCCGCGGTTGGTTTTGAGCAGCCGGTCCCGGCGGGCTTCCTCCGGGCTCCGATCGCCGAGTACCGGCATTACGCCGAGGGTGTGGCGGCGGGGCTGGCACCCGAGGTCCAGGCCGTCCAAGCCGCCTTGGCGCGCAACGATCGCTCGGCCGCGGAAGCAGCGTGGAGCGTGGCCTTTGCGCACTACCTGAGCCTGGGCGCCGTGTACGGCGAGTTCGGGACCCTCAACCAGTCGATCGATGGGTTACCGGGCGGGCTCCCGGGCGGGGTCGACGATCCCCGGTTCACGGGGCTCCATCGTTTGGAATATGGCCTCTGGACCGGCCAACCCCTGCGCCGGCTGGAGCCCGTGGCGGCGCGGCTGCGAGCCGATGTCCGCCAACTGACGCGGGTGCTCCCGACGGTCGCGCTGCCCGCCCTGGACTACGTCACACGCGCGCACGAGATCCTCGAAGACGCCGAGCGTGACTTCCTCAGCGGCACCTCGGTGCCCTGGAGCGGGCAGGGGGTCCTGGCCACCCAGGCATCGCTTAGCGCCACCAATGTCGTCTTCCGCACGCTCGGCCCGCTGATCGGCCAGCCCCTGCACTCCAATATCGCCGGCCGGCTCGCCATCCTTGGGCAGGTCTTCAGCTCGATACGCAAGGACCACGGCGGAAGCCTGCCGACGCTGGGCGGCCTGCGGCCCCAGGAGCGTGAACAGTTGGATGGTGCGACCGCCGGAGCCCTGCAAGCGCTTCAATCGATCCCCGTGTATCTCAACACCACCCCGACCCGTCCGACCCCCAAGCTGCCCGGATGACCCCCATCAACCGCCGTCGTTTTCTGGCCGGGGCCGGGACCGCCGCTGTCGGGACCGCCGCGGCCTCGGCCGGGCTCGCCTCGACCGCGTCCGGCGCGGCCAATCCGACGCCCGGCGAGATCGTCGCGGGCCAGGGCCTGCTCGACCGGGTGCCGTTTGACGGCCGCTACCAGGCGGGGATCCTCACCCCCCGCCAAGACCAGATCACGATCGTCGCCCTCGACTCGCTGGCGCCAAGCCGCTCCGCGCTGGCGCTCGTGCTGCAGGAACTGACCGGCCGCATGCGAGCGTTGGCGACGGGAGGACCCGCGGCGCAGGCCCCGCTTGACGCACCGCCGCCGGACTCCGGAACGATCGGCCCGGTGATCCTGCCTGACCAGCTGACCATCACCGTGGCCTTCGGCCCCTCGCTGTTTGACGCCCGCTATGGCCTCGCCGCCCAGCGCCCGCCCGGGCTCATCGAGATGCCCCGCTTTACCAACGACGAAATCGATCCGGCGCGCGCCGGCGGCGATCTGCTGCTTCAGATCTGCGCCAACCATCGCGACACCGTCGTCCATGCCTTCCGGGAGATCATGCGCGTCCTCGACGGCTCGTTCGCGATCCGCTGGACGCTCGATGGCTTCGTGGGCGAGAACCGTGGGCCGAGCGCCCGGAGCTCAACCCGAAACCTGTTCGCGTTCCGCGACGGCACTGCCAATCCCGATGTCACCGACAGCGCGCTCATGCATCGCCTCGTGTGGGTGAACCCGGGCCAGGGACCCGCCTGGGCCGTCGACGGCACGTTTCAGGTCATTCGCACGATCCGGATGCACGTCGAGTTCTGGGATCGCGTGGGCCTCGAGGAGCAGCAGACGATGATCGGCCGCGTTCGCACCACGGGGGCGCCACTCGGCGGCACGAACGAGTTCGAGAACCCCCGCTACGACCTCGATCCCCACGGCCGGCGGATCCCACTCAACGCCCACATCCGTCTCGCCAATCCGCGCACCAACGCCACGGCCAACCGGCGGATTCTCCGTCGCAGCTACAGCTACCACCGGGGGATCGACGCCGCCGGGACGCTGGACCAGGGGCTGCTCTTCGTCGCCTTCAACCAGGATCCCGCCCGCCAATACGCGGTCATCCAAAAGAAGCTCAGCATCGAGCCGATGATCGACTACATCACCCCGGTGGGCGGCGGGTACTACTTCGCGCCGCCCGGCACCGGCGGCCCGCGCGGATGGCTCGGCGAGTCACTGTTCGCGACCTGAGCGCACGGTGGCGCTGACCCGGGCGCGGCGGTCAATCCACATCCGCCCGAAGACGGCGCCCAGATGCAGGCAAACGCCGTAGCCGATCAGGTAGGAGATGATCGCGATCACGACCCCGGCGGGGCCGTAGCTCTTATCGCCCGAGGTGATCTGGTCGGAGAAGAGCAGGGCGGAGAAGGCGCCCAGGCCGGCTACGCAGAACCCGGTTGCCACCCCCGCGGGCAGCAGCTGCCTCCAGCCGACGCGCCGGTAGAGGAGGAAGTAGGCCGAGGCCCACCAGAACAGCGCGGAGAAGACAAACGTGAGCAGCAACTCCGAGACGGCACCTCCGCCCGCGTCCTTTACCACGTGAAGAATCGACACCTCGAGCCCGATGAACACGCTGAACGCAGCCACGCCCACCGCCTGGTAGCCCAGGTGCTTGAGGGTGCCCTTGACCGGAGGTTGGTCGTAGATCCGCTGATACCAGGCCTGCAGGGTGCTGGCCATCCCGAGCGCGCCGAGCACCAGCACGATGGCGCTGAACACACTGAGTGTCGCCACCGCGCGATGGCCTGGGGCGATCAGCGCGTTGACGTCGCCAGCCGCCTGGGGGCTCAACCCCATGCGAGTGACGATGATCGTCCTGACGTCTCCGCCCGCCGCGGCATGGGCGACGGCCAGGAAGGGAAAGCCGCAGACCACGGCCAGCGCCGCGAAGGCCAACGAGCTGTTCATGAAATCGGCGGCCGAGAGACGCGACCAAGCCTGGCCCGGGGCGCCCGCCTGGACCCGCGCCGCCGCGGCCGCGCCGGAGGCGCGCAGCTTGGAGACTCTCCCACCGTGGGCTGGTCCTACATCCGCCATCGAAGCTCCGGTCCAGGCACAAACGCCGACCGACGGAACATCGCCTTGGCGAGGCGATGGGTCATCGCCCGTTTCGGATGAGGCGTCGTCGCGCCTAGCTGGGCAGATTCGCCGGCGTGGCCGGTCGGTCAGGCAGCTGAGAGATCCACCACTCGATCGGGACGATGCGAAACCCGAGCTCGAACGAGCTTCGATCGAGCGACTCGGCGAGCTGGACGATGGCGACGAGATTGTCACGTAGCCACTCGTCCTCAATCGGCCCCGAGGTCTGCCTCGCCGGGCTGACGCGGCTCAGTCGCGGCCGGCTCAGATGCTCGTCCAGGGGCTCGGACTCGTCGAGCACGCTGCCCCACCAGGAGAGACGGCTGTAGAGCTCGACGTGGCGATCGACGATCTCCGCGTAGGCCCCCGAGTTGACCATCACCCCCGCCCAGCGCCCGAGCACCTGCTGGCCATGCCCCTGCAGTTCGACGATCAGGCGGTGGAGCTGCACCCGGCGATCGGGGCTCGCGAGGAGTTGGTCCATGGCCGCGGCGACACGCGGCGTGTCGCGCGCCACCTCGGAGCCGGCCTCCAGGGATCCGTCGCCGAGCTCGCCGTCCGGAACCAGGCCGGCGAGCTCCAGCAAACCGCTCCACACGAGGCGAGCCGCGCGCATGAACTCGAAGAGGGCGTACTGCGCGAGCACGGCCCACCGCTGGCGCTGCCGGCGCTCGAGCAGCTCGTTCAGCACCGCCGCGGTCACGGCCACGACGATCAGGCTCGCGACGAGGCCCGCGAACAGCGCATGACGTGACCAGAAGTGATCATCGGCGAGATCCCAGACAATCGCCCCAGCCAGCACGAGGAGACTGAGGGCGCCGATGAGCCGCGTCGCCCGCAAGTAGGGCCGAAACGACTCGGTGCGGCGCGGACCAACGATGTGACGAGCCATCCCTGTCCGAGCATATTCCCGGTCACGCCCTGAGGAAGGCGTCGACGTCGGCGGCCGCGATGGCGCTCAGGACGCCGACGAAGGCGGCATAGCCGAGCGAGGCGTGGTGCAGACCCGAGCGAGTCACCACCACGCCGGCGACGATCGCGGGCAGGCTGAAGGACAGGTAGCAGACGACGTAGATCGTGGCCACGAGGCGCGCCCGCTCGGTCGGCGGGGCCAGAGCCGAGAGGATGCGGAACCCGCCCAGGAAGCCGATGCCGAAGCCGACGCCCGCGATCGCCGTGCCGAGCAGGAAGAGGGCGCCGGAGGGCGCCTCGATGCCGGCGACGGTGACGGCGACCCCGGTCAGCAGCGCCAACGCGCCCCAGAGCACGGCGCTGGCCGGCGCGGAGTTGCGAGACAGGAGCGAGCAGAGGCTGCCCACCCCAGTCAGCAACACGATCACCACGCCGCCCCAGACGAGGTTCTGCGAGCCGATGATCGATGTCGCCAACAACGGACCGAGCGAGAGGTAGAAACCCCCGAGCGCCCACAGGGCAATCATCCCCGGGAGGCCCGCGATGAACTCGCCCAGACAGGGGCGCGGGACGCCCAGCCGAGGGCGCAGCGAACGGAGCGCGCCGCGATGACGAGGACGGTCGCCCGTTGCCCGCGCAGGAGCAGGGCCGCCGATGCGATTGCTTCTTGGCGTCCGCGGAGCCGTCATAGCAGATCAGAATCACGACCCCAAAGCCTGCCGGGGAACGTGGGCTTCTACATCACACGAATGCGGTGATTAAGACCCGACGATCACGTCATGGATCAGGTCCGGGGGGAACAGGCCGTGTCCGGCCACTCCCGGTATCTGGTCAAGCCGGGAGGCCAGCGCGGCGGGATCCTCGATCGGGCCCTGATAGTCGGCGATGACACCGCCGTCCGGGCTGACCGGCGCACCCGCCCTGAGCACCGCCTGGCCCACGGAGCGGAGCGTGGCCGGGAGTCCGAATTGGTTGAGCTCCAACGGCACGGGCGGATGCAGCGCCTCGACGAGCTTGTCCGCGGAGACGATGACCACGAATCGATCGGCGGCGGCGGCGACGATCTTCTCGCGCAGCTGCGCTCCGTGACCACCCTTCACCGCCCAGCGATCGGAGGTCACCTGGTCGGCGCCGTCGATCGAGATGTCGAGCTGGTCCAGATGATCGAACGGCTCGACTGGGATGCCCAGCGACCGTGCCGTCTTCTCGGTCTCCGGCGAGGTGGCCACGCAGCGGAGGTTCGTGACGGCACGCTCGGAGATGGCGCGCAGGAGCCAGGCCACCGTGCGGCCCGTCCCCAGGCCCACGCGCATGCCCGGCTCGATCAGCGCCGCCGCTTGCTCTCCCGCATCTCGCATCTGATCCTCAATGCTCGCCATGACGGCATGCTCTCACGTGACCGGGACCCGCGGAGCCTCAGTGCCGCGCCGGCGACCTTGCTAAGTCAGTGGCGCGGTGATAGACCAACGCCACCAAAGCGGTCCCTGGGCACACCGGGGAGAGAAAAGGTGAGAGGAGGCGACATGACCGAGAGCGAGGACCCGACGCAGGGTGGCGCCGGCCCAGGCGATGATCCGACGGCGGAGCCCGGAATCGGTCCGGGAGACGACCCGACGCAAGGTGGCGGCGGCCCGGGCGATGATCCAACTGCAGAGCCTGGAATCGGTCCGGGAGACGATCCGACCCAGGGCGGCGAGGTCGGCGAGGAGCCGGGCGAAGATCCCACATCCTGATTGCAACCCTTCCGCAGCTAGTTGCGCCCCTCGCCGCCGAAGAGCTCGAGGAAGAACAGGAAGATGTTGAAGACGTCCAGGAAGATGCTCGCTGCGATCGGGACCGCCTGATCCATGTCCGCCTGACGCACGCGGTTGAAGTCGAAGATCGTGTAGCCGCCGAAGATGACGATCCCCAGCACGGCATAGATGATGTTGCCCTGGGGGATGTGGACGAAGATCAGCACGACCCCGAACACGATCAACGCCACCAGCGCCCAGAACAGGAACCGCGCCAAGCCCGATAGGTCGCGGCGCGTCGCGTAGCCGATCGCGCCCAAGGCGCCGACGGTTGCAGCCGTGGCGCCGGCCGCCTGCCACAGGGCATCGGGATTGTCATTGGCGTAGACGTGGATCACCGGCGCCACCGCCAGGCCAAGAGCCAGCCCTAGTCCGAAGAGCAAACCGACCGCGAGCTGCTCTCGCCCGCGGGCGGTGGCGAACTGGAGCCCGAAGATGCACGCAAACGCGGCGATGAAGAACAGGATCCCGGTCCCGCCGCTCAGGTTCCGCCCCAGATAGGCGCCCAGCGCCGTGAAGCCGATCGTGACCGCGACCAGCCCCATCACCTGCCCGAACACCGCCCGGGCCGGCGAACCGACGACCGTCCCCGGCCGGGAGAGCGTTACGTCGCGAAAGGGGGAGCCGGTTGCGTCCTCCTCGGCAGAGGGGCCGCCGGGCGCAATGTCACTTGCCATGGTCTCCTCCTCGGTTACCGGGACAAACTGACACCGAACAATCCCCCGCCGCGCGGGCGCTCGCGCCCGTGTATCCCCGGGTCACGCCCCTGGTTTGATCTGAGCCAAAGGATACCGCTCGATTTCGGTGCATTGCCGGGCCGGGCGGGCGCGCCAGGGTTCAGACCAGGGTCTTCCCGGGCGCGAGGCCGCCACGGAGAGGCCATGCTTCCAGGCGTTCTCAAAGCGAAGGGGACCGATATGTCTCTCACCACCGAGCAGGCGGGCGCCACCGCCATCCGCCCGTTTCACGTGGACACCCCGGAGGAGGCTCTCGCCGACTTGCGGCGCCGCATCGCGGCCGCCCGCCTGCCAAGCCAGGAGCTCGTGCCAGACCGGTCACAGGGCGTGCAACGATCGGCGCTCCAGGCGCTCGCGCGCTACTGGGCAGCCGAGCACGATTGGCGCAAGTGCGAAGCGCGACTGAACGCGCTACCCCAGTTCCGGACCGAGATCGACGGGCTGGATATCCACTTCATCCATGTCAGGTCGCGGCACGAGCATGCGCTGCCCCTGATCATCACCCACGGGTGGCCCGGCTCGGTGATCGAGCTGCTCGAGGTGGTCGGCCCGCTCACCGACCCCACCGCCCACGGCGGAGCGGCCGAAGATGCATTTGATCTCGTGCTCCCGTCGCTGCCCGGCTACGGCTTCTCTGGCGAGCCGACCAGCGTTGGGTGGGACGCCGGGCGCATCGCGAAGGCGTGGGCTGCGCTGATGCACCGCCTGGGCTATGACCGCTACGTCGCTCAGGGAGGAGACCAGGGCGCCGGCGTCACCGACGCCATGGGTGGTCAGGCCCCGGACGGCCTGGTCGGCATCCACCTGAACTTCTTCAGGCAGGCGATCGCCGACGCCAGCATCTTCCCGGCCGACACCGAGGAGGAACGTGCTGCGCTCGCCGCGATCAGCACCTTCAGGACGGGGGGCTTCGGCTACTTCCTGGAGCAGGCCACCCGGCCGCAGACGATCGGCTATGCGCTGCTGGATTCACCGCTCGCGCTGGCGGCGTGGATGCTTGATCACGACACCGACAGCTACTACAAGATCTCCCGCGCCTTCCTCGACGGGACCGTGACGGGCAACCTAACCCCTGATCACGTCCTCGACAACATCACCCTGTACTGGCTCACCGCCACCGGAGCCTCAGCGGCGCGGTCCTACTGGGAAGGCGGACGCGCGGCGGCGCTCGCCGCCGGCCAGGCGCCGCCGAAGGTGACGCTTCGGGTCGGCTTCACCGTCTTCCCGGGCGAGATCTTCCGCGCCCCTCGGAGCTGGGTCGAGACGGCCTACGAGGACCTCATCTATTTCAACCAGGTCGACCGCGGCGGCCACTTCGCCGCGTGGGAGGAACCCCAGCTGTTCGCTACCGAGATCCGGGCCGCGTTCAGACCCTTGCGCTAAGTCGCCACCACAACCAAAGGAGTTGACATGAGTGCCACCGCTCAGCAGCAGGCCCCCGGCATCACGCGGATCGATCTCCAGGAGCACGACCTCAGCATCCCCGGGAAAGTCGTCATCCAGAACCGGGTTCAGGTTGGCCAGGAGGCGAAGCCGTTTCGCCATTGGCATCCGGGCGAGGAGATCATCTACGTCCTCGAGGGCACGCTGGAGTACACGATCGACGGCGTGGGCGCGAAGGTCTACAAGGCCGGTGACGTCTTGATGGTGCCGCGTGAGACAGTCCATGCGGTCAAGAACGTCGGCAATGGCGACGCGGCCGAGCTGGCCACGTACGTCGTCGACAAGGGCAAGCCGTTCCTGGTCCTCGTCGACGAGTGACCGATCAGGCATCGACCTCTCTTAGACGTCTCATGAGGTAACTGCGTTCCGCGTCGGTCCGGGCCGGGAGCTTCCGGGTCTAGGCTGTCGTCCGTGCGCAGGGTGTTGCTGACGGGGATGTCCGGAACCGGGAAGTCGACCGCGCTGGGCGAGCTGCACCGGCGCGGGTTTCGTGTTGTGGACACCGACGAGCCCGGATGGACGGTGTGGGACGAGGAGGACGACGGATACGTGTGGCGGGAGGACCGCATCGCCGAGCTGCTGTCGGCTGAAGACGGGCCGACGCTGTATGTCTCCGGGACGGTCTCAAACCAGGGCCGCTTCTATCCGCAGTTCGACGCGGTCGTCCTCCTGAGTGCCCCCAAAGAGGTCCTCCTGCGCCGGATCGACAGCCGGACCTCGAACGCTTACGGCAAGACGCCTGAGGAACGCCGACTCGTCCTTCGCCACCTCAAGGAGGTTGAGCCGCTACTGCGCGCGACCTGTACCCACGAGATCGATGCCTCCCAGCCGATCGACGAAGTTGTGGCGAGGTTGATCGAGATCGGCCGATAGGCCGGGCCGGCATGCACCTGGACGACATTGAGCCGCGTATAGGCGGTCAATGTCGTCCAGGTCCCCGACGCTGGCCGACTAGCCGGAGCGGCCGGCCGCCAATGCGAGCGCCGGCTGCTCGTGGCCGTCGGCGTCAAGCAGCGCCCACCCGATCCGCTCGATCAACTGGGCCGCGAAGTGGTCGCTGGCGAGGTCGCTGGAGGAGACGCGCTCATCGAGGAGCACGGCTTGGTCAGGGGTGCGTCGGTTCGGTTCGGTGGTGACAACGATTCTCGGCATGTGAATTCTCCCTGGCAGTAGTCGGAAACCCCGGAGGCGAAGTCCGGGTCAGGAGCTTCAGTTGATCCGGCTAGAGCAGGGACATCGACCCGTTGCCAGGCGGCATGCTGTCATCACGATCCAAACTAATACCATAAAATCAATGAACTTAGTGGAGTTTGTCCCGGGGGTCGCGAGTAGTCGCACCGCTGGGACACTGGGGCCAGCCGCCACCGGCAAGCTCACGCCGAGCTTTACGTCGACCCAACCGAGGAGCCACAGATGACCGCAACCGACGACCTCCTGGCCAACAACGAGTCCTACGCAGCGGCGTTTGACAAGGCCGACCTGCCTGTCCCGCCCGGCCGGAAGGTGGCGGTCATCGCCTGCATGGATGCTCGCTTGAACGTGTACGCGGCGCTTGGTCTGGCTGAGGGGGATGCCCACGTGATCCGCAACGCCGGGGGCGTGGTGACCGACGACGCGATTCGCTCCCTGGCCATCTCCCAGCGGTTGCTGGGAACCGAGGAAATAATCCTCATTCACCACACCGACTGTGGGATGCTCACCTTCACCGATGACGAGTTCAAGGACTCGATCGAGCAGGACACCGGGATCAAACCCGAGTGGGCGGCGGAGGCGTTCTCGGATCTCGACGGCGACGTCCGCCAATCGATCGCACGTATCAAGGCCTCCCCGTTCCTTCCGCGCAAGGACTCGATCCGCGGCTTCGTCTACGAGGTCGAGACCGGGCGGCTGCGCGAGGTCTCCTGAACCCCATTGACCTGGAGGACCGCCAGATGAGCGCACACGATCACTCGAACCACGACCACACCGGACCGGGATACGCCTCGCCGGAGGTGGCGCGCCAGCAGCCCCCCGAACAGTTCGTCTACGTGGCCGCGCTCTACGAGGGCACCGGGATCGACCGCCCCGACTTCATCGCCGTGGTCGACGTCGATCCGGAGTCAGAGAGCTACGGCCACATCGTCCACCGGACCGAGATGCCGAATGTCGGCGACGAGCTCCACCACTTCGGCTGGAACGCGTGCTCATCGGCCTGCCATTCCCAGCTCAGCCGCGACACCATGATCGTGCCCGGCCTGCGCTCCAGTCGGATTCACATCATCGACATCAGCGACCCGCGGGCGCCTCGGATCAAGGACGTGATTGAGGGCGAGGAGGTCAAGAAGAAGCTCGGCCTGAGCGCGCCCCACACCGTGCACTGCATGCCGGGCGACATCGTGACGATCTCGATGCTCGGCGACGCCGACGGCAACACCCCCGGCGGCTTTGCCGTCCTCGACGCCCGCGACTTCTCGATCGCGGAGCGCTGGGAGCGGGACGCGGGGGGGATCGAGTTCACCTATGACTTCTGGTACCAGCCACGCCAGAACACGCTGATCTCCAGCGAGTGGGGGGCGCCGAACACTTTCAAGGACGGGTTCAACCCGGCCGACGTGGCGGCGGGCAAGTACGGGCGGCGGCTGCACTTCTGGGACCTCGAGCGCCGGGCCAAGGTCCAGACCATCGACCTCGGCGACGAGGGCCTGATCCCGCTTGAGATCCGCTGGCAGCACAACCCCGATTCCGCCCAGGGCTTCGTGGGGGCGACGCTGTCAAGCAACATCATCCGCTTTGGCCGCGACAACGGAAGCTGGAGCGCCGGCACCGTGATCGACGTGGCCAACGAGGAGCTCGAGGGCTGGCCGCTCGAGGGCGGCGTACCGGGCCTGATCACCGACCTCGTCCTGTCCCTCGACGACAAGGACCTGTTCTTCTCCAACTGGCTCCACGGCGACGTTCGCCACTACGACGTCTCGGACCCGAGCCGGCCGGAGCTGCGCTCGCAGGTCTGGCTGGGCGGGCTGTTGAGCCGTGACGACGGGCATCCCAAGGCGCGTGGACCGCTCAACGGCGGTCCGCAGATGATCCAGAACTCGCTCGACGGCGACCGCGTGTACGTGACCAACTCCCTCTTCTCGACCTGGGACAACCAGTTCTATCCCGGGATCGAGGGCTGGCTGACCAGGCTCGTGCGCCAGGGTGACGGCAGCTTCGCCCTCGACCCGAGTTTCTTCGTCGACTTCCACGAGGAGGCCGACGGCGCCCGGCCCCACGAGATCCACTTGCCCGGGGGCGACTGCACGACGGAAATCTTCCAGTAGGGCCGATGAGCCCGCGCGCGCTCGCGCTCGATTGGAACCTCGACGGTCCGGTCGGGGTGACGTTCCTCGTGCTGTTGTTCGCGCTCGGGGTGCTCTATCTCCTGGCCGCCGAACGCGGGCGCCGGCGCGACCGACGGGGGCGGCGATGGCCGGCCAACCGAACCGCGTGCTTCCTGGCCGGCCTGACCGTGCTGGCCGTCGACCTCTACTCGGGGATCGGGACCGAGGCCGATCTCCGCCTGTCCGTCCACATGCTGGAGCACATGATCATCTGGCTGGTGGTGGCGCCCCTGCTCGCCGCGGGCGCCCCCGTCCGGCTCGCCTTCTACGCCCTGCCCCGCGAGGGCCGGCGCACGCTGGGCCGCTGGCTGCACTCACGGCCGGTGTGGGTCCTGACCAGCCCGGTTGGTTCGGTCTCGCTGTTCGCCGGGGTGCTGCTGATCGCTCACCTTCCCGCGGTGTACGGGCTCACCCTGAGCAACGATTACCTGCACGCGGTCGAGCACGGTCTCTTTCTCGTGAGCGCGGTATTGGTCTGGGCGCCGGTGATCGGCGCCGACCCGCTGCCCCACCGCCAGACGGCCCGCGGCCAGCTCGCCTGCATGGTCGCCTGCATGATCCCGATGGCCATCGTCGCGGCCTGGTTGAGCAGCGCCTCCGGCTCTGTCTATGGGCACTACGTCGGCCTGCTGGGGCCTTCGGCCCTGAGTGACCAGCGGGAGGCGGCGCTGATCATGTGGGTCGGGGGACTGCCGGCGTTTGCCGTCCCCGTCCTGATGCGGCCGCGGGTGTCTCGGCAGCTCGTGACCTCGCCGCTGCCCTCTCAGGGCAGCCGGGCATAGGGCGCCAGGACCTCGTCGAGGAACTCGATCGCCCGTGGGTAGGCGTCGAGCTGGTTGGCCAGCCGCGCCAGCCCGTGTCCCTCATCCTCGTAGACGACCAGCTCGCAGCGCACCCCGCGGCGTTCAAGGCTTAAGGTGAGCTGCTCCGCCTCTCCCACGGGCACGCGGGGGTCGTTACGACCGTGGATCACGAACAGCGGCGCGCCGATGGCGTCGACGTGGCTCAGCGGCGACGCTTCGAGCAGGAAGTCGCGGTCATGGGCCAGCGAGCCGTATTCCCGCTCCCGGTTCGCGCGCCGGTACTCGGAGGTGTTCTCAAGGAACGTGACCAGGTTCGAGATGCCGACGATGTCGACCCCGGCCGCCCACAGCTCAGGCTGGAAGGCCAGTCCGGCCAGCGTCATGTAGCCGCCGTAGGAGCCACCCCAGAGCGCCGCCCGCTCGGGGTCGAAGCCGAGCGACCCGAGTGCCCCGTGGACGGAGGCCAGGTCTCGAACCGAGTCAAGCCGCCGGGTCGTGTCATCGAGCGAGGCGTAACGCTTGCCGTAGCCGGTCGAGCCGCGCACGTTGGGCACGACCACGGCGTAGCCGGCGGTCACCAGCGCCTGGATTTCAGGGTCGAACAACCGCAGCGCCTGCGCTTCCGGGCCGCCGTGGACATAGACGACGACCGCGGGACGAGGATCGGCCGAGCGGGGGCGAAAGACGAACAGGGGGATGACTTCGCCGTCGAAGCTCTCGGCCGTGGCGAGCTCGGGCGCCACGAGGTCCTCGAGCGTCAGCTCGGCTGCGCTGCGCGTCAGCCGACGGCTCTCGCCGCTCCCGAGCTCGTGGCTGTAGACGTCGCCGCCGAGGCGCGGGGCGGTCAACGTGTAGTAGAGCTCCGCCCCGCTCACGGTCGGCGGCTCGAGAAACCAGGCGTGGGTGACGCCCGGCTCGGGCAGTGCGATCTCGCCCCCGTGCTCGCCGGTTTCGGTGTCATAGCGCCACATGGTGCTGGCACCGTCGCGGTTCTCGATCACCACGACGGCCGCGGGGCCGGCGGCGACGACCTCGGCATCGAAGCGCTCGCCGGTCCCGGAGACGGGCGTGGTCTCGCCCGTCTCCAGGTCGTGGCGGACGATGGCCGCGAACTCACGCCCGACATTCGAGGCGGCGTAGAAGACGGACTCGCCCGTCCACGCCGGCGGCCCGACCAGCGCCGCCTCGTCAGGATGGGGGAGCGGGACTCGCGCTTCGCCGGAGGCCACGTCGATGAGCACGAGATCGATGTCCAGCGGGCGGGGGCCGGGCCGGAGAACCGAGACGAAGCGTCCATCTGGAGAGAAGCCCGACGCGGGCAGATACCAGGCGCCGCCCGCATGAAGCAGGCGGTGCTCGCCACGCTCGAGGTGGCACAGCCAGAGGTCGAAGTCGACGCCGTTGGCCCGGTTTGACACGTAGGCGAGTGTTCGGCCGTCCGGCGAGATTCCCGCGAACCGGTGCCCGAACCGGGGATCGGCGGTGAGGGCGCGCAGACGGCTCACCTCCTCGAGTGGGCCGTCGTCGAGGTCGATCAGGTAGAGCTGGTGTCGCTCGTTTCCGCCCGTGTCGATCGCGAGCACGGCGCGGCGGGCGCCCGCCACGTAGTGCGCGCTCGCCACCGGCTCGGGCAGGTGGGTCAGATCGACCAGATCGCCGTCCACCAGCTCGCACAGCTGCATCGTCCCGCTCGCGTCGCTGCGGGCCAGCAGCCGTCCTGCCGGCGCGTTCTCGGACCGGTCGACGTCGGCCAGGAGCGTGCGGCGCGCGCGCAGCACGGCGCGGATCGAATCCGGGTCGCGCTTGTTGCGCCGAGCAGGTTCTGGCAGCACCGTGGTCGAGGTCTAGCATCATCGAAATGGCGCAGCTGTCGACCCCGCTCGGCTACCCGGTCAGCCCGAGGCTGTCCGCGTCGCAGCTGGCCACGCTCCGGGAGGTCGGCGAGGAGCGCACGGCGGAGGTGGGCGAGATGCTCTTCCGCGTCGGTGACCGGCGCTATCCCTTCATCGCGATCCTCGAGGGCGAGATGGCAGTGCGGGACGCCGCCGGCAATGAGGTGATTCGACACCAGCCCTCGAGCTTCGCCGGTGAGCTCGGCCTTCTGTCCGGCCAAACGGTCTTTCTCGAGGCCGTCGTGATCCAGCCTCTGCGCTACATCGCGGTCGAGCGCGAGCGGCTTCGCCAGCTCCTGTATGAGGATGAGTCGCTCAGCGACCTCGTGCTCTCCACCTTCATCGCGCGCCGCGAGGCGCTCCAGAGCCTTCAGGGCATCGGCGTCGAGATCGTCGGCCCGCAGTCCTCGGCGGCGACCCGCCGCATGGTCAACTTCACCCGGAGCAATCGCATTCCCTTCACGTGGCATGACTCAGCGCCAGAGGACGACGGCGACGAGCCGAGCCTGCCGCTCGTCCGCCTGCCGGGTGGGGCCGAGTTGCGTGGTCCTTCGCCCGGCCAGGTCTCACGCGCGCTGGGAATCGGCGCTGAGCTCGCGCCGCATGAGCAGGTCGACCTCCTTGTCGTCGGCGCTGGGCCGGCCGGACTCGGCGCCGCGGTGTACGGCGCGTCCGAGGGCCTCGACACGCTCGTCGTGGAGAGCACGGGGCTCGGCGGCCAGGCCGGCACCTCGCGGCGGATCGAGAACTACCTCGGCTTTCCGGCCGGCATAAACGGGAACGAGCTCACGAGCCGTGCCGTCACTCAGGCACGGAAGTTCAACGCCCGTCTCGCCTCCCCGTATCGCGTGATATCGCTAGAGCCGGGAACCACCCGTCACCTCATCCGGCTGGAAGAGGGGCACGAGGTCGCCGCCCGGGCTGTCGTAATCGCCACCGGAGCCCAGTATCGACGCCTTCCGGTCGAGAACCTCGACCACTACGAGGGACTGAGCGTGTTCTACGCCGCCGGCCCGCCCGAGGCGCAGCTGTGTGGCGGCGAGCGGGTCGGCGTGGTGGGAGGGGGAAACTCGGCCGGACAGGCCGCCGTCTGGCTGGCGCGGGGCGGCGCGCTCGTGACGCTGCTCCATCGCCGCCAGGACCTGAGCGAGACGATGTCGGATTACCTGATTCGTGAGCTCGAGCGCTACGGGGTGGCGGTCTGTGACCGCAGCGAGATTGCCGAGCTCCATGGAGCTGAGGGGCGGCTCGAGGCGGTCACGCTCAAGAGTGGTGCGCGCCGGCCGTTCTCCTACCTGTTCCTGTTCTTGGGGGCGCTCCCCTGTACCGATTGGCTCGACGACACCGTCGGCCGGGACGAGCACGGTTTCATCGTCACGGGCGCCGCCGCGGGGGCCGACAATCTGCTGGAGACAACTGTCCCGGGTGTGTTCGCGGCCGGCGATGTCCGCTCAGGCTCAACCAAACGCTGCGCCACCGCGGTCGGCGAGGGTTCGTGGGCCGTCCAGCTCGTTCACGCTCATATGGCCAAGAGCCAATGAGCGTCTACGTCGATCATGCCTTCGCCGCCGGCGAGTGGGGGCGGTGGACGGGCGGCGGGCATCTGCAGGCGGACTCGCTGGAGGAGCTCCGCTGGTTCGCCGCCAAGCTGGGGCTGCGCTCGGAGTGGCTTCAGAGCAAGCCCGGTCGTCCCGAGAAGGATCATTACGACCTCGACGCGCGGCGGCGTGCGCTCGCGCTCGTCCTGGGCGCGATACCCGAGTCTCGACGCGACGGCGCGCGCCGCCGCCGGGCCGTGCGCGAGGCGCTTGTAAAGGGGCGCGCGTAGGCCGCTTAAGCCGCAATACTGCTCCGATGTCCGACCCCACCTCGCACCACTTGGATGCCGCGGCTCGGCACGATTTAGCCGCCAAGCGCCACGACGACGCGGCCAGATTCTGGGACGGACAGGGCGATGATGCGCGGGCCCGGCTTCAACGTGATCTGGCCGATCTCGAGCGCCGCGGCGCCGAGCTCGAGCGCCGATGGGCCGAGGTGGTCCGCGCGGATCCACGCTGAGGGTTGGTTACCAACACACCTGAGCCCGGGGCGGCGACGCAACCCGCTCGGTCCGGGTATTCGTTGCCTGTGACCGGCGTCCAGCCAGAGGCGATGAAGGCAGCCAGTGATCAGCACGGGCACCCGAGTCAGAACGGGCACCGCAATGGCGAGGAGCCGGATCTCGAGATCGTCCGTCGCGCCGCTGAACTGGGCTTCGATCCCCTGCGGGTCGCAGCCGCGCTGGGCGTCGATCTGAGGCGGGCAGCGCAGATATCTGCGCCCGCCCGCCCCGCTGGCTCACATGGGTGAGGTGCTGGAGAGTAGGTAGGGGCGGCGCGCGGACTGGATCACCGGCGCCGGGAGTGATCCGGATCGATGCTCCGTGCGTATATAGAGGGTCGAGTTCACGTCAGGAAGAGGTGACAGCTCGAGTGTTCAGAGCCGGTCATAGCCGACGAGACCCGCGAGGGCTGGCGGACGAGGACCTCATGGCGCTTGTGCACGATGGGGACAAACGCGCCTTCACGGTCGTCTTCGATCGCCACGTGGGCCCGGCGTTCTCGCTCGCCTACCGGATGTGCGGGACGCGTGCTCGGGCCGAGGACGTCGTGCAGGAAGCCTTTCTCTCGCTGTGGCGTACCGGCGCTCGCTACGACCGCGCTCGCGGCAGCGTCCGCTCATGGATCCTGAGCACGGTTCACCACCGAGCCGTCGACGCTATCCGCCGCGAGGTGGCCAAGGAGGGATACGACGTAGCCGATGAAGGGCTGGCCGAGCGGTTGCCCTCAGATGAGCGGACGGACTCCGAGTTTGAGCGTCGCGATGACGCCGATCGGGTGCGCCAAGCCGTCGGCGAGCTCCCGCACGACCAGCGCCGCGTCATCGAGCTCGCCTACTTCGGCGGCTTCACCCACACCCAGATTGCCCAAATCCTGGAGCTGCCCGCCGGGACGGTGAAGGGGCGCATGCGCCTCGGCCTGACGAAGCTCCGCCTTGGCCTCAGCGCGGACGGGTTCGTACCATGAGCGACGGCAAAGTGATGTCCCAGACTCACGATTGCGGCGGCGACGCCGCCGCTTACGTCCTCGGGGCGCTCGAACCGGCCGAGGCGGACGCGTTTCGTCAGCACCTGGATCAGTGTGCGGTCTGCCGGGACGAGGTCGATGCGCTGACGGGCACCGTTCAGGCGCTGCCGATGGCCGCTCCCCAACTCGCGCCCCCCAAGCAGCTGCGCCAAAAGGTTCTCCGCGCCACCGGCACGGAGCCGAAGCGGGCACGGCGGCGAATCGCCTGGCCGGTCCCCCGAATGGCGCTGGCCACCCTCGGAGCCGCGCTCCTCGTCGCCGCTGTCGTGGTGACCGGGGTCGAACTCTCCTCGAGCGGCTCCAGCGGCCGTGTCATCCAAGCCCACGTCACCGGCGTCTCCGGCAGCGCCGAACTGCGGGTAAGCGGCGGACGCGGCGAGCTGATCGTCCGCAACCTGACCCCACCGCCCGCGGGCAAGGTCTACGAGGTATGGCTGGCCGCTCCCGGGGCCAAGCCGGCCCCCGCCAGTGTCCTCTTCGGCGTCAACTCCCGCGGCGGCGCCGACGTAGGCATCCCCGCGACGCTCACCGGGATCAGCCAGGTCATGGTCACGCCCGAGCCGCGGGGCGGCAGCGTCTCGCCTACGCACGCACCGGTGATTGTCGCCTCGCTGACGTAGCCCGGGCCGTCCAGTGATCCGATTCGGGCCACCCGTCGTAGGAAGGGGAGAGCACGCAATCGATCGGAGAACTCATGGTTGGACTCGACAACCCCATTCACCTGGCCTTCCTGCTCGTCATCCTGCTGCTGGTCTTCGGAGCCAAGCGGCTCCCTGAGATGGGCCGTTCACTCGGTTCCGGGCTCCGCGGCTTCAAGGAATCGATCAACGGGGAGAGCACCCCCGAGCCTGCAGCGGAGATCACGGCAACGCCTGAGCCGGTGGTCCCGACCCCCGCTGAGCGCCCCGAGACACGCCAGGCCGCTTAGCAGCCCACCCCTCTCAGGATCATGCGGATTCCCGCCCGGCCGGCGCTCCGGCCGGTGGCTTACGACGACCATCTGAGCCTGGTCACCCACCTCGACGAGCTGCGAACCCGGATCATCGTCTCGCTGCTCGTCGTGGGGGTGGCGTTCGGCCTCTGCTTCTGGCAGAACCACCGCCTGCTCACCCTGATCGACCACCCCCTGGCCCAGCAGACGCAGGCGCAGGCCCGGGCAGGCCACGGCCCCCTCGGCGCCACCTATGAGGTGCAGCGGAGCGCCCGGGACGTGGCGCTCCAGCTGCAGGCAGTGACTCGCGACTTGGCTCAGGCGCCGCGACCGCCGATTCCGGCCGTGGCGCTGGACCGCGTCAGCCGCAGTCTCCAGCGAGACGTGAAGCGTCTCTCGGCGCCGCCGCAGGCGGATCGGCCCGTGACGCTCGGCGTGGGAGAACCGTTCACGACGACGGTGACCGTCACGTTTATTTTCGCGCTGATCCTGTCGCTGCCGGTACTGCTGCTCCAGGCCTACGGGTTCCTGGCCCCAGCGGTCGAGCCGCGGCTGAGGCACCGGCTCCGACCCTTGCTGCCAGCCATCCCCGGGCTCTTCGTGGTCGGCGTGGCATTCGGCTACTTCGTCGTCCTGCCGGCCGCCCTGCACTTCTTCCAGAACTTCAACAGCGACCAGTTCAACGTGCTCGTTCAGGCTGCCCCCTACTACAAGTTCGCCGCCACCACGATGCTGACGATGGGGCTGCTGTTCGAGCTCCCGGTGCTCATTCTGGCCGTGACCCGCGGCGGGGTGATCAGCGCGCAGCGCCTGCGGCGCAGCCGCCGGTACGCCGTCGGCGCGTGTGCGCTCGTGGCGGCCCTGCTCCCCGGCGACGCCATCACCATGCTCCTTGAGACGGTGCCGCTCTATCTCCTTTTCGAGTTCAGCCTCCAGCTGGCGCTGGTGGCCGAGCGGCGAGCCGAGCGCTCCACGCGCTCAGAGCTCGCGGCGGCGCAAGGCTGATCCGAAAGCCGCGCGCTCCCGTAGACCAAGAAAGCGCGAAAGGAGCGACATGCATCACAAACTCAATCTGCGAGACATCGATGTCGACGGTGCGGTAAGAGAGACCGCGTCGGAGGCGATGGAGGCGCTGGACGGCGACACCCGTTCGAGCTTCCTGCGCCGCGCCGGCCTGGCCGGCGGGGCGATGGTGGGAGGCGGCGCACTGTTGGGCGCGCTCGCCCAGAACGCCCTGGCCTTCAGCACGGGCGACCGCCCGCCGGCCAAGTTCGGCGCCGGTGACATCGGCATCCTCAACTATGCCCTCACGCTGGAGTACCTCGAGTCCTCGTTCTACAACGAGGCCACGTCGAATCAGCACAAGTACGCGTTCATCAAGGACTACCAGACGCGCATCTTCCTGTCGGCCGTGACCGGCGATGAGAACGAGCACGTGAAGGCGCTCAAGAAGGTCCTCGGGTCGCACGCCGTCCAGAAGCCGAAGTTCGACTTCCACGGCGACACCAGCAACGAGACCGCCTTCCAGACGGCCGCCTTCACGTTCGAGAACCTGGGCGTCCACGCCTACTCCGGCCAGGCGTTCAACATCAAGAATCCCAAGGTTCTCGCCGCTGCCCTCTCGATCGTGACCGTTGAGGCCCGCCACGCCTCGGTCATCGGATTGATCCGGAACCGGTCCGACTATGGGATCACCCCCAACGGCGCCTTCGACAAGCCGCTCGGCGCCTCGAAGGTCCTGGCCGCGGTCAACAGCACCCACTACATCCAGAGCTAGTCCTCCTCCTGACGGACTGTGCCGGGGCGCTGTTGGCCCCGGCACACCCGTCGCGGTCGCCAACAACCGGCGGATGCGACAAGATGCCCTCGGTGCGCGTGCGTTCGCGTCTGCGATCTAGGATCTCCGTGCTGGTGGGGGTGGGAGCGCTGCTCGTGGCAGCCGGGGTGACCCTGCTCCTGATCAACACGATCGACCTGCGCAACAGCGCTCAGTCCACGAATCGGGCCGATCTCTACCTTGTGCGCGTCCTCAACGTCGAGCGACTGGTTATCGACTCCGAGACGGGCTTGCGCGGCGACGTGATCACCGGGCGAAGCCTGTTCCTCCAGCCTCTCTACAAGGCCGAGGCGCAGCTGCCGGGGGCGATCGCCGACCTCCGTCGAGCTGCGGCTCAGAATCACGCTTACCAGCGTCAGACCGAGGCCCTGATCGGCCAGGTGCAGAACTTCATGACGGTCTATGTCGTGAGGGTGCGGAAACTGATCGCGCACGACCCTGCGCAGGCGCACTCGTTCGCGGTCACGCTGCAGGGCAAGCACCTGGTGGACGGGATCCGGCTCCGGACCGCAAGCCTCGAAGGTTTGATCTCGACAAGCCAATCCCGCCGGCAGCGGGCGGCCAGCAGCACCGCCGATCGCTCGATCGCCGACTCGATCGGCGTGTTGGTGCTCCTGACGCTGCTGACGCTGGGCCTGGGCGGCTATCTCGGCCGGCTCGTCGTCCAGCGCGAGCGGGCGCGCGAGCGCAGCGAAGAGACGACCCGGATCCTCCAGGAGAGCATCCTGCCCACGAGGCTTCCGGAGATCCCGGGCTGCGAGCTCGCGACCCGATTCATCCCCGGTGGCGGGGTGGTCAGCGGTGATTTCTACGACGTGTTGGAGGACGACAATGGGGGCTGGGCGGTGGTGATCGGCGACGTTTGCGGGAAGGGCTCGACCGCCGCCGCGGCGACCGCGATGGCGCGCTGGACGCTCCGAAGTTCGCTCCGCAAGGGCGCCACGCCGGCGGAGGCGCTGCGTTTTCTGAACGAGGTGGCGCTCCGCCAGAACGATGACGGGCGCTTCATCACCGCCGCCTGTCTGCAGGTCAGCTTCGAGACGGGCGCCGCGCGCGTGACGATCGCGTGTGCAGGCCATCCGGCGCCGATCCTGGTGCCCGGGAACGGATCTCCCGACACCGTGGCCGCCGAGGGAGATCTGCTTGGGATCATGCCCAATATCCGCCTCCAAACGGCCGAGGTGCGGCTGGCTCCCGGCGACAGCCTCGTCGCTTATACCGACGGCGTCACCGATCAGGGCGGCGAAACCCGCCGCGCTCCTGAGCAGGCGCTCGGCGAACGGGCGACCGGCGCCGACGCGGAACAGCTGGCCGCGATCCTGCTCGACGTCGCCCAGCGGCCGGTCGGCCGGCACCCGGACGACGTGGCGATCGTCGCGCTGCGCTATCTCGGTCACGACGCTGCGGAGTCGCGGGCCGCGTCAGTGCCCGAGGCCAGCCTCGAGCCGGCCTGAAGTCGCCTAGGCGGAGCCGTCGGCGCTGTCGGCCGCGTCAGGCCAGAGCACGGAGTCGATCCCGAGCACGGTGATCACGCGCTCGACCTGCCAAGACACGGACCGCTCGACCTCCAACTCCCACCCCTCCTGCCGGGCGTCTCGGAGGCCGACGATCAGGGCGCGGATTCCGCTGCTGTCGATGAACTCGAGCTCGGAGAGGTCGAGCCGGACCGGGGAGCCTGACTCTCTCAGCTGATCCAGCCGCTGCGCCAGCGCCTGCGCCGTCGCGTGGTCAAGCTCGCCGACCAGGAGCAGGCGGACGTGCCCGTCTGACTCGACAGTTTCCTGTACCCCGAATTCGCCCCGATTCTCCACGTGCTTGTCTGGATTGTGACATCACGGCGCCGCGCCGCACCCACAGAGCTCCTGGGACTCCGCCAACGAGAAGCGTAGGCAGACGCTGGTGCCGGGGTGACCCTCCCGATTGGTGATCCGCAGATCGTCGGCCATTTGTGCCATCAGACCCATCCCCAGGCCGAGGCCGGGGCTATCGGCGCGCGGGATCAGCCCGTGTCCCTCATCGAGGATCTCGACGTTGAGGTGATCGTCGTCGTCGACCCAGGCCTTAACCGTCATCGCACCGCTGTCGCGCCCCACGTACGCGTGCATGACGACGTTGGTGAGTGCTTCGCCGACGGCGAGGCGGACCGCCTGGGCGACCTCCTGACTTGCCCCTTGATCCATCGCGTAGCGCCACACGGCCGTGCGCAGCCCCGCGAGCTCATCAGGTCGCGCCAGCGCGTGTCGCTCGAGGCGAGGGCTTGACAATCCATCAGGAGATATACCCATGAAACGCAATTAGACTCCAGAAATTGGCCGATCGGTCGATTCGGCAAGCCGGGATGCAGTCCGGCTGGTCGCAAAGAGCGCTCATTTGGAGTCGAGACGAGGCATGCACCCGACCGCAGCGCGCCTGGCTGAGCGGCTTAATCCCGGTGCCCGCCGAGCGGGTGAGGGCGGTGACCGGATTCTCGATCGGCGGCGATGTTTTCGGGATCGAGACCGAGGCGCTCATCCGGGCCATCCCGGACGCCCGCGTACTCGACGTCAGCTGACGTGCCCGCGTATCCACCCGGCCAGCGCCAGCCGCGCGCAGGCGCTGGCGGTGCTCGCGCGCTCCGCCGAGGACGCGGGCGCGAATCCCGTGTCCTCGATCACGATCGCCGTCACTCGGCCCGACGGGTCGCGCAGGTCGCATTGCGGGATCGCCGTCGCGTCGATGGCGATGTCGGTGGGCTGATAGGACCAGAGATAGCCCGCGCCGGGCTGGCGGCTCGTCCAGGCCTGACACTCGCCGGTCACGTTCAGGCTCTCGGAGTCGAACACCACCTGGGTGGCAAAGCCGGACTCGTAAACGGTGCAGCTCGTGGGTCCGCCGGTCGACGCGGGGAGGAGGAGGGCCAGCGGCGCCGCGGCCTGCGGCCGCGCTGGGGCGGGCGCAGCGGCGCCTGGCTTGCGGTGCGTTCCACCGCACCCCGCCAGGCCCGTCGCGACGGTCAGCGCGACCAAGCACCCGGCGACCCTCATCGGGTCCCATTATCCGCCCGTCGGCAAGGACCTAGCTGTGGCTGACCAGCCGGAGCAGGGCCACGGGCCGGCGCACCCTGCCCCGTGACGGCCGGCGCACGGAGGCGTCGCCCTGAGGAGGCCGCTCCAGGTGCCGCCGAGAGGCGGCGTGACGGCGAAGCTCGGTCTGGTGGCTGAGCGCCACTTCGTAATCCATGCGAGTCATCCACACCCCTCCACGTTGGTTCTGGGCCTTCTGTCACCTATGACTGCTGCTGGCCCAGAACCTCATCGGTGGCCCACCGTGCGAGCGCTTCGCCGCGCTCCCAGGCCCCAGCTCACGATCCGCTCCGGGTAGATCCGGATCAGCGGGGTTGGCATCGACAGCGCCTCGCCGCGGCCCCGCACCTCGATCCCCCGCGGTCGCCACGGATCGGTGCTCTCCAGATCGTCGATCACGATCGCGGCGCGGCCGGTGCGGGCGATGTCGGTGAATTTCTTCGAGTTCTGAAGCTCGTAGCCGCCGATCTCGAGCGCATCCCGGGCGGCGTTGTAGATCCAGGCCACGGGCACGACGTGGGGCGTCCCGTCGGCGCCGACGGTCGCGATCCGGCCCAGCTGCCGGCCACCGGACAGGTAGCGCAACTCTGCCTCGGTGAAGACGCTCATCCGGGGCGGCTCACCACCACTTGGTCTCCCGAGCTTGGGCGGTTCCACCCGTGTGGTCGAGCGCATCGAGTGTCGCCACCTGCTCCTCCGACAGGCTGAAGTCGAAGATCTGGGCGTTCTCCTCGATCCGCTCACGATGGGTCGACTTGGGGATGACCGGAATGCTGCGCTCGATGCACCAGCGCAGCAGGACCTGGGCCGGGGTCCGGCCCACCGCCTCGGCGACCTTGCGCACCGTCGGATCGCCGAGGTGGCGGCCCGTCCCCAGCGGGCTATAGGCCTCCAGCGCGATGCCCTCCCGCTCGCAACTCTCAAAGAGCTCCCGCCGAAACTCGAAGGGGCTGAACTGCACCTGGTTGGCCACGGGGGGAGTGCTCGAAGCCGAGATCACCTGCGTCAGTTCCTCGACGGAGAAGTTGGAGACGCCGATCGACCGGGTGTAGCCCCGCTCCCGCGCCTGCTCCATTCCCGGCCAGGCCCAGGTCGGCCCTCGCTGAGGCCAGTGGATGATGTACAGGTCGACCTGGTCGAGGCCCAGCCGGCGCAGGCTCTGCTCGGCTGCGGACGCCGGGTCCCGACCACCCGGATAGAACTTGGTCGTGATGAAGACCTCCTCGCGTGGGACGCCGCTCTCCCGCAGCGCCTGGCCGACGCTTTCCTCGTTTCCGTAGGCCTGAGCCGTGTCGATGTGGCGGTAACCGAGCTCAAGCGCCCAGCGCACGGCGTTGACGCACTCGGGACCGTCGGGGACCTGCCACACGCCGAGGCCGAGCAGGGGGATCTCGTTCCCGTCCGAGAGGGTGCGCAACGGAACGTCGCTCATGAGATGTCTCCTTGATCGCTCTTGGCTCGTACGAGTAGCCTAGGCCGCAGCGATGGACACCCGGGAGATGCTCGCCTCGTTCCGGATCCCAATCCCGCTCGGGATCGACGAGGTGGCGACGGTCATCGACGCTTGCCTGAACTGTGCTCAGTCGTGCACCTCGTGCGCCGACGCGGACCTGCTCGAGGACGACGTGGACGAGATGCGTCGCTGCGCCGCGCTCGATGCGAGCTGCGCCGATCTGTGCGAGACAACGGCGCGGATCCTGTCCCGTCCCGGGCAGTGGGATGAGTTCGTCGTCCACCGGCTCCTTCAGGCATGCGCGCGGGTCTGCGACGCATGCGCCGAGGAGTGCGCGCGTCACGCCGCCCACCACCGCCACTGCGCGATCTGCGAGAAAGCTTGCCGGGCCTGCGAGCGGGCCTGCAACGAGCTACTCGAGGGCGAGGCTTTCACCGAGCTCCAGAAGCTCGCCGGCGGCTGACGATGCTCATCGCGATTACTCCGACTACCGAGGGGGACCGATGGAAGACGATCTGGGCCGCGCCTTCGCCGACGCGCTGAGCCGCCGGGACTTCGAGGAGATTTCGGGGTTGCTGGATCCCGAGATCGACTTCCGCGGCCTGACGCCGGGGCGAACCTGGGAGGCGGACGGCTCGCGCGCGGTGACCGAGGAGATCCTCCCGATGTGGATCGAGGAGTCCGACCAGATCGAGCGCGTGATCTCGGTCGAGCGCGACTCGGTGGCCGACCGCGAGCGCGTCGCCTATCGCTTCCAGGGCACCAACCCGGACGGCGCCTTCGTGTTCGAGCAGCAGGCCTACTTCACCGAGCGGGACGGGCGCATCGACTGGATGCGCGTCCTCTGCTCAGGCTTTCGCCCGCGCTAAGCGGCCCCCGGCCCCCGGCGGCGGCGGATCTTTGCCCCTTGGTACGCCATGGCTTAACCCAGGAGCCATCGTTCCCCGTGGGCACGTCTCCTTGACATCCTCTCGTTATCGATCTAATATGATCGTGATATCACGGAGGCTGAGGAGGGAGGTTCCTCATGCAGGCAGCAAGTGACCCCTCGAACGACCGTCCCGCGCTCCGGCCGGCCCGGCTGAATTCCTATCTGGCCTACAGCATCGGCTGCGCCGTCGCCTGGGGCGTCGTCTGGGTGATCGTCGCCATCGTCGAGCCAGAGCACAAGGTCAACCAGATCGCGATCTTCTTTGGTGGATGGCTGCTCGGCTGGGTTTCGTCATCCATCGCGCGGGTTGTCTACCCGCCCCCGAAGAAGCGCGACTGGGCCGGGCCGGGGTCCTTCTTCCAGGGTCTCCGCGGGAGCTGAGGCAGCATGAGCGCGGCATCGCCCGAGCAGCCCTTCCACGCCCCGGAGCCGTTCCCGCCCCGCCAGGCGCACGAGCAGCGCCCGGCCTGGGCCTTCGCCTGCCCGCCCGGGCTAGCGGTCGCCCTGGTGATCATCGCGGTGGTCGCCCTGGTGATCGCCTTCGGGGCCGGCAATCACAGCACCGGCATCCGGATCGGCGCCGGCGTGGTGGCCGTGGCGGCGATCGTGCTCGGGGCCGGGCTTGTCGTCATCCAGCCCAACGAGTCCCGGGTGCTCATCCTGTTCGGCCGCTATGTCGGATCGCTGGTCGAGGCCCGGCTGTGGTGGGTCAACCCGTTCACGATCTTCTGGCGCGAGAAGATCTCCCTGCGGGTGAACAACTTCCAGAGCGAGCGGATCAAGGTCAACGACGCCTCCGGTAATCCGATCGAGATCGCGGCGGTGGTCGTGTGGCGGGTCGTCGACACGGCCAAGGCCGCGTTCGACGTCCAGGACTTCCAGCAGTTCGTGCGGGTCCAGAGCGAGACCGCCCTGCGCCACCTCGCCAACCGCTATCCCTACGACGACTACGCCGCCGGGGCGACGTCGCTGCGGGGGAGCACGGAGGAGATCCGTCACGACCTCCAGACCGAGCTCCAGACGCGCTTGCAGACCGCGGGCATCGAGGTGCTCGAGACGCGGCTGACCCACCTGGCCTATGCGCCGGAGATCGCCGAGGTAATGCTTCGGCGCCAGCAGGCGGAGGCGATCCTCGCCGCCCGCAAGACCATGGTCCAGGGGGCGGTGGGACTCGTGCACATGGCCCTCGCTCAGCTCGCCGACAGCGATCTGGTCGAGCTCGATCCGGAGCGCAAGGCGTCGATGGTGGCGAACCTGATGATCGTTCTCTCCGGCGACCATTCCCCGACCCCGGTGATCAACACCGGCTCGCTCTACACCTGAGCGTGGCCGAGAGCAAGCGCTTTCTCCTCCGGCTCGATCCCCGCCTGTTCGAGGCGATCCGCCGCTGGGCCGAGGACGATCTCCGCAGCATCAACGGCCAGATCGAATACCTGCTCACCGACCAGGCGCGGCGCGCCGGCCGCCTCCCGCACCGGCGCGCCCGGGCCGAGCCCCCGGAGCCGCCCCAGCCGGACGAGGACGACGACACGGGGCCGGCCCGGGACGAGGCGGCCGCGCTCCGATGACGCCGGGTCCCCTTCGCGACTTCTTCATCGCCGCAGCCGGCGTCGGCGGCACCCTGGTCGGGCTGCTCTTCGTCGCCATCTCCGTCAGCCGCGGCCGACTGACCGAGGAACACGTCAACCAGGGGCATCGCGTACGGGCATACGCCGCGCTGACCTCGTTCACCAATGCGCTGACGGTGGCGCTGTTCGCGCTTGTCCCCGAAGTCGGGCTTCGCTGGCCGGCATTCGTCGTGGGATGCCTCGGACTCGTGTCCGTGGTCGCGTCCGTGCTTTCCCTGGTCCGAGTGCGCGGCCTCCAACGAGCCGCTGCCCCGGACGTCCTCTTCCTGGTTGGGCTCGTCGCGGTCTTCATCCTGCAGATCGTCTTTGCCCTCGACCTGATCCGACGGGCCGGCGACACCGGGGCGGCCTCAGGAATCGCGATCCTCGTCATCGTCTGCTTCCTGATCGGGATCGCCCGGGCCTGGGAGCTCGTCGGCGGACCGTCCATGGCGATCACCCGAGAGGTGGCGGCGGCAGTCCGGAGCCGAGACCGGCAGGACGGATGAGTGGACTCTCACGACCCTCAGCGCGGGGGCTTAGGACGGCTTCAGGAATGACTGCTGTCCTGCGGCCCGTGCATCAACGGCTCGCCGGGAGGGCGACGTGATTGAGCTGACGGGGCTGACGAAGCGCTACGGGTCAACCGTCGCGGTCAACGATCTCACCTTCACCGTCAGGCCCGGCATCGTCACCGGGTTTCTCGGCCCCAACGGGGCCGGCAAGTCGACCACGATGCGGCTGATTCTCGGGCTCGACGCCCCCGACGCCGGCCAGGCCCTGGTCAACGGCAAGCTCTACCGCGATCACGCGGCGCCCCTGGCCGAGGTCGGGGCGCTGCTCGAGGCGCGCTCCCTGCACCCCGGCCGGAGCGCCTACAACCACCTGCTGGCCCTGGCCGAGACCCACGGGGTCGGCCGCGCCCGGGTGCGGGAGCTGATCGAGATGGTCGGCCTGAGCAGCGTGGCGCGCAAGCGCGCGGGCACGTTCTCGCTGGGCATGGGCCAGCGCCTCGGGATCGCCTCGGCCCTGCTCTGCGATCCCAAGACGGTGATGTTCGACGAGCCGATCAACGGACTCGACGTCGAAGGCATCCAGTGGGTTCGCGGCCTGCTCAAGCACCTCGCCTCCGAGGGGCGGACGGTGTTCGTCTCCTCGCACCTGATGAGCGAGATGGCGCAGACCGCCGAGCACCTGATCGTGATCGGGCGTGGGCAGTTGCTCGCCGATTCTCCTGTGGACGAGTTCGTGCGCCGGGCCGGCAAGCAGGCGGTGCGCGTCCGCTCGCCCCAGGGCACCCGCTTAGCGGAACTGGTCAGGGGTCCCGAGGTGACCGTTGACACGCTCGGCGACGGGCTACTCGAGGTCAACGGGGCCGACGCCGTCACGGTGGGAGAGCTGGCGGCTCGGAACGGCATCGTCCTGCACGAGCTGACGCCCCAGCAGGCCTCGCTGGAGGAGGCGTTCATCGAGCTCACGCGCGACGATGTCGAGTTTCACGGGGCCCCCGCGGTCGCCGAGCCCGAGGTCGAGGAGGCCGTGGCATGAGTGCGCTCAGCACCGCGGAGCGGCCCGGGCTCAAGGTCACCCAGGCCCGCGTCGTCCGCTCGGAGTGGACGAAGCTTCGCTCGGTCCGCTCGACCTACTGGACGCTATTCGTCACCCTGCTCCTGCTCATCGGCATCGGGGTCCTCGTCTGCGTGATCTTCAACGCGCGCTGGCCCCACCTGGATCCGCGTGAGCGCTTCAACTTCGACGCCCTGCGAGCCAGTCTCGTCGGGGTCAACTTCGCCCAGCTGGCCATCGGAGTTCTCGGTGTGCTCGTGATCACGGCCGAGTATTCGACGGGGATGATCCGAGCCACCCTGTCGGCCGTGCCGAAGCGGCTCCCCGTTCTGTGGGCCAAGGCGTTCGTGTTCGCGGCCGTCGCGCTCGTGCTCAGCCTGCCCGCGGTGTTCATCGTCTTCTTCGCCGGCCAGGCCATCCTCGCCGGTCAGCACATCAACACCTCGATCTCGCACCCGGGCGTGCTCCGAGCTCTGTTCGGCGCCGCCCTCTACCTGATGGTCATGGGGATGTTCGGATTCGGGCTCGGCGCGATCCTCCGCAGCACCGCGGGGGGAATCTCCGCCCTGGCCGGAATCGTCTTCGTCCTGCCGCCGATCATCACGCTGTTTCCAGCCAGCTTCGCGAATGCGGTCACCCCCTATCTCCCGAGCAACGCGGGTGGCGCGGTGTGGACGATCAAACCGGACTCGAACACGCTCGCGCCGTGGGCCGGAATCGCGGTCTTCGCCGGCTACGCCATCGCGTCGATCGCGGTCGCGGCCGTGCTGATGCGCCGGCGCGACGCCTGAGCCGGATCAGCCCTCGGCGCTCAACCGGAACGGCGGCCGGGGCCTCAGGCGGAGGAGGAGCTCCCCGGCAGTAGCGGAGGGAGCTCGATGAGGCCGTGCTGAACGGCCAGGGCGATCGCGTGGGCGCGGTTACGCGCCCCGAGCTTGCGCAGGACGTTGCGGACGTGCGTCCGGACGGTGGCCACGGAGATCGTCAGCTCGTCGGCGATCTCCCGGCGGTCGGCACCGGCCGCGATCAGGCTCAGGACCTCCTGCTCACGCCGGGTCAACGCGCGAGTCAGGGGCTCGACGGGCTCCGCCTCCTGGTCGGTGAGCTCCACCACGGACCAGTCCGCCGGCGCGAAGACGATCAGGTGCTGCCCGGGCAGCGCGTTGGCCAGCGCGCAATAGACGATGCGGAGCTCGCCGCCATCCGGGAACAGGGCCTCGTAAGGACCAGCCACCGACCCTCGGGTCATCAGCGCGTCCCAGCGGTCGTAGAGGTGGGGGAGCCGATGGGGCGGCGTCAGGTCGTCGATCCGGCGTTCAAGGATCTGGGCTTCGCTTAGTCGGAAGAGGAGGCGGGTGGGGGTGTTGGCGGCCACATGACGCCGGTTGTTGTCGGCCATCGTCATGGGCACACGTGAATTTTCAAACACGTGCCAGAATTGACGTGCCCGCCCCTGGGTGGCACGGATGTCATCCATCGCCGACCGGACGCTCGTCGCCGAGCGGGGCGACGCCTCCACCACGGAAGTCGGCCCAGACCCTGTCTCTGTGGCGTGCCGACTCTGTTCTGACTGCTGGTACATCTGGTCCGGCCCCTTACGTCAAACGACAGACTCAATGTACCATGTCATTCGACAAACTCCGGTAGGGCCGGAGCGTTTCTTATGGAACGAAGAGAAAGGGCGAAGACGCGGTGAGCCGAGACGCTGACGAGGCGGGCATCGCCGGACGGGTAAAGGGGGCAAGAGAGCGGGGGGGACTGAGCCGGGAAGCGCTGGCCTTTCACTCCGGCGTGAGCTGGTCGGCTATCGCGCAGGTGGAGAGCGGACGCCGCACCAATCTGCGCCCGGGCACGCTCGCGTCCTTGGCGCGCGCCCTCGGGGTGACGATCGACTACCTCGTCTCCGGGGCCGGGCCCGGTCAGGCCATGCTCAGGCATTGCGTGGCGCTCTATGAGGGGGAGGACCAGTTTCTGGCCAGCGCCATCCCCTTCCTGTCAGGCGTGGGCGACCGCTCGGAGGCCGCCATGGCCATCCTGGGAAAGACCAAGACCACCCTTCTCCGCGGCGGCCTGGGCCCCCAGGCTGACGCGGTCACCTTCGCCGATCCACGCGATTGCTATCGCAGCCCGGGCGCCGCCCTGGCAGCCCACCGTGAGTTCGTCGACGCGGCCATCGCCGACGGCGCCAGCTGGGTGAGGATCCTCGGCGAGCCGACGTGGCGCGGCGGCAAGGCCAAGGCTCCCCACTGGTCTCGCTACGAGGCGCTGCTCAACCTCGTCTTCGGCCCTGCGCCGGTGAGCGTGCTCTGCCTGTACGACGCCACGCGGCTCGACTCGTCAACGATCGACGAGCTCTACGCCACTCATCCCGAAACGGTGGAGCAGGGCGCAATCCACGCCTGCCCCGGCTATCGCGACCCCGTGACGCAGATCCTCTAGCGCCCGGGGCCGCGAACGGGTAACTTGGGCCCCGCGGCCGAAGTCGTTTCGAGGGGAGAGGGAATGCGGTTCCGATGGATTTGCAGTGCGGGCGTTGTGGCAGCGCTCCTGGTCATGAGCGGCTCGAGCGCCTCGGCGGCGACGATCAAGGTCGACTACAACCACGATCCGGTCATCTTCGTCCACGGCTTCGAGGGCTCCGGGGCGCAGTTCGAGTCCCAGGCCCTCCGGCTGGAGAGCAACGGATACCCCAAGAGCTACATCGCGGTCCTCGAGTACGACTCGCTGCTCTTCGCCTCGGCCCTTGAGAACGGAAGCTCAACGACCGCGCAGGAGCAGCCGCTGTTCGCCCAGCTCGACCAGCTGATCGCGCACATGAAGGCGATCACCCACCGCCCGCAGGTCGACCTGCTCGCCCACTCGCTCGGCACCAAGCTGATGCAGGACTACCTGAACAGCTCGCCGGCCCGGGCGGCCAACGTGGCCCACTACGTGAACATCGACGGCCAGACCGCCACCTCGCCGCCGGGCGGCGTCCGGACGCTGGCGCTGTGGGCGACCAAGGGCCCGATCTCACCCCCGGGCCGCAGCATCACCGGCGCCGAGAACGTGTCGATCCCCGACTCGACCCACGTGCAGTGCGCCACCTCGCCGCTGTCCTTCGCCGCCTTCTACAAGTTCTTCACCGGCAAGGCCCCGAAGACAACCCAGATCGTGCCGCAGACGGGAACCATCACGATCTCCGGGCGGGCGCTCAACTTCCCCGTCAACAGCGGCATGGTCGGGGCCACGGTCCAGGTATGGCCGATCAATCAGACCACGGGCCGGCGTACCTCGGCGAAGCCGATCTCGAGCCAGGTCCTGGGCGCCAGCGGCGACTGGGGGCCGGTGAAGGTGACGGCGGGCCTGCGTTACGAGCTCACACTCGTGCGGACCGACAACCCCTCAGAACCCACCCACCACTACTACTACGAGCCGTTCCTGCGCTCTGACGATCTCATCCGCCTGCTCGAGTCAGACGCCCTGCGCTCGGCCGGTGGCCCTCCCGACCCGCGTTCGGTGGCCATGGTCATCACCCGCAACAAGGAACTGTGGGGCGACCAGGGTTCGCAGAGCGACATCCTCAAGGTCAACGGCGTCAGCGTCTGCAACCCGACGACGTGTCCGATCAGCAAGGAGGTCAACGCGCTGTTCGTCGCCGACTTCAACCACGACGGCCAGTCCGAACCGACTGACACCTGGCCGCCGTACCAGGCCCTCGGCTACTTCCTCAGCTCGGCCGACGTGTTTGCGCCCGCGCAGTCCCCGCCCACCGGAGAGGTCAAGGTCAGCCTCCAGGATCGCGGGACCGGCCCGGTCCGCACGATCACCTTCCCGAACTTTCCCGCCACCACCGATGACGTGACGGTTCAGTTCGACGATTTCGATCCACCCGTCGTCAAAGCCTCACACCCGACCAAGCGGCGCCACAGAGCGCCCGCGCGCTCCCGGCGAACGGCCACGAGCCCAGCCTTCACGGGTTGATCCACGACACTTGACAAAGCGTCAAGCGCTGGCCTGATCGCGCGACGTTGCGGATGTTGTGCGGGGAGGCCAAGTGCCCCGATGCTGTCTTATGTATTTGCCGAGCCGAGGGTTCATCATGTGCGGTAACAACCGAGTTCTGGGAGAGTGAGCATGCAGTCCGACCACGAAGCGCTCCAAAAGGCGGCAGCCGAGCACCTGTGGCTGCACTTCAGCCGCATGGGTGCCTACCAGCGGGGCGAGGAGATCCCCGTGATCGTCCGGGGCGAGGGCTGCTACCTGGAAGACACGCACGGGAATCGCTACCTGGATGCCCTGGCCGGCCTGTTCGCGGTGCAGATCGGCTACTCCTACGGAGACGAGATCGGCGAGGCCGCGGCCAAGCAGATGCGGGAGCTCCCGTTCTACACCAACTGGAGCTACGCCCATCCGCGGGCGATCGAGCTCGCCACCGAGGTGGCCCAGCTGGCCCCGGGTGACCTCGAGCGCGTGTTCTTCACCTCCGGCGGATCGGAGTCGGTCGAGTCGGCCTGGAAGCTCGCTCGCCAGTACCACACGCTCCGTGGCGAGCGGCGCTGGAAGGCGATCGCGCGCAACGTCGCCTACCACGGAACGACGATGGGCGCCCTGTCGATCAACGGCGTGGCCGAGCTGCGGACGCCTTTCGAGCCGCTGGTTCCGGGTGTCTTCCACGTCTCCAACACGGTCGCCTACCACCGCCCCGAGGGCGAGACCGAGGCCCAGTTCACGGCCTGGTTGCTCGACGAGCTGGAGCGCACGATCGAGGCCGAGGGGCCGAACACGATCGCCATGGTGATCATGGAGCCGGTGCAGAACGCCGGCGGCGCGATCGTTCCCCCCGAGGGTTACTGGAGCGGCGTGCGGGAGCTCTGCGACCGCTACGGCATCCTGCTCTGCGCCGACGAGGTGATCACCGGCTTCGGGCGCGTGGGCGCGTGGTTCGGCTCCGAGCGCTACGGCATCCGCCCGGACATCATCACCTGCGCCAAGGGCCTCTCATCCGCCTACGCCTCGATCGGCGCCGTGATCGCCTCCGAGCGGGTGGCCGAGCCGTTCCTGGCCCCGGGCACCACCTACACCCACGGGATCACGTTCGGCGGTCACCCGGTACAGGCGGCGATTGCGCTGGCCAACCTTAAGATCATGCGCGGGGAGCGGATCGTCGAGGGGGTGGCCGAGCGCGAGGGCACCTTCCGCGACACGCTGGCCACGCTGCTCGATCTCCCGATCGTGGGCGACCTGCGCGGGGTCGGGTACTTCTATGCCCTCGAGCTGGTCAAGGACAAGGACACCCGTGAGACGTTCACCGACGAGGAGTGCGAGGACCTGCTCCGCGGCTTCCTCTCACCGCGGCTGCTCGAGGCCGGGCTGATCTGCCGCGCCGATGACCGGGGCGATCCGGTGATTCAGATCTCGCCGCCGCTGATCGCGGGCCAGGAGGAGTTCGACCGGATGACGGCCATCCTCGGCGACGTGCTGAGCGAAGCTGCCGAGCGGATGAGCGGGGCCGGGTCGCGCCAGCCCGTCGCCCCGCCGACCCGGGTCGGGGCCTCAACCCCCGCATAGCCGCGTGGCCACCGTCGCGTTCTTCCCCGAGGGCGCGTACGGGCCAACCAACAACTGCGCCGGCATCGGCGCCGTGCTCCGAGAGCGCGGGCACCGCGTCGTGTTCATCGTCGAGGAGTCCTTCGCCGGCACGCTTAAGGCCCGCGGCTTCGAGGAGCGGCTGATCCGCCTCGGGCCGCCGTCTGAGCAGGAGGAGGTGCCCGGTCAGTTCTGGAAGGACTTCATCCGGGACACCGCCCCGGTGTTTCGGCGGCCGACTATCGAACAGCTGGAGCTGTTCATCGCGCCGACTTTCAAGGCGCTGATCGATGGCGCCCGCTACGTCGATGACCGCCTGAGAGCGATTTTCGACGAGCTTGGACCCGACGTGATCGTCGAGGACAACGTGGTCGCCTTCCCAGCGCTCGAGGCCAGTGGCCGGCCGTGGGTGCGGATCGTCTCGTGTAACCCGGCCGAGCTCAAGGACGAGCTCGTACCCCCGGTTTTCTCCGGCTACCCGACCGAGCACCGCGCGGGATGGGACGACTACTGGCAGGAGTACCGGCGGGCCCTGCGCCCCGTCCACGACGAGCACGACGAGTTCTGCCGGGCCGCCGGTGCCTCGGGACTGCCCGAGCTCGACCTGATGAACACGTCAAGCCGGCTCAATCTCTACGTGTACCCCCAGGAACTCGACTATCCGCGCGCCCAGCCGCTCCCGGGTCCGTGGCGCGCGTTGGAATCCTGCGTGCGAGACGAGGAGGAGGCCGAGCCTTGGTCGCCGCCATCGGGCGAGGGGCCGCTGGTCTACCTCAGCCTGGGCTCGCTGGGGTCGGCCGACGTCGATCTCATGCAAGGGCTGATCGACGCCTTGGCCGAGCTCGATGAGGTGCGGGTTGTCGTCTCGCTCGGTCCCCAACACGAGCTCCTGCGCCTGCCCGAGGGGTTGACCGGGGCCGAGTACCTGCCCCAGACCGAGGTCCTTCGCCACGCCGGCGCCGTCATCACCCACGGGGGCAACAACACGGTCACCGAGTGCATGCATTTCGGCTGCCCGATGATCGTCCTGCCCCTGTTCTGGGACCAGCACGACAACGCGCAGCGCGTGGCCGAGCGCGGCTTCGGGATCCGCCTTGACACCTACGGGCACGAGCCAGCCGAGCTGCGGGCGGCGCTGCGCCGCGTCCTCGGTGACGCGGCGCTGCGCCAGCGCATGCAGGAAGTCTCCGCCCGCCTTCGCTCCTCGCCCGGCACCGCGACCGCGGCGGAGGCAATCGCCCAGCTGGCCGCGGGATAGCGTTATTGCATCAGCACGCCGGACACCTCACCGACCCTCGGCCCGCTCAGCGTCGCCGCGGCCCTGGCCCTACCGGTGCTCCGAAGAGCCCTGCCTGAGGTGGTGGCGGGCAGCGGCGGGCTCGAGCGCGCCGTGCGCTGGGTCCACGTACTCGACGTCCCCGAGCCGAACGAGCTCCTGCGCGGGGGCGAGCTCGTCCTCTCCACCGGAGCGGGCGCCGGGGACGAGCCGCGGACCCAGCGGCGCTTCGTGCGCTCGCTGGCCGACCAGAACGCCGCCGGGCTCCTCATCGAGCTCGGCTACAGCTTCCAGGACAGCCTGCCCCCGGCGCTGATCGACGAGTCCGAGGCACTCGAGTTGCCGCTGATCGCCACCCACCGGCCGTCGCGCTTCGTCGACATCACCGAGGCCATCCACGGGGCGCTCGTCGATCGGCGGCTGGCCCTCCTTCGCCGCGATAGCGAGGTGGGCGAACGCCTGACCCAGCTCGTGCTGGAACGCCGCGAGCTCGACGAGCTCCTGGCTGAGCTGGCGCGCGCGCTGCGGAACCCGATCGTGCTCGAGAACATCGCCGGCCAGCTCGTCGGCTACGCCGCGCATGAGTCGAGCGAGCGGGAGCTGCTCGAGGCCCACCTCGAGTACCGGCGCGCCCGGACTCCGGGCGCGCTCGAAGGCCACGGCTGGCTCGGCGTGGAGATCAACTCCGACGGTCACCTGTGGGGACAGGTGACCGCGCTCGAGCTCGAATCGCCGCTCAGCGCCGAGGACCGCAGCGTGCTTGAGCAGGGCGCGCATGCCGTTGCCCTCCAGCTCCTCCACGAGCAGCACGGCGAGCACCTGCGCGGGCGCCTGCGCGGGAGCTTCCTGGTCGAGCTCATGCAGGGGCGCCTGGGCGAGGCCGACGCCGCCCGCCGCGCCGCCGCGCTCGACTTCCCCCGACAGCCGGGACGCCTCCTGACCGGCGCCCTCGGCTGGCGCTCCGAGCGCTGGCGCGAGTTCGCCGCCACCCCGGAGGAGGCGTGGGCGGTGGTGATCTCGCTCATGCGGGGTGCCGCCGGTGAGCGCCCGCTCCTCCTCGGGCTGGACGGGAGCACCGGGCTGATGCTCTGCCGCCTGCCGGAAGGCGAGCCGACGCGCCAGCAGCTTGACGGATTGGCCGAGGAGCTCCGGGCTCCGCTCCGCCGCCGCGGGCTCACCGAGGCCGACGTGGCGCTGGCCTTCGGGGGCGGCGAAGACAGCTGGGGCACGGTCGGGCGCAGCCTGGAGCGGGCGGCCACGGCGGTGCTCTCGGACCGGGCCATGACCCCCAGCCTGTGGCGCGATGCCAGCCACGGCACCCTCGTCGACCTGCTCTACGCGCTGCGGCGCTCGCCGGAGCTGCTCGCCTTCACCTCGGATCAGCTCGGGCCGCTGTTCGAAGCCACCGACCCCCGCAGCCAGGAGCTGCTGCGCACGCTCGAGGCCTACCTGGCCAGCTCCGGGCGCAAGGCCGACGCGGCCCGGGCGCTGCATCTGACCCGCCAGTCGCTCTACCTGCGCCTCGAGCGGCTCGAGCGACTGCTTGGCGTCGACCTCGAGGACGCCGACGTGCTCCTCGGCCTCCACCTGGCCGTCCGGGCCCTCCGGCTCACCCAGGCGCTCTCGCCGGAGGAACGTCACTAGCGCGTGTCGATGCCCTCGCCCACACCCTCGTTTTGGCTCGACCAGCTCGAACCGCTCAAGCGCCGTCCCGCCCTGGGCGGGGTGCAGGAGGCCGACGTGTGCGTCGTCGGAGCTGGGTTCACGGGTCTGTGGACGGCGTATGAGCTGCTCCGCGCGGAGCCCGGTCTGCGCGTGGTCATCCTCGAGGCCGAGTACGCCGGCTTCGGCGCCTCCGGGCGCAACGGCGGCTGGGTGTTCGGCAAGGTCTCAGGACGTCCCGAGGCCTGGGCCCGGCGGGGCGGCCCCGGGGCGGCGGGCGCGATGGCGACGGCCATCCAGGACACGGTGGCCGAGATCGGCCAGGCGATCGAGCGTGAGCAGATCGAGTGCGACTGGTTCCAGGGCGGCTCGCTCACCGTGGCCCGCAGCGAGCCCCAGCTGGCGCGGCTGAAGTCCGGGCTGGAGCGCCTGCGCCAGGCCGGGGACGCAGGCTGGGCGCTGATCAGCGCCCGCGAGCTGGCGCAGCGCGTGGTCATCGACCATGGCCTCGGCGCGCTCTTCACGCCCTACTGCGCCCGCGTCCAGCCGGCCAGGTTGGCCGTCGGCCTCGCCCACGCGGCGGAGCGCCAGGGGGCCGTCATCTTTGAGGGGAGCCGGGCCGAGGAGATCTCGCCCCACCTCGTGCGAACGGCGGCCGGCCGGGTGAAGGCCCGCTATGTCGTCGTGGCGACCGAGGGCTACACCGCGAATCTCCCCGGCCGCCACCGCGCGCTCCTCCCGCTCAACAGCGCCATGATCATCACCGAGCCGCTGCCGGGCGAGGTGTGGGCGCGCCTCGGCTGGCAGGGGTCGGAGACCCTGCTCGACGGCTCGCATCTCTATACCTACTCGCAGCGCACCGCCGATGACCGGGTGGCCATCGGGGGCCGGGGCGTCCCGTATCGCTTCGGGTCACGCACCGACCGCGAGGGCCCGGTGCCGGGACAGACCGTGGTCGAGCTCCAGGAGCGGCTGGCGGCGCTGTTTCCCGCCCTAAAAGGCGCCCCGATCACCCGCGCCTGGCACGGGGTGCTCGGCGTCTCACGTGACTGGTGCCCCGGAGTGACCCTCGATCCGTCGACCGGCCTGGCCTCGGCCGGCGGCTATGCCGGGGAGGGCGTCGCCGCGGCCAACCTGGCCGGGCGCACGCTCCGCGATCTCATTCTGGGCCGGGACACCGAGCTCACGCGCCTGCCTTGGGTCGATACACACGCGCGTAATTGGGAGCCCGAGCCGCTGCGCTTCGTCGGAGCCCGCGGGATCTATCGCCTCTACCGGCAGGCGGACCAGATCGAGGAGCGCACGGGCCGCCGGTCGCATCTGGCCACGGTGGCCAACACGATCGCCGGGCGCTAGCGCCTCAGGGGCGGAGCTTGCGGTACACCAGCACGTCGTTGGTGCCGAGCCTGCCGCGCCGGGCGATCTCCATACCGAGGCGCTCGGCCACCCGGCGTGAGGCCCGGTTCTCAGGCTGGATCACCGAGATCAGCTCGGGTGCCTTTAGCCGCATCCAGGCGAACTCCTCGGCCGCCGCGCCCGCTTCGGTGGCGTAGCCGTGGCCCCAGTGCTCGCGGCCGAGCAGCCAGCCGTTCTCCAGGCCGGGCCAGCCCTCCGGCTGCCACAGCCCCACGCGTCCGATGAACTCGGAATCCTCGCGGCGCTCGACCGCCCACAGCCCATAGCCGCGCAGCTGCCAATGGCCGATGAAGACGGCGATCTGGCGCCAGGACTCCTCACGGTCGAGCGGCCGCCCGCTCCCGATGTAGCGCATGACCTCGGGGTCGGCCGACATCTGCGCGTAGGGGTCGAGGTCCTCCTCGCGCCAGGGGCGAAGCCGGAGCCGCGCCGTCTCGATGGTGGGCGTCTCGGTGTGCACGTGAGCAAACCTAACCCGGGAGGGCTGCCACGCGCGAACGATGTCCCCTGGGTTGGCATATGGCCAACCCAGGGGACATCGTTCGCCACGCGCGGTCACAAACTCGTGCGTCTGTCTTAGACCACGCGTCCAGAGTCGTCCTTTTTCCCTAGGTCATGCGTCCAAATGCGCCTTGAGCAGATTTCTTGCGGGTAACGATCTCCCCATGACGGGGAGCTCTCACGCTATTCCTGCGCCTTCTGTCCCCCGGCTGCCGGCGGCGCGCCGGGCGGTCACGGCGCTGCTCGTCGTGCTGCTCGGGCTGCTCGCCGCCAAGGCCGCGTTCGCCGGGCCCCTCCGCGGGCTGACCGGCACCCCGGCCGCGCCTTCAAGCCCCTGGAGCGTCGCCCTGGCGGGGTCACGGGGCGGCGCCGTCTCTCCCGGGCAGAGCAGCCAGCTCCTCGCCTACAGGGTGACCAACGCCGGCCAGGGTGCGGTGGCCCACCTCCACGCCTCCGTGGCCACCGACCCCGCCACCGGCGATGTGCTGAATCCTTCCGGCGCCGTGATCGTCGGCTGCCTGGGCCGGTGGTTCAAGGCCACGCCGGCCACCGGCGCCGCGGGGCTGCCCGTCCCGGCCGGCGGCAGCGCTCAGGCGTGGGTCAGGCTGAGCATGATCAACGCCCCGGTCAACCAGGATGCCTGCCGGGGCGCCGATGTCGCGGTCAAGCTGACGGCGAGCTGAGCCGCGGCACGACGGCCGCTTCGTTCCGGATCAGCCGGGGCTGGCGGCGCCGCAGGAGGCGGACCGTGAGCAGGATGAGCGCTGGGGCCGCGGTGCCGAGGATCAGCGCTACAAACCACGTCCGGCCGGCGTCGGTCCCCTCGGTGAAGCAGTGCACCAGCCCGAGCAGCCAGGCCACCGCGGTGGACCGGTGGATGACCTTCCACCGGTTCAGGCCGATGTGCTTGCGCATATAGAACGAGAGCCCGAGGATGATCATCCCCCAGCCCGCGATGATCCCGAGCGCGGTGTAGAGCTTGTCGTAGCTGGCGAAGAAGGGCACGGTCACGGAGAGCAGGCCGGGGTGGAAATAGCTGTCGCCGAGCAGGGACAGTCCGTGTACGGCGATGGCCACCATGACCGACAGCGACAGGACCTCGTGCAGGCTGCGGCGCTCGGCCGCGCCCCGCTTGATGAGCCGTCCGCCCATGGTCAGGCCGACGCCGACGGTGGCGCTGGAAAAGACCATGGCCGTCGTCCCGGCGGCCCGGCTCGTGATCCAGAACAGGGTGGAGGACTCGGCGATCATTGGCCGGCCTCGAACACATCGTGGCTGCCGTCCTCGTGCACGATCACGCCGCCGTGGGGCAGCCAGTCCCCGGCGCGCGTTGGTCCGGTCAGCAGCGCGGCCTTGGCCAGCGCCTCGGCCTCGACCCCGGTGGGCGCAAGCGCCGTCACCTGGACGAGCCCCGTGAACGCAGGTCGACCGGTGGACGGATCGAGGAGGTGATGGCCGAGCTGGCCGTCGGGCCCGATCCAGCTCCGGCGGCTGGTCCCACTCGTGGCCGCGGCGCCGCTCGCCATCTCGAATGTGTGGAGGGTCGCGTCGGCGTGGAACGGGTCGGCCACATGCACCGCCCGCGTCCGCTGAGCCGCTCCGCCGAGGCGCAGATCGCCTGCCGCCTCGATGGCGAAGCTCTCGTGGAGGCTCAGGACTGGGGCCAGGACGTCGCCGAACAGGCCCTTGGCGATGCCGCCGCTATCGAGCTGGAGCCCGGGCGGGCGGGTGATCGTGCCCGCACGGCGATCGACGCTGACCTCCCGCCACCTCGCCGCGGGATGCGGCTCGGCAGGACGGCGCTCCGGGGCCGAAGCCACGAACACGGGCAGCGAGACCGAAGCGCCGGCGAAGGGTTCGGCGTAGCCCGCCTGCTCGACCTCCCGGACCAGGGTCGGATCGACCAGGCCGCCGGTCAGCCTGGCGGCGCCGAGCGCCGCCTCGACGAAGCGGGTCATCATCGCGCTCACGGGGACGCAGGAACGCGGATCGCGGTTCAGCCGGCAGAGCTCACTCGCGGCTTGGAAGCGTGAGAACTGAGCGTGCCAATCGAGGAGGCGCCGCTTCACCCGGGCGGTCGCCTTCGGCGCGGTGCCGGCTGGCCCTTGGCCTTGAACCAGCACCGTGCATCGGCTCCCGAAGCAGGGGAAGCTCTCGATCGTCTCAGGGGCGGGGGGAGCGAGCGCGGTCATCAGGACTGGCTCGTGGTCAGCGACGAGCTCGAACCCGAGGAGTTATTCGATCCGGTCGACTGGGTGGAGGAGGACCCAGTGCTCTGTGTCGCCGAGCTCTCACTGGCCGCGCTCTGGGTGCTCGAATCGGCCGGCTTGGTCGAGGCGGCGGAGCTCGACGTCGTCGTCTCGGCCGCGATGATCCCGCCGCTGGCGAGGAACGTCACCACGGCCGCGGTGGCGGTCCACTTGCGGATCGCGTGTGTCCGCCGGCGGCGCGCCGCGAGGCGCTCGGCGGCCAGCTGGCGCCGGTCTGCTGAAGGGTCTGGGGGTGTCATCTCAAACCTCGAATCTCAGGCATGTGCTCACCGAGGATCGGCGACATCTCTGCGGAATCCGTGAGACGCGGCTAAGCGCAACGTATGAGTTGGCCGCCTGGCGAGTCGCGACCGGCGGTCGTTGGGACTTGCGGCCAATGCCAGATGGCCGCCTCTCCGCGACCATCATCGAGACCTATCACCACGTGGGGAGGATGTGATGCCGCGAATCCGCGTAACGACCGAACTGAAGCCGGCCCGCGAGGTCGTGATCCTCTTGGACGAGCGGATCTGTGTGAGCGATCTTGGTAGCGATCACTTCAGAGGGCATCTGATGGAGCGGATCGGTTGGGCGGTGGCCGACGCCGATGACACCGAGCGTCGCTCCCGGAGCTGAGCGTCATGGACGCGCGTGCGCAGTACATCGAACGCAAGATCCGCATCTGGGTCCTTCAGCAGGAGCGCAAGCGTCTCGGACTCCGGCGCACCACCAACGTCACCGTCTCGCGTCCGCCGGCTAAGAAGCCGGTAGGGCGCGACCCGTCCTGAGGACTGACAGTGGCTACGCGCCGGCCTCAGATCGTCGCCTTCGGGGGCGGGGGCTTCTCGATGGAGTCCGAAAACACGCTGCTCGACGACTACGTCTTGGCGCTCACCGAGGTTGACCGTCCCCGGATCTGCTTCCTCCCCACCGCGAGCGGCGACGCCGATCACTACATCGTCCGCTTCTATCGCGCCTTCGGCGCCTCGCGCTGTGAGCCGTCGCACCTCTCGCTCTTCCGGCGGGAGACGAGCGTCGCCGATCCGCGGGCTCACCTGCTGGCCCAGGACCTGATCTACGTCGGTGGAGGAAGCGTGGTCTCCCTGCTCGGGACCTGGCAGGCCCACGGACTCGACCTCGCTCTCCGGGAAGCCTGGCTCTCCGGCGTTGTGCTGTGCGGCGGCTCGGCCGGCTCGCTGTGCTGGTTCAGTGAGGCGGTGAGCGGATTTCACCGCGGCGAGCCGAGGCGCGTGCTCGGGCTCGGTCTGCTGCCCTGGAGTAACGCCGTTCACTACGAGAGCGAAGGCGGCCGACGGGGCGCTTTCCACACCGCGATCAGGTCAGGCATGCCCCCTGGGTACGCGGCTAACGATGGGGCCGCGCTTCATTTCGTCGGTAGCGAGCTGTCGCAGGTGGTGTCCTCTCAGGCGGGGGCCCGGGCCTACTTCGTGTCTCCCGACGCGGCGGGTGAGGTAGTCGAGCGTGAGCTCCCCGCTCGCTACCTGGGACATGACAGCGCCCGTTGCGCAGTCGCGGCCTGACTCGCCGTGCCAACCACCTCCGGAGACCGTCGGCGCATCCTCGCCCTGGGCGGGGGCGGTTTCACCGCCGCCGAGCCGAGCGCCGCGCTTGATGCGCTCGTCCTTCGTCTCACCGGTAAGCGAGTTCCTCGGATCTGCTTCCTCCCCACCGCCAGCGGTGACCAGCGCGAGCAGGTGATCCGCTTCCAGGAACGGTTCGCGGCGTGGCCGTGCGAGCGCAGCGTGCTCTCGCTGTTTCATCTGGCCGGCACCCAGATCGACCCCCGTGCCCACCTGCTCTCCCAGGACGCCATCTACGTTGGTGGCGGCTCGATGCGCAGCCTCCTCGCGATCTGGCGAGAGTACGGAATCGCCGAGACGATGCGCGAGGCGTGGGAGGCAGGGATCGTCCTGGCTGGGGTGAGCGCAGGAGCCATGTGCTGGTTCGAAGCCGGGGTGAGCCGGAGCGCGGGCCGGCCTGAGCCCGTGCTCGGTCTGGGGCTCTTGCCCGGGAGCCTGAGCGTCCACTGCGACAGCGATCCCGAACGGCTGCGCGCCTACCTCCGGGCCCTTGCCGAGCACGCGCTGCCGTCGGGGTATGCCGCCGATGACTCTGCGGCCCTCATGTTCGCGGGCACCGAGCTGCTCACGTGCGTGGCCTCCCGGAACGGCGCCGGGATCCGGCGGATCACGATCGGCCGACCGGAGCCGATCCAGACCCCCATGCCGATTCGGCGCTTGGAGGAGACGGCCCCGGGCGCGGTCGCCCGGCGCGGGATTGGCTACGAGGACCGGCTCGCCCTGGCCGAGTTCCGCGCCCTGCGCTCAGGCCGGTACTCGTGAAGCTCAGACGGCGCGGACGAGCGGAGTCTCTGACTGGCTGTAGCGCATGGCGGCGGCTACAAAAGCACTGAACAGGGCCGCATGCTCACGCCCGCCGACCAGGCACTCGGCGTGCCACTGCACGCCGAGAACGAAGTCGCGATCGATCGCCTCGACGGCTTCGATGGTCCCATCGCTGGCGGTGGCGGTGATCCGAAGCCGCTCGCCCAGCGAAGCCACCGCCTGGTGGTGAAACGAATTGACCATCTTCCGTCGGGCGCCCAGGATCTCGCGCAGGCGGCTCGATTCCTCGATCGTCACCCGGTGCGTCGGCTTCGCCGAGACCTCGGGCTGCCGGTGGCAGATGCGCTCGCCGGCGATGTCGGGAAGGTGCTGGTGAAGGGTCCCCCCGCGGCTCACGTTGAGCACCTGCATGCCGCGGCAGATGGCGAGAATCGGGAGTCCGTAGGCATCGGCGGCGCGGGCCAGGCCGAGCTCGAAGCGATCGAGCTCCTCCCACACGGGACCCGTGAGCTCGTGGCGAATCTGTCCGTAGGTCGCGGGGTCGAGGTCAGGACCGCCGGACAGGCAGACACCGCTCACCTGACTGAGCAGCGGTGCCAGGGCCTCGGTGGCCAGCGGCGGAAGCACCACCGGGATGCCGCCTGCGGCCTCGATCGCCCGCATGTACTTGAGCCCGAGGGCCATCTCGTGCTGGGGCGGTTCGCCGTGCGGAGTGAGCGCCCAGCGATGCTCGCGGATCTCAGAGGTCGTCACCGCGATCAGCGGACGCGCCCCGCTGTTCACCGTCTGGCCACTTTCGTTCGCAAGTTGCAGGGGGTTCATCGATGTAGCGGAAAGAATTTCTTTGCCGAGCCAATCCCGCACTGGCCATAGGGCCAAGATCGTGAAAGCATGTTGTTCCCGTCGGACGATTCTTATCGGTCCCGGCGGGCAGAAGATGAAGTTGTGGAGTTAGACGCCATAACGAGGCCGCGCGAGGCGGAGGAGCGCCTCGCTCACTGGGCCGACTGGCATGCCTCGCGGCCGTACACGGTCGGGATCGAGGAGGAGATCATGCTGCTCGACCCCAGCGACTGGGGGTTAGCCCACGCCGGCGAGCACGTTCTGGCTGGGTTGGCGCCAGCCTTGAGCGCGCATGCCGCGGCCGAAACCCATCAGGCCACGCTGGAGCTCGCCACCTCGCCCTACGAGCGGGTCGAGGACACCGCGCGGGAGGCGGCTGAGCTGCGCGGCGCGCTGGCGGCCGCACTCTCTGAACACGGCCTCTGTGGCGGCAGCGCGGGGACCCACCCCCTGGCCCTGTGGTCGGACACCCGGGTTTCGCGCTCGGCTCGCTACCAGCTCGTGTACGAGACCATGCGGGAGCTGGCTCGGCGCGAGCCCACCTTCGCCCTGCACGTCCACGTCGGCGTGGCCGACCCAGAGAGCGCCCTCGCGCTCCAGAACCGGCTCCGCACCCACGTGCCTCTACTGCTGGCGCTGGCCGCCAACTCGCCCTTCTGGCAGGCTCGTGACACCGGGCTGGCCTCGGCTCGCACCCCGATCTTCCAGGCCTTCCCCCGGGTCGGCGTGCCGCGGGTGTTTCACTCCTATGCGCACTACGTCGAGGTCGTGGACCAGCTTCTGCGCGTGCACGCCTTCCCGGCGCCGACCTTCCTGTGGTGGGACGTGCGCCTGCAACCATCACTCGGCACGGTTGAGCTCCGGGTCATGGACGCTCAGATCTCCGCCGCCGACACGGCCGCGCTGGCCGCCCTGGTACAGACAATCGCCCACCTGGAGCTCGAGGAGGGCTACGCCTCCGAGCGCTCGCTGCGAGCCGAGGAGGTGATCCACGAGAACCGCTTCCTGGCCGCCCGAGACGGCATGAACGCCCGCTTCATCGACCCGGTCGCCGAGGTCCGGATCTCCGCTCGCGAGGCCCTGGATGACCTGCTCCACGCCGCTCGAGGCCACGCCGAGCAGCTCGGCTGCGAGGAGGTCCTCGAGCCCCTCCACGGGCTGGCGCTTGAGAACGGGGCGTTGCGCCAGCTCAGGTTTGCCCGGCGACACGGCCTGCCGGGGCTCGTCGAAGCCCTGGCGGAGCGCTTCGCCGAGCCGCTCCCGTTCGGCTAGGGATCAGCCGCCGCCAGGGGGGACCTGCGGTGGGGGCGTGATTGACTGCCGGCACGCAAGTGCGGCATTGGTGACCTCGGTGCGGGCGCTCCCGGTCTGGTTGGCGAACTCCTCGCTCCGGACCTGCTGCATCAGGCCATTGAGACTGTTGAGGGTGTTGTAGCCATCGGCCTGGAGCCGATCGAGCAGACAGTCGCAGTTGATCACGCCGTTGCTCGTTCTCTCGCACCCTTGGATGAAGGCGAGTCCCTGGGCGGGGGTCAAGGGCTGATTGCCCGCATTGACGATGGCGACGATGTAGAGCACCGAGACCAGGAAGGCCAGCAGGGTCACCGTCGGCAGCACCCATCCGGCGGTCCCACGGGTGAGGGAGCGGCCTTCGACAGCAATGACCTTGGTCTCGGCGGCGAAGTCGCCGATTCGCTGGCGGCGCTCGGGACCGGTGCGAACCATGTTGATCAGCCCGGACGCGTACCAGAGCGGGAGGTAGTCGATCACCCGCAGGACGGACCGGATGGCGATCGCCTTGGGACTCGGCGGCGAGCCGTCGAGGGCCACGACGCAGACTCCGTTGGCGCGCTTGCCGATCGTCTGGCCGTCACGAGACTCGAGGACGAAGTAGTAGGCGATGTTGAGGCCGAGCGCCACGAGCTGATGCGACAGGGCGAAGAACTGCCAATGCAGGACTGCGCAGATCACCCCGTAGACGGCCGTGAGCACCAGGCTGTCGAGGATCGCGGCGCTGATCCGGCCTGCCACCGCGGCCTCAGCGGCAGGTTGGCCGCTGCGGACCTGGGGGATCGAGGTGAACTGGCTCGCGCCGACGGGGAGGCTTACCTCCTCCGCCATCACCGGACTCGGAACCGCCGGCTTAACGTCGCCCCACCCTGGTGGCGGCACCGACCCGCCATCAACCGCAGACATCCGTCCTTATCGGTGAAAGAGGTTTGCGCCATTAGTTCCCGCCCATCGGCGCACCCTCCCGCCGCCCACCGGCGCATCCTCGCGCCGCCAACCGGCGCACCCCCACGCGAGATATGGGACAGTTCCCGCGTCGTGAGGAGAGGGCTTCATCTTCGGGGAGGCTTTGCCTTGGTCGCCGCGCTGGCTGCGGTGGCGCTTGGCTTCCCCGGGATCGCCTCGGCTCAGAGCTCGTTCACGGCCGCGGGCAGCGCCGAGCAGGTCTACGTGACGGGTCTGCCCGGCAACGCCAGCGCCTCCCTGATCAGCCCGAGCGGCAAGACCGTCGCCACCCAGTCGGCGGATTCGCTCGGGGGTCTTCTCTTCCGCAACGTCACCCCCGGCGCGGGCTACCGGGTCTCCTCAGGCGGCCAGACGTCCGACCCGGTCACGGTGCACGACGATTCCGCCGCTCCGTGGGATCCCGGCATCTACAACCAGACGATCACCGACAACGGCTACCAGTACCTGACCACCCGCGACGGGACGCAGCTGGCCATCGACGTCCATCCGCCGACCAGCCCGGCCGGCGAGCCCGGGCTTCCCTCCGGGGTGACTCTGCCCCCTCTGCCGAGCGGACTCGGGGGTGAGTTCACCCCGCCCTACCCGACGCTGATCGAGTACTCCGGCTACGGCTACGCCGACCCGGCCGGGCCGGTGAACGGAATCGCGGTCCTGGCCAACCTGATGGGCTTCGCCGTCGTCGACGTGAACATGCGGGGGACGGGGTGCTCCGGCGGCGCCTATGACTTCTTCGAGCCGCTGCAAAACCTCGACGGCTACGACGTGATCGAGACGATCGCCCACCAGCCGTGGGTGCTCGACCACAAGGTGGGCATGATGGGCATCTCCTACGGCGCGATCAGCCAGCTCTTCACGGCCCAGCTCGATCCGCCCGACCTCGAGGCGATCTCACCCCTCTCGACGATCGACGCCACGGCCACCACCCTCTACCCGGGCGGGATCCTCAACACGGGCTTTGCCGTCGCCTGGGCCGATCAGCGCCAGCAGGAGGCCCAGCCGGCGCCGGACCCGGGGACTCAGCCCTACGCCACGACGCAGATCGACAACGGCGATCAGACCTGCAAGGCCAACCAGGTGCTGCACGGCGAGGCGGCGAGCCTGCCCGCCAAGATCGCCGCCAACAGCCACTACATACCGAGCACGGCCGATCCGCTTGATCCGATCACGTTCGTCAACAAGATCCACGTGCCGGTGTTCATGGCCTGCCAGTTCGAGGACGAGCAGACCGGCGGCCACTGCCCGGACCTGGCCGAGCACATGACGGGCACGAACCTCAAGTGGTTCACGTTCACCAATGGTGCCCACGTCGACTCGCTCGACCCATACACCTACGACCGCTGGTACGACTTCCTCGAGCTGTTCGTCGCCCATCAGGCGCCGATCGTCAATGCCGCGATCTCCCATGCGGCGGCGCCGGTGATCTATCAGTCCGCGATGGGACTTCCCCAGAGCGACATCGTCAACCTGCCCGCCGATCCGATCCAGACGATCCCGACCTACTCGGCCGCGCTGGCCGCCTTTGAGGCGCTGCCCTCGGTACGGGTCCTGTTCGACAACGGCGCGGGGAAGGATCCCATCACGGGCAACGCCACCCCGGGGAACCCCTATCCGGGCTTTGAGGCCGACTTCTCCCGCTTCCCCATCCCGGGCACCACGGCGCGGACCTGGTACTTCAACTCTGGCGGGAAGCTGGGGAGTAAGCGGGCGCCGCGGGAGGCGATCAACTGGTACACGTCCAACGCCAAGGCGCTGCCCCTCAACGACTTCACGAGCAGCAACGTCGAGTCAGGCGGGCTGTGGGGCAACGCCTCGCAGTGGTCGTGGGACTGGAAGCAGAATCCATCCGGCACCGCTGTCTCCTACGTCTCGCCTCCGCTCACGTCAAATACGACCGTGATCGGCGCCGGTGCAGTTCATCTCTGGGTGCGCTCCTCGACCAAGGACGTAGACCTTCAGGCGACGATCAGCGAGGTTCGCCCCGACGGGAACGAGACGTTCGTCCAGAACGGCTGGATGCGCGCCAGCGAGCGCAAGCTCTCGACCGGAACCAACAACCTGTTCAAGCAGCCGAGCACGCTGCTTGAGCCGATCCCCTCAGAGCTCGCCTCCGACGTCCGCGCGATGCCGAAGAACAAGTTCGTCGAGATCGTGATCCCGCTCTACTACGAGGGTCACGTCTACCGCGCCGGTTCGCGGATCCGCGTCACCATCTCCGCCCCCAACGGGACGCAGCCGGTGTGGGCGTTTTCCCAGACCGTGCCCAAGGGCACCGCCAAGGTCTCGATCGCCTTCTCCAAGACGATGCCCTCGAGCCTCATCCTGCCCGTCGTCCCCGGGGTGAGCGTGCCCACGCCGCTGCCGGCGTGCCCGAGCCTTCGCAACGAGCCGTGCCGGGCCTACGTGCCGATCACCAACCGCGTGGCCGCGGTGACGGCGAGTCGTCCGAAGCACACCCCGTCCCGGCGCGCCCGCCGGCACGTCCGCTTCACCGGCTAACAGCTGAAGCCGCAGCTCGCCGCACGGAACCGGATTCGGTTCCATCATCTACCTCACCATGCCTGACCTACGTGTCGCCATCGTCGGCTACGGCCTCGCGGGGAGGTCGTTTCACGCCCCCCTGATCGAAGCCACGGACGGCCTTGAATTGGCTGCGGTCGTGACCTCGGACCCCTCCCGGCGCCAGCAGTTGGCCGTCGAGCACCCGCGGGCCCGGGCCGTCTCGGCGACCGACGAGCTGTGGAGCCAGGTCAGCCCCGACCTCGTCGTCGTGGCCACGCCCAACCGCGTCCACGTGCCGGTCGCCTCGGAGGCGATCGTGCACGGGGTGGCGGTCGTGGTCGACAAGCCGCTCGCCGTGACCGCCGAGGCGGCCGAGGCGCTGGTCGCCGAGGCGGAGGCGGCGGGCGTTCTCCTCACGGTGTTCCAGAACCGCCGCTGGGACACCGATCAGCTCACGCTGCGGCGGCTGATCGAGGAGGGCGCGCTCGGTGAGATCACGCGTTATGAGTCCCGCTTCGAGCGCTGGCGGCCCGAGCTAGAGCCGGACAAGTGGCGTGAGACCCAGGCGCCGCGGGAGGGCGGCGGCGTTCTGCTCGACCTCGGCAGCCACCTGGTCGACCAGGCGCTGACGCTGTTCGGCCCCGTCACCCATGTGTTTGCCGAGATCGCGAGCCGGCGCGGCGCGCCCGGCGACGACGATGCCTTCATCGCCCTCCACCACGCCAGCGGGACAACCAGCCACCTGCACGGCTCGGCGGTCACCCCCTCGGTCGGACCGCGCCTGCGCGTGCAGGGCTCGAGCGCGGGTTTCCTCGTCCCCGCGCTCGATCCCCAGGAGGCTGCGCTGCGGGCGGGGGAGCGGCCCGACACCGTCAAGGGGTGGGGGAGCCCGCCGGACTACGAGCGCGGGCGTCTCGTCGCCGGGGAGCAGAGCGTTCCCGTGCCGGCCGTGCCCGGGGACTGGCGCCGCTTCTACGAGCTCCTCCGAGACGCCCTGCGCGACGGAGGCTCGCCGCCCGTCGATCCCCGGGACGCCGTCGCCACGCTGCGGGTGCTCGAGGCGGCGCGGGAAGCCTCGGCCGGGCGAACGGTGGTAGGCCTTTGAGCGGCTAGAGCTGGTCCATGATCTCGGCCAGATGGTGGAGCAGGCGCTCGCTCTGGCGCCGCTCCTCCGGCTCGAGGCGCTCATAGATCGTGCGCCGCCGCCGGCCGATCTGGGCCTGCTTGCGCCTCAGCGCCTCACGTCCGGCCTCGGTCAGCGACACGAGCACGGCGCGGCGATCGGCCTCGCTGCGCGTGCGCTGGAGCAGCCCCGCCCGTTCCAGGCCGTCGATGAGGCGGGTGGCGGTGGGGGGCGCGATGCCTGCCCCCTCGGCAAGCTGGCACACGGGGAGTGCCTCCTGGTCTCGGAGCTGCGCCAGCGCGTAGTACTGGGCCAGGGTCAACTCGTCACGTGCCGTCTGACCCCTGGCCTGGCTGCGGCGCAGGGCGAGCAGGAACTCATCCCAGGCTTGGGCGAAGCGGTTCGCGTCCGTGGTCGAGCCGCGGGTTGTGTCCGCGCTCGACCTGCCCGGAGCGTCCAGATTTGGGGTGTGCTTGGCCGCGGTTGAACTCACAGTCAGAATGATAACCATTTAGCGTTGACATTGTTTCGCTAAGCGAAATATTGTTTAGACTATGGACATGACCGGAGTTGAGCTCCCTCACCGAACGGCCCCCAACTCGCCGGCGGGGGAGCGGTAACCAAGGAGGACTTCATGAGAACTCGCTTCTTCTACAACTCGCTTATGGCTCTCGCGGCCGGGTTCCTGGTCGTGGCCACGCAGGCGTTTGCTCCTGCGACGGTGGCTTGGATCACTTTCGGCATCGCCGTGGGCATCACCGCGGCCGCGCTGGGCATGATCCCGCTGCGCACCGGTCTGATTCAGCGCGGCCTGGCTGCGCTCACCGTCGGCCTCGGCGCCTGGACGATCGTGCTGAGTCTGGTGTTTGCGCCGGCCACGGTCGTATGGCTGGGCTTCGCTTCGGCGCTTGGCTTCGTCGCCCTGGCCTTTGCCGGCCTGACAGCCCACGAGCTGACGACCGAGCGGATCGTCCATTCGCTCGATCTCCCGATGCGCGAGCGTGAGCCGGTGACGGCGTAGACCTCGAGCCACCCAGCGAGCCGGCGGGGTCGGTGCCTCCGGGCGCCGGCCCCGTCGTGTTGGAGCAGACAGCGGGGTATGAGACCAATCCCGCGCTCGCTGTCTGTGGCCCGGCGAAGTTCTCTGATGGCTGGATAGCCGTGGGAGCTCCCGAAGGCTCTCCCACGGCTACCACTCAGGTCTACCGACACTTGATTCTCGGTCTAACCCTGCCAGCCCGGTGGACCGCCGGGCTGTGATTGGAGATGGTTTCGTTATCGGCGCTCACCGACACTCCTCCATCGTTCAATCGGGGGATTTTTAGTAATCGAACGGTCAGAGGGCTGACAAATCGGCGCGAAGGTCCCACAACGCCTTGGCCTCACCGAACGTCAGTCGCCGCCAGGACTCGTTCTCCTCGTCCCAGGTGTAGATCGTCACGTCGACGAGGCTGCGCACATCCTCCAGGGCCTCGAGCGCTTGGCGGGCGTAGACATCATCGGCGAGAACCTGCTGGGTCATCAGATCCACGATCCGGAAGCGGTGTGGCTTCGGAGCCTCCTGCGCCGACTCCTCGTGCGGGAGGCGGGCGGGCAGGCTGAAGCCGGGCACGCGGTCGCCGCCCTTCCGCAGGATCCGCTCAAGCGGAACCATGTTCGCGCCGGTGCCCTTCGTCTCGGTGTCGAGCACCCAGACGTTGCTCTCCCGTTCCTTGTCCGAAGAAGAAGCCATGGTTTAAATGTAGAACTCGTTCAGCCCACGCTGACGAGGATCACCGCGAGCACCGCGGCCACCAGGCCGACCGTTTGCGAGGCGCTCCAGCGCTCGGACAGAACGGCGCGCGCGAGCAGCACGGTGATCGCGGGATAGAGGGCCGAGAGGACGGCGACGATCGCCAGTTCGCCGTGTCCCGTGGCGGCCAGGAAGAGCAGGTTGGCCGTCCCGCTGAGGATCCCGGCGGTCAGGGTGAGCAGGACCGGCCCGCGGGCGGCCGTGGCCCGATCCCGCAGCCCGCGCGCGGCGAACGGGATGATCAGCAGGACCGAGATGAGCTGGCCGGGGATGAGGGGCCAGGCGCCGGAACGAGTGCCGGCCCGGTCCAGGGCGACGAACAGGAGCCCGAACCCGAGACCTGAGAGCAGCCCGTAGGGCACCCCCGCCGCGCCACCAAGATCGCCATGCGGCTCAGGGCGCCAGGAGACAAGAAGGATGGCCGGGATGGCGATGGCGATGCCGAGGGTGGCGGCGAGGCCCAGCGTGTTGCCGAGGGCGAGGCCGACGATCACCGGCACCACCGCGGCGAGCACGCCCGACAGCGTGGCCACGACCGTCATCCGGCCCACGGCGAGCCCGTGGTAGAGCGAAAGCGTGCCCACCGCGCTGCCCACGCCGGAGAGGGCGCCCCATTCGAGCGCCGAGGCGCGCGGACCGACGCCGGGAAACAGGAGCACGGCGACCCCGGCCGTGATCAGGCCGAGCGTCTGCGTGGCCACGGTGACGCGTGGCGCGCCCAGCCCGCGGCTGCCGAGGCCGGCCGAGAAGTCGGCAACCCCCCAGGCGAGAGCTGAGAGCAGGGCAAGGAGAATCCCCATGGCGGGAAGCTTTACCGGTCTCTGGCGGCTGGTGGTTGGCTACGCGGCCTGGGCCGCGGTCTGAGCGCGACGGGCGACTTCAGCGCGCACCAGCGGGGCGACCTGCGTCCCGAACAACTCGATCGAGCGCATCACGTCCTTGTGCGCCACGGCGCCGACGCTCATCTGGCCGATGTAGCGATCGTTGCCGAACAGCTCATGCTCGAACAGGATCTTGGTGGCCACCTCCTCGGGCGAGCCGACGGCCAGTGCGCCGCGGGGGGAGCGAAGGGCCTCGTACTCGGGCCGGCCTGACGGCGGCCACCCGCGCTCACGGCCGATGCGGTTCATCATGGCCAGATAGGACGGGGCAAAGGCGGCGTCCGCCTGCTCCACGGTCTCGGCGACGAAGGCGTGAGTGTTGATGGCGAGTCTGCCGGCGCTCGGCTCGTGCCCGGCCGTGGCCAGAGCGTGGCGGTAGAGCTCGACGAGCGGGGCGAAACGCTCCGGCTGGCCCCCGATGATGGCCAGCGTCAGCGGCAGTCCCAGCGATCCCGCTCGGACCACCGACTGCGGGGTCCCGCCGACGGCGACCCAGATGGGAAGCGGGTCCTGAATGGGGCGGGGCCACACGATCGCGTCGCCCAGTGGCGCGCGATGGCGGCCGGACCAGGTGACGCGCTCGGAGTCTCGGATCTTCAGGAGGAGGTCGAGCTTCTCGGCGTACAGCTCGTCGTAGTCATCGAGCTCGTAGCCGAACAGGGGAAAGGACTCGATGAATGACCCGCGCCCGGCCATGATCTCGGCCCGGCCGCCGGAGATGAGGTCAAGCTCGGCGAACTCCTGGAAGACCCGCACCGGGTCATCCGAGCTCAGTACCGTGACCGCGCTCGAGAGGCGGATGCGCTCGGTCCGGGCCGCGATCGCGGACAGCACGACCGCCGGGGCGGAGACGAGGAAGTCAGGCCGGTGGTGCTCGCCGATCGCAAACAGGTCAAGCCCGACCTGCTCGGCCAGCTCGGCCTCTTCCAAGAGCTCCTGCATCCGCTGCTCAGGCGAGACCCCGGAGGAGAGGTCGGCGAAGGTGGCAAGTCCAAGTTCCATGGGTCTGAGGATAGCAGGTAGTTGTCTGCGCAACTACCTGGGAGGCATCGGTGGCGCTAGGTTCCCACCGTGACCTTTGGTCCGCTGATCACCGGCAATGAGCTGGCGCATCTCGATCCGCCGCCGATCATCCTCGATGTTCGCTGGGAGATTGCGACGGGGGCGGACCGGAGCGCGTATCTCGAGGCGCACGTTCCGGGCGCGCAGTTCGTGGACCTTGACCGCCAGCTCTCCGATCCGCCCTCGGAGCGCGGGCGCCATCCGCTGCCTGACGGCGAGCGGTTCGGAGTCGAGATGCGTTCGCTCGGCGTCTCAGGCGCGCGCCCGGTCGTCGTCTACGACGCCGCCGCCTCGATGGCGGCCGCGCGGGCCTGGTGGGTTCTGCGCTACTTCGGCCACCCCCAGGTGGCGGTGCTCGACGGAGGGCTGGCCGGGTGGGTTGCGGCGGGGCAGCCGGTGACGCACGAAGTATCGGATCCCGCCCCCGGCGATTTCGTCGCTCAGCCGGGCGCGATGCCCGTTCTCGACGCCAGCCAGGCCGGGGAGCTGGCTCGCCGGGGCGTCCTCCTCGACGCCCGCGCCCGCGAGCGCTTCGCCGGTGAGCTCGAGCCGATCGATCCCGTCGCCGGCCACATACCCGGAGCCCGCAATCGGCCTACCGCGGAGAACGTGGACGCGGCCGGGCGCTTCAAGGCGCCCTCGGTCCTACGCGCTGCCTTCGAGTCGTCGGGCGTCCGGGACGACGTCCCGGTGGGGGCCTACTGCGGGTCGGGCGTGACGGCCGCGCACGCGGTGCTGGCGCTGGAGCGGGCGGGATACGAGGCCGCGCTCTACCCAGGTTCGTGGAGCGAGTGGGTCGCAGATCCCAGCCGTCCGGTGGCGACGGGTATGCCTGAGACGGCGCCCGGCCCGGTCGACTGAAAGCTCGCGCCGGCGGGGTCATCCGGAACGGATGATGCGGGACGAGGGCGCTGGCAGGAAGGTCGGGAGGGTGCCGCGATGAGCACGCGTACCCACGCCCAGCGGGAACGGATCCTTCGCACACTGACGTTCTGGTTGCGGCCAGCGTTTGTGCTGCGGGTGATCAACCGGTTTCAAAAGGTGGTCGGCTTTGACCGGGCGATCGCGCTGGCTTCAAGCGCGTTCACCGCCTTGATTCCGCTGGCCATCCTTGCGGGCACGATCTTGGCGCGCGGGGACGCCACAGAGACCGCCGACCGGATCATCGCTCGCTATGGCCTGAGCGGAGCGGGCGCCGAGGCCGTCAAGGATGTGCTTTCGCCGGCCACCGGCTCGAATACCGACATCGGGATACTCGGGGTGTTCCTGCTCGTGGTGGCCGTGCTCAGCTTTACGCGGGGCGTGCAGCGGCTGTTTGAGCAGACCTGGGAGCTCGACCCGCTGAGCGTTCGCAACACGGTGAACGGCCTGCTGTGGATCGTTGGCTTCGGCAGCTACATCGCCTTCAGCTGGTGGATTCGCTCGCTGCTGGACGGCGGTCGCCTCGAGGTCCTCGCCAACGTGCTGCTGATCCCGGAGTCGGCGGTCTTCCTCGCCTGGAGTGGCCGGGTCCTGACCGCGAGGCGGATTAGCTGGAGGAACCTCCTACCGTTCGCGATTATCGGGTCCGGAGTGCTGGCGCTGACCCTGATCGCTGCGGGCGCCTACGTGCCGCATCTGTTCACGTCCTACGCCTCCCGCTACGGGACCATCGGAGCCGTCCTCGCCATGATCTCCACGCTCTTCGCCCTCATGGTCGTCCTTGTCGCTTCCGCGGCCATCGGGCGCGAGGTCTCCGACGAGCTGGATCGGATCGGGCGGGGCGAGCGTCCCCCCGACGACGAGGTCAAACGTGAATGGGACGCGGTGATCCACCAGGCCCGCTCGCGGACGCAGACCCTGCGCGAGCGAATCCATCGCCTCCGCCAGCGCGACCGCCAGCCTCAGTGACCCCGCTCAGCCCCTGAGCTGCCGCTCCTATGACGGCTCGTGCGGATTGGCCTTGCGCGGGTCGACCTCGGGGTCGACCTCGTGGTGTGGCTCGCTCGTGCTGGTGGCACCGGTGGGCGTGTGCACCTGACCGAAATCCATCTCGTCGGCCTCGGCGTCTGGGTCGCGGGGGTCCGGCCGCTTGTCGTAGGGATCGGGCCACTCGGTGGGGTCCGGATCGCTGGCGGGCTGGTTGAGGACGTGATGGGCGTCGCGTTCACGTTCGTCGGCCATGGCTCCTCCTAGATGGGTGGTCGGTTCGACGATACCGCCCGCGAAGCGCCCCGACGGTGACCGGGCCTGACACGATCGAGCAGCGTCGCGAGCCGACCTTGCTCGCCGGGGGAGGTTGCCGCCCGGGCGGGGGCGACCAGCGTTTCCTGAAGGCGGCGAGCTGCGTCGAGGAGATCGCCGGTCCAGATGACGCGCACCCCCGTGGCCGTGGCACGCCCGTCGTGGTCCTGGAGGTCATCTGAGACGGTGGCCACGAGTCGGGCGCCGGCGAGCTGGTCGAACGGGACGGGATCGGGAACATCCCCCACGCGCGTGAGGCTGGCTGCGAAGCGGTCATACCAGCCGGTGATGGTCGCCGCCTCCTGGACGAGCTCCTGGCGCGCCGCTGACCGGTCGCCGTCGACGGCTCCGCTTTCATCCCACAGGTCGAGCACGGCGTCGCCGGCCAAGCGGAGACCCGTAACCCCGGTGACGAGTGCCGTGGCCCCGGCGAGGGAGGCCGGCTTGGACCCCCGCTCGGCCAGATACTCCCGGAAGGCGTCATCAAGCCGCCGGGAGGCCGCCGCGCCGGCGAGGGCCTGTTCACGAGGTGGGGCGGGCGTCGCGCCAGACGGGTCGCAACAGCCCACGCCATAGGCGACGGCATCGGCGAGATATTGCGCGGTCTGGGTGTAGGCCTGGGCGAGCGTTCGGCCGAGGGCGACGGCGGCCCCGCGCGGCCAGAACAGCACGCCGACGGCAAGGCTCACCGCACAGCCCAGGGCCACGTCCTCGACTCGCACGAGGCCGATCCTCCAGCCCGCGGGGCCGATGAGGTTGAACAGGATCAGGAGCGTGAGCGTGAATGCGGCCTGCCCGGCGGCGAACGAGACCGCCGCGGGGGCGAGACCGGCGAGCAGCACGGCGAGCGGCAAGAGCAGCCACAGCACGGTCGTGTTCGTCCCGATCAGGTAGACGATCACGCCGCCGACGAGAAAGCCAACCGCCGTCCCCACGAGCGCCCGAACGATGTTCTGACCCGTGCTGAGGGCGTTGGATCGGAGCACCGACAGCGTCCCGAAGGCGACCCAGAAGCCATGTTGGACGCTGCTGAGATCGGCCACGAGGACGGCCAGGCCGAGCGCGATGGCTCCCCGCACGCTGTTGCGCAGCCACAGGGACTGGCGGGCGAAATGAGAGCCGGCGCGCTCCCGCGCCGCCGAGACCAGGCCCGGAAACCCCCGAGGCTGCCGGCCGAGGAGCCGGTCCAGCCACGACCGGCGCGCCGCCGCCGCGGCGAACTCGGTGTTGGCCGCAATCTGCGCCACGACAAAGCCCAGCTCCTGCACGCGAAAGCTCGGGTCGAGCGCCGACACGAGGTCATCCCCCTGGGATCGGGCGGGCAGACCTGCAACCGTGGCGGCCTCGAGATCGTCCAGCGCTGAGCGCATCCGCCTTGACGCTTCGGCCAGACGATCGCTGGGGCGGTTCGGGTTCGCCAGCACCGTTCCGGCGCATTCCAACACGTCGGCGGCCGCGAGCTTGACGGCCCAGATCCGCGGCCGGGGACGGCCCGGAGGACGTGAAGGCGCCGAGCGCAGGACGATCGCGTCGAGCCAGCGGAGCTCATCGACCACCCGGATCGCGGCCCGAGCGTCGGTGCTCAACCCGGAGGGCCGATACGGAGTGGCAAAGAACGAAGTCTGCACGTTCGCCATCGCGGCATCGGCGCGAGCGAACGCTGCCTGGTGCGCCGCCTCGGCCTCAGTGCCGCCGTCGCTCCGCATGTAGCTCACATCCGCTCGCAACCGCTCGGCGAGGGCGCGCATAGCCGCGATCGCCGCGGACCGGACGGGATTGCGCGGGGGCGCGGGCCAGAGCAGCGAAATGGCGAGCAGCGACGCGCCCGCGGCGAGGCCCCAGCCCGCCACCCGGTCCGGAATCGAGGCAACCGGGCCGGCGAAGGACACGGGCAGGATGAAGGCCAAGAGCAGCGCGGTTGTGGCCCCGACGAGGGCCGAGCTCACGACCCCGGAGAACAGCACCGCAAAGGCCACCACCGCCATGCCCAGCGCAGCGAGCCAGGTGGTGCGGGACGCGAGCGTCCCCAGGCAGATGAGCAGCGCGCATGCGAGTCCGAGCGCCGCTTGGTTGACGAGGCGGTCCTTGATCGAACCGGAGAAGTCGACCAGCAACAGCATCGCGAACGAGCCGAAGGCCGCGAACGTGGCGACGATCGGGTTGCCGATCACCTTGTCGCCCAAGGCGAACATCGCCGGCATCAGCAGGGCTGCCCGGGTCGCCCGGCGCAGGGCGGTGTACCCAGGATCATGCGCTTGCAGCCAGCTCATCGACCTGACGGATTCTCCACCCCGGGCGAAGGCGGCGCGGGCTTGCCAAGAGCACGATTAAGGAGGAGGCTGTTGTGGTGCCTTTGAAGGTCGTCGGTCTGGGAGGTTCGCTTCGTCGGGGCTCGCGGAGTCGGGCGGCGCTGGTGGCCGCCCTGGAAGGCGCGGCGGGGGCAGGGGCGAGGGTCGAGTTGCTGGACCTGAGAGAACTGGGGCTGCCGATGTACAGCCCAGACCTCGAGGCCAGCCCGCCGGCAGTGGTGGGGAAGCTGATCGACACCTGTTACCGGGCGGATGGGATGCTCTGGAGCAGTCCGATGTACAACGGGTCGGTGTCGGGCTCGTTCAAGAACGCGATCGACTGGCTGCACATGCTCGGCTCCCGCGAGCCGCCGTACCTCCACGACGAGGTCATCGGCCTGATCAGCGCCGCGGGGGGAACGCAGGGTCTGCAGGTCGTCAACGCGATGGAGTTCTCGGTCCGCTCGCTGCGCGGTTGGGCGGTTCCGTATGTGGTCCCGGTGCCCCAGGCGACGCGGGTCTTCGCCGACTCCGGCGCCGTTCAAGACGAGCTCGTCGAGGAGCAGCTGCGGCTGCTCGGCGAGGAGGTGGTGCGCGTGGCCGAGCGCTTTGCCCGGGACCCGGGGCTACACCGCCAAGGCGAATGCGACGACGCGGTCGACCGCGTTGTCGCCTCCGGTAGCGCTTAGCCGCGGACGGTCGTGTCCAGCTCGAGCTGAAGCGGTGAGGGTTCCAGCGGCTCGTCCGTGGCCCGAGGGCGCCCGCGCTTGGCCCAGTGGCCGCAAACGTCGTGGGCGCGGCAATTGCGGTAGGTGATACGCCGGTCCAGGGGCTGGATCGCCAGCCCCCCGCCCGCGCTCCCGGTGACGAGCGCGTAGAAGCGGCGCCCGAGGCGGTCGACCTCGACGATGTCCCCGGTCTGGATGCCCTCCAAGCGCATGCTTCAAGGCTACGGACTCGGGAGCTCCTACACCTCTCTTAGGTTCAATTTGCGCCCCTCTTCGGCGGCCGGTCGATGGTTCCCACCGTGATGACTCCGATCAAGATGCTGCTGATGCTGGGCGGCGCCGCCGTGGCGGCGCTAAGCGGTCTCGCCGCCTACGCCGAAACTCACCGCGCCCCTGACCAGTCATAGCGTGAGCTTCGACTCGGTCATCGAAACGGCGCCTGCCGCGCTCCGGGACCGTCGGGATGGCGAGCACGCCAACCGCATGGTCCGGTGGCTGGTCGCGCGCGGCGAGCTCCTCGGCCTGCTGGCCGTCGCGGGAGTCCTCAACCTGTGGAACCTCTCGATCAACGGCTGGGCCAACACCTACTACAGCGCCGCCGTGCGCTCGATGACGACCAGCTGGCACGACTTCCTGTTCGTCTCGCTCGACAAGAGCGGGCTGATGACGGTCGACAAGCCGCCGCTCAGCCTGTGGATCGAGGCCTTATCGGCCCGGGCCTTCGGCTTTCACCCGCTGTCGCTGCTGATTCCCCAGGCCCTCATGGGGATGGCCGCGGTGGCGCTTCTCTATGACCTGGTCCGCCGACGCTTCGGCCGCGTGGCCGGCTTCACGGGCGGGCTCGTGCTCGCCACGACCCCGATCATCGTTGCTGTCTCACGCCACAACAACCCGGATGAGCTGCTCGTCCTGTGCTCGGTGGCGGCGCTCTGGTGCGCCGTCCGCGCCCTCGAGACCGGGCGCACCCGTTGGCTCATCCTGAGCGGCGTCTGCGTGGGGTTGGGGTTCGAGACCAAGATGCTCGTCGCGCTGGTGGTGGTGCCCGGGATCGTCGCCGCCTGGATGTGGGTCGCTCCCCGCGGCCGGATCCGGGCTCTGCGCCAGCTGCTGGCGGGCGGCGCCGCGATGCTCATCGTCGGCGGGGCCTGGCCACTTCTCGTGATCCTTACACCGGCGGCCGACCGGCCTTGGATCTCCGGCACCGGCGACAACAGCATCCTCTCGCTCATTTTCGGCTACAACGGCGTGGGGCGGATCGCCGGGCAGGCCGGAGGCCCGGGCGGCCTGGGCGGAGGCGGGGGCGCCGGGAGTACGTTCGGCGGACCGACTGGCGTGTTCCGCCTGCTTCAGTCGGGCCTCGGCGACCAGGCGGGCTGGCTCTTGGGATTCGCGCTGGTGTCAGGCCTGGGCATCCTCGTCATCACCCGGCTTCGCCGCCGCGATCCCCGCTCCGGTTGGCTCCTCGTCGTCGGCGGCGCCTGCCTGACCACCGCCGTCATCTTCAGCTTCGCCAGCGGAATCTTCCACCCCTACTACGTCTCGCTGCTGGCGCCGTTTGCCGCCGCCCTGATCGGCGGCGGGGTCGGCGAGATGCTCCGCCGCGGTCGTGCCGCCCGCATGCTGGCCCCGCTCGCGCTGATCGGCGGAATCGTCACCGAGCTCGTCGTCCTTGGCGAGCTGAACGGCTCGCTCGCGTGGGCGCGGCCGGTGATCCTCGTAGTCGGCCTGGCCAGCGCGGTGCTGTTGGCCTTCCGGTTGAAGCGTGTCCAGCGACTCGCGGCTCTGTCGGTCGGGCTCGCGGCGCTGCTGGTCGCCCCGGCGACGTGGGCGGCCGAGACCCTCGGACACGCAACCAACGGGACTTTCCCTGCGGGTGGGCCGGCCAGCGCCGGCCTTGGCGGAGGGCCGGGTGGCTTCGGTGGAGCCGGGCCGGGCCGAGGCTTCACCGGTCACGGGGGTGCGACGGGCGCCTTCGGTCCCCCGGGAGCGGGAGCGGCGGCCAACGGCGCGGGTCCGCTCGGCCAGCTGTTCGGCGGCGGTGGCGGCTCCGGAGCCGGCGGTGCTGGCGGCCCCGGCGGGTTCGGCGGCGGGGCTGGTGGCGGCGGTGGCGGCATGTTCGGCGGCGACAGCGCGAGCCTCCAGGCGGCCATCCGGTACACCGAGGCACACGGCGGCGGCACGATCGGGGTGGCCAGCCAGAGCACGGCAGCCGCGGCGATCCTCGACGATGACGCCAACGTGGCCGGCCTGGGCGGGTTCTCCGGCCGCGAGAGCTCGGTCAGCGTTAGCTGGTTGGCCAGCGAGGTGCGCAGCGGTCACCTGCGCTGGGTCATCGTCGACCAGGGCGGCGGCGGTCTGCCCGGGGATAACCGCGCCGGTAGCCGCGTCGCCATGGACGCGGCGGCGACGGCCTGCCGCGCCGTGAGCATCTCCGGCACGACGCAGAAGATCTATGACTGCGCCGGACGCGCCGACGCGATCCTGCGGGCTGGCTGAGTCTTTAGCGCCGCTTGGTTCGCGGCACGAGCCGCCGCATGAACCGAATCCAGACCGGGGCGAGGATGACGCCATCTTCGCGAAGCTGCTCCCGCTGGGCCACCCGCGCCTCCTCGGCTTTTCGACGCTCATCAAGCGCGTCCAGCTCTAGGAACCGGGGACCGGGCGGGGGGACCATTGGACCCATGGCCCCCAAAGGTACCGAGCGGACCCCGGCCCAGATGCAATCTTCGCTGCGTGAGTTACGCCGCCGTCGCACGGTCTAAAGGGCAATGCAAACCGAAAGGAGGCTCGCTTAGTGACACTTCACGGAAACAGGTTGGCCGTGATCACCGCGACGCTCACGCTGGCCACCGGTGGTGGCGTGGCCCTGGCGTGCAGTGGCGGCCCCGGTGATCCGGGCGCCGGCGGCGCCACGGGTCAGACCGGTTGGACGGGCCAGACCGGCGCCACAGGTCACACCGGCGCTACCTACGCCAAGCGCCACACCCGCCGCCATGCCCGGCGGGACGCGCGACGCGACGCGCGCCGCCACTCACGGCGCGACTGAGCCCGGATCCTCCGGCCGGGCGGAGGATCCCGCAGTGCCCTCGTCCGGGCGGGAGTGGCTGGTGGCGCTCCCGTCCGGCGGGGAGGGCACGTTTGGCATCTCCTGTGAGGCGACGGTGCTCGAGGAGGACGAGGTCGGGGTGCAGTCTCGGCGAGGAGCCGTGCCCGCAGTCCAGGACCGGGATCTCGCCGGCGTTCTCAACGCCGGGTGGCTCGGACTCGCCTCGCTGGTTCCCACCGGGTGGTAGTCCACGAAGACGGGCGCGGGGTGCGAAACCGTCTGGGACGCGGAGCTCACCGCCACGGTCGAGCTCTGACGGCGCTGCACGGTGGTTCGTGCGGTCGCCGCGTGGGCGGGCAAGTGCTGCGCGGGGAGCGCCGCCCGCGGCGCGACCACGCCGGAGCCGAGGCTGGCCGGCAGGAGGGCCGCAGCGCACAGCTTGACCGTGACCGCGCATCCGCCGCCGAGCGCCCCGAGGCGCACGGCGCTGCTCCCGGCACTTCCGTTGCCGAGGATCCAGCGCAGGGCCGGCTCGAGCCCCGCGAGCGTCCCCATACGGGTGCGCACACGCGCGCGGGCCCGGTTGAGGAGCTGACGGACGGCGCCGTTGCTCGTGCTCAGCCGGGATTCGATCTCGGCGTAGCTCCTTCCCTCCAGCTCTCGCATGACCAGGGCCTCACGCTGGCGATCGGGCAGCGAGCCGAGGGCGTCGAGCACGAGCTGGAGATGCTCACGCCGCTCGAACGGGTCACTCGCGGGGTCGGCGGGCTCGTGCTCTCCCGGTACCGGCCGAGTTGCCCGCGCTCGAAGCAGGTTGAGGGCGGTGTTGTGAGCGATCGTGCGCAGCCAGGCGCTGACGCGCTGGACCGAGTGGCCGCGGGAGAGCGAGAGATAGGCGCGCAGCAGCGCCTCCTGCACGGCCTCCTCGGCGTCGGCGCGCCCCACGAGCTGGGCGCAATGGTTGACCAGAACGCGGCGATGACGCGTGACCAGCAGTTCGAATGCCGCTTGGTCTCCCTGGGCGATGAGCTCGGCCAGCTTCTCGTCGCTGAGCCCTTGCAGGAGGTCGGGCAGCATCCGAGCCGTGCGACGCCCTAGCGCCGGGGATGGACCAGGTGGCCGGAGAAGGTTGGGCCGGGCTGACCCGTCACCCCGGTGCCCGACGCAGACCCTTCGTAGGTAACGCTGAAGCTCGACGCTCCGGCCGCGAGTAGCGATGGCGTCGCCTTGCCGCCGGCATCGTTGAAGCTATCGGCGAAGAAACGGGTGCCGTGGGGCGCCAGCGTGATCTCCGTCGCGGCCCACCAGGGACTCGTGATGCCGCCGGCGAGGCCACGCCGGTTCACCGCGCGGGCCGAGGAGATGGTGGCGCTGCCAAAGTCGGCCAGCGGCAGCGTGAAGCAGTCGCCGCTGCCGTCGCACGCCGAGGGGGCTTCGACGATCCACTCCGCGGAGGTCGTATCGAGGCCCGCGGCAGACACCGTGCGGCGGAAGCCCCGGTGTCTGGTCAGATCCTGGAGGACGACCGTCACGCGGTGGCCCTTCACCGTCACCGTCGCCTGCATGAGATCCCCGCCGCGAACCCCGATCTTGATGCCGTGGGCTGGGGCCGGGACGATCTCGTACCAGGCCGAATAGACGGCCCGGCCGCCCCGCGTGCAGTCGAGCTCGGTCCCAGTCTGCTCCAGCGCGTTTGAGCTCACGCTGTAGCCGCCGAGACCTACCCAGATCGAGGAGTAGCCGGGCTCTCCGCCGGTGCAGGCGCCCTTCGGGACCTGCCAGCGGCCGGTGACGGTGCGGAAATGAACCCCGGAGCCATGGGCGGCATAGCCGGCCCAATTGCCGCTCACCGCGGTGTCGGCCAGAGCCGCCGGCGCGGCGCACAGGCAGGCGAGGGCGGCGACGCCCAGCGCGCCGAGCGCCCGGAGGCGGGGATGGACGAATCGGGGGAGGCGGCTCGGCATGGGTCTGGGCAAGGGTCCTGGGGCTATCGAAGAACGTTCAAAGACATTTGTAAGAGGGGCGGAGAAAGCGAAAACTCACGCTCCCGATCATGGCCGCCCCTCCGCTTCCTGGTGTTACTTCCGGGTAGCGTCCGCCCGATGCTGTTCTACGAGCCACGGGCCCGGGACCGGAGCCTGATCCCCCACGACCCCTTCAAGGCGCTGGTGGCGCCGCGGCCGATCGGGTGGATCTCAAGCGTGAACGCCGCGGGTCAGGTGAACCTCGCCCCCTACAGCTTCTTCAACGCCATCGGCGAGGAGCCGCCGATGCTCGCCTTCTCCAGCTTCGGGGCCAAGGACTCGGCCACCTTCGCGGGCGAGGTCAGGGAGTTCGTGTGGAACCTCGCCACCTTCGACCTGCGCGAGGCCATGAATGAGACCTCGGCTCCGCTGCCCCGCGGCATGAGCGAGTTCGAGCGGGCGGGGCTGACCATGGCGCCCTCGCGGCTCGTCGCCCCGCCACGGGTGGCCGAGAGCCCGTGCGCGATGGAGTGCCAGGTCGTCCACCACGTCGAGCTCCAGGACATCGATGGCCGCCCGGCCGATCAGTACCTGGTCATCGGCCAGGTCGTTGGCGTGCACCTGGCTGAGGGGGCCCTGGTCGACGGGACCGTCGACACCGCCGCGCTCCGGCCCATCGCCCGCTGCGGCGGTCCGGGTGACTACGCCGTCGTCGAGCGCACGTTCCAGATGTTGCGCCCCACTGCGTAGCGCCATCGCCCGCTCACGAACCGGGGACGTTTTGTTCCAAGGGGTGGAACAAAGTTTCCTCGGTTCGCCGACGGGGCCCGATGATCCGCGAGTCACCCCGCCCACGTGGGTAGGCTCGAACGATGGCCCAGGACGGTGACCAGGATCTGAGTCGCAGGCGGCGGCTGCTCATCCTGGGCATCTGCTGCATGAGCTTGCTCATCATGGGGCTCGACTCGACGATCGTCAACGTCGCGCTCCCCTCGATCCACCGGGACCTGCACGCCTCGATCTCCGGGCTGCAGTGGACGATCGACGCCTACACGCTCGTCATCGCCAGCCTGCTCATCCTGGCCGGCTCGACGGCCGACCGGGTGGGACGCCGGCGCATATTCCAGATCGGTCTCGTCGTCTTCTCGCTCGGCTCCCTGCTCTGCGGGCTGGCCCCGAGCCTGGCCCTGCTCATCGCCGCGCGGATCCTCCAGGCCATCGGGGCCTCGATGCTCAACCCGGTGGCCATGTCGATCATCCGGAACGTGTTCGAGGACCCGCGAGAGCGGGCCCGGGCGATCGGAGTGTGGGGAGCGGTGTTCGGGCTCAGCCTGGCCCTGGGTCCGGTGGTCGGGGGAGTGCTGGTCGACTCGGTGAGCTGGCGCGCGATCTTCTTCGTCAACGTGCCCATCGGCCTCGCCGCCATCGTGCTCACCGCGCTCTACGTGCCGGAGTCGCGAGCCCCGCACGCCCGGCGCTTCGATCCGGTGGGTCAGCTCCTGGTCATCGCCGGCCTCGCCTCGCTGACCTACTCGATCATCCAGGGTCCGCGCAGCGGCTGGGGATCAGCCGAGATCGTCGGCCTCTTCATCTTCGCCGGCGCCTGTCTGGCCACCCTGATCTTCTACGAGCGCCGCCGCCTCGAGCCGCTGCTCGAGGTCAGCTTCTTCCGCAGCGTGCCCTTCTCCGGCGCCAGCGCGATTGCCGTCTTCACCTTCGCCGGGATGGGCGGCTTCCTGTTCCTGAACACGCTCTACCTCCAGGACGTGCGCGGCCTCTCTCCGCTTGATGCCGGGCTCTACCTGCTCCCGATGGCCGCGATGCTGCTCCTGGCCTCGCCCATCTCCGGCCGCCTGGTGGCCAGCCGCGGCGCGCGGGTGCCGCTCGTGGCCGGCGCGGCCGCGTTCACCATCGCCGCCGCGATGCTGAGCGCTATCACCCCCACGACTCCCACGCTCTACCTCCTCGGCACCTATTTCCTGTTCGGCACCGGCATCGGCCTGATGAACCCGCCGATCACCAACACCGCCGTGTCCGGCATGCCGGGCGCCCAGGCGGGAGTGGCGGCGGCCATCGCCTCTACGAGCCGGCAGGTCGGCGTGACCCTGGGCGTGGCCGTGATCGGCGCCATCGCCGGGGGGACCGTGAGCGGCGCCATCGGCAAGAGCTTTGCCGCGGCGACCCATCCCGCCTGGTGGGTGATCTTCGGCCTCGGCGTTGCGATGCTCGTCATCGGGTTCGTGAGCACCGGCAAGTGGGCCAAGCAGACGGCTCGTGACACCGTGGAGCGCTACCGCAGCCAGCACGGCGAAGCCGACCGCCGTCCGCACCCGGCCCCCGCGCTGTCCTCGGCGTCCAGCCGGTGAAGTGCAGTCGGACCGACACTTATCCGCCAACCTCGCCTCGGAAGCTCTTGCCGTGGCGGGTGGGTGTCGATTTTCGACACCTATTCGCCACGGGGCGCGGTGCCGGAGGGGTGATCGGCAGATAAGTGTCGCTTCGAAGCGGACCCTCCTCGCCGATCGATCGCCGAGACGGCGGCGCGTGTCAGCCAGGGTCCGCTTTTCGGACCCTGCGCGCCGCGTTCGACCCGCTGACGCGGTGATTGGCGGGAAGGGTCCGCTAAAGGGCGCGTGGGATCGAGACGCGGACCGGGTAGAACCAGACCGTCATCCACGAAGGAGGTTTGCCATGGCCAAGGACCACGGTCCCACCATCAAGAACGACAAGCAGTACGAAGGGCTTCGCAAGAAGGGCATGAGCAAGTCACGCGCCGCCGCCATCTCCAACTCCGAGGGCGCCTCGAGCCGAGGCGGAAAGAGCAGCGGCTCGAGCCAGAGCCGCAAGAGCTCCGGCCCCGGCAGCGGTGGCAACAAGGCCCAGAAGGTGGCCGCGGGGCGCAAGGGCGGCAAGAAGTCCTCCGGCAGCTGATCTCGCCGGCGACCCGTCGCCCTCGAACATCCGTCGAGAGGCCCTAAAGAGTCAAATCGAACATTTGCCGACGCCTGGCCGCAAGGCCACATTTCCGGCGCGCTGAGCCCGAAACGGAGATTGTGCGATGCGACCAGCCCAGTGAGGAGCCACGGCTCAGGCGAAGGGTCCGCTAGCCGTGCGCGAAATCACGATGATGAAGATGCCTGCGCTGGCGGTCGTCGGACCCGACTACCGGATCGTGCGCAGCACCGAGACCTTCCGCCGCCGCTACGAGGGCGCGGAGAAGATGTGCGAGGACTCGCCTGAGCTCGAGCAGGTGCTCACCGGCCGGGCCGATGTGGCCACGGTTGAGGTGGGCGAGCTCAGCGTCGCCATCCACGCGGTGACCGACGCCTCGGGTCGCCGCCAGGCGATGCTGGCGCTGCCCCCGCTCGATCCGGCCCCCGCGCCCGAGCCGCCGTTGTCCGCGCTCCGCGACGCCGCCGATGAGAGCCCGGCCCTCGTCTGGGTGAAGGATCTCGAGGGGCGCTACCTCTACGCCAACCCCCGCTACCTGGACGAGCTCGGGACCTCCGAGGAACGACTGCACGGCAACACCGACGCCGACCTGGAAGAGGCCGAGACGGTCGACGGCCCGCGGCTTCGCTACGTCGAGGACGGGCTCGAGGAACCCCTCCAGCTCGAGTACACGGTCCCCGCCATCGACCACCGCCCCGCCATCGCCGCCTTCCGCTTCGCCCTGCGGGACGACAGTGGCCAGCCGATCGCCACCTGCGGAGTTGCCGCCTCCGTCACCGATGCCCAGGTGGCGCGCGAGGAGGCCGTGCGGCTCATGCAGCTCGAGCGCTGGAATCGGCTCGATCCGGTCGACGTGCGGGCCGAGCTGCTCGAGCAGTGGCACGTCCAGGCCGCCCCGCTGCGGGAGGAGGATCCGGAGCCCGAGGAGGCGAAGCCCGAGGCGGCCGAGCCGGAGCCGGACCCCGAGCCGCCCGCGCCTGAGCCCGAAGCCCTCGTCGCACCTCAGCCAGTAGAACCAGTTTCGCGTCCCACCGAAGTACCAGCGGCTCCTACGCCCGCACCGCCGCCGATCCAGGCCGCAGCTCCGGCTCCGGTCGCGCCGACGCTCACGGACACCGCGGAGCTCCTGCAGAACGACCTTCAGCTGGCCCGCAAGTGGGCCGAGCGGGCGGACGAGCTGCAGGGTGAGCTCCTGCAGGCCCAGGCGCGCATCCGGCAGGCCGAGAGCGACGCCCAGCAGGCTCTGGCGGCGGCGGCGCGGGCCACCGAGGAGGCAGACCGCTGGCGCTCCGAGCGTGAGCAGGCTCGGCGCGAGGTGGAGCGAGCCCAGGCCGAGACCCATGCCGCCCGTGCCGAGGCCGAGGCGGCGCGGGCCGAGCTCGGCGCGGCCCGGGCCCAGACCGAGTCGCTCCGCGGCCCCTCGACGGCGGCCCTCCGGCTCTCCGAGGAGCTCGGGCGCGCCGTGGCCACCGAGCGCGAGCGGGGCGACGAGTTGGAGCGGACGCTGGCGCGCCTGCGCTCGCGGCTGAGCGATTTCGAGACCGTGCTCGATGGCCAGGCCGGGGCTCCGGCACGCACCCCCTGAGGCCCCGGTTTCGACGGAGAGTTTCCAAGACCAAATTCCCAAGGAGCGTGGAAGGACGATGTTCAAGCGCGTGGTGGTTGGAGTGGATGGGCAGGTCGGAGGCCGTGACGCCATCGTCCTGGCCCGCCAGCTGCTGGACAGTGACGGCGTCCTGACGCTGGCCAATGTGTGGAGCGGGGACGGCGCCGAGCTGCTCGAGCGAGAGCGGGCGGCGGCGAATGTCGAGGCGCAGTTGGTGTGCGCCGAGGGCGACTCGGTGGGGGCGGGCCTCCACGAAGTGGCCGAGTACCTGAACGCCGACCTGTTGGTGGTGGGCTCGTCGCGCCGCGCCCTGGTCGAGCGGGTGTGGCTGGGCGGCGTGACCCGGGCCGCCCTGCACGACGCCACCTGCCCGGTCGCCGTGGCGCCGAGCGGCTACGCGCGCCGGCCCCACCGGATGCGCGAGGTAGGCGTGGGCTACACCGGCTCGCCGGAGAGCCAGCGCGCGCTTGCCGCCGGGCGGCGTCTGGCCGCCGAGGCGGGGGCGAAGCTCTCGCTCATCGAGGTGATCTCACAGGCCCCGCGCGACACGATGGAAGCCTTCTACAACCCGGCGGTCTCGATCAAGCGCGCCCTGCGGCGGACCGAGGAGCGGCTCGGCGCGCTGGGTGGCGTCACGCCCCACGCCGTGTTCGGGGCGCCGGCCGAGGAGCTGACCCTGTACAGCGGCTCGATCGACCTACTGGTCATCGGCTCGCGCAGCCAGGGAGCCCGGGGTCGGCTGCTCCTGGGCCACACGTCGCTGTCGGTGGCCCGCAGCGTGCGCTGCCCCCTGCTCGTGCTGACGCGCTCAGCGGACAGCGCCGAGCTGGGTCTGGGCCGGCGCGTCCTCGCGCGCACGGCACGCTGACGGTCCGGACCTAGACAGACTCCGGGGCGCCAGCGGCGCCCCGGAGCGACTGTCGGTGTTGCCAGTCCCGGCTAGCTCGTGGTGACCGGTGTCGGCCTGATTGCCCGGGACTTCGACTCCTCGGCCTCGGGCCGGAGGTTGAGTAGCCAGTTGAGCACTGGCAGCACGAACAGGATCACGCCGACCACAAGCAGGATGAGCCCCCCGGTGATCGCGTAGCTCCCGACCTGTGCCCAGGCCGAGGCGTTCAAGAGAAGACTCTTGAGCGTCGTTCCCAGGAACAGCTCCTGGCGCTCGCCTGCGAGCGCGGCGTTCTTCATCCCGCCGGCGATCCACTCCTCGCTGACCTGCGAGTAGGTCTTCCCACCCGCGATCTTGTTCATGTCAGGCTGGAGCTGATCGTTGGCGTAGAGCTTGGCCTGCGTGGCGTTCAGCACCTGCTGCCCCGCGTCGGCCTTCAGCGCGGGCCACTCGGCGGGCTTGGGAAAGAAGATCTGCTGCGACTGCAGCTGCGTCTTGACCTGCGAGTGGGCGTAGTTCCCGCCCACGATCGCCACCACGCCGACGGCGATCATCGCCGCTGCCGCACCCGCGGCAATCGGCGTGAGACTGGTGACCTTTCTCAGAAAACTGCGCATGACAACACCTCCAGTTGATGACGCTTATCTCTCTGTCGATGCTCAGTGTGGACTCCGAGAGTCGCGGTGAATTCCGCCACCAACCACATGGGGAAGAGGGACACACCGAGGTGAAACTACGGTGCAATACCGAGTCAGGGCGCGAACACGATCCGGGCGTCGACCCGGCCGGCTTCGACGTCGGCGATGGATTGGTTGACCTCCATGAGCGGGCGAACCTCACGGGTCACGTGGGTCCGGCCGGCGGCGTGAAGCTCGAATACCTCGCGCAGGTCACTACGGGTACCGACGATCGAGCCGACGATCGTGATGCCGCCGAGAACGGTCTCGAAGATCGGCAGCGTCACCTCGTTGTCGGCGGGTAGGGCAACGAATGCGAGCGTGCCGCCTCGCCGCAGCGAGCGGTAGGCCTGCTCGAAGGCGGAGGGCGAGACCGCGAGTGCGATCGCCTGGTCAGCCCCTCCCAGCGCTTGGATCGCCCTAACCGGATCCTCGGTGGCCGCGTTCACCGTGAACTCGGCGCCCAACTCCCGCGCCAGCGCAAGCTTTGCCTCGGTCAGGTCGACGGCGACCACGCGCCCGCCGGCGATCGCCGCGTATTGGATGGCGAGATGGCCGAGGCCGCCGACACCGAAAATGGCCACGAGATCGGAGGATCGCGTGCCGGCTACCTTGACCGCTTTGTAGGTCGTGACCCCGGCGCAGGTGAGTGGCGCCGCATCAAAGGAATCGACCTCGTCGGGAACCCTCACGACGTAACGGGCATGGGCGACCGCGTACTCGCCGAAGCCGCCGTCGATCGAGTAGCCCATGTTCTTCTGCTCCAGGCAGAGCGTCTCCCAGCCCGACACGCAGTAGTCGCAGGTACCGCACGCATAGCCCAGCCACGGCATCGCTACCCGGTCGCCAAGCGCAACCTCGGTCACGCCCGGACCCAGCTCGACAACGCTGCCGACACCCTCGTGCCCGGGGATGAAGGGAGGTGAGGGCTTCACCGGCCAATCCCCGTGCGCGGCATGGATATCGGTGTGGCACAGGCCACACGCTTCCACTCGCACCCGCACCTGGCCCGGCATCAGTTCAGCCTGCGGAACGTGGTCGACGATCAGTGGTTCATGGAAACCGTGAACGACCGCGGCCCGGTAGGTCGGCGGAACGGTTTCACTGATTGGAGTCTCTATCTGTGTGATGGCCACGGGCTGCTCCTCGCTCGATCGCTGACATGCACCGAGGAGCGTGAAGGCGGTCGGACGAGTGCCCATCGGCAGCCAGCCGCGGCGCCCAAGGGGGGAACTACGGACTCCGGACCCCGCGGGAAACCACGGATCGAGAGCGCGGCAGGCCCGTGATGCCGGGCGGCCGGCGGGGCCCTATGGTCGAGCCAGACTTCATGAGCGCGACCCCGAAACTGAAGCTGGACCTCCACCACGTGCGCGTCCGCGATGTGATGCGTCAGACCGTCATCAGCGTCGCACCGGGAACACCGATGTCTACGGTGGCTGAGCTAATGGCCGCTGAGCACATCCACGCGGTCGCGATCGGCGAGCCGGGTCAACGAGGTGAGTCGAAGATTGTCTCGGCGCTCGACTTGGTTGCCGCGGCCACGGCCGGCACCGATCCCCCGATCGAGCACATCCCGGCCCGAACTGCACTGACCGTGTCCGCCGGGGCTTCCGTCCAGGACGCGGCGCACCTGATGGCCGAGCGGGGACAGAGCCACCTAATCGTGGCCGATCCGGCCAGCGGGCGCCCGACCGGGGTGCTCTCAACCCTCGACGTGGTGGCCGCATTAGCGGCGTAATGGCTGGGCGATCAATCCGGCGCTCCAAGGTCGTCATCGTCGGCGGTGGAGTGGCTGGGCTTGAGTGTCTGTTGGCCCTACGCGCGCTGACCCGCGAGCTGACCGACCTCACGCTGATCTCCCAAAGCCCCCAATTTGTGTATCGCCCGATGGCGACGGTGCTGGCGTTTAACGAGATGCCCCCGCCGGCCTACGACCTGCGTCAGATCACGGCGGACCTCGGGGTCAGGTTCCACGGCGAGGCGATCGACGCCGTTCTCCCGCCGGCGCAGGCGGTGCGATTGAAATCCGGGCGAGAGGTTTCCTACGACGCGCTTGTCCTGGCCATGGGCGCCCGCGCCGACGTCGCCGTGCCCGGCGCGCTCACGTTCAGGGACCAGCGGGATGTGCCGCGTTTTCGGGGATTGCTCGACCTGCTGGAGGCCCGCACGATCGAACGCCTCGTGTTCGCCGTTCCGTCGCGTCATTGCTGGTCGCTGCCCGCATACGAACTGGCCCTATTCGCGGCGATGCTTTGCGCCAAACGCGGAATCAAGGCGGACCTGAGCGTCGTCACCCCGGAAGACAGCCCGCTGGCGGTGTTCGGCCGTGAGCCCTCGCGGGTCGTCGCGAGCCTGCTGGCGGACCGCGGGATCCAGTTTGTCGCCGGGCCGCTCGCGCATAGTGTGACCCGCGACGGCTCGCTGGATCTGGCCTTCAACGGATCGCTGCCCGCCGACCGAGTCGTGGCACTGCCCGAGCTCCACGTGCCTCGGATCAGCGGCGTGCCAGGGACGTGGGGTGGATTCGTGCCCACACTCCCCAACGGCCGAGTTGAGGGAGTGCGCCACGTCTACGCCGCCGGGGACCTCACGACCTTCCCGGTCAAGCAGGGTGGTCTGGCCGCCCAGCAGGCGGATCGGGTGGCGTACACGATCGCGGCGGGGTTCGGGGCCCGGATCAAAGAGATGCGCCCGCAGCCGATACTGAGGGCCAGGCTCCTGACCGGCGACGGCGCCCTGGTCCTCCGGACGGAGCTCGACAGCCTGGGCCAACCGACCGCCAGCAGCGTTCAACACCTGGAGTCGCGGCGAGCCGAACACCTCAAGGTGTTCGGCCGCTACCTGACCCCATACCTCTCAACGTATGCATCCGGGCCCGGCGGCACAACGGTCGCCGTCGCCTGAGTGGCGAAGCTGATCCCAACTAACGGATACACAAGCGTCGAGAGAACCGCGGCACCGACCAGGGCGGCGGCTGTCGAGGCACGCATGTGGCCGCTGGCTGTGGCGAGGTCTGTGATCGCGACGACGAGCGGCAACTGGGTCGCACTGAAAAAGGCCAGGGCCAGCTGCTGGCGCCGTCCGAGGACCCGCCGGTAGAGCAGCAGCGCCGGCGTCCCACGCACGACGAAGAAGAGCACAAAGAAGAGCAGGCATTTCGCCACCCCCGACGGGCTGGCGAACAGGGCCGTCACGTCCAGCTTCATCCCGCTGACGATGAAGAAGAAGGGAACGAACACGCCGAAGGCGATCGCATTCAGCTTCGAATCGAATTCGGGTAGTTCAGATCTCTTCAGCAGCTGGCGCGTGATCATTCCGGCCGCAAAGCCTCCCAGCAGCAGATCGAGCCCAAGTTTGTAGGCGAGGAATGCGAGGGCGAAGACCAGCACCAGCGCTGAGCGGACCGCGACCTGCGAGCTGGCCTCGATGGTGCGCTTGAACATGGGCACCGTTTGATGGGAGAGGCGCAGCGTCAAGACTGCGACGGCCACGACGATGACGATGAAGGCGCCGAGGATCAGCCCGTTGTGCAGGGTGCTCTGCGCCGAGAGGACGAGCGTCACAAGCAGTACAGGCCCAAACTCGCCCACGGCTCCCGCGCCGAGCAGATAGGTACCGAGGCGAGTGCGCATTTGACCCGCATCGGACAAGATCGGCAGCAGCGTGCCCAGGGCGGTGCTGGCGAGCGCCGACCCGGTGTAGATCAGTGAAAGGACGACCCCGGCCGCGGCGAGGACTCCCCCGACCGAGTAGGCGACGGCCAGGGACACGGCCCAGCCGAGCATGCCCAGACGCAGCGGCATGCCCCGGATCCGATGCAGGTCGATCTCATAGCCCGCGAAGAAGAACAGGAGGCCCAGCCCCAGGTCGGAGAAAAAGCTGAGGAAGGGCGTGACATGCAGGCCGATGACATGCGGGCCGAGCAGAACGCCAAAGACGAGTTCGAGGACGACCACCGGGACCGCGGCACCGCGGAAGCGAGCGACCGCGGAGAGAATGCCGGCCAGCGCCGAGGCGCTAACGACGGCCAGGAACGTCCCCGGCGAGATCGTGATGGCGGCAATGCTGATCGGGTGATGTTCGTCTACTCCGTCTGCCGGCGCAACGTCGCGGCACCCAGCACCAGCGCACCGGCCGCGAAAGCCAGCACGATCGCGATGTCGGCCACCAGCGCGGCGCTCACGCCCGCCTGGTGGGAGAGGTGGTGCATCCCGTCCACGGCATACGAGAGCGGAAGCGCGTCCGAGATCGCATGCAGCGCCGCGGGCATGTGCTGTCGTGGCAGCAGGAGTCCTGAGAGCAAGAGCTGGGGCAGCACGATCAGAGGGAAGAACTGCACGACCTGAAACTCGGTTCGGGCGAAGGCGCTGGCCAGCAGTCCCAGCCCGGTTCCGAGCAGGGCCACGCACAGCGCCAGCACGACGACCAGCGCGACTGGGCCGCGGAAACGAAGCCCCAGCAGCCCCAGCGTGACCGCGCTCACCACCCCAGCCTGCACTGTGGCAAGCACACCGAAGGCCAAGGCATAGCCGTTGAGGAGCTCGAGCCGCCCCAGGGGTGTCGTCATCAGGCGCTCGAGGGTTCCACTCGTCCGCTCGCGGAGGAGAGAGATCGAGGTCACGAGAAACACCGTCATGAGGGGGAAGAAGGCCAACAGCGGCGCCCCGGCCTGATTGAAGATGACGAGCCGGTTGGCGTAGATCAGCCGCAGGAGCGTCTCGAGTACGCAGGGGACGACCAGCATCAGGACGACGGTCCGCGGGTCGTGACGAAGCTGGAGGAGGACTCGCCGACAGGTGACGAGCGTGCGGTGCCCGGTCATTCGCCCTCAACCAGGCGCACGAAGGCATCGTCGAGGTCCTCGGTTCCCGTCCTAGCCGCCAGCGCGGCTGGCGTGAGCTGGGCGAGGATGCGACCCTCTCGCAGCAGGATGACCTCGTCGCAATGCCGGGCCTCGTCGAGCACGTGGCTTGAAACGAGCAGAGTGCAGCCCTCGGCCGCCAGTTGCCGGAACAGCTGCCACAGCTCCCGGCGCAGGAGCGGATCGAGGCCGACCGTCGGCTCGTCCAGCAGCAGCAGCCGCGGGGTCGCAACCAGCGCGGCGGCCAGCGAGACTCGCGCCCGCTGCCCTCCCGAGAGGTCACGCACAAGCTGGCTCGCCTGCTCCGTCAGCTGGAGGCGCTCCAGCACCTCCCCCCGCTGGCCGCCGCGGACAGTGGCGAAGTAGTCCACGTTCTCGGTCACCGTCAGATCCTCATAGAGCGCCGGCGCCTGGGTCATGTAGCCGAGCTGACGTCTGACCCCGGCGCTGCCGGCCTGGCTGCCGAGCACCTCCAGGCGCCCTTGGACGCGCATCTGGACGCCGGCGATGGCCCTGATCAGCGTCGACTTGCCGCTCCCGCTAGGTCCGAACAGGCCGGTAACCCGTCCCGCGGCGAACGACCCCGAGATGCCCTGAAGAACGCGCCGGGCGCCGCGGTCGACCGTCAGGCCTTCAAATTCGACCGCGGGCGCCACTATGCGCCAGTGAGATCACGATGCTTGAAGACCGCGAGCGCGGCCGCGATCGCCACGGCGCCGATGGCGACCATGACCAGGGCGGCGCCGGTCTGGAACGCGTGTGTGGGGACCAGGCCGATATGGGCAAAGGGCGTCGCCTCCACGAGCCACTTGGGGACGCCGGCGATCGCCCCCACGAGGTACCACAGGAATGCCACCATCACGAGCCCGTACGAAATTCCCGTGCTGACGCGTGGGACGAGGGCGTAGGAGAGCGACGACAGGCCCAGGAAGAGCAGCGCGGCGGGCAGGCAGTTGCTGCCTGCTTCGAGCATTTGCCAAAGCGGGATATGGACGTTCTGAGAGCTTGTCCCGGCCCAGGTAAACAGGCCGGCGATGAGCGACAGGATGAGCGCTGCCTCCGCGCCCAGCAGAATGCGTCCGCCGAGCCATCTCAGGCGGCCGACCGGCAGGGCAAGCAGCGTCTCCAGGCGCTCCTCTGACTCCTCCTGCCGGGCGGCGGCGATCTGGGCGCAAACGAACAGGCACACGGCGAGCACGAAGAAGATGAAGATGAGGGCGATGTAGCCACGGGGGCTGACGATTGAGCCGGACCCGAGCTTGGCGAGCTGGCGCCGGACCTGGGGGGTGATCCCCGCCGAGGAGACGCTGGTGGCGACCGTCCCCAGGATCACGCCGAACACGGCGAAGCAGCCTCCCCAGGCGATCAGGCTGCTCCGCTCGCTGCGAAGCGCCTGCGCCGTCGGCGACGACAGAAGCCGCGTCCGCGGACTCGTCGTGTCACGTGCCTGCAGGATGCCGGTCCCGAGATCTCGCCCGCGAGCGATCCGCGCTGCGGTGAAGAGCAACGCCGTGCTGAGGGCGAGTGGCAGCAGCAGCACAACCGGGTGCGCGCCGGTGAATGGCCGCATCTCCTCGGCCCAGCCGAGGGGCGTAGCCCACCGTAGCCAGCCGGCACCGCCTGCCGTGTCGGCGATTACGCGGAGCAGCAGCGAGGCAGCCACGAAGGCGCTGCCCAGCTCAAGCGCAATTCGTCGCGTCGGCGCGAGCTGGCTCGTGATCGCACCGATCCCGACGAACACGGCGGCGACCAGGGCGGTGGCGAGGGCCAGATACGCCGAGCCTCCAACCGGAAGCCCACCGGCCACATAGCCCACGGTCATCGCCGCCCAGAGGAGCGCTATCCCGAGGGCGATGGCCACGAGCGAAGACGAGAAGGCCGTCCGGCGCGCGATGGGATTGGCGAGGACCAGCTCCATGCGCCCGGAATCCTCGTCGGCTCGGAGGGCTCGCACGGCGGCTAGGACGCCGAAGACCGCGGCGGCAATCGCCAGCGTCCCGCCGACGCGCCAGGCGCTGTAGCCGCCGATCGTCACAGGGTCGTAGGGGAACCCGTAGAAGAGCCTGATCGCGGCGTTTCCGGCGAAGCTGTGAGCAAAGGCGATCCGGTCGGCGAGCGTCGGGTAGGTGCTGCGGAAGCCGGCGGGCTGGATGTAGGAGTAGACGGCGAACGCGTAGACGAAGGCAATCGTCCGAACCCGCGCGTCCATGAACGCCCGCCGGGCGAGGGCGAAAAACGCGCCGCTCGGCCGACGCATCACCCGGGTGCTATGCCGGGCCGCGACCGTCGCCATGGTCGTAGTGGTGAAGGAAGATCTCCTCGAGCGACGGCTCATGGGTGGTCAGTCGCGCCACCCGCTGATCCGCCAGCTGGGACAGGAGCGGCTCCACCGGCCCTGAGATCTCGAAGCGCAGACCCGATCCGCCGTTGGAGGTCACCGAGACCCCAGGGAGGGCGGGCAGCCGGGGCGGTGAGCCTTCGAAGGTGACATCGATCGTCTGAGCGCTGAGGTGCCGAAGCTCGTCCAGCGTCCCCTCGTCGACCAGGCTGCCGCTTCGCAGGATGCCCACGCGATCGCACACCGCCTCCACCTCGCTCAGCACGTGCGAGGACAGCAACACCGTCTGCCCCCGCTCCTTGGCCTCGTCGATGCACTCGCGGAAGACCCGTTCCATCAACGGGTCAAGGCCGCTGGTCGGTTCGTCCAGCAGGAGCAGGTCGGCTCTCGTGGCCAGCGCCGCGATCAGCTGCACCTTCTGGCGGTTCCCCTTTGACAGCGCGCGGATTTTCTTGGACCGGTCGAGCTGGAAGCGCTCGATGAGCTGCTCCCGATACCCGCGATCGGTCTCGCCGTGCAGCCGCCCCAGGAACTCAAGCGTCTCGGCGCCGGTCATGGCGGGCCAGAGGAATGGCTCACCGGAAACGTAGGCCACCCGCCGGTGCGCCGCCACCGGGTCACGCCAGCAGTCAATTCCGAACAGCGTGGCGGCGCCCTGGGTCGGGCGGTGCAGTCCCAGCAGGAGCCTCAACGTGGTCGTCTTGCCGGCGCCGTTGGGGCCGAGGTAGCCGTAGACCTCCCCCTCCTCAACCTTAAGGTCGAGTGAGTCGAGCGCGAGCGTTGCGCCGTAGCGCTTGGAGAGGTGCTCGGTCCGGATCGCGCTCACGGGTTTCCGGGACCGGCCGAGCTCAGCCCGAGGCGGAGCGGTAGTACTGGCGCCAGATCAGCTTGTAGATCGGAATCCACCGCGGGATGCGGTTGATTACGGGGAGGAAGGGGACGAGGACGAAGAGCAGGCTGAGGACGGCCATCGCTGTCATGACCAGGATGTCCGCGTTGGCTGAAGTCGAGAATGGCTTGATCTGATACCAGAACGTGTACAGCCAGAGCCAGACCTGGCCCGGATAGCTGCCCGTCTCGTTCATCATCCCCCACTGCTCGCCCAGCAGGTGCTCGGCTTGGGCGCGATTCCCGAGCAGCCCCCCCGTCGGCGATCAACATCAGGGGCTTCGTGTAGTCGGTCTCGTAGAACTGCTTGCCCGTCAGCAGTGCGCCGTCGAGGCCGCCCGACTGGGCGAAGCTCACGAGCGAGGACATCATCGGCGCCACCGGGCCGTAGTTGCCGGGGTGCGCCGAGACCGAATCTCCCGTGCCGACGGAGGCTTTCCCCAACGCATTCGTGTAGGCGTTCGTCCAGGCGTTCTGCTGCTTGGTCGAAGCCGCTTGGTAGCTCGAGATCTCGCTCTGAAGCTCTGGATCGCTCCTAATTGAGCGCAGCGGCGCGATCACGAAGTCCTCGGCTGTGTTGATCGGCTGGCTGACGCCGAACCACTTCTGGAGCCGAATGAACGCCATGTGCTGACCGTCCGAGGCGTGGTTGTAGGGAGGCCCGTAGGTGGCCGTCCCGCTCGTACCGTCGAGCTCGCTCACCGCGGTCGTGGCGAAGTCGACCGGATCCGTTCGCGCCCACGATTGGACCGTGGTTGGCTTCACGTCCGGAGAGGAGAAGAGGATCGTCAGCACGACGACCAGGGCCAGGATGACTCCGAACGCGATCGAGGCCTCTTTCACCAGGTCATAGGGGTGGTAGCCGCCGCGCCATTCGGCGTAGCTCAGATCCTCACGCCGACGGGCCGTGCGGCGTTCTGACCAGGTCACGAGGAAGCCTCACTCCCGTCCGGCGACGCGCTCGCTCCATTGCCGCTTGTCGGAGCCTGCAGGGCCGCGAGCCGGTCCTCGGAGCGGAAGGGCGGAACCACGCCGTGCTTGCGCACGAGCAGGACGTGCCCGACCACCAGGGCGACCACCGCGAGCGGAAGCAGCAGGATGTGGTAGCTGCACATCTGCCCGAAGTTCAGAAGGTTGAAGAAGGCGCCGATCCCGACTGATTCATCGCGTCCTTGGCCTGGGTGGAGATCCACTGGGCGTCGAAGTTCTGCTGGGACACGTAGCCCGTGAGGGCGCACGGGATAGCCACGAGGAACGTCACCGCACCGGTGACCCAGACCCGGGCCCGCCCCCCTCTCCATGCCGCCATCCAGTACTTCCCCCACAGATGGATGACCATGAAGAAGAAGAACAGCTCGACCGACCACAGGTGCATGCTGTTGAAGAAGTGCCCGACGCCGGTCACGTGCCACCAGGCCGGCCCCTTGAGGGCGAGGATGGTTCCGGACAGGATGATCACCGCCAGCGCGCTCAGGGTGAGGACGCCGAAGACATAGATCCACGAGGCGACGTAGCTCGGCTGCTTGTCGGCCAGCAGCTTCTCAGGCGGAAGCGCCTCGACCGCCCGCTCACGCAGGCGGAGGGTCCATGAGGGGGGAGGCTGGGTGGCGCTCATGGCTGCTCCCCGGTCCCTGAGCCTCCCACCCCTCTGGGGTGCGGGAACGGGAGCAGGATCGCCAGCGCGAACACCACGAGCATCGCCACGATCACGAGCACGTTGGGCAGCGACAGCTCGATGAAGTGCCAGTGGACATACGTGGCGTGGCGATTCAGGTTGAAGACCGCGGCCATGGTCGCAAGCTACGGCGACCGCGGCGGCTCGGCATCCGGGGAACCCGTGCCGCCGGCTGCGGGGAAACACGTAGGCGGCGCGGCGAGCCCAATCACCGAACCGCCCAAAGAATTTCCGTCGCTTAGCCCCGATTCGGTAGTTTTTACGGATGTCGGGAAGCCCTGTGCGCAGGGGCGGCGGGGTACCCTCGACCACGTTGGATTTCAACCGTCTGGGGCACCCCATAGACCAGGCACCTGCGTCCGTAACCGAGCAGAGACTGCGCCGCCTTCTCCAGGTTGGACGCTCGCTGGTCGGCGAGCTGGACCCCGAGCTTGTGTTGGCGCGAATCCTCGAGGAGGCCTGCGCGATGACCGACGCGCAGTACGCGGCCCTCGGCGTCCTGGATGAGGACCGGAATGAGCTCGAGCGGTTCCTGACTCGCGGGATCGACCCGGCAGCCCAGGGGGCCATCGGCGACCTCCCCCGGGGACGAGGGGTTCTCGGCGTGCTCATCGATGAGCCGTGTCCGCTCCGCCTGAGCGACGTCGGGGCGCACCCTCAGAGCTACGGGTTCCCGGCCCACCACCCCCCGATGCACAGCTTCCTCGGTGTGCCGATCATGATTCGAGGCCGGGCCTGGGGCAACCTCTACCTGACGGAGAAGGCGGACGGCGGCGAGTTCACCGCCGAGGACGAGGAGGCGGCTGTGGTGCTCGCCGAGTGGGCGGGGACGGCGATCGAAAACGCCCGGCTGTATGAGAGCAGCGAACAGGGCCGGCGGGAAGCCGAGCGCGCGGTGCGCGGCCTCGAGGCCTCGCGTGACATCGCCGATGCCGTTGGCGAGGTTCCCGATCTGGAACGCGTGCTCGAATTGATCGCCAAGCGGGGGCGGGCGCTGGTCGACGCACGCACCGTGCTCATCATGTTGCGAGAGGGCGAGGAGCTCGTGGTGGCCGCCAGTGCCGGTCACGCCAAGGACGCCAAGGGGCGCCGGCTCCCCGTGGGCGGCTCGACCTCAGGGCAGGTCCTGCAGCGCGGTCGTCCCGCGCGCATCGCCGACGTCGCGGCGGAGATGCGGATTGCCGTCGAGGAACTCGGCGTGCCTGGGGCCGGAGCGGCGCTGCTGGTGCCGATGCTCCACCACGGGAGCGGAATCGGCGTGCTGGCCGCCTTTGACCGATCCGAGGAAGGCGGAGAGTTCAGCGTCACCGACGAGCAGCTCCTGCGCACCTTCGGCGCCTCCGCGGCCAACGCGGTGGCCCTCAGTCGCAGCGTGGCCGCGGAGCGATTGCAGAGCGCGATCGGGGCAGCGGATGCAGAGCGGGGGCGGTGGGCGCGCGAACTCCATGATGAGACGCTGCAGGCCCTGGGTGGCCTGCGCGTGCTGCTCAGCTCGGCGCTGCGGCGGAGCGATGCCGATGCCCAGGCCCAAGCGATGCGGCAGGCCATCGAGGACATCGAGTTGGAAATCGGCAACCTCCGGGCGATCATCTCCGACCTCCGTCCGTCGCTGCTTGACGATCTCGGCCTCTTCCCCGCCATCGAGGCGCTGCTCGATCGTCGCCGCCAGTCCGGGCTTGAGATCACAAGCGATTTCACCTTCCCGGCCAGCGCCGACGGCGCCGCGCTCACGCCGGAAATTGAGACGACGATCTACCGGATCCTCCAGGAGTCGCTGACCAATGTGGTCAAGCACGCCGGGGCGACGCGCGTCGACATCCGACTTGCGCCGGTCGACTCCGATCTGGTCATCGAGGTGAGCGATGACGGCAACGGCTTCGACACGAGGGCGGGCACGGAGGGCTTCGGACTCGCGGGCATCCGCGAGCGGGTGTACCTGGCCGGTGGTCAGCTCGAAGTCGAGTCGGGTTCCGCCGGAACCCGAATACGCGCGCGTCTACCCGTTACCTCCAGGGTCCCAGCTATCGAGCAGGTGGCGTCCTAACGCATAGCGGACCAGCTGGGCGCGAGTGTCGAGCCCCAGCTTGCGATGGATGTGGGCGCGGTGCGTCTCGACCGTTCGCCGTGAAAGGCTGAGCTGCTGGCCGATCTCGGCGCTGGTGAAGCCGAGGGCGATAAGCCGGAGGATCTCGGTCTCGCGCCGGCTCAGGTTGTCCTCGCCGGCCGCCTCGCGAAGGCCGGACAGAGCGAGGGACACCCGCGGGCTCACATACTCCTCGCCCCGTACCGCGCGACGAATCGCCGTCGGCAGCTCGCCGTCGGCCTGATCCTTGATCACGAACCCGACCGCTCCGGCTTCCAGGGCCTGTTGGGCGAAGGCCGGACTCTCCTCCATCGTCAGAACCACGATCTCGGTCTCCGGGACCTGTTCACGGAGAAGGCGAATGGTGGCGATGCTGGAGCCGTTGGGCAGCCTCAGGTCGAGCACCAGAACGTGCGGCTGGTGAGCCGGGACGTGACGCATCACCGTTGAGATGTCATCCGCTTCGGCGATCACCTCCAGCCCGTCCTCCTGGTCGAGCATCCGTCGCAGGTTCCTCCGCACTGTGGCGTGATCGTCGGCCAAAACGATCTTGATCGGCGATCCAGGTCGGGTCAGTGCCCCCGGGTCAGGGGCCAGGTGAAGCCGCGACGTCATGCTCTTGAACGTAGGTCGGCGCGCACGGCGATTCCTCGGTGAAAACAGCTCGTGGAGCTGTGGGAAAACCCCGATCTGGTGTATGGGCAGGGCGATCATGATCGGCCGTACGTGCACGTACAAGATGCCCTGGCCCGCCCGGAGTCCTATCCGGACGCTCCGACCCAGGTGAGCGTCCGAGAAACCCACATCTCGTGGGTCTTTCTGGCCGGTGAGTTCGCCTACAAGCTGAAGAAGCCGCTGGTCCTGGACTTCCTCGACTACGGGACCCCCGAACGGCGGCGCTGGCTGTGCGAAGAGGAGGTGCGGCTGAACCGCCGCCTCGCCCCCGACCTCTACCTCGGTGTCCGCGGCGTGACGGTGGCCGATGGGAAGGCTGAATTGGTGTCGCCGGAGGATCCGCGCGCGGTCGACTTCGTCGTCCAGATGCGGCGTTACGAGGAGGGCGACACGCTGGCCTCTCGGCTCGCGCGCGGGGAGCTCACCCGGGAGCAGATCAGGCGGGTGGGGAAGGTCCTGGCCGCCTTCCACGCCCGGGCCGAGCCGATCTGGGATATCGAGGCGCCGGTTCTGGCTGTGGAGCGGCGCTTTGAGGAAAACCTTCACGAGCTCCTGGCCCTGGTCGAGCAGCGGGCGGAGATCGGACGCGTCCAGGCGGTAGAGCGTTTTGCCCACGCGTTCCTCACCGCGCATGCCGGGACGTTTCAACGGCGGGTGACCGAGGGTTGGATCCGAGAAGGGCACGGCGATCTGCGGGCCGAGCACGTGATCGTCGACGGCACCGTTCAAATCGTCGATTGCGTCGAGTTCGACCCGGATCTGCGGCGGCTGGACGTGGCGGACGATCTCGCCTTCCTGGTCCTGGACCTGGCCGCGCGTGGCGGCGCGCATCTGGGCCAGGAACTCGTGCGGGCGTATCGCGAGGCTGGCGGCAATGCCGGACAGGACCACTTGATCTCCTTCTTCGCCGCCTATCGAGCCCTGGTCCGGGCCAAGGTGGCGTTGCTTCGGGCGGCTCAGCTCCCCCGCGCCAGCGCGTCCCGGGCCCGGGAGAGCGCGAACGCTCGGGGGCTGATTGCGGCGGCCGAGCGGTTTGCCTGGCAGGGGCGGCTGCCGCTCGTGATCGCGGTCTGCGGGGTGCCCGCGAGCGGCAAGACATATCTGGCCAGCACCCTGGCGCCCCAGACGGGGCTCCCGCACGTGAGCTCGGATCTGGCACGCAAGCGGCTGGCCGGCGTCAGATCGACCGAGCGGGCCCCCGCCGAGGCCTACAGCGTCGGGTGGAACCGCCGCACGTATAGCGAGCTTGGACGTCGCGCCGCCGACGCACTCGACACCATCGGCGGCGTGATCGTCGACGCGACGTTTCGCCATGCCGAGGACCGAAGGGCATTCGTCACCGGTCTGGGGCGCGAGGTGCCGATCCTGTTCGTCGAATGCCTGGCCCCCAGGACTGTCTTGGCCGCTCGCGCCGCCCGGCGGGAGCGCAGTCCCCGGCGGGTCTCCGATGCCAATCTCGCCGTAGTGGTGCGTGAGGCGGAGAGCTGGGAGCCCCTGGATGAGATTCCTGCCCAGGCCCATCTTGCCCTCCGCACCGATCGCCCCGTCGAGGCGGTGGTGGGCGACCTCATGGCCCTGCTCGACCGGCGGCTGGGTGGTGGGGTGAACTACCGACCCGGCCAGCGGACTGATCCCGATGCGCACCTCTCCCGCCTCGATTACCGTCGCTCCCATGACAATTCATCCCAGGCAACAGAAGGATCTGATGCTGGCACCCGTGGCCGCTGAGATCGACCTCAACCTGCAGCGGCTCCGTGACCGCTCGCCCCGGGATGTCGAGGCGCAGCTCGAACTCGAGCTGGACACGCCGGCGATGAGCCCGGATCGCGACGAACGCGCGAAGCTCGTCCTTCAACAGGCGATGCGCAACATCGAGACCCATGGGTGGTCGGCTCGGATCACGGATGACGGCTCCCGCCTCCACCTTGATGGTGGGTCGGTGTCTCTGGACCTCGGCCTCAGCGCCGGGATCACGCAGTACATCGAGCGCGGCATCCGCCCCGAGGTGCCAGCGAACCTCTCGTTTGGGAAGCGCTCGTAGGTGGCGGAGATGGCGACCGGCGTACGAGATTCCAGGTCTGAGGTAGCGCGCCTCCGTAACGAGCTCGAGCGCCTTCAGGCCGAGAACGAGCATCTGCGGCGTGAGAATCGCGAGCTGCGGTCGACCCTCGACGCCCACGTGGCCCGGGCTCGCTCGACGGCTCTGTTCGGGCCGGTCGAGATGACGGCCGGGACCTCAATCGGCCCCCGGCACTCGTAGGCCGGAGGGGCCGACCGTTGTCAGGCTCGTCGCCCAGTAATCGCCGCCCGCGAATCGACGTAGAGCCGTGGCCGGCCGGCGGGTGGGCGGTCTGGGTGGAAGGCCACGACGCGCCTGCCTCCCGGCACGACACCGAGGACGAGGCGCAGTTTCGGGCTCGCGCCTACCGCCGCGCGACTGGCCAGGGCCGGGAGCTTGCGCTCAGGCCCCACCGGCGCCGGCCTCGACCAGGTGGTGGATGAAGGGCCGGAGATCGCCCGCGGCGACGGCATGGAGAAGCCGCGTCAGGCGGCCCAGGCCCTGCTCGGGCAGCTCGACTGCTATCTCGACCGTTCCGCGCTCACGATGCAGCACGCGCACCTGACCGAGCTCGCCGGCCAGGTTCAGCATGAGTTCGTTGTCGGCCAGGACGAGGCCGGTAAAGACATTGATCCCCTCCTCCCGGGCGCGATCCGCCAGTGCCGAGGCCAGACGCGTGCCGACGCCACGGCGCTGCAAGTCGTCGACCACGGCAATCGCGATCTCGGCGCTGTGCGGATCCTCAGCTGACCGGACGTAGCGCGCCACGCCAACGCCCGTCCCCGTGTTGGGATCCAGCGCGACCAGGGCCTCATGGTCGTGATGATCGACTTCGGTGAAGTACCGCACCTCGGCCGTTGACAGCCGAGCGTGGGGCGAGAGGAAGCGCCGGTAGCGGGACTGGTCGCTCAGACGGTTGAAGCCCTCGACCAGCGCCGCGCCGTCGTCAGGCGAAATCGGGCGGATCAGGAGCGAGCCCGCGTCGGGCAAGCTCACCACCCGATCAACGCTCACCTCCAAGCCGCCTCGAGGAGCAGGCGTCGCTCGGCCGCCGCGATCAGCCGCCTGGTCCGCGCAACGGCGTCGACCGAGACCGAAATGGCGTCGATACCGGCCCGTACGAGCAGTTCGGCGTACTCCGGATGCACCGAAGGAGCCTGGCCACAGATGGAGGTCTGAAGGCCGGCGGCCCGAGCGCGCGGAATGAGCTCGCGCAGGTATGCCTGCACCGCCGGGTCCCGCTCGTCGAAGGTCTGGGCCAGCTTCTCGGAATCCCGGTCGGCGCCGAGCAGGAGCTGGGTCAGGTCGTTGGAGCCGATCGAGATGCCGGCCACCCCAAGCTCGGCATAGCGCTCGAGGTTGAACAGAACCGAGGGGACCTCGGCCATGACCCAGAGCTCAAAGCCCGGGAGGGTGAGGAGCCCCGCCTCGGCGATCAGCTGAGCGCAGCGCTCGAGCTCCCGGGCCGTGCGGACGAACGGCAACATCACGTGGAAGTTGGTGTGCCCTGCCTCCCAGACCCGGCCGATCGCCTCGAGCTCGAGGTCGAAGACGTCCGGCTCCTGGGTGTAGCGCAGCGCGCCGCGGAAGCCGATCATCGGATTGGCCTCCTCAGGCTCGAATTCCTCGCCCCCCTTCAGGCCCCGGAACTCATTGGTGCGGAAGTCGGTCGTGCGGTACGTGATGGGTCGCGGGGCAAAGCCACTGGCAAACACGATGAGGGCATCGGCCATCCGCTCGACGAACTCCTCGCCGCGGCCGTCCGCAAGCAGCTTCCGCGGGTGGGTTCCGTCCAGCGCCTCGACCAGCATCAACTCGGCGCGCAGCAGGCCGACCCCGTCGACCTCGAGGCTGGCGGCGCGCTCCACCTGCGAGGGCTCGGACAGGTTCACCAGGAGCCTCGTGCCCGTGACGGGTGGCGCCGCCATCGGCACCTGGCCATTGGCGGGGACGGTGATCGACCCTCCGGGCGATGGCGCGCGGTCTGGTCCCTCTCGCACCGCACCCTGGGTCGCATCGACCGTCACCAGCTCAGCGTCGCGCAGCTTCTTGGTCGCATCACCGGTACCAACCACACACGGGATCCCCAGCTCTCGCGAGACGATGGCGGCATGGCAGGTCATTCCCCCGGAGTCGGTGACGATGGCCGCGGCCCGGCGCATCAACGGGACCCAGTCAGGAGAGGTCATGTGGGTGACGAGGACGTCGCCGGCGCCCAGCTTGCTCGCCTCATCGAGTGAGGTCAGCAGCCGCACGGCTCCGCTCGCCCGGCCCGGAGCAGCCCCCAGCCCGCGGAGGATGATCGTGCCCTCCTCACCGGCGGCTGGCTCGGCCGCCTCGGGTGTCTCCTCGGTGTGGCCGACGCTCGTGATGGGTCGGCTTTGCAGCATCCAGACCTGGCCACCCGGGTCGAATGCCCACTCAGTGTCCTGGGGCGCCTGGTACTCGCGCTCGATGGCGACGCCCAGTTCAGCCACCCGCAACACCTCCTCGTCGCTGAGAACGGGGGTCAGGGCCTCGTCAGGGCCAAGTTCGCGGCGCGTCGTGCCCCCCTCGGCGGCGGTCTCGATCACCATCTCCTTGGGCCGGACCGAGCGCGTGACGATGGCCATCAGCGCCTTGTCGACCACGTAACGGTCGGGCGAGACCTGTCCGGAGACCACGGCTTCGCCCAGCCCGAACGAGCCCTCGATCACGAGGTGCTCCGTGTCCCCGGTGGCCGGGTCGATGGTGAACATCACGCCGGCACGGGAGGAGGCGATCTGGCGCTGCACCACCACCGCTATCTCCATCCCGCTCTGACTGAAGCCGCGCTGACCGCGGTAGTAGATGGTGCGCGCGCCGAACAGCGACTGCCAGCAGCGCTTGACCGCGTCGACCACACCGTCCCGCCCCCGGATGTTCAGGAACGTCTCGTTCATGCCGGCGAACGAGGCCGAAGCCGTGTCCTCCGCCGTGGCCGAGGACCGGACCGCCACTGGCGCATCCGCGTCGTCTCCGATCAGCTCGTCGTAGGCATCGGCTATCGCGGTCTGCAGCCAGGCCGGCATCTCGGTGGCGCCGAGCGCCAGCCGCGCCTGCTCGGCAGCTTGGCGCAGTGCCTGCGTGTCCTCCACGTCGACGGTGTCGAGGAGCTCGGACAGGCGGTCGCGCAGGCCAGTCTGATCGAGGAACGCCGCGTAGGCCGGAGCGCCGATCACGAAGCCGGGCGGTACGGGCATGCCGGCCAGCGTCAGCTGGCCGAGGTTTGCCCCCTTGCCGCCGGCCCAGGGTACGTCGGCCACCGAGAGGGCTGAGAAGGGACGGATCGGTATGAGGCCGGGAGGAGCGGCAGTTGTGCTCGTGGCTGTGGACATGAGGCCAAGCTACGGGCGAGGGGGACGCCCGATATCGGGGGTCTACGCGCGTCGCCCTCCGTAGAACCTCCGGATGGCGCTCCTCGGACCGCTTCCGATACTGCGCACCATGACCTCGCCTGCTGCTGCGGCGTATCCGCGTGACCGGGAGGCTGAGATCGTCCTCAGGGATGGCTCTACGGTCCACGTGCGACCCGTGCGCGAGGGCGACGACCCAGGGATGCGACAGTTTCTTAGCTCGGTTTCGCCCGAGTCGACCGCGTTCCGGTTCTTCGGGATTCCCGACCTCAACTGGGTGCTCCGGTGGTCGCTCGATGTCGACTACGCGGATCGCTTCGCCGTGGTGGCTGAGAGCGGCGATCCGCGCCAGATCGTCGCCCACGCGGCGTACGTACGTGAAGGTCCCGAGGCGGCCGAGGTGGCCTTTCTGGTCGCCGACGCCTGGCAGGGGCAGGGCATCAGCACCGTGCTCCTGGCCCATATCGCCGAGGTGGCGCAGCGGCATGGCATCACGACGTTCACCGCCGAGGTGCTCCCGGCCAACCACCGAATGATCGAAGTGTTCCGGGAGAGCGGGTTTCCTGTCGAGCTGCGGTCCTCGCCGGACGAAATCCACGTTGAGATGCCTACGTCTCTGTCCGCCGACGCGCTGGCGCGCTTTGAGGAGCGGGACCGTATTGCCGCCGTGGCGGCCGTGCGGAGCTTTCTGGAGCCACGGGCCGTCGCGGTGATCGGAGCCTCTCGGCGGCGGGGGACGGTGGGCGGCGAGATCCTCCACAACCTGGTCTCCGCCGGGTTCGCCGGAACCGTGTATGCGGTCAATCGCCAGGCTGACTCGGTGCAATCGCTTCCGGCCTACCACAGCGTCGGCGACATCCCCACTCACGTCGATCTCGCCGTGGTCGCCGTCCCCGCCGAGGAGGTCGCCGAGGTGGCGCGGGAATGCGGCGCGGCCGGTGTGCGGGCGCTGCTCGTCATCTCGGCTGGATTCGCCGAGGTGGGAGAAGGGGGGGCGCAGCGTCAGCGCGAGCTCGTCGAAATCTGCCGCAGCTGCGGCATGCGCCTCGTCGGGCCGAACTGCCTTGGCATTCTGAACACGGCGCCAAGCGTCAGCCTCAACGCCACCTTCGCGCCCCACCAGGCAGCCCCGGGGCGGATCGGCTTCATGTCGCAGAGCGGTGGTCTGGGCATTGCCATCGTCGAGGCCGCGAGCCGGCTCGGGATCGGACTCTCCGCGTTCGTCTCGGTGGGCAACAAGGCCGACCTCTCCGGCAACGACTTTCTCGACTACTGGGAGCAGGACCCCAACACCGAAGTGGCCCTCATGTACTTGGAGTCGTTCGGGAACCCGCGGAAATTCGGGCGGATCGCCCCCCGGTTTGCGCGGAAGAAGCCTCTGTTGGTGGTGAAGAGCGGCCGCTCGGCGGCGGGGGCCCGAGCGACCTCCTCGCACACAGGCGCGCTCCTATCGGCTTCTGACGTGACGGTCGGCGCGCTGTTCGAGCAGGCCGGGGTCATCCGGACAGACACCCTGCACGAGCTGTTCGCGGTCGGCGCGCTGCTGAGCGCTCAACCCGTTCCGGCGGGGGACCGGGTGGCGATCGTCACCAACGCCGGCGGTCCGGGGATCCTGTGCGCGGACGCGTGCCAGGCCGACGGTGTGGACGTGCCCGTACTCCCCGCGGAGGTCCAAGAGCGGCTGGCCGAGTTTCTTCCCGCCAGCGCGTCGGTCACCAACCCGGTGGACATGATCGCCACGGCCACGGCCGAGCACTACCGTCGGGTTCTCAAGACCCTGATCGAGTCCGAAGCCTGTGACGCCATCCTGGCCATCTTCGTGCCTCCACTGGTTACGGAGGCGGCTGATGTGGCGAGAGCGATTCGGGAGGTGGCCGAGACGCAGGCGAGGGTCCCGATCGCCGCCGTGTTCATGAGCGCCGAAGGCCCCCCGTCCGAGCTCGCGTCGAGCCGGGTTCGCGTGCCCGGCTACGAGTTCCCGGAGGAAGCCGCGCGCGCGGTCGCTCTGGCGGCCAAGCACGGCCGCTGGCGCTCGAAGCCCGAGGGGCGCAGGATCGTCCCGGTGCACACCCACCCCGAGCGCGCGGCCGCGATCATCAGCCAGGCGCTGGCTCAGGGCGCAGGATGGCTGGGACCGACCGAGGTGGCCGGTCTCCTTGAGGCCCACGGGCTCCCGGTGGTCCCGACCGTGATCGTGCCCGACGCCAAGGCGGCCGCAGCCCGGTCGGCCGAGGTGGGACTTCCCGTCGCGCTCAAGGCGACGGGTCCCGGCCTGATCCACAAGAGCGACGTCGGTGGCGTCCGCCTCGGTCTCAAGACGCCAAAGGCAGTCCGGGCCGCGGCTACAGAGATCACCGCTTCGGTTGCCGCGGCGAGAGAGAAGCTGAGCGGGTTCATCGTGCAGCCGATGGTTCCGGCCGGGGTCGAGCTGATCGTCGGCGTCGTCCATGACCCCAGCTTCGGGCCGGTGGTGGCCTGTGGGGCGGGCGGCACGACCGCAGAGCTGGTCAAGGACGTCGTGGTACGCCTGGCTCCGCTCACCGACGTCGACGCTTCCGAGATGATCCGAGGGCTGCGCAGCTTCCCGCTGCTCCAGGGCTACCGAGGCGCGCCGGGCGTCGACCAGGCCGCCGTCGAGGACGTGCTCCTGCGCGTCGGCGCGATGGTCGAGGCGCATCCGGAGATCGCCGAGCTCGACTGCAACCCGGTGATCGCACTGCCAGATCGCGCTGTAATTGTCGACGCGCGCGTCCGCATCGAGGCGGCCTCACCGCCGCCCCCGATGCCGTCGCTGGAGAGCTGAGGGCCACCCGTATTTACCCCCCGCTCGCGGCCCGGGTTCTCCCGGATGGCAGCTCGGGGCACCCGTGGGAGGCTGAGGCCATGTTCACAGCTCGCGCAAGATCAATCGATGGCACGCTTCGTCATGAGGTCGATGTAAACGGTCGCCACACGATCTTCACCGACGAGCCCGAACGCCTTGGAGGCTCGGACGCTGGCCCCGCGCCTCACGAGCTGATGGCGGCGATGCTGGCGGCGTGCACCTCGACGATGATCGCTCTCTACGCCCAACGTCGCGACTGGCGCCTCGGCGATGTCCAGGTCGACGTGAGTTATGACGCAGACGTGACCCCGCGGAGGGTCGAGATCCGCGTCCACTTGCCGGAAGGGCTCACCGCTGATCAGGTCGAGCGCCTTCGGCGCGTGGCCGACACGTGTCCGGCACGTAGAGCGCTCGAAGCCGGCTTCACATTCGATGAGCAGGTGGAGCTCGACCTTCCCACCCAGGCGTCGGCCCCGGGGCCAGCCGTGGCATGAGCGCATGAGCGAGACGCTGACCGCACTCGACGCGACCTTCCTTGAGCTCGAGGAGGCAAACGAGGGTGCACTGATGGCGATCGGCGGCGTGATGGTTTTCGATCCCCTGCCCGAGGGAGGTGTTCCTTCGCTGGAGGAGGTCTGTTACGCCGTCGCGCGCCGGCTCGACGCGCTGCCGCGCTACTCGCAGAAGCTCTCCTCAACCAAGGTCGGGCGCTTCGCCTGGCCGCGCTGGGTGCCTGACGAGGCCTTCGAGATCGCCAACCACGTGAGCCGAGCCGCGCTGCCCGCCCCGGGCGGCTCGGCTGAGCTCTGCGACTGGATGGCTGATTACTTCTCCCATCGTCTGGACCGGACGCGGCCGCTGTGGGAGATCGTGCTGATCGAGGGCCTCGAAGGCGGCCGCTGGGCACTGGCCCAGAAGACGCATCACTGTCTCATCGACGGAGTCGGCTCAGTGAATGTGCTCCAGCTGCTGCTCGACGCCGAGCCGGACCCGTCCGAGGCTGAGCCCGACATTCCCATATCGGCCCCTCCGGGCGGCCTGCTGCAGGAGGCGCTCCCCCGTCTGCCCCAGCCGTTGTCTCAGGCGGCCGAAGCGGGTTTGCACGCCGCCGAAGCCGGGGCCCACGCCCTCCGCCACCCGCGTGAGGCGGCTAGCCGCACCGCCTCGCTCACTGAGCTGCTCGTCCGTGACGAGCTCATCGCCGCGCCCCACACCTCGCTGAACCGGCCCATCGGCTCAACCCGCCGCTTTGCCGCGGTCCGCCTTCCGCTCGGCGAGCTGGCAGCGATCCGGCGCGAGGTCGGCGGCTCGGTCAACGACATCCTTCTCGCCGCCTGCAGCAGCGGGCTCCGCAAACTCCTGCTGGAGCGCGGCGAGAATCCCCCGCCACAGGGGCTGCGCGCCATGGTCCCGATGGACCTGCGAGAGGCGTCACAGCGTCTGGCGCTGGGCAACCGCGTCACCTCCCTGTTCGTGGAGCTGCCCGTCGCCGAATCGGCTCCGGAGGAGCGATATCGCCAGGTCGTCGCTGCGACGACGCGCCTGAAGCGCTCTGGAGCCGCGGCCGGAGCCTCCACGATGCTCGATCTGGCCGCGCTCGCGCCGCCGGTACTCCATGCCCAGCTGGCCCGCTCGATCTACGGGACGCGCTTGTTCAACGTCACGATCACCAATGTGCCGGGGCCGCAGACTCCGCTCTACGCCTTTGGGGCGCAGCTGCGCGAGGTGTATCCCGTGGTGCCGCTGGCGGCCGGACACACGGTCGGAATCGCGGCCTTCTCCTACAACGGCTTCGTAACCCTGGGAGTGATTGCAGACGCCGATTCCACCCCCGACATCGCCACGCTGGCCTACGGCGTGGAGGAAGGGATCGAGGAGCTGCTGGCGCTCCGAACTACGCCTTCGGGCCTCTCAGCCGATCCATCTCACGCTGGATCTCGTTCTCGGTGATCGGCTTTCTCACGTAGGTGTTCCAAGCATCGAGAACGACGAACAGGGCGATCCCGATCAGCGGATAGATGATCCAGTCGTTCCACACGTGATGGATGCCGGAGCTCTGGCTGAAGCCACCGGTGGGCCAGCCACCCGCGTTGTTGTACTCGGAGATCGCCCAGATGAGGACCAGAACGACGCTCGCCACAAGCGCGGCGGAGGCGCGGGCCACAAATCGGTGCTTGCGCTCGATCTGCCTAATCGCCAGGTGGCGAACCTGTTCTTCGTCGCTGGCGTTGGCAACCGCTGGTGTTTCGTGCGTGGCCGGGATAGGCATCGCTGCATCCTTGGTCGGAGTGAGCTAATGCCAGCCAGGATCACCCTTGGCCGCTGCGCGTCCATCAGTAGTTCCAAGCAGACCCGCGCGGCCATCTACCAGCCTGGGAAAGGGGGTAAATTGGTGGAAGAGTGGCTGACTCAGCCCAGGAGTCCGAGCCGGTCGCGATCGTCCTGGCCGACGACCATGCCATGGTCAGGAGCGGTCTGCGGCGGGTGCTCGACTCCGAGGCGGGACTCAAGGTCATCGCCGAGGCCGGGGATATCCAGGAGGCACTGTGCCAGACGCGTGCGCACCAGCCGCGGCTCGTCCTCGTCGACCTGCACATGCCGGGTGGGGCCACGCTGCCGGCCATCCCGGAGCTTCTCGAGGCGGCGCCCGGGTGCGCGGTCCTGGTGCTCACGATGGAGAGCGAACCCGCTCTGGCCCGGAGTGCACTGAGCGCGGGTGCCGCCGGTTACGTGCTCAAAGAAGCGGCGGAGGCAGAGCTGGTTGAAGCGGTGCGTGCGCTGGTGGCCGGCCGGACCTACCTGGATCCGGTCCTGGGTGCCCGACTGGTCACCGATGACGCTCCAGCTTCGCCTCGCCCGGCGATGGCTTTGGAGCTAGCGCCTGGCACGACCTTTGCCGGGCATGGCATCGAGTCGGTTCTCGGCCGCGGGGGAATGGGCGTTGTCTACAAGGCGACCGATCTGTTCCTGAATCGCACAGTGGCACTGAAGCTCATCGCCTCATCGATCGCGGATGACGATCTCTTCAGGTCGCGCTTCGAGCGGGAGTGCCGACTCGCCGCCGCCATCGATCACCCAAACGTCGTCGAGATCTTCCACGCCGGCGAGGAGGATGGTGTCCCCTATCTGACGATGCGCTACGTCAGGGGCACCGATCTTCGCCGGTTGCTCGCCCGGCAGGGTCCTCTTCAAGCAGCGCGGGCGGTCACGCTTCTGGCACAGGTCGCCGGCGCGCTCGACGAGGCGCATCGGCTCGGGCTCGTACACCGTGACGTTAAGCCCGCCAACGTCCTGATTGAGGATCGCAATGGAGGCGAGCACGCCTTCCTGACCGACTTCGGGTTGACCAAGGCCGTCAGCGACGAGTCGGTCACGAGGACGGCGGTCGCTCTCGGCACAGTCGACTACCTCGCCCCCGAGCAGGCAACCGGAGCCGAGGCTGACGCCCGTTCGGACGTCTACTCGTTGGGTTGTCTGCTTTTCCATCAGCTCACTGGAAGTGTTCCCTTTCCCAGAGAGAACGACATGGCCAAGCTCTGGTCTCACGTGCACGAGCCCCCGCCCAAGCTCCGCACGCTTCGCCCTGAACTCCCCGCCGACCTCGAGGCGGTCATCGAACGTGCGCTGGCCAAGGCCCCCGCTGAGCGTCAGCAGTCGGCCGGTGAGCTGGCGCGCGGGGCAGCGGCGGCGATCGCGGCTGGGGCCTGACCACTCGGTTTGCCCACGCGTTCGGACTGAGTGCCAGGCACCACCAGCAAGGGAACCGGACCGATGCGGGCAATTCGTCGCGAGAGGCTTGGATGCACCCAGCGCGGTGGGCTCATATCGCCTGGCACCGACGACCAACAGGTCGACATCCGCCGCGTAGCTCGCCAGTAGCTTCAGCCGGCTTGTTCTGAGCCCGCGCGGAGGTCCGGATCGCCTCACCGCACGGAAGCGGGAGAGGTTGGCACCAAGCGCAGCGGCGAGGCGCTCGGCGAGGGCCAGGGCTGGTCGCTTTCGGGATGCCCGTCGCCGACGACTCCGATTACTCGCACTGGACCGGGATGGCGGGCGTAACCCGCAGGCGCCACCGCGACCGGGACCGGCGCTTGGATGAGCACGCTTCGAGTGTCATCGCCGATGGCCAGACGCTTGAGACCCCCCCGCTCGCACGCGCCAACCACGATCAGGTCGGCCTCTTGCTCCACGGCGAGGTCATGCAGCCCCTCGCCAATCGAGGTGGCTGATACGCCGAGCATCTCGGCCTCGGGCCCGACGCCGAGCGCGGTCCGCAGTCGAGCCAGTGCACGCTCCCATTGCGGCGCCTGCTCCTCGCGGGATGTCCAGAGCGGTGCGGCCGAGTCGATGAAGAAGACGTGTGCCGCTGCGATGCTCGTGCCATGGGAGGCGAGCGTCCGGCCCAGGGCCAGAGCATCCCGTGCCCCGTCACGTCCGTGGACGCCAACGATCACGCTGATGAAGGCGCCGCTCGGGGGACGCGCGGGGCGCACTTAGGCGACGGCGTTGGGCTCGGGGGTCGTCCGAGTGATTCGCCCGTTCCCCGAGGCCTTCATGGCCGGAGTCCGGCTGGAGCGTCCGGTGGTCATGTAGTCGACGACCGAGCTCATGTCGAAATCGGACGCCGGACCACTGGCCACGAGGCGCCCGAGGCTCAGGATCGCGATCCGGTCGGCCACCGCGAAGACGTCATTGAGGTTGTGGGAGATCATGATTACGCCCACTCCCTGAGCCGCAAGAGACTTGATCAAGCCCAGCACCAGCCGCGTCTGGGCGACGCCGAGTCGCCGCCGTCGGCTCGTCCATGATCACCAGCTTGGCCTTGCCCATGACCGCCCGGGCCACGGCGACCGACTGACGCTGGGCCCCCGGAGAGCCGGCCGACCGCTTGATGGGGATAGTGAATGCTCGCCACCGACAGGTCCTGAAGGGTCCTGCGGGTGCCGACCTCCATCTTGCCCTCGTCCAGGAGCCCATGTTCGAGTGGCTCGTGGCCGAGATACATGTTCTGGACGACATCCAGGTTGTCGCACAGCGCCAGGTCTTGATAGATCGTGACGATGCCGAGCGCCTCGGCCTCTTTCGGGGTGCGAATCCGCACCGGCTTGCCCTCCCAAAGGATCTGTCCCGCGTCCGGCTCCCACAGCCCGGCGACCGTCTTGATCAGGACCGATTTGCCGGCTCCGTTATCGCCGCAGAGGGCGGTCACCTGTCCCGGGGGGACGTCGAGGTCAACCTCCGACAGCGCCTGCACAGCACCGAAGCGCTTGGTGACTCCGCGCAGGGACAGAATCGGCAGGGCATCAGCGGAGTTCGTTGGTGAAACCGGCATGGGCTGGACATGGCCCCACCGTAGGGTCTGATCTGCCCGGCCTGCCTCCGCTCGCCACCACAGCGAGGAGCGGAAAAACTACGGAACCTGCCTGTGCCTTGCTCCCGATTTACCGGGTCATCCCCGGACGTAGCTTGAGTTAGTGCGCGGTCGCGCACAACCTGAAATATCGAGAGAAACGAGGGCTTGATGGCTACGCGAGTCGCGATCAATGGTTTCGGGCGCGTGGGGAGATGCTTTCTGCGGGCCGCCTATGAGCAGGGCGCCGATATCGAGGTGGTCGCCGTCAACGACCTCGTCGATGCCGGGACGCTCGCCCACCTGTTCGCCTACGACTCGGTGTTCGGGAGGTTCCCGGGCACCATCGAGGTAGCCGACGACGGCTTCGACGTCGACGGCCGGCGCGTGCGCTGCTATGCCGAGACCGATCCGCTGGCGCTGCCCTGGACCGAGCTTGGCGTCGACGTCGTGATCGAGTCGACGGGACATCTGCGGACGCGAGCGGGGGCGGCGAAGCACCTCGAGGCGGGCGCCCGCAAAGTAATCATCTCGGCCCCCGTAAAGGGAGACGACCCGCCGGACGCCACGGTCGTCCTGGGCGTCAATTTCGAGCAGGTCTACGACCCGGACCGTCACCACATCCTCTCCAATGCTTCCTGCACCACGAACTGCCTGGCCCCTGTGGCCAGGGTGCTGCACGAGACCGTCGGCATCCGGCACGGACTGATGACGACCGTGCACGCCTACACCTCGGACCAGCACCTGCTCGACGGCCCCCACAGCGATCTGCGCCGGGCGCGTGCTGCCGCGTTGAACATCATCCCCACCTCGACCGGAGCCGCCAAGGCCCTGGGACTCGTGATCCCTGAGCTCGACGGTCGCCTGAACGGCTTCGCCGTTCGAGTTCCGACTCCGACCGGTTCGCTCGTTGATCTGACGGTGGAGACCGAGCACGCGACGAGCAAGGCGAGGATCAACGAAACCTTTGCCAGGTTCGCCGACCGGGGTGAGCTGGAAGGGATCCTCGGCTATACCGGGGATCCGATCGTGTCGTCGGACATCGTGAAGTCGCCCTACTCGTCCATCTTCGACTCCGCGCTCACCACGGTCGTCGACGAGACCCAGGTCAAGGTCGTGGCCTGGTATGACAATGAGTGGGGGTACTCGAGCCGGCTCGTCGATCTGGCGGCCCGGGTGCTGGCCCCGGTCGCGCAAACCGTGTAACCGAGCCCGGGTGTCACAGCAATGGCCCGGCTAGAGCATGTTCCGGTCGCGGTCATGGATCCGCGCAGGTTCCGCTCCGTGCTCCTGCCCGGCGAATACGAGGCTCTGGAGGCGCTGATCGAGGATGGACGGCGTGAGCTCCGGGGCCGTGTGGTCTGGAATGTGAACTCGACCGCGCGGGGGGGCGGCGTGGTCGAGCTCCTACGTCCCCTGCTCGGCTACTCCCGGGGCGGAGGCGTGGACGCCCGCTGGGTGGTGATCCAGGGCGATCCCGAGTTCTTCGAGATCACCAAGCGGCTGCACAACCGGCTCCACGGCTTCCGGGGCGACCGCGGCGAGCTGGGGGGGCGAGAGCAGGCAATCTACGAACGTACGCTGGATGCCTGCGCCGCCGAGCTCGTCCCGCTGATCAACGAGCGAGACGTGGTCATCCTGCACGATCCTCAGACTGCCGGACTCGTGAGCCGGGTCGCCCGGGTCGGAGCGACGGTGATCTGGCGCTGTCACGTCGGCCGCGACGATGTCAACGGGCCTGCGCACGAGGCATGGAGCTTTCTCCGGCCGTACCTCCGTGAGGCTCACGCCTATGTGTTCTCACGGGCCAGCTTTGCCTGGGACGGGCTGCCCGAGGACCGGACCGCGGTGATCCCGCCATCGATTGACGCCTTCTCGGTCAAGAACGCCGCGCAGAGCCGCGAGCAGTCGCTGGCCATCCTGGCCAGGGCCGGGATCCTGGCCGATGCTGGCAGTGCGCCTCCGGTGTTCACCCGTTCCGATGGCACACCTGGCCGCGTCGACCGGCGAGCGCAGGTGACCGAGAAACAGCCGCTCCGCGTCCATGACCCGGTGGTCATGCAGCTCTCCCGCTGGGATCACCTCAAGGACCCGCTCGGCGTGATGAAGGCATTCGCGCTGGAGGTTGCGCCCCGAAGCGACGCCCACCTGTTGCTGGCGGGCCCGTCGACCGAGTGGATCGCGGACGATCCAGAGGGCGCCAGGGTCCTGTCGAGCGTAGAGCGCAGGTTTCATGCCCTTCCCGACGACGCACGGGCTCGCGTTCACCTCGTCTCGCTGCCCATGGACGACATCGAGGAGAACGCGGCCATCGTCAACGCGCTGCAGCACCACGCCACCGTGGTCGTGCAGAAGAGCCTCGCCGAGGGGTTCGGCCTGACCGTGGCCGAGGCGATGTGGAAGTCCCGCCCGGTCGTGGCGAGCCGCGTGGGAGGCATCGAAGACCAAATCGTCGACGGCGAGTCGGGCATTCTCGTGGCCAACCCGCGTGATCTCACCGCCACCGGCGAAGCGGTGCTCGAGGTGCTCTCAGACCCGGGGTTGGCTCGTTGGCTCGGCCACGCGGCCCACGAGCGAGTCCGAGACCGGTTTCTCGCCCCACAGCACCTAGCGCGGTATTTCGACCTGATCCGGCAGCTGATACGCCGGGAGTCGTCGGCGGAACCGGTTGGGGTGCTCTAAGACCGCCGCGCGCGAGGCTTCAGATCCGCTCCGGCTCCATCTCGATGGCCCCGCATGGGCACTCCTCGGCGCAGAGACCGCAGCCCTTGCAGTAGTCATAGTCAAACGCGTAGGCGTAGGACCCGGTGGGGTCGAGCTTGATCACCGCGTTGTCCGGGCACACGCCGTAGCAGTTGTCGCAGGCAAAGCAGCTGCCGCACGACATGCAGCGCCGGGCCTCGAACAGCGCGTTCGACTGATCCAGCCCGCCCACCACCTCCTCGAAGGTGGACTGGCGGCGGATGGCCTCGAGCCGGGGGCGCACCGTGCGTGGAGCATCGGCGTAGTACCAGGTGTTCAGCTGGGCGAACTCGGCTGCTGCGGGCTCCGAGGGCGCGTCGGCGGGCTCGCCGCTCAGCCAGGCGTCGATGTTGCGCGCGGCCAGCTTGCCGTGGCCGATCGCCGTCGTCACGGTCCGCTCAGCCGGAACCATGTCGCCGCCGGCGAAGATCCCCGGGTAGCCGGTCATCATCGTTGAGCCGACCTTGACGACACCCTCCTCGACCTCGATCCCCGGTACGCCGTCCACGAGTGAGAGGTCGGTCTCCTCACCCAACGCCAGTACCAGCGAGTCGGCTTTCAGCTCCTCCAGCTCGCCGGTGGGCTGGGGAAAGCCGGTCTCGTCGAGCTCCATCCGCTCGACCACGAGCTTGCCCGGGTCGGCGCGCTTGATCGTGGACAGCCACTTGACGAGCACGCCCTCCTCGAGGGCTTCTTCGAGCTCGGATTCGTGGGCCGGCATCCGCTCCTTGGTGCGGCGGTAGACGATGATCGACTCCTCGGCGCCGAGCCGGCGCGCCGTCCGGGCGGCGTCGATCGCGGTGTCACCGCCGCCGTAGACGACCACCCGCCGCCCCAGCAGCGGCGGCTCCGCGCCCTCCATGCTTCGGAGCACCGAGAGCGCATCGAGCATCTTGGCGGCGCTGCCGGCCGGGATGTAGGTGCGCCGGGCGAGCTGAGCTCCGATGGCGAGGAACACGGCGTCAAAGCCGCCCTCCTGCTTGGCCGCCAGCACGTCAGAGACCTTCGAGTCAAGCTCCAGCTCAACGCCGAGGGCGAGGATCCGCTCCACCTCGGCGTCGAGGACGTCGCGAGGCAGCCGGTACTTGGGGATGCCGAAGCGCATCATCCCGCCGGGCCGGGGCCCGGCGTCTCTGATCTTCACCCGGTGGCCGAGCCGCGCCAGGTGATAGGCGGCAGAGAGCCCGGACGGGCCGGCGCCGACGACGAGCACCGCCTGTCCGGAGGGTCGTGGCGCCTCGACCTTCCACCCCTGGCGGAGCGCCTCGTCGCCCAGAAAGCGCTCCACCGAGTTGATCCCCACGGCGTCATCCAGCTGAGCCCGGTTGCAGGAGGTCTCGCACGGGTGGTAGCAGACCCTTCCCATCACGGCGGGGAACGGGTTCTCCTCCATGATCTTTCGCCACGCCGACTCGTAGTCGCCCTCCTCGGCGGGATAGAGCCAGGCCTGCGGGTCCTCGCCCGCGGGACAGGCCCCGCAGCAGGGCGCCTGCCGGTGGACGTAGACCGGGCGCTCCGTGCGCCACGACCCGGTCTTGTTGGCCCGGCTGGAGCCGACGTCGAGCGTGATGGCGAACGGCTTATCCATCAGCAGAGCCCAAACCGCTCGATGTTCCGATCCGCCCGAGCCTGAATCCGGGCGATCTCCGCCTCTCGACGGACCGGCGCGAACAGGTGGGCGAAGCGCTTCTGGAGCTTCAGGTACTCCTCCACCCGGGCGCGCCGGCGGATCTGGGTCACGGCCTTGACGTCACCGTGCTCGCCCTCGAAGACGGGGAAGAGACCGGTCTCGACGGCTAGGCGCGCCACCTTGATCGAGTCCGCCGAGGCGCTGCCCCAACCCAGAGGACAGGTGACGAGGATGTGGATGTAGCGCGGGCCGTGGAGACCCATCGCCCGCTCGACCTTGGCCTCCAGGTCCCGCAGGTCGGCGATGGTTGCCGTGGCGACATACGGGATCTCGTGCGCCAGCGCGATCAGCGGCGCGCTCTTGCCCTGGCCCCACGGCGCTCCGGGATGCTTACCCACAGCAGGAGTGGTGGTGGTTCGGGCGTCGGGCGGGGTGGCGGCGGAGCGCTGCACCCCCGTATTCATGTAGCCCTCGTTGTCGTAACAGATGTAGAGCACGTCATCTCCGCGCTCGAACATCCCGGACAGGCACGCGAAGCCGATGTCGACCGTGCCCCCATCACCGCCCTGGCCGACGACGCGGGTGTGCGTGTTGCCCTTGGCTCTCAGGGCCGCCGCGATCCCGCTGGCCACCGCGGGAGCATTGCCGAACAGCGAATGGATCCAGGGCAGCTGCCAGGAGCTCTCCGGAAACGGTGTGGAGAACACCTCCAGGCAGCCGGTGGCGTTGGCCGCGATCACGTCACCACCCGCGGCCCGGAGCGCCGCGTCGAGCGCGAACCGCGCCCCCAGCGCCTCGCCACAGCCCTGGCAGGCCCGGTGGCCGCAGGTGATCGAGTTGGAGCGGCCGCTGTCGGCCTGGACCGAGCGCTGGTCGGCCTCGAGGAGGCGGTTGCCGGCCACGAAGCTGCCGGCCTGGTAGTACTTGATCCGCTGGTAGGGCATCGGTCTCACACCGGCCCGGCGGCCACCGCACCGAGGTCGCGCAGGATGTTCTCGGCGTGCGGGCCCGAGCGGCGCCGCTGCGCCACGCGCATCAACTCGCGGTCGATGACCTCGCGATGGAGGTCGAGGAAGGTCGTCTCGCCGAGCTCGCCGGCGAGCGCCGCCTCGACGGTGTCCCGCAGCGATGATTTGGTGATCGGGCGGCCGCCGAGACCGGCGATCACGGTATGGATTCGGGTCCCCGAGCCCTCGAGCGCGCTGTGGACGTTCTGGGAGACGATCCCCCCGATCCCGATCGAGAGCGCCTTCTCCAGCACGATCACGCGACGAGCACTCGACAGCGCCGCGCCGATCTCCTCTCGCGGCCAGGGGCGAAACGCCTTGACCCCCAGGCAACCGACGGAGATCCCGCAGTCACGCAGCTCGTCCACGGTGTCCTCGACTGTCCCCAGGACGGAGCCGAGCGCGACCACGACCGTCTCGGCGTCGTGGCTGCGGTAGGGGTGGAGCAGGCCGCCGGAGGCCCGGCCGAACTCGGACTCGAAGGCCCCGGCGATCTCCGGGATCAAATCCAGCGCCTGCATCTGCTTGTAATGCGCCAGGTACTTGACCTCCGTGAACGCTTCCGGGCCGACCATCGCCCCAATGGTGGCCGGGTCACTCGGGTCAAGCACCTGACGGGGTTGGTAGGGCGGCAGGAACTCCCTGACCTGACGTGGGGAAGGGAGCTCCAGCCGCTCGTAGGCGTGCGTGAGGATGAAGCCATCCATGCACACCATCACCGGCAGCGACAGCTGCTCGGCGAGCTTGAAAGCCTGGATGTGGAGGTCGATTGCCTCCTGGTTTGACTCGGCATAGAGCTGGATCCACCCGGAGTCACGTTGCGACATGGCGTCCGAGTGGTCGTTCCAGATGTTGATGGGGGCGCCAATCGCGCGATTGGCCACGGTCATGACGATCGGCAACCCCAGCCCGGCGGCGTTGTAGAGCGCCTCGGTCATGTAGAGGAGGCCCTGGCTGGCGGTGGCCGTGTAGGCGCGCGCTCCGGCGGCACTTGCGCCGATGGCCACCGACATGGCGGCGAACTCGGACTCGACATTGACGAACTCGCATCGCTTTAGCGCACCGGTTCGCACCAGCCCGGCCAGCCCCTCGACGATGTGCGTCTGGGGGCTGATCGGGTAGGCGCAGACCACCTCGGGCTGGCACATGGCCACTGTCTCGGCGACGGCCCGCGAGCCCTCGATCTGCCTAAGCACTGGTCGCCTCCACCAGCTGCCGGGTGGGTTGGCCGAGCCCCGAGCGGACAAGGCCGTACGCACTCTCGGCCGCGGCCACGTTCGCCTTGCCCACCGGGCCGGGGAACCGCTGCGCGATCGCCTCGGTCACCGACCGGAGCCCGACGACCCGGGTGAGGGCGGCAAAGCCCCCGAGGAGCGCGGCATTGGGCAGCGGCCGGCCGAGCCGCTCGCGGGCCACCTCGGTGGCAGCGACGGTCTGGAAGCGCTGGCGGTCGAAGCGCTCGAAGAGTTCCTCGATGCGCAGCTCAGCGAACGTCTTCGAGGTGTTGATGAGCACGTAGCCGTCGGCCTTGAGGCCGGCGAATACGTCGACCTGGTGAAGCAGGGTGGCGTCGACGATGATCAGCGCGTCAGGGTCGGCGATCGGCTCGTGGGTCCGAATTTGGTGATCGGCGATGCGGCAGAACGAGACCACCGGCGCCCCGGTTCGCTCGGAGCCAAAGCTCGGAAACGCCTGCGCGTGGCGGGTCTCGATGAAGGCAGCAACCGAAAGCAGCTCAGCGGCAGTGACGACTCCCTGGCCGCCCCGCCCGTGGATGCGAACCTCGAACACGGGCCGTTACGGGGACGTGTCTTCGTCGTCGCCCGGTTCGTTGAGCATTCCGATGAACCCGGTCAGCACGACGCACAGGGCCGCCACCTCCATGACGAGAATGGCTATGACCAGCCAGGTCGCGGGGGTGAGACCGAGGATGATGATCAGGCCCACGATCATCAGGATCGGAATCGCGAAGCCGTAGATCAGCCGCATGTCGGCGCCGAGCACGTGCTCGACGGACTCGTCGAACCCGCGGAACGGATTCTCGTGAGAGTTTTGTTCAGACGTAGTTGCCATGTCCCCATCTAAGACGGGGGCAATGGCCCAGGCATCGGGATAGTGCGCGGACCCCGATGTGGAGATCTACTGAGGTGTTCCGGCGCTCAGCGCTTCGGCTTCAGCCAGCGGGCCAGCATCCCGTTGAACTGCCCCGCGGCCGGAGCCAGCTCGTCATCGATGGGGATGTATGGCGAGGCGTTCGGACCGGGGCCGGGCGCCCTTGACTTCCAACCGTGCACGTAGTGCCAGAGGATGCCGTCGAACTGCTGCTCAGGGACCTGATCGGCGACGTTGAAGTCAAGCCCGGCGCTGGCCGCGCGGTCGGCGGGCGTGTTGGGATTGGTCGCCGTCATGTTGACGTTCGGCGTGATCGCGTTGTAGGGCGCAGCGTTCACCGGCGTGGAGCTGAAGGCGTCATACAGCGGCACCGCCAGCGCCTCACTCAGGTTCGCCGGCTTCATCCCCACGATGATCTCGAGCGTGCGCAGGAAGGACAGCTCGTCGTAGCGGTTGTGGACGACCGCGCCCACGCGTGAGTAGGGGCTAATCACGAGGGCCGGGATCCGGTGGGCGTCGACGTGATCGGCGCCGTCCTGGGCGTCGTCCTCGAGGACCAGGATCAGTGAGCTGCCCCAGATCGAGGAGTGCGAGATCGTGTCCACGATCTGGCCCACCGCCCAGTCGTTATCGGCCACGTCGGCATAGGGCGTGCGATCGCCCGGAGCCACGCCCTGGGTGTGATCGAGCGGCAGCACCATGTAGTTGATCGCGGGCACGGCGTCGTGGGCCAGTTGCTGCTGGAACCGGTTCAGCCAGCACTCATAGCGCGAGTGCGATCCGGCCGGTGCCCCCGGGGGCAGCGAGGAGTCGAAGTTGTCGGCACTCGAGCCGTAGGGCGAGAAGATCGAGAACGCCGCGTCCGAGTAGCACGGGGCCAACGCGGGTCCCCCCGGATAGGCCGGTCCGCCGCCGAACAGCGCCACGTCCGAGCCGTTGACCACCGCCTGCTCCTGGGCCTCCTCGGCCGGGGTGCGATCCTTATCGGGCAGCGGCGCTGCCACTCCGGCTCCGATCACCTCGCCGTAGTTGTAGAACGAGATCCCGGCCGAGACGGCCCGGTCGAAGATCGACCCGGCGGCGGGTTGCGCCGCCTCGGTGAGGCCGAAGTCAAGCGGCCGGCCCCGCGTGGCGTAGAGGTTGCTCGGGGGCCAATTGCGCACCACGTACGGCGGCACCGACCCCGAAACGGTCCAGTAATGCCCCTCGACCGAGGCCAGCGAGTCGGCGTAGACGTGGTCGAGGAGACCGAACCGCTCGGCCAGAGCGTGCATGTTCGGCGTGATGTTGGCGCCGAACAGCGTCAGCGCCGGATCTCCGTCGCCACTCTTGATGTCGCCGAAGACCTGGTCGTAGGTCCGGTTCTCCTTGACGATGAAGAACACGTGCTTGATCGGGCCGCCGGCTTTGACCGGCGTCCCCGGGGGTGCCGACTGGGCATCGGTGGGCACGAGCTCACGGTCGGCGATCGGGGTGAGCCGGCGGAGCTTGGCGTCGGTGGGGAAGGGGAGGACGCCGGCATCGCCGCGGAGCACCATCGGTAGGTACTGGAAGTTGATGATCTGGTTGTTGTTGTTGAGCGGCGAGGTGGGGTTGGGGCCGTTCAGGTTCGGGCCGTAGCCGATGCCGTAGGCAGCGATCCAGCTGATCGGCGCTCGTACCGAGCGCGACGCCGCGAAGACCGGATACGAGGCGGTGGGGATCTTGCCCACGAGCGAGAACTGCTTGACCGCGCGCGTGCGCCGGCCCCCCGGGTTGCACTGCCGGGCACGGGAAAGCGCGAACACCGCGACCGCGTCCTCGCCCGAGTCCGAGGAGAGCAGATCGCACCCGTCGCCGGTGACGCTGACCGAAGTCGGGGTGGCGCCGTTGCCCTGGGGGTGAACCAGCGACAGCATGCCCTGGAGCTTCAGCCGCTTGGTGTTGAGCACCCCGATTACGTCCTCGTTGGCATTGGCCACGAAGGCGAGGGGTGCCTTCGGGTCGATGGCGATCGTCTCGGAATCGGCCAAATGCGGGCCCACGGTGATCGTCTTGACGACGTGGGCGCTCGAGAGCCTGATCACCGACACCTCGGCCTGGGTCTCGCTGCTGATGAGCCCGTAGCGCCCGTTGGTGGTGATCGCGGCCCCGAATGGGTAATGCCCAACCGTCACGTAGCGCACGTGGCGCGTGCGCGTGTTGATGATCGCCGCCCGGTCGGCGAGGTTGAGCGCGGCCAGCAAGGTTTTCCCGTTGGGGCTGACGGCCAGATCCTGGGGCCAGGACTCGGTGGCGGTGGTCGGGGGGAAGGCCTGCATCGCCGGCGCCCCCTTGGGCGGCGGGACGTGGATCACACCCCTACGAGTGGCGTGGCCGGTGCGCGGATTGATCTTGAACACGGCGATGACATCGCCGCCGCGGCCGGGAATGCTCGCCGGCACCTGGAGATCGCGGTAGGGAGACTCGCGGATCCCCGATACGTACGCGGTCCTGCCGTTGGGGGCGATCGCGATGCCACCATCGAGCCCGGGCATGAGGATGTTCTGCACGACCCGCCCCGTCCCGTGCCCATGACTCGTCCCGACCCTGACGATGCGGATGTCGTTGCGCCCGTAGCCGGTCGACAGGGTCCAGAGGAAGCGCCCGTCGGGAGTCAGCGCTCCGCCGGTGGGGAAGTTGCCGAGCGTCACGAGCTTGCCGCTCGGGTGGAGCTGGCGCCCGGTGGGCTGAGTCAGGTTGCTCGGGCCTATGACACCCGTCCCGCTGGCCGTGACGGCTCCGGCGGCGCCCGCGCCGAGACCAATTACGACTATTACCGTGAGCCCCCGGCGAGCCCACTTACCCCTCGGGCCGGTCATCCGCCGCGATCCTTTCACCAGGGGCGCCAAGTTGCAAGCGACCCCGTCGCGCTACACCGGCCGCCGGCCGTCGATCAGCTCCCGCCGCAGCACGCGGTTGTAGGCATCCCGGACGATGAGCTCGCACGGGTGCGTGTGCGCAACCGAGAGATAGGCGATTCGGCATGCGTCTTCGAGCGTTTCGCAGCGGATCCGTCCCCGCCGGTCCGGGGGAATGACCTCCCAGTCGCCTCGCGGGTGATGCTGCACGCAGATTGTGAGCGGGGCGGTCTGACTGGGGCGGCGTCGGATCTGGTTGCGCATCGGGATACCTTGGGGAGGGGATTGGATTGCCTGGCGACCGTACGCGGGACCCGCTCTCCAGCCATCCGTATTTCTCCCGGCTCACACTGGTGGTGAACCATGTCTTTAGTTGCGATTTGGTTGGCCAGCCGACGGCCGCCGCCATAGGGTTGGCCCATGGACGCGGGCCTTGTGGTCGCGGTTGCGCTGGCGGTCGCCTTCGCGCTCACAAACGGGTTCCACGACGCGGCCAACTCGATTGCGTCGCTGATCGCCACGCGGTCGGCCACACCTGTGCAGGTGGCGCAGGCTGCGTCGCAGCGCTGTGTGATCGTCAGCCAACACGACTCGGACGTGGTCCGGAACTGGGTAGGACGCATTAACTGACCGCAGATGCCTCGCCATGCCTAGCGTTTCTCGCCCTGGCGGACGGCTCGTTCCTGGGCCTCGGTCACCAGCCTGGGTATCTCGCGGTAGAGGCGCATGCGGAGGTCGGTATGCAGGTTGGGATCAGACAGAACCGCCTGCATGAGGCCAGCCAGGTGATCTCCCGCAACGCCTCGGCTGATGAGGTGTGGCGCGCCGTGCCCGACGCCGGAGGGATGGCTAGGCGCCGGGCGCAGCAGCTCGGTGATCTCCTCACACAGGCGCATTCGCAGGTCCGTGTGCAGGTTAGGGTCCACCAACACGGCCGAAACCAGATCCACCAGCCGCTGGTTCTCGGCCTCAATCGGATTGGCGTGGCTCAGTTCGCTCATCTCCGAGCCGAGTCTCGTGGGTCGGTCGAGTTCCGGAATCCGGGGAGACCCCGGGATGTCGCCGCGCAAAGTACGCATGTGAGAGCTTCCTCGTGATAACTACTGATCCGGGCTACGGCCCCTTCCCGTTGCCGCACGTTTCCTCGGTGGTCAAGCTCGCACCGTCACCGAGGAAAGGGAAAGCGCAGATGTTCAAGACAGTCATGTGGGCGACCGACGGGACGGCGAACGCTGACCGCGCGCTTTCCTACGCCAAAGCGCTGGCAGCGCAGCCGGGCGCACGGCTCATCATCGTGCACGTCATCGAGCGATATGCAAGCCCCACCAAGCTGGCGGTCCATGCCGATGAGGAACGGGTCGAAGCGAAGCTGAAGAAGCTCGAGGCCCAGCTCTCGGACGAGGGAGTGAACACCAGTCTTGAGATCATCAACCACGTCGGGCCGCAGGCGGCGCACGAGATCGGTGATCTCGCCAGAGATTCCGGAGCGGACCTGATCCTGGTCGGGTGCCGTGGCCGTGCGGCGATCCCGGGGCTCCTGCTCGGGAGCGTGACGCAACGCCTACTCCACGTCTCGCCGTGCCCCGTCCTCGTCGTGCCCCCCGGCGAGGCTCCGGGATCTGAGCAGGCGACGCGTGAAGTGCCCGACGCGGTCCCCAGCTGAGTAGCTGAGCCGCGGCTACCCGCCAGCCACACGGAAGGCCGGCCACTGACAACAGGTCGGGGCCGGCCTTCGCGTGCCATATGGCTCAGGCGGCGGTAGGGGTGATCTTCACCGCCTCCTTCTTCGCCTCCGTGGGGAGCGGAATCGTCACCTCGACGACGCCGTCGCGCGTCTGTGCCTTGATCTTCTTCGGTTCGACGCCTGGCGGCAGCGCCATCGAGCGTGAGAAGGACCCGTAGCGGCGTTCACGTCGCATGTATTCCTTCTCCTTCTCTTCCTTGCGCTCCTCGTGTTCACCAGAGACCGTGAGGATGTCGTCTTCGACCTCGATCTTGACCTCCTCGGGTTTGATCCCGGGCAGGTCGGCGCGGATGACCAGGTTGCCGTCATCTCGCACGACGTCGATCGCCGGCGTCCACGCGCGTCCCTCGCCGTCGAACTGGTCGAACATGCGGTCAAAGCGAGTCCGCAGTTCGCTCAGCTCGGCGAACGGATCCCAACGCGACAGTGTTCCAGCCATGACTCACCTCCTTTCTTGATCTGGGTGACCCGTGTAGCGTCGCGCCCCGGGTTACGCGCGGCATCGTTGGCCGACCGTGCGCCGCCTCGGTAGTTCGCCACAGGCCGGCGGACTGCGGAAAAACACGTAGCCGAAGGCCAGGTTCTCCACCCGTACCAAGGGCGGTTTGCCCAGATGGCCCCTCGCCCAGCTATTGAGAGAGTGCCCTCAGCTGTCGATTAGGGACGAGAGGATCAGGAAATGACCGCCGAGATGCTGACATCAATGCGTGAGCTGGAAAGCCGGACGACCGATGGGATCCTCGTCCGCCTTCTCTGGTGCCAGGACGAGAACCGTGTGTTCGTCTCCGTCAACGACCACAAGACGGGCGAGACGTTCTCGGTCGAGGTCCCGGAGGGCGAGCGTCCCCTGCACGTCTTCGCGCACCCGTTCGCGTACGCCAACCAGACGCGCTGAAGCCCGCGGAGGCCCGCTCCCGTGCGGCCTCTGTTCGATAGACGGCTGGTGGTCGTCGCGGGGAAGGGCGGGGTCGGCAGGACGACGGTCACTGCCGCCCTTGGCCTAGCTGCGGCGCAATGCGGCCTCGTCGCTCTCGTGGTGGAGGTTGACGGCCAGTCGGACATCCCCTACGCACTTGCAGCTGACCGGGCAGGGACGCTCGATGAGGTTGAGCTCTCGCCGAGGCTCTACCACGTCACGATCGACCGGCGAGCGGTGCTGTCCGAATACCTCCATGACGAGGTTCCGGGGCCGGTGTCCGCAGCCATCCTGGCTCGAAGCCGGCTGTTCCAGCTGTTCGTCGACGCTGCCCCCGGCCTGAACGAACTGCTCACGATCGGCAAGGTCTGGGAGCTCATCCAGCGCCCGCGCCATCGCCGTCGTGCGAGGCAGTACGACCTGGTCATCCTCGATGCGCCGGCCAGTGGCCAGCTGATCGCCCTGCTCCAGGCACCGAAGACCTTTGCTTCGATTGCCCGGACCGGGCCGGTGGCGCGTCAGGCCGAGGCAATCCAGGCGTCTCTACGGGATCCCGGCCTGGCTGCGTTTGTCTCCGTAGTGACGCCGGAACAGATGCCGGTGAGCGAGACGGTCAGCCTCGACGGGGCGCTCAGCCTCCTCGCCGGGCGCCGGCTGGACGCGATCATCGTCAACCGTCTATTTCCCCAGCGCTTCACGACGGAGGAGGGCGAGGCTCTTGCTCGCTTCGGGCCGGATCCCGCGCTCCGCTCCGCGCGGTGGTTTGCTGCCCGCGCGCGGGCGCAGCGAGGCCAGCTGACGCGACTGGAGACGGAGCTCTGCCACGTGCCCCTGTTCGCTGCGCTCCCGTTCCGCTTCACCGAGCGAATCCGGCGGGATGATCTCCAGTCCCTGGCTAGTCTCCTGGCGCCGCGGTCATGAACGCACCCAGCCCGACTCTGGCGGACCTACGGATCGTGGTCTGCGCAGGCGCGGGTGGGGTGGGCAAGACGACTGTCTCGGCCGCGGTTGCCGTGGGTCTTGCCGCTTCCGGCCGGCGAGTGGCCGCGGTGACGATCGATCCGGCCCGCCGGCTTGCCGAGGCGCTCGGGCTTGAGGACCTTCGAAACCAGCCGCAGCTGGTGGAGGCGTCCAGGCTCCGGGGTTCCGGGCTGCTCGTCAGCGGCGAGCTCTCAGCCATGATGCTTGACGTCAAGCGAACCTTCGACGAGCTGATCGAACTGCTGGCCCCCGACGCCGATACCGCCCAGGCGATCCTGACCAACCCGATCTACCAGCATCTCTCGACCGCGGTTGCGGGCTCGCAGGAGTACACGGCGATGGCCAAGCTGTTTGAGCTCGCGGAAGCCGGGACCTACGACGTGATCGTGCTGGACACGCCGCCGTCCCGCAGCGCGGCGAACTTCCTCGATGCCCCTGAGCGTCTCACCGCCCTGCTCCAGAGCCGGGCCCTCACGGCGCTCCTCGGACCCACCCGCACAGCCGCGAAGGCCGCGGAGGTCGCCTTCGCAGGGCTTCGCCGGATAACTGGTGTCGGCCTGCTTGAAGATCTCACTGTCTTCTTCCAGCTCATCGCTCAGCTACTTGAGGGCTTCCGAAAGCGAGCGGTGAGGGTCGAGGAGCTTTTGCGGGAGCCCACGACGGGCTTTTTGATCGTCACCTCAACGGATCATGCGCCAGTTGCGGAGGCAATTCGCTTTGGCCGCGAGCTCGACCGCATGGGGATGAGCCGGGCGGGCGTGATTGTCAATCGCGTGCAACCGCTCGATGCTTCGAATCGGCCGCGCGCGGCCACCAAGGAACGCCTGGCGCCGCGGATCGGCGTCGACCTGGCCGAGAAGGTGGCGTGCACGCATGCTGAGCTTCAAACGCTCGCCCGCCGAGACCGAGACGCGATCCGAGCGCTGAGCACAGCACTCCCGGGTCCAGGACATGCTTCCCTCGTCGATCGCGATTCGGATGTGCGAGATCTTCGAATGCTCGCCGGACTGGCGCGGGAGCTGTTCGATGGACTTGTCTAACTCCGACCCCGCGGCTCCAAGACCTACGATGGTCCTGGCTCGATCCGATGGTTGGCGCAAGGTGCTGACCGCACGCTCGAACAGTTCTGCCTGAGTCTTGAAGAGCCGTGCGCTCTCCTCGAGTGCCTGTCCTGCTGACTCCAGCGCCTCGGCCTGTTTGCGCAGCGTCGCCCCGCTGTCCTCGAGCAGATCGAAGACGGCATCGATCGGCGCCAGAAGCTGACCCGCGGCCCGTTTCTGAATCGTCTGCTCTCGTTCGATCAGCTCGTGCACGAGCTCCACCTGGCGTCCCATCGCCTCGAGCAGTTCGCGGGGGCTCAGGTCGGGCAACGGTGTCCGCATCTCATCGCCCCTGCTGCGCGACGGCCAGCGCCGACTCGGTGGCGGCCCGCGGGTCCAGATAGCGCCCGCCGGGCGTGATCACGTGGAAGTAGCGATCTAGCTCGTAGACCAGGGGGATGCCGGTTGGAAGATTGAGCGTGGCGATGTCCTGGTCGCTGATCCCGTCTAGGTGCTTGACCAGCGCGCGCAGCGAGTTGCCATGCGCCGCGATTAGCACCGTCCGGGCGGCGGCGAGATCTCCCACGATCGCGTCATACCAGTAGGGCAGCATCCGCTGAAGCACATCCTTGAGGCATTCCGATCTTGGCACCAACTCGGAGGGCAGCGCGGCGTACCGCGGGTCCGTCACCTGAGAGAGGGGATCCTCGTCGGCGATCGGCGGCGGCGGGACGTCGTAGGAGCGCCGCCAGAGCATGAACTGCTCATCGCCGAACTCCTCTCGCGTCTGCGCCTTGCTCTTGCCCTGGAGCGCTCCGTAGTGGCGCTCGTTCAGCCGCCAGGACCTGCGCACGGGAAGCCAGTGAAGGGCCGCCGCCCCGAGCGCAATGTTGGCCGTGTCGATCGCTCGCCTGAGCACCGAGGTGTGAACTACATCGGGGCGGATGCCCGACTGCGCTAACAGGCGGCCGCCGTACGCAGCCTCGCGTTCGCCTTGCTCTGACAGGCCAACGTCCACCCAGCCCGTGAACAAGCCCTTGGCATTCCATTCGCTCTCGCCGTGGCGTAGCAGTACCAGCGTCCTCGTTCCGGGAGCCTTGCCTTCAACATGATTGACCGCTTTCACGCCACCGAGATGATCGGCGCCGGCGCCCCGCACGGGCATCGGCGCTCGCCCGCACGACGCTGCGGTGAATTACCGAGCCCGTCTGCTCCCTGGCTACGCCGCGGTGGCGGTCTCCAGGCTGAGGCTGAACCAGACCGCCTTGCCCTCGGGGCGGTTCTCGTGCCCCCAGGTCGTGGAGAAGATGTCGATGATCTGAAGCCCGCGGCCGGAGGGGTCGGTTGGCGCTGGGGTGCGCATCGTCGGATGTCCGTCTCCGCGGTCGACCGCCTCGACGAAAATCTCCTCCCCGGTTTGCCTGAGCGTCAGCTCAAAGCCGCTCTTGGTATGGCGGATGCAGTTCGTGGCCAGCTCGGAGACCATCAGGACCACGATGTCGCGCAACTTGGGCGGGACATCTTCGAGGGCGTCGTTGACGAATCGCCTGGCGCGGGTTATCGACTCAGGGCGATGCGGGAAGGTCCGGGTCGCGTTCATGGTCGCACCTGGAGCCGATCCGATAGCCCCATCCGCGCGATCACGCGGCGCAGCAATTCGGGGGGCTGACGGATCTCGATCTCCGGGACCCGGTTGGCCCACGTCACGAGCAGCGCGATGGCCGAGCTGTCGGCGAACTCCAGCCGGCTGGCGTCGATGACCAATCGGGACGGCTGCCGGGCGAGGATCGGGCCGACCGCCGAGTCAAGTTCGGGGGCGGTGATCATGTCGAGCTCTCCCTCGACCGTGACCAGCGGCGTGCCGTCGTGCTCCTCGGAGAGATCGAAGCTCAGCCCCGCATCATCATGGTCTAGCTCAGCCATCTGATCCCCGCGATCGCGGTGTCATCCGGTGCATCATGCCGCAGATCATCCAGCACGCGGCCCAGCAGCTGATCCAGTGGGACATGGTTGCTTGAGACCTCGGCCCGGAGCCGCTCGAGCCCGACCTCGATTGTCTCCCCCCGACGCTCGACGAGGCCGTCGGTGTAGGCCAGGAAGGTGGCGCCCGGAGGCGCGGAGACCGTTACCGAGGCGTAGGCGGCGGCGCGGTCGACCCCCACTGGCAGCCCCACCGGGGTGTCGAGGAATCTGGTCTCCGCCCCGGCGATTATGAGCGGCGGCAGATGCCCGGCGCTCGTCAGCGTCACCTGACGCGACCGCGGGTCGATCACAGCACACAGGACCGTCGCCAACTGCTTGTCCTCGTAGACGCTGATCAGGCCGGAGAGCTTGGGCAGAAACGTGGCCGGGTCATCGCCCTCCACCGCGTAGGCGTGGATGGCGAAGCGAAGCGTCGCCATCGCCGTGGCCGCCGGGAGGCCCTTACCGGAGACGTCGCCGACGACGAGCAGCAGGCGGCCGTCGCCGAGCTCGATCACGTCGTACCAGTCGCCGCCGATCTCGACGCCCTCGGCGCCGGCTTCATAGCGCGCGCTGATCTGGAGCCCGGGGAATTGGGGCAGCGAGGCGGGCAGCAGGGCGTGCTGAAGCGTCTGCGCGATACCTCTCTGCTCGGCATAGAGCCGGCGGTTCTCATCTGCGGCCACCTCGAGCTCGCCCGCTAGGCGCTCGGTGGCTCGACGGCGCTCGATCAGCCGCACCGTGAGAGCCGTCGCGAGGATCGTCAGCAAGACCCCCCCGATCGCGATGGCCCAGGGCAGCCGCTGGGGCAGCGACCCCGTCAGCGTGCCGCGGGCCGCCACCGTGGTCGTGAGGACGGTGTCTCCGAAGGGCACCTTGACCGTGGCGTGGCGTCCGGGCAGCGGCAGGTGTCGCACGCTGGCGATGAGCAGGTTGCGAGGGTTGGTCGAGGCGCCGAGGTAGAGCGCGTAATTCAGGTCGGTGAAGGCTGCTCCCTTTTGGGGCGGCGCGTAGCGGCTCGGCGGTAGGACGCTCTCCGCGTAAACGGCGAACGGTCCTTTGGACATACCGGTGAAGGCGTAGCCGATTCGGGGGATCGGCCCGGTGAGAAAGCCGATGACGGTGAGTTTTCCCGACGCGGCCGCGTGTTGAAAGAGCGCTGGGGTGCTGACGCTCGAGGTGGGGAGCGTCGGCGTGACGCCCGCCACGGCCACCGGGGTCCGGTCCGGCCCGCCCAGGCGCCAGAGCGAAATCGACACGAACTGGCGGCCGGTCCCGGCGTAAGGGGCAACGAAGGTGTTGAACTTGGCGACGTTCCCCCCGGTCGCGTCGGCCAGCGCGGCCGCCGAGGCCAGGTCGGTCTGGATGCCCGGCAGCGCCGATGTCAGGGCGCTTCCGAGGTCGTGGGCGCGCAGCGCGAGCAGCCGGTTCTCGTTGCGGTGGTAGTTGTGGGCTGACACCCACGTGAGCACGCCGGTGACGAGCAGTCCCACGACGGCGACGGCAACGGCAGCCCAGTAAGGCCATTGTCGAGCGCGCGGCGCGACGTCGCTCGCCCTCACGCCCTCGTTGGCATCGGCCATTTGCTCCAAGACTAGTCTCAGTTCCGGCGCGACGGGTGCTCGCGCTTCGGCGGAACCATAAGACCGTTGGCAAGTCCTCAGGCGTCAGCCCAAACGCGTAGCGCTCGCATCCGCGAGGTCTTCTTGAACTGATGACCCTCCATTCGCGATAGCAGCGGGGCGAGCAGCTGCACCGCCTCCACCGCGTGCGGCCCCTTGTTGAGCATCACGCATTCCGCGCGCTCGGCCATGGCGGCATCGGTCATCTCTCCACGGTGGCGGATCCCCTTCTTGACCAGGTTGTCCAGGACCTGGGTGGCCCAGATCACGGGGACGTGAGCGGCCTCGCATAGCCACAGCAGCTCTTCCTGTATCTCGGCCAGCCTGAGATGGCCGATCTCGACCGCAAGATCGCCCCGGGCGATCGATCACTCCGAGGGGCTGGCGGCCGGCGCCCTGCACGATCAGCTCGGGGAGATTGCGCACCGCCTGCTCCGTCTCCACCTTGACGATCAGCCCCGGGGAACGCGAACTCTGGGCGGCGAGCACCTCCTGCAGCCGCGCGATGTCGCCGGCGCGCTGCACGAACGAAAGTCCAATCAGATCACCGAGGTGGACGACGGCTTCGAGGTCGGCGAGATCCTTGGCGGTCAGTGAATCGACCCGCAGCTCCGAGCTGGGGAAGTTGAGCCCCTTCTCGATCCGGAGATGAGCTCCTTGCTCCGGCGCCGAGTCGATGCGGAGCACGAGACCGTTCGGAAGACGCTTGACCACGTGCGCCCCCAGCCGACCTTCGTCGATCTGTACTGCCGCGCCGATGGCGAGATCGTCGAGGGCATCGGACAAAGAACACTGAAACTGGGCTTGCCATTCTGAGGCGACGGGAACGGGTGCTGCCGTCATCAGCACCTCATCGCCTCTGCGCACTCGCTCTCGCCGGCCTAGGGTCGTCGACCTGATCCGGGCCCGAGGCCCCTCGAGGTCAAAGCAGATGCGACACGGCCGTCCGAGTTCTCGCCCCGCCGCCCGGACGTTCCCGGTTATGGCCGACCAGATCTCGGGATCGTCGTGGGCGCAGTTGATGCGGGCCACGTTCATCCCTGCCGCGAGCAGATCACTCACCAGCGCCGCGTCGTCAGCTTCCGCCTTCGACATGGTCACCATGATCCGAACGCTGCGCTCCTGGGGAGGTGGACCCAGCACCGCGTCGGATTGCGCCTGAAGCAGCTCGTGACCCCGGAAGAACGACTGCAGGTCGACCTGGTCTGGAACCTCAAGGGCCGCGACGGCAGCCAGCGCTGCCAGGACTGCGTCAAGGTTCTCCACCACCCTGGCCTCACAGCGGCCGAGCGAGGACAGGCCAACGGGCATCAGCGCGAGCTGGAGTCTGCGCAGGTCGTGGCGGCGCAGGGCCAGATACCCGGCCAGGTTGAGCGCGCTGGGCAGGTAGGACGTCCGCCATATGCGCGGCCGCCACCGGGTCAGAGTCTCCTCAGCGTCTTGCGCGACCGCATCTCGGAGCTCGCTGAGCTCGGCATGCAGCTGCTCGGCCACTCGACGCCGTTCGACGCTGCCGAGGGAGAGCAGCGAGTCAGCCATGTGTGCTCTGACGCTCAGGCCGGCGGCCACCGCGTCCTCGTCCGCCCGTGCTCGCCGCGCGCGGGCCCCGACTCTCCCGCCCGGATCTCCCAGTGGACTTGGCCAGTGCCTCCAGTTCGCGCTCCAGCTGCTTGACGATCTCGCCCGGGTCAGGGACGAGCGCCGCGTCGACCATCAGCCCGACCGTCACCTCACCGCGATAGCTGAAGATGCTCACGCTCATCCCGATGTGCCCGGACGTGGGCGCCCAGAACAACACGCTGCGAATCGGGCTTCCGGCCAGGTAGACCGGCTCTTTGGGCCCCGGTACGTTTGTCATCACTGCCGTACCCTTGCCTGAGAACAGGTCGACGATCCGCCGCTCGATCGGCTCCGGGGTGATTCCGGTCAGGGACAGCAGCTCGTAGGAAACGGCGCCGTCACGCGAGCGCTTGATCTCCCGCATCCGGTTCTGGACCTCTCTTAGTCGCCAGAAGCTTCCGCTCACCCCGACCGGGAGCGGCACGAACACGAGCCCGAACTTGTTCCCCAGCTCCCGCGGGAGCGGCTCATCGAGCGGGCGCAGGTTGAACGGGACCATGGCCTGGATCTCGTGTACGCCACCGCCCCGGTCCTGGAGGTAATGGCGCAGGCCGCCACTGACGGCAGCCAGCAGGACGTCATTCACGGTGGCGTCGTGGTCACGCGCGATCCGCTTCACTCGTTTCAGCGACACCGGTTGAGTCCAAGCCACACGACGACTGACCCCGGGGTCGCCCTTGATCGCGCTGGCGGCGTCGGCCGGCGTGAGCAGCAATCTGAGCCCGGTGACCGCCTCACGGCCGATGGCGCCGCCGAGCCGGACCGCATGCTCTGGGGAGGTGGCCACGTGCGCGGTCTGGCGGACTGCCGCTTCGGCCAGGCCAAGGACCCGTTTGACGGGCCGGGTCCCAGGCACCGGAAGGCCGCCGAGCACGATCCGGCTCGATCCGGTCCGCGGCTTGCCGACGCCGTGGCTGATCCCCGCATCAGGCTGTGAGTCCGCCAGCGAGAGCATGACCCGAGCAAGTGCGATGCCGTCGGCGATGCAGTGATGCATTCGCACGATCAAGGCGGCGCCCTCACCGAAGCCGTCCACCATGTACTCGTGCCACAGCGGCCGGTTGCGGTCGAGCGGCGTCGTCATCAGATCACCCACCAGCTCCTGCAGGGCGGCTGCGTCTCCCGGGGCCGCAAGCGCCAGGTGGTGCATGTGATGCTGGAGGGCAAAATCGGGGTCGTCCTCCCAGCGCGGCGCCTGGAGCGGAAGGCGGCTCTCGACCACGCGCTGGCGGAACTTGGGGTAGCGGTCGACAAGCCGCTCTTGGGTGACCTGCTTCACGCGCTCCCAGTCAACCGGCTCGTCGAACAGGAGGACGGAGTTGATGACCATCAGGTTGGTCGGCCGGTCCATGTGCAGCCAGGCTGCATCGGCGCTGGACATGTGCGTGCTCATCTCCGCTCTCCTTCCGCGTACAGCGCGCCAAACAGATCGGCGTACTTGTCGTAGACGAAGCTCCGCTTGACCTTGAGCGTCGGCGTGAGCTCGCCGTCTGCCTGGGTCAGATCGTGATCCAGGATCGCGAAGCGCTTGACCTGCTCGATGCGAGCCAGATTGGCATTGACCGCGTCGACCTCCTTCTGGATCTCAGTGTGGACTCCCGGATCGCCCGCGACAGTGGCCGGATCGGGATTGATGCCAAGCCGCTTTGCCAGTCGCGCAGCCTCGTCGCCGTCAAGCGTCAACATGGCCACCAGGTACGGCCGCCGGTCGCCGAACACCACTGCCTCGCTGATGTAGCGAGAGTCGCGCAGCTCCGATTCGATGTTGACCGGCGTGATGTTCTTGCCGCTCGAGGTGATGATCAGGTCCTTCTTCCGGCCGGTGATGCGGACATAGCCATCGGCGTCGATCGACCCGAGATCCCCCGAGCGGAACCAGCCATCTGGGCTCAGCGCCTCATCGGTCGCCTCCGGGTTCTTGAAGTAGCCCTTGAACACGTGCGGCCCGCGGATCAGGATCTCGCCGTCGGGCGCCACCATCACCTCGGTCCCCGGAAGCGGTCGCCCGACTGTGCCAAAGCGCACCGCATCAGGGATGTTCAACGTCGCGGCCGCGCAGGTCTCGGTGAGGCCGTAGCCCTCGGCGACGAGCACGCCGCAGGCGTCGAAGAACTCAAGCAGCTCCTTCGCCACCGGAGCGGCGCCCACGAGCGCCAGCTCCAGATTGGGTCCGAACACCTCCCGCACCTTGTTCAGGAGCACCTGGTTCGCGATCCGATACTGCAGGTCGTCGAGCAGGGACGGCTGCCGTCGCTCTCGCAACGCCGGACGGGCGTGAGCGCCCGCCCTGAGCGCCCAGTTGAAGAGCCGCCGTTCGATGTCCGGGCCGTCGGCGATTCGGCCCATCACGGTGCTGTGGATCTTTTCGAACACGCGGGGGACAGCGGGAAAGTGAGTCGGACCCGTGCGCCCCAGCTCGTCGACGATCTTCGCGGGGTCGCCGCTCCAGTAGATGATCCGGGCCCCGACTCCGAGCGCGACCGTCTGGGCGACGCGCGCCAGGACATGGGCCAGGGGGAGGAACTGATACAGCGAAGCACTCTGCTCGAAGTGCAGCTCCTGGCTGTACATGCGCACCGTCGAGAGAAAGTTGTCGTGACTGAGCATGCACCCCTTGGGCGGACCGGTGGTGCCCGAGGTGTAGACGAGGGTTGCGATGTCGTCCGGACCGACGTCGGCCAGGCGAGCGGGCACCGCGTCGGGCGGGACCTCCGAGCCCAGCGTGCGCAGCCGGTCGATCGTCAGCACCTCCGGATCCGACGAGCGAAACAGGATCACGTGCTCGAGCGCGGGGCAGCGGTCACGGATCGCCTGGATCTTCGCCGCCTGGGCTGCGTTCTCGCAGAAGACGGCGCGAGCGTCGGAGTTCTCCAGCACGTAGGCGCACTCGGCCGGCGAATTCGTGTGGTAAATCGGCGTCACCACGGCGCCGGCGCAAAGCGAGCCGCAGTCCACGAGCGTCCAGTCGGCCGAGGTCACGCCGAGGATGGCCACGCGGTCGCCCGTCTCGAGGCCCAGGCCGATCAGGCCGCGGGCGATCTCGGTGGCGATCGTCCCCAGCTGCGGATAGGAGATATAGCGCTCGACGTCGTCGCGTTGGAACTGAAGAGCGACGCCCGAGTGGCGCGCCGCGGCGTCGAGGACCATCTCCCCGATCGTCTGCGGACCGAGCCAGCGCTTACGGGTGGAAGGCGCGATATGCGGTGGGGTGGTGTGAGTTGTCATCTGATCCTCAAAGCAGCTAGTCGTGAACGGTTCGGGGAGGCCGGTGCGGGATATGCAGCCGGTGAGCGTCGGGCTTGTCCGGTTGTGAGCTCGGGGCCGTGACCAAGGGGGCCTTCGTCGGCCACCAGCCGTAGCGCCCGAGCACTGCCTCGGCCGCCGGCAGCAGCACGGGCCGGACGATCAGGACGTCGAGCAGGACGGCAAACGCCACCCCAAGCCCGAGAGCCCGGATATTCAGCAGGTCGGTGAGCGCGAAGGGGATGAGTGCCGCGACCATCAGCAACCCTGCCCCGGTGCTCGACGCGACGGTTTCCCGTAGCCCGCGCCGCACGGCGGCACCGGGGGATCCGTCTTGCACATATTCCTCGCGCGTGCGCATCAGGAGCAGGGTCGAGAACACGATCGAGATCGAGAAGGCGACCGTGAACACGCTGATGACCGTGATCGGATCGAGGTAGCCCGGGCCGCCCATCGGCGCGTTGCTGCCGCCGAACAGGAGCTGCAGGAACCCGAACGTCGCCGCCACCGTCAGCAGGCTGAATGCCGTCGCGAGCACCGGCAGGAGCACGGCTCGCAGCGCGAGCGCGAGCACGAGTGCCAGCGCGGCCGAGACGACCGCCAAGTCGAGCCATAGCCTCGACTTGATTACGCGCGTGAGGTCGCCGAGGTTCCCAGCCGGGCCGCCAACGGCCATCTGGACGTTGTTCGACTTGGCGAACCGGTTGCCCAGCGCGGCGAGTTGGCTTCCCAGGGCCACGCTGCGTGGGTCGTTGGCCCTGTACTTCGAGACAACCATGATCTGACCGGCGGTGCCCCCGCGGAGCAGGTTGATCGTGAACGTGGCCGCGTTGCGATTGGCGGCCGTCGCCCCCTCCACCGCGGCGAGCACGAAGTAGCCGGAGCTGAAGATGCCCGGCGACTGGGCTTCGAGCGTCTTGAGCTGAGCCGTGGAGGGGATCTGCCCCCGAGCCTTGATGACCGCGGCCTGCATCGTGCCGAGCCCGGTTGTCAGCTGGCCCGCCGGGCTGACCCCGCTGCTCAGTCCGGTGGCGAGCTGACCGGCGCCGTTGGTCAGCTGGCCGATCCCGATCTGGAGGGCCGAGGCCCCGGCGGTGAGCTGGCTCAGGCCGCCCGTGAGCTGACCGCCGCCACTGGCCAGCTGGGTCAGACCGCCGGCCAGCTGGGCGTTCCCGGCGTGGAGCTGCTTGATCCCGGCCTGTAGCGCCGCGGCGCCCGAAGCGGCGGCGGTGAGCCCGGGCGAGAGCTTGTCGATCTGAGCGTTGACGGCCGATGCGATCAGCGCACTTGTCGCCGCGTTCTGGCTCGCCGACGTCAGACCCGAGGTGATGCCGCCCATCGAGCCGGTCGCCCGGCCCAGCGCGGCCAGCGCCGACTGCACTCCGGGATCGCTCTTGCTATTGCTCCCGCTGAGCGCGGCCTCGGCCGCGGAGACGTCGTTCTGGGCGCTCTGCGCCTCGCCCTGCACGGTCTTGATCTCCGTGTTGGCCGACTGGCTCGTGGTGGCGAGCTGTCCGACCGCGGGCAGGCCGGCCTTGACCTGGGGCGCGGCCTGTCCGAGCCCGGTGGCTAGCTGAGTCGAGCCGGCCAGGGCCTGGGCGGCGCCGTTGCGGAGCGCCGTGGCCCCCGCGAGAGCTGAGTTCAGCCCCGCAGCTAGCTTGGCGGAACCTGCCTGGGCCTGGCCCAGGCCGGTGTGGAGCTCGCCCGCTCCGGTTCCCGCCTGGCCGCCCCCGGAATGCAATTGCTTGGCTCCGGAGGAGGCCGCGAGGAGTCCTGCTTGAAGCTGAGCCGATCCGGAACCCGCCTCGCCCAGCCCGTTGATCAGCTGGCGGAGCTGCGACTTGCTCTGGTCGGAGATCTTCATCGAGTGGTTCAGCTGCGGCTCGAAGGTGGCCAGCTGCTTGGACGTCGAGTTGATCGTTCCGGGCCCGGTGACCGAGCTCACGGTTCGGTTCTTGGCGATCTCGACCTCGAAGCGGTAAAGGCTGGCCAGCAGCGCCGGTGTGGTGATTGGCCGGTTGTTGGCCACCACGATCAGGTTGTACGGGGTGGCCCAGCCTGGGCCCATGACCCGAGACACCTCGTCGAAGGCGATTCGAGCCTTCGAGGAAGCCGGCAGCTGGCTGACATCGGGGGGTCCTGTCTTGAGCGCGAAGGCGGCCACCGCGATCAGCCCCAGGAGCACCGTGGCCACAAACCCCGCGTATACGGCGTGGCGGGTCACCCAATTGCCACCGTCCACGAGCTTCGACCAGGCGCGAGCCAGCGGTGCCGGGGCAGGGAAACTGAAGGCGTCCATCCGGCGTCCGAGCAGGACCAGGGCCGCGGGCATGACGACAACCGCGCCACCGGTGGCGAACGCGGCGCAGGTCAGGGCTCCGGTCCCTACGGACACCATCAGCTGCGTGGGTCCGATGATGGCCACGAGGGCCAGCGCAAGGACCACTGCCGAGCCGGCCACGAGCACGGCGCGGCCGGTTGAGCGCAACTCGCGCAGCGCGGCGGTGACGGCAGTCCGGGAAGGGGCTCCCTCCGGCAGCTCCTCGCGGTGGAAACGGTCGAGGATCAGCAGGGCAAAGCCGACGCCCAGCGCGAGGCCGGTCATCGTCCCGGCGGCCACGCCGACCGGATCGAGCTTCAGGACATGTCCGAGGAGGGCGACCTCGCCGAAGCCGGCCAGCGTGCTGACGGCACCCACGGCGGTGACGAGGAGCGCTGCGATGGGCGCCCGCAGACCGATGAGCAGGAGGACGAACAGGATCCCGATCGCGATCAGCTCGTTGCGGCGAAGGTCTGCCAGGGAGGCGTTCTTCTCCGCCCGATCGATCGACGGCTGTCCCGTGATGTAGGCGCGGACGGGCGCGGTGATCCGGCGTGAGACGAGGTTCTCGATCTGCGGCTGGTCGTACTTGACCGCGTCGGCCTCGGTGCGGTCAACCGACACGACGATCATCGCCGCGGTCGGCTTGGGCCGCAGACCGGCGCTGGCGGTTCCGGCATCCCAGGCGGAGAGCACACGGGTGTGCGGGCGCCTAGCCAGTGCCCGGACCAGCGCTGGACCCTCACGATTGAGCGTTGCCTTTGGTCCCTCAAGGAGGATTGGCACCAGCTGCGTGGGTCCGAACTGGGCGCCGGCGAGCTGCTCGGCGCGTGAGGACTGGGTCCCGGGCACGACCGAGATAGGTGGCGAGAGCGTCTTGGAAACGCCGAGGCCGATCAACGACAGGGAGATCCCGACGACTAGCCAGATGGCGAGGGATGACTTGGGTCGGCGGATCGACAGCTTGGCGAGCGTCAGCATGGCTCCTCCTTTTCGGTCTGGTGGGCGGTGCCTACGCCTCGCCCCAGCCGAGGACACCGGCCACGTCGAGAGTCGAGAGGATCCCGACGGGGCGCTGGGTGTCAGGCTCGAGCACGATCAGGTGACGGGCGTCATGCCTGACCATGACCGCCGCCGCCTGGGCGAGCGGTGTCCGGGCGTCGATGCTGACCAGCGGTTCGCTTGCGAGCGATCGCGCTGTGGCCTGCTCGTCGCCCTCGACCGCGGCCTTCAGAAGATCGACATCCGAGATCATGCTCCAGACCGGGCATTCCGGGTCCTTATGGGAGATGCCGATCACGCCCACGCAATGGACGTGGTGCGTGGCCATGATCCTGGCCACCTCGGTCAGGGAAAGGTCAGGCTCGCAATACAGGATGCCCGGGTGCATGGCGTCGCCGACGGTGGCGTGGCGGAGCGAGGGCATCAGATAACTGCCGGTGGACGGCGCGGAAGTGGTGATGGACATCTTGGTTCCTCCTTGGGGCTCGATCGCCGCCCAACCTAGGCGCCCGCCGATCGGCGTCCATCCGCCGGGACCCCGGGAGCGCCGTGCGGGTTCCCCGCCTCGCTGCGCGGGTTACTGCGGATGTCGGTGCGACGCCGGGATGGTCAACTGGCGGCAACGGAATCTGCGAGCAAAGGAGCCGTCATGGCGACCACCGCACCCAGTACATATGAGGCGCCCGGACAGTCCGGCAGCCCGGTCCCGCTGCAGGATCGCTACGACAACTTCATCGGCGGCCACTGGGTTCCGCCGACCACAGGCGAGTACCGCGACAACCTCACTCCGGCCACTGGTGAACCGTTCTGCGAGGTCGCCCACTCGGGGGCAGAGGACATCGAGCTGGCTCTCGACGCCGCTCACGCCGCGAAAGACGACTGGGCGGCTCGGTCACCGGCTGAGCGCGCGGCGGTCCTGAACAAGGTCGCCGATGCCATCGAGGCCAACCTGGAGATGCTGGCCGTGGCCGAGAGCTACGAGAACGGCAAGCCGGTGCGTGAGACGCTGGCCGCCGACATCCCCCTCGCGATCGACCACTTCCGCTACTTCGCAGGCGCGGTTCGCTCCGAAGAGGGGCGGATCTCCGAGATCGACCAGAACACCTACGCCTACCATTTCCACGAGCCACTTGGGGTGGTGGGACAGATCATCCCCTTCAACTTCCCGCTCCTCATGGCGGCGTGGAAGATCGCTCCGGCGCTGGCCGCGGGCAACTGCACTGTGATCAAGCCGGCCAGCCCGACCCCGTGGTCGATCCTCAAGCTGATGGAGGTCATCGGCGAGATCGTCCCGCCCGGCGTGATCAACGTCGTCAACGGGCCTGGAGCCGAGATCGGCAAGGCACTCGCCTCGAACAAGCGGATCGCCAAGGTCGGCTTCACCGGTGAGACGGTGACCGGCCGGCTGATCATGTCCTATGCCGCTCAGAACCTGATCCCCTCGACGACCGAGCTCGGCGGGAAGTCGCCAAACATCTTCTTCGAGGACGTGATGGCGGCCGACGACGCCTTCCTCGACAAGGCGGTCGAGGGCCTTGTCCTCTACGCCTTCAACAAGGGTGAGGTCTGCACGTGTCCGTCCCGGGCGCTGATTCACGAGTCGATCTACGACGAGTTCATGGAACGCTGCCTGGAGCGCATCGCTCAGATCAAGCAGGGCGACCCGCTCGATCGGGACACGATGATCGGCGCCCAGGTCTCGACAGCCCAGCTCGAGAAGATCGAGAACTACGTGGCCATCGGGATCAACGAGGGCGCCGAGGTGCTGATCGGCGGTCACCGTACCCCGCTCAACGGACGCCTGTCGGGCGGCTACTACTTCCAGCCCACCGTGCTGAAGGGGCACAACGACATGCGCGTGTTCCAGGAGGAGATCTTCGGACCCGTGCTCGCCGTCACCACGTTCAAGGACGAGGCCGAGGCGCTCCAGATCGCCAACGACACGATGTACGGCCTCGGGGCCGGTGTCTGGAGCCGCGATGGAAGCCGAGCCTTCCGTATGGGTCGCGCGATCAAGGCCGGGAGGGTGTGGACCAACTGCTACCACCAGTATCCGGCCCACGCTGCCTTCGGCGGCTACAAGGCCTCGGGCGTCGGACGCGAGAACCACCGCATGATGCTCGAGCACTACACCCAGACCAAGTGCCTGTTGGTGAGCTATGACCCCAACCCGATGGGGTTCTTTTAGAGATGTGCCACACGGGCCAGCCAACGGCGGCTTCGGTCAGCGCAACGCGGGCGGCCCTCGAGGTGATCAAGAACCTTGAGGCCGCCCACGGCCCGCTCATGTTCTTTCAGTCCGGAGGGTGCTGCGACGGGAGCTCGCCGATGTGTCTCAAGGAGGGCGAGCTGCCGCTGGGGCCCGGCGACATCCGCCTCGGGGAGATCGGCGGGGCACCGTTCTACATCGACGCCGATCAGTACGAGCGCTGGGATAGGCCACGGTTCGTGATCGACGTGTCCCCGGGGGCGGCGGAGGGATTCTCGCTCGAGGGGCTCGAGGGAGTGCACTTTCTCACGCGGGACGGCTGACGATGTTTCGCCTCGACGAGATCACCAAGGCGGCCGAGCGATGCGATCGCTATGCCGAGTTTGCCGAGCGGCGGGCGGTGCAGGCCCGGCACCACGCCGAGCTGGCGCTGGCCGAGGCAGAACGGGAACGCGCGGAGGGCCGTCTCGGCGCCGAGCGCATTCACCGCCGGGAGGCGACCGTCCACGACGGGGCGGCTGAGCGTCAGGACGCCGCGGCCGCACGCCAGCGTGAACTGGCCGCCCAGATGCGAGCCGCAATTTCGGAAGACAAAGAGTTCGCATCGCGCTACGCCCGGGCTTAGAGTTGGACCTCGATGCGGGGCACGCAGGTCATCGATCGCAGCGACCTGGACGGACTGTTTCAGGCGCTTTTGACCCGCGGCTACACGGTCGTCGGCCCGACTGTGCGTGACCAGGCGATTGTCTATGACGAGATCAGCTCAAGCGCCGATCTCCCGATTGGCTGGACGGACGAGCAGGAGGCCGGGCGCTACCGAATCAAACGCCGCGGCGACAGCGCCGTCTTCGGCTACGCCGTCGGCTCCCACTCCTGGAAGCAATACCAGCTTCCACCCCAGCTCCAGCTCTGGCGAGCCGAGGTCGACGAGCAGGGCGGACTGAAGCAGCTGACAGAAACGGTCCCGGAGCCGCCGCGCTATGCCTTTTTCGGCGCGCGCTCCTGTGAACTGCACGCGGGAGCGATTCTCGAGCGGGTGCTGGGTTCCGGGTCCGAGCCACCGTTCGTGGTCGCGGTCCAGTGCGGCGAGGCCGGTGGTACGTGCTTCTGCGTGTCCATGCAGACCGGGCCGGTGGCCGACCGCGGCTTCGACCTTGCCCTAACCGAGCTGATCGAGTCCGACCGGCACGAGTTCGTGGTCGAGGTCGGCTCCGAGCGAGGCACGGAGGTCCTGGCCGCCGTGCCGCACCGCACGGCGGTGGATGAGGAGCGCACCGCCGCGGAGCAAGTCCACGAAAATACGGCGGCCCAGATGGGCCGTGAGCTTGACACGGCCGGTTTGAAGGAGCTCCTGTACCGCAACTACGAGCATCCCCGGTGGGATGAGGTGGCCGAGCGCTGCCTCACCTGCGGAAACTGCACGATGGTATGCCCGACCTGCTTTTGCACGACCGTCGAGGACGTGACCAATTTGGCCGGAACGCAGGTCGAGCGCCATCAGCGCTGGGACTCGTGCTTCACGGTGGACTATTCGCACCTGAGCGGGGGGGCGGTGCGCAGTTCGGCGCGCTCCCGCTACCGGCAGTGGATGACGCACAAGCTCGCCACCTGGATCGACCAGTTCGGGAGCTCGGGATGCGTGGGGTGCGGGCGCTGCATCACCTGGTGTCCGGTGGGGATCGACATCACCGAGGAGGCACGAGCGATCAGAGACAGCGAGGAGCAGGCGCGTGCAGACGATTGACGAGCTCATCGCGGGGGCTCAGGTGTTCGCCGGGCTGTCCTCGCTTCAGCTTCAGATCATTGCCGCCTGCGGGCGCAACCAGCGCCTCGAAGCCGGCGAGCTGCTGCTCCGGGAGGGAGACCCCGCCGACACCTTCTTCCTGATCCGCCACGGCACGGTGGCGCTTGAGCTGCACGCTCCGGATCGCGGCCGCCTGCGCATCGAGACTCTGCACGACGGGGACGTTGTGGGCTGGTCGTGGCTGTTTGAGCCATACCGCTGGCAGATGGACGCGCGGGCGCTCGAGCCATGCCGTCTGATCGCCTTTGACGCTGCTTGCCTGCGTGGCAAGGCCGAGGATGATCATGAGCTCGGCTATCAGCTGATGCGGCGCTTTGCCGCCAACCTCCTGGGGACGCTCCAAGCCACCCGCTTCCAGCTCCTGGACGTCTATGGACGTGCTGCTACCCCGGCGTGAGGACACTCCGCCCGAGGCGATGCTCCCGCGGGTCTTCGAGGTCGTGAGCAAGCGGCAGGAGACGCCGGACACCTGGACGTTCGAGCTGGAGCCCGGTGCGGGCGGGAGTCTCGCCTTCGCCCCGGGACAGTTCACGATGCTGTCGGCCGGCGGCGCGGGAGAGGTGCCGATCTCGATCAGCGGCGATCCCGACCGGCCGCAGCGGCTCGTGCACACGGTGCGGGCGGTGGGCCTGGCCACGCAGGCCATCTGCCGCGTCGTCGTGGGCGAGCAGCTCTGGGTCCGCGGTCCCTTCGGGCGAGCCTGGCCGGTCGAGGACCTGGAGGGCGCGGACGTCGTGGTGGCCGCCGGAGGGCTGGGGCTCCCGCCGCTGCGCCCCGCGCTTTTGCGCCTCCTCTCCCGCCGCGAGCGCTACGGCCGCCTCGTCCTCCTCTACGGCGCGCGCACACCCGACCAGCTCGTCTTCGCTGAACAGCACGCCGACTGGTCGGGTGAGGGCCTCGAGGTGCTGGTGACGGTGGACGCCGCCGGGCCTGAGTGGCTCGGGCATGTTGGCGTCGTCACGCGTCTGATCAACCGGGCCGGGCTCTCAGCGGACCGATGTGCGGCCCTGGTTTGTGGGCCAGAGGTGATGATGCGCTTCCTGGTTGCCGGACTTCTGGAGCGGGGGGTCCGCGCTGGGCGGGTCTACGCCTCGATGGAGCGCAATATGCAGTGCGGGATCGGTCACTGTGGCCATTGCCAGCTCGGGCCGACGCTGGTCTGCCGGGACGGTCCGGTCTACCGCTGGTCGGAGATCGCACCCTGGCTGGCGATCCGGGAGCTGTGAGAGTGCCTGGGTCCGCCAAGCAGAAGCTGGCCGTGTGGAAATTCGCCTCCTGCGACGGCTGTCAGCTCAGCCTGCTCGACCTCGAGGATGAGCTGCTGGCGCTGTCGGACCAACTTGAGATCGCCTACTTCCTGGAGGCGTCAAGGGCCACCGTGTCCGGCCCCTACGACCTGTCCCTGGTGGAGGGTTCGATCACCACCCCGCACGATGCCGAGCGGATTCTCGACATCCGCCGCCAATCGGGGGCGCTGGTGACGATCGGGGCCTGCGCCACCTCCGGGGGCATCCAGGCGCTGCGCAACTTCGCCGACGTCGATGCCTTCTCCCAGATCGTCTACGCCTCGCCTGACTACATCTCCACGCTCGCCACGTCCACCCCGGTCAGCGCACACGTCCAGGTCGACTTCGAGCTGCACGGCTGTCCGATCAACAAGCACCAGCTGCTTGAGGTCATCAGCGCTCACCTCAACCGGCGCCGGCCCCGGGTTCGCCCTCACAGCGTCTGCATCGAGTGCAAGCGGCGGGGAACCGTGTGCGTGATGGTGGCCCACGGCACGCCCTGTCTTGGCCCGGTCACCCATGCTGGCTGCGGGGCGATCTGCCCGGCCTACGACCGCGGGTGCTACGGCTGCTACGGGCCCAAGGAGACCCCGAACCCCGAGTCGCTGAACGAGTGGACCGGGATGGACGCTGCCGAGCTGGTGCGCGTCTACCGGACCTTCAATGCGACCGCGGAACCGTTTCAGGCGGTCAGCGAACGCCATGAGCGCTGAGGAGCGCGTCCTTCGCAACGACTACCTGTCCCGGGTCGAGGGCGAGGGGGCGATGTACGTACGCCTCACCGGCCGCAGTGTGGAGGAGGTAAAGCTCCGGATCTACGAGCCGCCGCGCTTCTTCGAGGCGTTCCTGCGCGGACGTGGCTTCACGGAGGCACCCGACATCACGGCGCGGATCTGCGGGATCTGCCCCGTCGCCTATCAGATGAGCGCGGTCCGGGCGATGGAGGACGCATGCGGAATCAGGATCGACCAGGGTCCGGTTCGCCAGCTCCGGCGGCTTCTCTATTGCGGTGAGTGGATTGAGAGCCATGCCTTGCACGTCTACCTGCTCCACGCCCCGGACTTCCTCGGGTACCCCGGGTTCGTCGAGATGGCCCGCGACCATCCGCGACTCGCCGAGCAGGGCCTCCAGATGAAGAAGGCGGGCAACGCCGTGATGGCTCAGGTGGGGGGGCGGGAGGTGCATCCGGTCAACGTTCGGGTGGGGGGCTTCTATAAGGCGCCCCGTCGGTCGGCGCTGCGGGAACTGATCGACCCGCTTGAGCGCGCACGTGAGACGGCGCTGGCCACGGTCCGCTGGGCGGCCGAGCTGAGCTTCCCGGACGTCGAGCTCACTCCAGAGCACGTCGCGCTGCACGACGAGGATGCCTATCCGATAGACCTGGGCCGGATCGTCTCCGACCGGGGCCTCGACATCCCCCCGGCGGGCTTCGACGAGCACATCGTCGAGGAGCAGGTCGAGCATTCGAGCGCTCTGCACGCCCGGATCCGCGAGCGCGGGAGCTACCTGACGGGCCCGCTGGCCCGCTACAACCTGGCCTCGTCACGGCTGCGCCCGGCGGCCGCCGAGGCAGCCCGTGACGCGGGGTTGGGTCCGCACTGCGCCAACCCGTTCCAGAGCATTCTCGTTCGCGCCGTCGAGCTCGTGCAGGCGACCGACGAGGCACTGGCGATCATCGCTGACTATGAGCCGCCCGACCCCCCGGCCGCCCGGCCCCAGCCGCGGCGGGGAGTCGGCCACGGAGCCACCGAGGCCCCCCGGGGCCTGCTCTATCACCGCTACGAGATCGACGACGACGGCACGATTCTCGACGCCCGCATCGTCCCGCCGACCTCGCAGAACCAGCGCGTCATCGAAGAGGACCTGCGCGCGGTGGTGGAAAGGTCGCTCGACCTGGACGACGAAGCGCTGGCGCTTCGCTGCGAGCAGGCGATTCGCAACCACGATCCCTGCATCTCGTGCGCCACCCACTTCCTCACGCTCACGGTTGAGCGTGGCTGACAGCAGGCGCGAGCCGGTGCTCGTCATCGGCGTGGGCAACGAGCTGCGCGGAGACGACGGGCTCGGAATCGCGGTGGTGCGGCGCCTGGCCGAGCGCGCAGCGGGCCTTCCGATCGATCTGGAGGAGGAGCAGAGCGACCCCACCGCCCTCCTTCTGCGCTGGCGGGGGCGGCGCGCCGTGGTGCTGGTGGACGCCGTCACGGGCAGCCCCGGTCAGGTCTATCGCTTCGACGCCAGCGGGCAGGCCCTCCCGCGTGAACTTCGGCTTTCCACATCAAGCCATGCCGTCGGCCTGGATGAGGCGATCGAGCTGGACCGGGCCCTGGGACAACTGCCGCCACGAGTCATCGTCTATGCGGTGGGGGGCGCGAGCTTCGACGCCGGGGTGGGGCTCTCCGCCGAGCTTGCCGTCGCGCTGCCGGAGCTGACCGACCGGGTCCTCACCGAGGCGCTCGCTCTCGCGCAGGCGGGGTCCTCCTCTACGTAGTTCTCCGCACCCCGATCCGGCGCTTGTGCCGATGACACCCGGGGCCTCCGCGGGGAGGATCACGGGCATGAAAACCGTCGGCTCAGCCTCAGGCGCAAGCCCAGTAGCGGACGGCACGATGCTCTCGCACATCACCGCGGGATTGGACGGCTTTCCCGAGGGCGAGGACGCCGCGGCGCTCGGCCATACACTGGCCGAGGTCACGGGGGCCGAGCTCATGCTGGTGGCCGTCAACCCGGAGCCACTGCTCTTTCTCCCCGTCGGCGTGCCGTGGAAAGAACTGCGAAAAGAGGCTCACGCGATGCTCCACCGCGCTCGGGCCGAGTTTGCCCCGCAGGCCCGCACGGTGGTGGAAACAGACTTCTCGGTGCCCCGCGCGCTGCACCGCGTTCTTCGTCGTGTGCGCGGCGACCTATTGGTCATGGGCTCGAGCCGCCACGGACCCGAGGGGCGTGTACGGATCGGCCAGCACACCCGGCAGCTGCTCTGCCAATTCGAGTGCCCGCTGGCCATCGCACCGCGCGGCTTCGCCAAGCGCAAGCAGACCGGGCTGTCCCAAATCGGCGTCGGGTTCGACGACGACCCTGAGTCACAGGCTGCGCTCGAGTTCGCCGCCTCCCTCGCCGTGGCCGCCGGGGCCGAGCTCGAGGTCGACGCGGTGGTTGATGATCGGCCACCGCTGCTGGGTTGGACCGCTGGGTGGAGGCACGGCGGGACGGACTGGGACGAAACCGTTGAGGCGGCGGTCGAGAAGCGTCGCCTTGATACCGAGGCCGCAGCCCGGGCCACCGGAGTCTCTGGCCGCGTGGAAATCAAGCGCGGCCAGCCGGCCCAGGCTCTGCTTGAGCTCTCCCAGAAGGTTGACCTACTGATCGTCGGCTCACGGCGCTGGGGCCCGGTTTCCCGCGTGCTCCTGGGCAGCACCGGTGAGGCGCTGCTCCACGACGCGGCGTGCCCGGTCGTGGTCGTGCCCCGGCCTGCTGCCTGATTCATAGTCCGATGGCCGAGCGGCTGTTGACCGCACCGCCGGGCGACCCGGAGTCTGCGGAGCCGGACCCCACCGAGCCGATCCAGCCGCTTCTCCGAGCTCTGAGCACTGGCCCGCAGGGCTTGACCTCTCGCGAGGCCGCCCGGCGGCTGGTCCAGCACGGCCCCAATGAGCTGAGGCGTCGTGGCGGCCTGCGCTGGCCGCGCGAGCTGGCGCGCCAGCTCACCCATCCACTGGCGCTGTTGCTGTGGCTGGCGGCGGTTCTCTCGTTCAGCGTTGGCAGCCAGACGGTGGGGGTGGCGGTCGTGCTCGTCATCGTCCTGAACGCCACCTTCGCCTTCGTCCAGGAGCTCCAGGCGGAGCGCGCCGTGGAGGCGCTGGCCCAGTACATGCCCCAGCAGGTGAGCGTCCTCCGAGATCAGGTACCTCAGGTCCTCGACACGATCGACCTGGTGCCGGGCGATGTGGTTCTGATCGAGGAGGGCGAGCGGATCGCCGCCGACATGCGGCTCATATCCGGGGGCGTGGAGGTGGACCTCTCGACGCTGACCGGGGAGTCGGTTCCCGCCGTGCGCTCGGCGGAGTTCCAGGACCGGGACGTGCCGAGGCTGGCGGCACGGGACCTCTTGTTCAGTGGCACGACATGTACCGGCGGCGAGGCGCGCGCCGTCGTGTTCGCCACGGGAATGCACACCGAGCTGGGACGGATCGCCGCGCTGTCGCAGCGGGTCAAGGAGGAGCCCAGCCCACTCGACCTGCAGGTGCGCCGGGTCTCCTGGCTCATCGCCGGCGTGGCCACGGCCATGGCGATCGGCTTCGTTCCCGTGGCCATCTTCGGAGCCGGCCTCGCGCTAACGCAGAGCGTGGTCTTCGCGGTGGGGCTGCTGGCCGGAAACGTGCCGGAGGGGCTGCTGCCGGTGATCACCCTGTCGCTGGCTGACGCGGTAACGCGGCTGGCGAGACGCGGCGCCGTGGTGAAGCGGCTCAGCTCGGTGGAGACGCTCGGATCCACCGATGTCATCTGTACCGACAAGACAGGAACGCTGACCGAGAACCGGATGCAGCCGGTCAGCGTCTGGACACAGTCGGGCGAGTGGGCCATCGCGCCCGATACCCCACAGATCGATGTCGCCCACAACCCAGGTCTCCAAGCCCTGGCGACGGCAGCTGCCGCATGCACCAACGCCAGGCTCGGCGTGGACGGCTCAAACTTGGGCGATCCCACCGAGATCGCCGTGCTCAAGGCGGCGCGGACACTGGACGCCGACGTCGACCCAGATCGGCGCGAGCGTCACCGCCGCCATCTCTACAGCTTCGACGCCCACCGCAAGCTGATGAGCACATTGGATGCGGATGCCTCAGAGCTCAGACTGAGCACGAAGGGAGCTCCGGATGCGGTTCTGCCCGCGTGTTCGTCGGTGATCGACGCCGAGGGCCGGGAGGTGCGCCTGGATCGAGTGCAGCGCGACCAGATCACCCGCCGCGTAGCCGACTATGCACAGAATGGCCTGCGGGTTCTGGGCCTGGCCGTGAAATCGCTGCCCGCCGGAGCGGACGTCCCCGAGCGCGGGGACGCCGAGCGCGATCTCTGCTTTCTCGGTCTGGTCACGATGCTTGACCCGCCTCGTTCGGAGGTCGCTGAAGCCATCGCGCGTTGCCACTCGGCGGGGATCCGGGTGATTGTGATCACGGGCGATCATCCGCTGACGGCGGCGGCGATCGCGCATCAGGTCGGAATCGGGACGGAGTCGCAGGCGATTAATGCCGAGCATTTCGATCAGAGCAGCGAGCCTCAGATCGAGGCGGCGCTCGCCGGCGATGGGGATGTGATTTTTGCCCGTGCCTCACCGGAGACCAAGTTGCAGATCGCCGAGGCTCTCCAAGGCCAGGGGCATGTGGTGGCGATGACTGGGGACGGAGTCAACGACGCACCGGCGCTGCGTCAGGCGGACATCGGCGTGGCCATGGGCTTGGGCGGAACCGATGTCGCCCGGGAAGCGGGGACGATGGTGCTGACCGACGACAACTTCGCGACGATCGTCACGGCGGTAGAGGCCGGCCGCGCCGTCTACGACAACGTCCGCAAGTTCATCATCTACATCTTCAGCCACGCCACGCCGGAAGTGGTCCCCTTCCTCGTGTTTGCGCTCGCCGGCGGAGCCGTCCCCCTGCCGCTACCCGTCCTGCAATTGCTGGCCTTCGACGTCTTCACGGAGACGCCGCCGTCCCTGGCCCTGGGCCGCGACCCGGCCGAGCCCGGGATCATGGACCGGCCACCGCGGAGCCGGACCGAGGGGGTGATCCGCCGGCCGATGCTGATCCGCGCCTGGCTGTTCCTGGGCGCGATCGTGGCCGGACTCTCGCTGGCCGGATTCTTCTACGTCCTCACGCAGGCGGGCTGGCATTCCGGCGACCCAACCGGGTCCCACAGCCGCTTTCACCATGCCTATCTCCAGGCCACGACGATGACCTTTCTCGGCATGATCGCCGCCCAGATCGGGACGGCGTTTGCCGTGCGGACCCAGCGCGCCTCTCTGCGTTCGGTCGGCGTGTTCAGCAACCGCTACCTGCTGGGTGCGATCGCCCTCGAACTGGCCCTGGCCGGCGTGTTCGTATACGCGCCTCCGTTGCAGTCGCTGCTCGGGACGGCAGCGCCGCCCCCGCGTGACCTACTGCTCCTGCTGCCCTATCCGTTCATCGTGTTGGGCGCGGACGAGCTGCGCAAATGGGTTGTGCGCCGGCGGTCGGTCAGCGACGGGGCTCAGCGCGCCTGATGGATCCGGTGCTTGCGCTGCAAGCCGACGAGGAGCTAAACCTGCACCGCGAGTGCGGGTTATTCCCGATGCCCCGCGTTCACGCTTTCGGCCAAGGTTGACCGATGTCGGCGCCGCGGATAGCCATATTCGGACCCGACCCGCTTCTCAGCGTCACCATCGAGACCCGCAGCAGCGGCGAAGAGCTGCACCTTCACCCGGCTGGGCAGGGGGTCTGGGTGGCTCGGATGGCCCGTGAGCTCGGGGCCAGTCCGATCCTGTGTTCTTTTCTCGGCGGCGAGACCGGCGCCCTGCTCGAGCCTCTGCTGACGGCGAACTTCGAGGTCCGCGTGGCCCGGACATCCGGCGTGAGCGGGAGCTACGTGGTCGATCGGCGCGGCGATGAGCGAAACGTGCTGGCGAGCGCGCTTCGCCCCGCTCCCCAGCGCCATGAGGTCGATGACCTCCTCAGCAGCACGGTGGCAGCCGCGCTCGGCTCCGAGGTGCTTGTGATCTGCAACCCATATCCGGCCGACGGGATCCCCAACGAGGTGTACGAGACCCTCGTCGCCGACGTCCGGGCGGCCGGCGTCCCGGTGCTCGTGGACCTGTCGAGTCCTCGCCTCGACCACGCCCTGCGCCACCAGCCTGACCTGGTCAAGCTCAACGACTGGGAGCTCGCCGAGTTCGTCCGCGGCCCGGTCGATGGCCGGCGTATGCTGGCGGGCGCACAGGCACTGATTGACGCGGGCGCGGGCGCGGTCGTGGTGACGCAAGCCGAGGGGCCGGTGCTCGTTCTGAGCCATCACGCTGACCCATTCGAGGTTGTGCCCCCCGTGTTCCCGGTCGGCCATCGGGAGGGATGCGGCGACACGATGATGGGAGCCATCGCCGCCGGTTGGGCGCGCGGACTGCCGCTCCGGGATCTAACCAGCCTCGGGGTGGCCGCCGGCTCGATCAACTTCCTGCGCCGGGGCCTCGGCACAGGTAGTCGCTCCGCCGTCGAGGAGCTGGCGCGAACCATCGTGGTGCGGCCATTGCTCGAGGCCGCCTCTAAAACGGCGGTGTGAGTTCTCGCCCGGCGACGATCGCCTGCGGGGCGACCCGGCCGATCCAATCCACGTGGGGCGCCAGCCGCGGGAGGGTTCGTAACACCCTGAGCGCCGCGTTGAGGGCCACCGGTCGCCCGGCGCGTGAGGAGTGAGCGTCGCTGCCCAGCGTGTGGATTACCCCGGCGCGGGCCAGATCGAGCATCCCGGCGCGGGTCGGTTCCTGGACGAGGAAGTCCGCGGTCGCCTGCACCAGCGCGCCTTGGCGGGCGAGCCGCCGCAGGCGCTCGATCAGGTCCGCAGCCAGGTGGCGCTCGGGATGGGCGATCAGGGCGCGGAACCCCCGCTCACCGAGCCGGTGGACGGCTTCGTCAAGCGAGTCATCGAGTGCCCCCGGTGCGGGCTCGAGCAGGATCCAGCGCCCCGATCCCCCCAGCGAGACCCGGGCCAGCTCGTCGTCGTCCAGCCGGTCCAGCGCTCCCGCCGCGACCTCGCCGCCGGCGAGGATCCGCGTCCGGCACCCGGCGGCGGCGACCGACACCGACAGCTGATCCAGGCGCGCCGGCAGCTCGCGGATCCGCACATCGTGGTCGTGGCGGATGTGGGGAGTGGCGCAGACTGCCTCGATCCCGTCTGCCTCAGCTTGCCAGGCCATCCCGAGCGCGTCGTCAAGGTCCCGGGCGCCGTCGTCGAGCTCAGGCAGGATGTGGCAGTGAAGATCGATCAACGCCGCCGTCTGCGCGGGCTAAGAGCTCATCACAGCCGCCCCGGCGGCGGTTGGGCCCGCGTGGGGAATGCCCGCCGCAGCGTACGCATCCGCCTCATCCAGGGTTTCGTGCTCAAGCAGTGTGTGGGCCAGCGCGTCGAGCTGTTCGCGATGCTCGCGCAGCGTCTGTAGCGCCCGCTGGTGGCACTGGTCGGCGATCTTGCGCACCTCGGCGTCCATCAGCTGTTTCGTGCGCTCGGACGTGCTGGCCTCGCCGTACAGCCCATAGGGCCCGGCTCCCTCCGCCGGGAGGACCGTGACCAGGCCGATCTCGTCCGACATCCCCCAGCGCCCGATCATCTGCCGGGCCAGGGCAGTGGCCTGTTCGAGATCGGATTCGGCGCCGGTGGTGACCGCGCCGTAGACGAGTTCCTCGGCGGCCCGCCCTCCGAGCATGCCGGTGATGCGCCCGCGCAAGTAGTTGTCATCGAAGCCGTAGCGATCCTTCTCCGGGGTTTGAAAGGTGACGCCCAGCGAGTGTCCGCGGGGGATGATCGAGATCTTCCGCACCGGATCGGCTCCGGGCTCGAGCATCCCCAGCAGCGCGTGCCCCGACTCGTGGTAGGCGGTCCGCTCACGTTCTTCGGGAGAGATCAGAATGTGGCGGGCGGCGCCGAGGACGATCTTCTCCAGCGCGTCGGCGAAGTCATCACGATCGACCTTCTTGCGCCGCCGGCGGGCCGCCAGCAGGGCCGCCTCGTTGGCCAGGTTCCGCAGATCGGCGCCGACCATGCCGGGAGTGGCGGCAGCGATCGCCGCCAGCTGCACGTTGCCCGCCAGCGGCACCGACCGGGTGTGAACCTTGAGGATCTGCTCGCGTCCCTTCTGGTCTGGCGGGTTGACGGCGACCCGCCGGTCGAAGCGCCCCGCCCGTAGCAACGCCGAGTCAAGGATCTCCGGGCGGTTCGTCGCCGCGAGCACCATCACGCCCTCGGTACCCGTGAAGCCGTCCATCTCGGTAAGCACCTGGTTGAGCGTCTGCTCACGTTCGTCATGCCCACCGCCGGGCATCGAGGCTGCAGCGCGTGAGCGGCCGAGGGCGTCGAGCTCGTCGATGAAGATGATCGCGGGGGCCTCCTTCTTGGCGGTGTCGAACAGGTCCCGCACCCGGCTCGCCCCCACGCCGACGAACATCTCGACGAACTCGGAGGCCGACATCGAGAAGAACGGCACCTCGGCCTCGCCGGCTACCGCCCGAGCCAGCAGGGTCTTACCGGTCCCGGGCGGACCGGTGAGCAGGACTCCGCGGGGGACCTGGGCGCCGAGCGCGCGGTAGCGGTCCGGATGTCGGAGGAAGTCGACCACCTCGGCCAGATCCTCCGTGGCCTCGTCGATACCCGCCACATCCTGAAACGTCGTCCGCTGCTCGCTCGGCTCGTACCGGCGAGCCTTTGCCTTTCCGAAGGCGGACATGCCGCCGGCTCCCGCGGAGAGTCCGCGGCCCAGCCCGCGCATGATCATCACGAACAGACCCACGAGCAGGATCGTCGGACCAAAGCCAAGCAGCAGCGATTGCCAGAGCGGCGTCGAAGAGGTAGACGGCTTGGCCCCGACCGTGGCCCCCTCGGCCAGGAGCCGCTGGAAGATCTGATCGTTGGCGAAGATCGGCCGCTGGGTCTTGAACTCTTCAGACGCCGGGCCGCCGTTGGCCGCCGGATAGCGGATGGCCCGGCGAAGTTGACCCTCGATCGTCTCGCCCGTCGCCGTCACCGAGTCCACGTTTCCGGCCTGCACCTGAGCGCGAAAGACGCTGTAGGGCAGGTTCAGGCGGGGGGTCGTGGGTCGCGTGTTTGCGCCCAAGCTGATCAGCAGCGTCCAGTTGATGAGGAGCAGGACGAACGCCATCCACCAGATCCACCTGTACCTGCCGGCTGGTCGGGGCGCCTGGGAACCGCCAGTGGGCGGCTTCCGGGAGCCCTCCACCCGCCAGGGATCGCGGTCCTGGGGTGCCGAAGTCTCGGAGTGCTCGGGCGCCGGCGGCCGAGGAGGGCGATTGGAGAGCGGCATCGCAGGCGTCCTTCGGGACTGAACGGCTAGCGAGCCGCCTCTTCCCGGACCTCATGCGCTCTCGACTGAGCGACCTGCGGCGAGGGGACGACGATCACGGTCCGGTCTGCGTGCTGGAGCACCTCGTGGGAGACGCTTCCGAGCAGGAGCGACTTGAGCCCGGTCAGGCCTCGCGAGCCCAGCACGATGGCCTCAGCGCCGGCCCGATCCGCCTCGGTCAAGATCGCTCGACTGATCGTCGAGACATAGGAGCACACGCGGGGCTGAGCGCTCATCCCGTGCTCGCTCGCCAGCTCGACACCTTCGCCGGCTGTCCGCTCGGCCGCTTTCTGGCTCGCCTCGTCAATCTCGAGGGCGTCGGGTACTGACGGCACCAGCCCGAACCCGATCGCCGTCCGGCCGACCACCTCGACAAACGGCTCCCATACCGTCAGCACGGTCGCCGGCTGCTCGGGGAACAGCTCCGCCGCCTTCTCGACCGCGGCACGGGAATCGGGCGAGCCGTCAAATGCGATCAGAATCATGAGTCCTCCCAGGTCATTGGTTCCACGCCAACAACGGTAGGTAGCGGCGGTGGACTGGCAATCGGGGCGCAGCCCCCGCGGGTGTGCGTAGTTCTCCGCAGTCGGGTTGCTCAGTAGAAAGCCGCAACTCGACTGGGGCCCCCTGCCGATGAACGGCTCCGCTTGCGCACCGTAGGTTCCCTCCATATCAACGAGGAGGAACGGCAGATGTTCAAGAACGTGGTTGTGGGGATCGATGGCGAAGACGGCGGGCGCGATGCGCTGGCCCTGGCGAGGCTGCTTTGCGCCGACGGCGGGCGGCTGACGCTCGCGCACGTCTACCCGGGAGAAGCAATTGTCTGGCGGGGCGCCAACCCGGCCTATCAGGCGGTCGAACAGGAGGATGCCGAAGCGCTGCTCGAGCGCACCCGCGCCGAGGAAAAGCTGGACGCAGACACGAAATTCATCGGAGCCTCCTCGGTCGGTAAGGGCCTGCACCTCCTGGCCGAGGACATCGGCGCCGACCTGATCGTCATCGGCTCCTCGCGCGACGGCCTGCTACACCGGGTGATGGTCGGCGACGAGACGCGGGCCGCGCTCAACGGCGCTCCCTCGGCCGTGGCCATCGCCCCCGCCGGCTACACCACGGAACCCCACCTCCTGCGCCAGGTTGGGGTCGGCTACAACGGCTCTCCCGAGAGCGAGCACGCCCTCGCATTCGCCCGTCAGCTCGCCGAGGAGTCCGGCGCCACGCTCTCGGCCTTTCAGGCGGTATCCGTGCCCAGCTACGTCAGCCATGGTCGGACCGCCGTTGACAGCACCCCGATTACGGACCTGGTCGACGAGGCGCGCGCGCAGATCGTCGCCCTCGGCGGCGTCGAGCCCCACGCCGCCTACGGGAAGCCGGCCGAGGAACTCGCCCTCTACAGCGCCTCGCTTGATCTGCTGGTCGTCGGCTCCCGCGATTTCGGCCCGCTGGGCCGGCTGGTGCACGGCTCGACAACCCATCAGCTGGCGCATAGCGCCGGTTGTCCGCTGCTCGTCCTGACCCGGGCCGTGCGTCGAACCGACGCAGAGCGGCCGGCCGGGGAGGAGCCGCAGACGGCCTTGGCGGGGTCGTGACGTGAGGGAAATCCCCAACGGAACTGCCGGAAAGTCCGGAAGGCCGGAACCCCCCGAGCCCCGATGATCGCGCGTAGTCGATAAAGGAGAGAATCACGAAGGCCCTCGTGTACCACGGTCCGGGTCAGCGGGGTTGGGATTCAGTCGACGATCCGTCGATTCTCGATCCCACCGACGCGATCGTCCGGATCGACACCACCACCATCTGCGGGACCGACCTGCACATCCTCAAGGGCGACGTCCCTGAGACGACTCCCGGCACGATCCTCGGCCACGAGGCCGTGGGGACAGTCGAGGAGGTCGGCTCCGGCGTGACCACAATCAAACCGGGCGACCACGTCCTCATGTCGTGCGTGAGCTCGTGTGGACGCTGCCGCTACTGCAAGGAGGGCCGCTATGGCCAATGCCTGGGCGGAGGCGGCTGGATCTTCGGGCACCTGATCAACGGCCTGCAGGCCGAGTACGCCCGGGTCCCGTTCGCCGACAACTCCGTGTACAAGGTCCCGGGGCACCTGACCGATGAGCAGGTGCTGTTCCTGGCCGACATCCTTCCCACTTCCTACGAGGTGGGTGTGCTGAACGGGATGGTTTCGCCGGGCGACACCGTGGCGATCGTGGGTGCCGGGCCAATCGGCCTGGCGGCGATTCTCACCGCCAAGCTGTACACGCCCGGAAGGGTCGTGGCCATCGATTTGGCCGACAGCCGTCTGGAGAGTGCCCTCAGGTTCGGCGCGGACCTGGCGATCAACAACGGCGAGGAGGATGCCGTCACCCGCATCCTGGAGCTGACCGACGGTCTTGGCGCGGACGCCGCCTTTGAGGCGGTGGGCGTGCCGGAGACCTTCGAGCTGGCTGCCGACCTCGTGCGCCCGGGGGGCCGGGTGGCCAACATCGGCGTGCACGGCCGGCCGGCATCGCTCCACCTCGAGCGGCTCTGGATCAAGGACGTGACCATCACCACCGGGCTGGTCGACACGTTCAGCATCGCCCAGCTGATGCGGCTGATCGCCAGCGGCCGCCTCGATCCCTCGCTATTCGCCACGCATCGGTTCGCGCTCGGAGACACCATGAGCGCCTACGACACGTTCGCCGACGCGGCTCACACGGGCGCGCTCAAGGTGGTGCTATGCGGAGAGCACAGCGACAGCGTCGCCGACCAGCCGGCCATCACGGCGGTGAGCGCCTAGCGTCGGGGTGGTCATCCCGGCCCGCGTGAGTCAAGTTCGGATCCCGCAGGCCGAGATCGTCGGCGATCTCGGCCTGCCGGTGCGCGCCTCTGGCCTTGTCATCTTCGCCCACGGGAGCGGCTCGAGCCGCTTCAGCACGCGGAACCGGCAGGTGGCGGAGGTGCTGCAGAGCCGGGGCATGGGCACGTTGCTGCTCGACCTCCTCCGTCCGGATGAGGAGGGAGACCGGGCGAAGGTGTTCGACATCGAGCTGCTCGCGCGGCGGCTCGTCGCCGCCACTCGCTGGCTACGGGGTCAGCCTGACCTGGCCGCGCTTCCCGTGGGCTATTTCGGGGCCAGCACGGGCGCGGGAGCCGGGCTGCTGGCCGCGGCCGAGCGCGGGGACGAGGTCTCGGCCGTCGTCTCCCGGGGTGGGCGCCCAGACCTCGCCGGTTCTCGGCTCAATGCCGTCAAGGCTCCGACCCTCCTGATCGTCGGTGGTCGGGACGAAGTCGTGCTGGAGCTCAACCAGCAGGCCCTGGCCCAGCTGCAGGCGGAGGCCGAGCTCGTGGTAATCCCCGGGGCTACCCACCTGTTCGAGGAAGCCGGGGCGCTCGAGGAGGTGGCGCGGCTCGCCGCCGCCTGGTTCGAGGCCCGCTTCGCCGGTGGCGGCGCTTCGCGCTGACTACGCCTCGCCCCAGGCGAAGATCTCGGCCACGTCGCCCGTCGAGAGGACGCCGCTCGGCCGAAGCGTCTCGCTGTCGACCACGACCAGATGCGTGACCTGGTGGTTCACCATCAGCGCCGCGGCTTCGGCCAGCGGCATCTCCGGTTTCACGGTGACCATCGGCTCACGCGCCAGGGACCCAGCGGTTTCAGTGCCCTCGCCGCCTGAGACAGCGCGCATCAGGTCGAGGTCCGAGACGATCCCCCATACGTAGGCCGCTTCAGTGCCTTGGCCTGGATGCATCACGAAGACGCAATGCACGTGGTGGAGCGCCATCTCCCGTGCCACCTTGACCGCGGGGGCGTCGGGTGAGCAGGAGAAGATTCCGGGGCGCGTGGCGTCGCCCACCGTGGCGTGCTCAATGGTGGGGATAAGAACGCCTTCGCGTTTGCTTGACATCACGGTCTCCTCCAGTTCGTTTGGCATCGATCAAGCGTGACCGGGGCCGGCCGAGATCGCGTCCGTGTGCCGCAACGCGGGTGCTTCGGAAAACTACGTACGGAGCCCGGCGGCCAGGCGAACCTGGCGCGCGATCTCCACATCCTCGCGCGCGGTGATGACGAGCGTCCGCACCGTCGCCTCGGCGGTGGTGATCTCTCGATCGCGCTGACCGCGGCGGTTCTCGGTGGAATTGACGGCCACGCCCAGGAAGCCGAGCCGTTCCGCGGCCTCCGCGCGGATTCGCGCCGATCGCTCGCCGACGCCGCCCGTGAACACGAGCACGTCGAGCCCCCGAAGGGCGGCGGCCATCGCGGCCACCCCGCCGGCCAGGCGCTGCAGGTAGACCCCCAGGGCAAGCCCTGCCCGTGCGTCTCCGGCCTCCACCCGGGCCAGCACCTCGCGCATGTCGGCGCTGCCCGCCAGGCCAAGCAGGCCGGACTCGTGCTCCAGGACGCGGCTGGCTTCAGCCGGGTCGATCTCACCGCGCTCCAGGAGCCAGAGCAGCAGTCCGGGGTCGACATCCCCGGAGCGCGTCGCCATGACCAGCCCCTCGAGCGGAGTGAAGCCCATCGTGGTGGCCACGGATCGGCCGCCCTGGATCGCGCACAGTGACGCGCCGGCTCCCAGGTGGCAACTGATGATCCGCCGCGAGTTCGCATCCCCACCCAAGAGCTCCGGAGCTCGCCGGGCCACCCACCCATGCGAGAGTCCATGGAAGCCGTAGCGGCGGATCGGCCACCGCGTGCGCCACGCCTCCGGCAGCGCGTAGGTCCGCGCCTCCGGGGCGAGGGTGGCGTGGAAGGCGGTGTCAAAACAGGCGAAAGACGGGATGCCCGGCAACGCCGTGCTGACAGCGTCGAGCGCGGCCAGTGATTTCGCCTGGTGAAGGGGTGCCAGATCGCCCAGCTGGCGAAGCTGTTCCTCCACCTCCTGGTCGATGCGCACGGCTGATCGGAACAAGTTGCCCCCGTGGACGATCCGATGTCCGACCACCTCGACCTCGCCGGCGATCTCCTCGATCGCGTCGCGAAGCTGCTCTCGGTCCACCTGGGCGCTCGGCGCGGCCAGCTCCCGGTCCCAGAGAGCTTCTTCCGCGGTGCCGATCAGGCTGAGCTTGACCGTGCTCGAGCCGGCGTTTACGACGAGAACCCTGGCCACGTCCAGTCGCGCACCTCGGGCGCGTCGTCGCCTACCTCACGCGTGTAAGCGCGCATATGCAGCCGGGCGTCGACCATCTCCTGACGAAGTCCCGCGGCCCGCTCGCTCAAACCTGGGACCCGGTCGATCACGTCCATGACGAGATGGAAGCGATCCAGGTCGTTGAGCATGACCATGTCGAACGGGGTTGTCGTCGTGCCCTCCTCCTTATACCCACGCACGTGAATGTTGTGGTGGTTGGAGCGCCGATAGGTCAGGCGATGGATCAGCAAGGGGTAGCCGTGGTAGGCGAAGATCACCGGCTGAGTGGTGGTGAAGAGGGCGTCGAACTGTGCGTCGGAAAGGCCGTGGGGGTGCTCGGTGTCTGGCTCCAGGCGCATCAGGTCGACGACGTTGATCACCCGCACCTTCAGCTCGGGTAGCCGCTGGCGAAGGAGGGCGGTGGCCGAGACCACCTCCAGCGTCGGGACGTCGCCGGCGCAGGCCAGCACCACATCTGGCTCCTGCCCATCGTCGTTGGAGGCCCACTCCCAGATCCCGATGCCGCGGGTGCAGTGGGCGACCGCCTCGTCCATGGTCAGGTAAGTCAGCGCGGGCTGCTTGCCGGCCACGATCAGGTTCACGTAATGCCGCGAGCGCAGGCAGTGATCGGCGACCGAGAGCAGGCAGTTGACGTCCGGCGGTAGATACACGCGAACGATCTCCGCCTTCTTGTTCACGACGTGGTCGATGAAGCCGGGATCCTGGTGCGAGAACCCGTTGTGATCTTGGCGCCAGACGTGGCTCGACAGGAGATAGTTGAGCGACGGGATGGGCCGCCGCCAGGGAATCTGGCGAGTGACCTTCAGCCACTTGGCATGCTGGTTGAACATCGAATCGATGATGTGGATGAAGGCCTCGTAGCAGTTGAACAGCCCGTGGCGCCCGGTCAGGAGGTAGCCCTCGAGCCACCCCTGGCAGAGGTGCTCGGATAGGACCTCCATCACCCGGCCATCCGGCGCGAGGTGATCGTCGGTGTCGAGCCGCTCGGCCTCCCAGACTCGGCTGGTGGCCTCGAACACGGCCTGGAGCCGGTTGGACGCCGTCTCGTCGGGCCCCATGAGGCGGAAACGGTCGGGGTTCGCCTTGATTACGTCCCGCAGCCAAACCCCCAGCACGCGGGTCGCCTCGGCGCTACTGGTGGCCGGCGAGGGGACCTCGACGCCGTAGTCGCGGAAGTCGGGCAGCTCAAGCGCCCGGGTCAGCAGGCCACCGTTGGCGTGCGGGTTGGCGCTCATGCGCAGTTCGCCGTCGGGGGCCAGCGCGGTGATTTCAGGCCGCACCGCGCCCGTCTCGTCAAACAACTCCTCCGGTCGATACGAGCGCATCCACGCTTCCAGTTGCGCGAGGTGCTGAGGATTGGTGCGCACCTCGGCCAGCGGGACCTGGTGCGCGCGCCAGGTGCCCTCGACCGGGAGGCCGTCGACGACTTTGGGCCCCGTCCAGCCCTTGGGCGTGACCAGTACGAGCATCGGCCACCGGGGTCTCCCGGCGCCGGCCGCTGACCGGGCGCGATCCTGGATCGCCGCGATCTCGCCCACGACGTCCTCCAGAGTCGCGGCCATCAGCTGGTGCATGGCATCAGGATCCGATCCCTCGACGAACCGGGGGGCATAGCCGTAGCCCTCGAGCAGCGCCTGTAGCTCCGGGCGGGGGATCCGGGCCAGGATCGTGGGGTTGGCGATCTTGTAGCCGTTCAGATGCAGGATGGGCAGCACCGCACCGTCGCGAGCCGGGTCAAGGAACTTGTTGGAGTGCCAGCTGGCGGCCAGCGGTCCGGTCTCGGCCTCGCCGTCTCCGATCACGCATACGGCCAGGAGGTCGGGGTTGTCGAGGACGGCCCCGTAAGCGTGCAAGAGCGAATAGCCGAGCTCGCCGCCCTCGTGAATCGACCCCGGCGTCTCGGGTGCCACGTGGCTGGGAATCCCGCCCGGAAACGAGAACTGGCGAAACAGCCGCCGCAGACCCTCCTGGTCGTGGCCGATGTGGGGGTAGACCTCGGTGTAAGTCCCGTCCAGGTAGGCGCTGGCCACGAGCCCGGGCCCGCCGTGACCGGGACCGGTGACGAAGATGCTGTTGAGGCCCCGCGCCCGGATGACCCGATTCATGTGGGCGTAGAGAAAGTTGAGCCCCGGCGTCGTGCCCCAATGCCCGAGCAGCCGCGGCTTGATCTGTTCGGGAGTCAGCGGGGCGTCGAGCAGCGGGTTTTCCAGCAGGTAGATCTGCCCCACCGACAGGTAGTTGGCGGTGCGCCACCACGCGTTGAGGCGCCGCAGCTCGTCCGCAGACAGCGGCCCCTGGCCGTCGGGAATCACAGCGGTCATTTATGCACACGGCGCTCGGCCGGGTTCGGTACCCGGCCGCACCCTTCCTGCGGGTGCTCACGGATGGGGGAGAGCCGCCACTCTCCGTAGGGTCCGACGCGTGGTTTCGAACGACTTCAGCGAAGTGATCGTCGGCGTCGACGGCCGTCAGGGTGGTCGTGACGCGGTCGCCCTGGCCAGGCAACTGGCCGCTCCGGGCACGCGGATCACGCTGGCCCACGTCCACAACACTGACTGGGGGCAGGGGAAGGCCAACGGGATTGGAGTTCCCTTGAGCTTGGAACGTGCGGAGTCGCTGCTTGACTCCGAGCTGAGGCGCGCCGGGATCGTGGCCGACACGGTGGCGATTGCGGCGACCCCGCCGGCTCGGGGCCTCCACGAGCTGGCCCAGCAACGTCAGGCGGACCTGCTGGTTATCGGTTCCCCTCGCCGCGCCACACTCGGCCGGGTCCTAATCGGAAGCGTCGCCCGGACCACGTTTCACGGGGCTCCCTGTGCGATTGCCGTGGCCCCCTACGGCTACGCCCGCGGCGAGCACCCGCTGAGGAAGATTGGTGTCGGCTACAACGGCACGGCGGAGAGCCAGGTCGCGCTCGACACGGCGCGTGCGCTCGGAGCCCGCCGCGACGCAGAGGTCAGAGCGCTTTGGGTGGTCTCGATCGAGGATGTGCGCCGAGAGAGGCCGATTCCCGCCGATCAGCCCGAGGCCGTCGACCGGCTCCTCGAGCGCTGCCTGCACGAGCTGCGGCGAATCGAGGGAATCCACGGAGACGCTGTCTACGGGGGCCCCCGCGAAGAGCTCTCGCGCATAAGCCAGCATCTCGATCTTCTGGTTGTCGGCTCTCGTGGCTACGGACCCTGGGGACGCTTGGTACACGGGAGCGTCTCCAGCTATCTGCTGGGCCACGCGTCCTGTCCGCTGCTCGTGCTCCCGCGTGCCGCCGAGCCCGCGGCCAGCCAGGCCGTCGTCGAACCGGCCGCTGCCACGGGGTGATCCCGTCAGGAGGCCGAAATGTTCCGGAAAGTCGTAGTCGGAGTGGATGGCGGGACTGGTGGACGTGACGCCATCACCTTGGCCCGGCAGCTGGTCACGCGGGACGGGGAGCTGATCCTGGCGAACGTCCAACGATCGCCCGGCGCTGAGCAGAGTCTCGACCTGCTTGAGAAGCAGCGGACTTCGGCGCAGGTCGACGCGCAGTTGAAGACGCTCCGGAACCGCTCCGTGGGCCGCGGGCTGCATGAGTACGCCGAGGCGGAGCAGGCCGACCTGCTTGTCGTCGGGTCGTCTCACCGGGGCCGTGTCGGCCGCGTGTTCCTCGGCGACGACACCCGCGCCACCCTCAACGGGGCACCTTGCCCGGTGGCCCTTGCCTCCGCTGGCTACGTGCGGAGCCGACATCGGCTGCGTGAGATCGGTGTCGGTTACGACCGATCCGCCGAGAGCGAGCTTGCCCTCGCCCTCGGCCGGCGGCTCGCCGCCGACGCGGGAGCCAAGCTATCCCTGCTCGAGGTGCTGTCGCTGCGTACCCAGGACTATCTGGGCGGGGTCTACGACCTCGATGACGCGATCGACCGGTTGGTCGACGACGCCCTGACCCGCCTCGGCGCCCTCCGTGGCGTCGAGCCGCACGCGGTTTATGGCGTTCCGTCACGTGAGCTGGCTCGCTACAGCGACTCGGTCGACCTGCTGATCCTTGGCTCACGGGACCTGGGGCGGACCGGGCGGCTCATCCTCGGGAGCACCGCGCAGACCTTGGCGCGAACCTCCGGTTGCCCGCTTCTCGTTGTCGGCCGCTCGGCGCGGACGTCGACTCTAGGTCTCGATGAGACCGTGCTGCAGGGCGTACCGGACTAGCTCGGCCCGGGACGCTAGTCGCAGCTTCTGCTGGATGTGCGCCCGGTGCGTCTCCACCGTTCGGACCGACAGGTAGAGCGACTGAGCAATCTCGGTGTTCGTATGGCCGAGGGCGATCATCCGCAGTACCTCGACCTCGCGTTCGGAGAGTCCGTCTGGCGGTCCCGGCGGAGGTGCCGCGGCCACCCGCGCTCCCAGACGCGGGTTGAGATAGGTATCACCGGCGGCGGCCCGCCGCACCGCCTCGACCAGCTCGGTGTCCGCTGCTTCCTTGAGCACGTAGCCGAGGACGCCGGCGCCCAGCGCTTCCCTGGCGTAGGCGGGCTCGTTCTGCATGGTCAGGATGACGATCCTCGTCTCCGGCGATTCCTCTCGGATCGCCGGGATCGCCTCGAGCGTCGACCCGCCGGGCATGTTCAGATCAAGCACGAGGACGTGCGGCTTGTGCCCGCGCGTATAGCGGCGGGCGCTGTCGATGTCGTCGGCCTCGGCCACCACCTCGAGGCCTGCCTCGTTCTCCAGCAGCTGGCGCAGACCGCGCCGTACCACCGAGTGGTCGTCGGCGATGACGATGCGGAGGGTGATTTCAGCTTCGTTCATCTGGCGCTGTTCGCGAGGCGTCACGCGTCTCGAGGTAAGGGGCAAGGTACCGGGCGGCGATCTTGGCAGTGGGTGACCACGTCGGTGCCTCGCTGAGCTCGGAGGACGTCCCGTGGCCACCGGTGATGTGTGCGCTCAGATACAGCGGGTGGCGTGCGCCGAGGAGGATCGCGTGAACCTCGGGGGCGAAGGGTTCTGGGGTCACGGCCGCGCCGGCGAGATTCGCGATCTCTGCGGCGGCAACGTCGGCCTGCTGAGCGGCGATGCCTCCCAGCTTGACCGGGAAATCGGTTGCGTCCCCGGCGGCCCAGATGTTCTTCGCGCCCCGCACTCGGCAGTATTCGTCCACGGGGATGAAGCCGCCGGCGTGAGTGGCGGGGATGCCCTCGAGGCTCGGCCCCAAGAGCTGTGGGAGTGCGACGATCCGATCAGCCTCCAGCGACCGGTCACCCGGCGCAATTGTCACCCGCCCCGGCTCGGGGACGTCGCAGTGGGCCGACGTAACCAGGTGGATCCCATGTTCCTTGAGGAGTTTCGCGACTCCATCGCTCGCGGCGGTGCCGAACAGGTTGAGCGGCGCTTCCTCCGGTGTGGCGATCGTGACCGATAGCTCGACGTTCATGTCGTAGGCACGCCCGGCCGTCATGAGCGCGAGCTCGTACATCGGAAGCGGCCACGGCATCGGCGACGGGGCGATGAACGCCAGGCGCCGAACGTACCCGCCCTCGACGTCCTGGATGAGCCCGTGCAGCTGCTCGTCGATCTGCCGGTCATCGAGCGTGATGGCGTGGGCGAAGCGGGCGGTGAGACCGGCGCCCAGGGCCAGCAGGAGCGCGTCATAGCGAAGCTCGCGTCCGGTGTCTGTGCGAGCCATCTGTGCGGCGGGGTCGACTCTCTCAAGGCTGTCGTGGACGAGCTCGGCGCCCAGGTCCGCCGTGATCTCGTTCAGCGGATAGCGCTGCGCGCGGCTGAAGCCGAAGGGCTCTCGGACGGTCATCGGGCGGTAGACGAACTCCGGCTCGCGCGCCAGGACGGTGACGCTGACTGCGTCGCCGGCCAGCTCACGCAGGGCGAGGAGCGCCTCGAGCCCACCAACGCCCCCGCCGGCGATCAGGACCTTCAGCGGCTCTCCCTCTTTCTGCGCCTGTGCCATGGGACCAGGCTAAGCGCCTGGTCCGCGCCGGCTAGCCGGGAGGGACCACAGGACCATTGCGGAAAACTACGGACTCCTCGGCGATGACCGATGCCTCGGGCTCGACGATCCAGCGTCCAGTTACGGCGCGGGCACGGATGCGGATCCAGTGCGCTTTCTCTCCGGGCGCCCAGGGATCGAGGGGCGAGCGCTCCAGCCGGCCGATCTCGAAGGTATCGGTGATCTCCTGGGCAACGCCTCGGACGATCACGCTCCAGCCCGTGCGGTTGGCCACGTCGAGGCCATCGATCTCGAACGTTGCCTGGCGGGAGGCGAGCAGCCGGTGGAGCTTCGACCCCGCACCGCTGCGAAACACGATCGACTCCGTGCGCTCGTCGAACACGTAGTTGACGGGCCGGATGAGCGGCGGCTGAGCGCCTGCGCTGACGGCCACCCGCCCAAACCGAGTCGCCGCCAGGAGGCGGAGGCACTGGGCGCGATCAAGCTCTTGCAACTCGGTCATCGCTCACCACGCTAGGCGGGCAGCCCAGACCCGACGACCGCAGAAGCCACCGATTCGGCTTCACCAAACTACCGACCGGGTAGCCGACCCAGATGACTGATTTTGGCTACACGATGATGACCGAGCAGTCCGCACCCGATCAGCTGGTGCGGGACCTTCAGATGGCCGAGGAAGCCGGCTTTGGCTTCTCGGTCATCAGTGATCACTATCAGCCCTGGCTCGACGCCCAGGGGCATTCCGGATACGCGTGGTCGATTCTTGGCGCCGCCGCGCAGGCGACCGAGCGGATCGGCCTCATGACCTACGTTACGTGCCCGATCCTTCGCTACCACCCCGCGATCGTGGCCCAGAAGGCGGCCACGGTGCAGATCCTGTCCGGCGGGCGCTTCCGACTCGGGCTCGGCGCGGGCGAGAACCTCAACGAGCACGTGGTCGGCCAGCGCTGGCCGGCCGTCGGTGCCCGGCACGAGATGCTGGGCGAGGCGCTCGACATCATCCGCGCCCTATTCGAGGACGACGGCACGGTCAACTACCGCGGGCGCCACTTCGATGTCGAGCAGGCCAAGCTCTGGGATCGGCCGAGCCAGCAGGTGCCGATCGGCGTCGCCGTCTCAGGTCCCGACTCCTGCCGGCTGGCGGGCGAGAAGGCGGACATCATGATTGCCGTCGAGCCCAAGCCGGAGCTCGGCGAGATGTTCGACGCGGCCGGCGGCGCAGGCAAGCCGCGCGTCGGCCAGATCCCGCTGTGCTACGACTCAGACCAAGACACCGCGGTGCAGCGCGCGCACGAGCAGTTTCGCTGGTTCGGGTTCGGCTGGAAGGTCATGGCCGACCTGCCCAACCCGGAGTCGTTCGAGGCGGCGGCCGAGTTCGTGACGCCTGAGCAGGTGGCCGACGGGATCTCCTGTGGCCCTGACGTCGAGGCCCACGTCGAGGCGATCCGGCCCTACCTGGACGCGGGCTTCACCGAGATCGCGCTCGTCCAGATCGGTGCCGATGAGCAGGCGCCGTTCATCGGCTGGGCCCAGGAGGAACTGCTTCCCGCGCTGCAATCGCTCTAGGGGCCCGGATCAGGGGTGACTCGGAACCTGCGGGGGGCCGAGCAGCCCCTGGGTCATGGCCAGGGCGACGGCGTGCGCCCGGTTGTGGGCGCCCAGTCGGTCGAGGATGTGCTTGACGTGGGTTCTCACCGTGGCCTCCGAGATCGAGAGCTCGCTGGCGATCTGGGAGGCGTTGGCGCCGACTGCGACCAAGCGCAGGACATCGAGCTGACGGCGCGAGAGGGAGCTGGGCGGATCGGCGTCCTGCTCGCGGTGGATCTCCTCGAGCTCTTCCCCGGGCCAGTCAGCCGGCACGAACACGACCAGGTGCTGGCCCGGAAGCGCGTTGGCGACCGCCGCATAGAAGATCCACATCGCGGCTCCGTCTTGGAAGGTCAGGTGGTAGCGGCCGCTGACGCTTCCGCGTTCCATGAGCTCCGCCCATGCCCGGAGCAGGGCCGGCCGATCCCGCGCTGGGGCGTAGTCGCCGATCTGGTGGCGCCGGGACTCCTCAAGCGACATCCGCGCGAGCAGCCGAGCCGCCGGGTTGACCTCCTGGTAGCGCCGGTCGTTGTCGACCAGGACCATCGGGATTGGGCTGCGGTCGAAGACGTCGCGCAGCTGGAGGGCATGCCCTCGCGTAGCGCTGATGGCCTCGGCGGCTTGCCTCAGCGACGACGGAACTTCGGTAGGCGCGGGCACGGGGGACCTCTCCAGCGAACGTAGCACCGTCCAACCGGCGAGTGTTCTTGGTTGGGGGCGTAGGATCCGTTGAGCGAGTTTTCCAACACGGAAGATCTCCAGCCATGGCCCAAGATTCCGAGAAGAAAACCAAGGAAGAGTCAAAGCCCAAGATCACCCCTCAGGTGATCGGGGCCGCGGTCGTCTTGTTCATCCTCGCCGCGTACTTCATGTGGATGACGATCGAGATGGGCACGGCGGCGGAGAGCGGCGCCAAGCCGATGTTCGCCTTCCTCGGCGCGGCCGCGGTGGGGATTGCTGCCGCCGGCCTGGCGCTGGCCATTGGGCGCAAGCGCGAATAGGGCCGGAGCCCGCCCGCCCGCGCGCGTCTAAAGAACCGCCCGGGACTCTCGACTTCCGCCCCGCGTGCCGATGCCTTCTCAATGCGGGAGATGCCCGTTCCGTGTTATGGCTGCGGCGAGACGGTTCGCGTCAGTCGACGCCGGCCTGAGCAGGGGCTGCTGGTCGCCGGCTGGGTCTTGTCAGGCGGGGAGACGTACTGCCCGGCCTGCGCTGAGGCGCGCGGTCTAGCGCCCTCGGTCGATCCGGATTCCCCGATGCCCAGCGCCGCCGCGCCGCCCAGCGGGAGCGCCATCGCCGATCCCGGGACCGGGCGGGCAAGGACCCAGTACCTGCGTGCCGGCCTCGCCACCGCGCTCGTGGGAGGCGTGGCCTTCCTGGCCATGATCTTCGTCGTCGGTGCCCACCTCGTCCAGGAGCAGGAGCAGTTCGACGCGGGGATCCAAACCGCCGGAGTGATCGTCGGCGCGCCGGGGTGCTGCGGGGGCGAGACCCGGATCGCATACACCGCGGTCGACGGACGGAGCCGCCACGCCCTCGAGCAGCTGCCGGAGACCCTCGGGGGTTACCACGCCGGCCAGAGCGTCCAGGTCGCCTACGACCCGCGCGACCCGTCACGCCTGATACCTCCCCCCGGCTCGCTTCCCAACGCGTGGGCGGGGCCGCTCGTCTTCGGCGGCCTGCTGGGCTTTCTCCTCCTCATCGGTGGCCTCGGCGCGGCCGTGCGGGCCAGGCAGTGGAAGGCGCTGCTGGCGGGGTCGGAGTGGCGGCCCTACCGTCTCACCTACGTCCCGATGTTGTGGCGTTTTCCGGGACTGGTGCTGGTGCCCGAGGACGAGTCTCTGCCGCCTCTCCTGCTCCGCCTGGGCGCCGAGTTGAAATGGCGTTCGCTGCTGCTGAGGACGGCCACTGGGCGGACCGTCTGGCTGGCCGGTAATCCCAACTCGCACGCGGTCATCGCGCTGCTTCCGGGCCCGCAACTGTTTACCGCCATGCCCCTCCATCGGGGAAACCTCGCCCGCTACGAGTCGGCCGCCGCCAAGGCGCGGGAGGCCCACACCCTCAGCCCCGCGGAGCGCCAGGCGGTCATCGAAAAGGCCTATCGGAGGGCCAACCTGCCCATCCTGATTGTGTGGGCGATCACGGCGCTCGGGACCATGTGGGAGCCGACGTTGTTCGCGTGGCTGGTCCTGGGCGGCCAATCGCTGCTCTGGGGTGCGGCCCTGGTCCGGCTGCGGATGGTGCGCGACCGCGAGCTCGTGCCCGCTCCCCTTACGCCGGCACCGCCTCCGCCGCGTGCGCTCGGAGTTCCTGACGCGCGATAGACCGCTTGTGAACCTCGTCCGGCCCGTCGGCCAGCCGCAGCGTCCGCAGGTGCGCGTACATCGTGGCCAGCGGGAAGTCGTTTGAGACGCCGCCGCCGCCGTGGACCTGGATCGCCCGGTCGATCACCTTGAGCGCCACTTCCGGGGCCGCCACCTTGATGGCGGCGATCTCGGTCCGGGCGTGCTTGTTGCCGACCGTGTCCATCAGCCAGGCTGCGTTCAGCGTGAGCAGTCGGGCCATGTTGATCTCGATCCGTGACTCGGCAATCCAGTCCTGGACGTTCGCTCGCTCGGCCACTGGTTGGCCGAATGTGACCCGCTGACTCGCGCGCTGGCACATCAGCTCAAGCGCCCGCTCGGCCGCCCCGATCGTGCGCATGCAGTGATGGATCCGCCCCGGCCCGAGCCGCGCCTGGGCGATGAGGAAGCCGTCGCCCTCGCCCGCGATCAGGTTCGCCGCCGGCACGCGCACGTCCTCGAAGACGATCTCGGCGTGGCTCTCCTGATCGACGTAGCCGAACACCGGAAGGTTGCGGATGATGTTGACGCCGGGGGTGTCGGGCTCGACCAGGATCATTCCCTGTTGCTTGAACAGCGGCCCCTCCGGATCGGTCTTGCCCATCACGATCATGATCTTGGTCCGGTCCCGCATTGCGCCGGAGGCCCACCACTTCCGGCCGTTGAGCACGTACTCGTCGCCGTCACGCTCGATGCGCAGCTGGATGTTGGTGGCGTCTGAGCTCGCCACCTCGGGCTCGGTCATCACGAAGGCCGAACGGATCTCGCCCTCGAGCAGTGGGATCAGCCAGCGCTCCTTCTGCTCATCGGAGCCGAACAGGGTCAGCACCTCCATGTTCCCGGTGTCCGGGGCGGCGCAGTTGCACGCCTCCGAGGCGATGTGGCTGCGCCCCATGATCTCGGCCAGGGGCGCGTAGTCGATGTTGCTCACGCCCGGCGCCAGACCGTTCGGCGCCTCGTGCGGGAGGAACAGGTTCCACAGCCCCTGCTCACGCGCGCGCTCCTTCAGCTCCTCCATGACCGGGGGGTGGAAGTGCGGCTGGCCGGACTCCCGCAGCTGCTCCTCGTAGACCGACTCGTTCGGATAGATGTGCTCATCCATGAACGAGAGCAGTCGCTCCCGCAGCTCCTTGCAACGGTCTGAGAACTCGAAGTCCATCCGGTCATCTCCTCTGGGTGGGCGGCGAGGGGATCGTAAACCGATCCACGGTGTGCCGCCCAGGACTCGGCGAGTCACGTTCCCAACTGTCGCCCTGCCGGCAGCAGGGCAATAGCATCGCTCCATCAAGGTTTTGGGAGGAACCTCATCCGGCGAGGGCCTGACCAGGCGGGCCTTCGTGGCGCGCGCCGCGGCTGGTGGTGCGGCGGTATCGCTGGGCGGCACCGGGCTGGCGTACCGGGCTTCCGCCGCCACCCGCCGCGTGAAGAGGCCGATCCCGCTGCCCAGCCCGGCGCAGGTCCGGGCCGACTTCCAGCGGATGGTGGACTTCGGGCCGCGGCTCACCGGCTCGGAGCCCCACAACCGTTACATCGCCTGGCTCGAGCAGGAGTTCGTCAAGGCCGGCTGCGAGCTCTTGCCCTGCGACGTCTACCAGACCAGCCGCTGGCTGGCCGAGAGCTACGGCCTGGAGCTGCTGGATGGCCCCAGCCCCGGCCCGGTGACCGTGGCCAGCTACTTCCCCCGCTCGCAGCAAACGCCGGCCGCCGGCGTGACCGGACCTCTGGTTTACGGGGGCACGTTGCCCACGCTCAGCCTCAACGGCGATGACCCCGCGGCCCTGCTCGCGGGCGTCAAGGGCTACCCCGGTGAGGTGGCCAGCTGGGCTCAGGCGCTGTCTGGGACGGTCGGCAGCCAGGCCCAGGGGAGCGTGATGCTTGTCGACCTCCCGATGCCCCCACCACTCACCCAGGGGGTTCTGGCCCCCGACATGACCTACTACAACGGCCAGGGCGAGACCGAGGCCGACCTGGCGGGCGACGATTACAAGCGGCTCTGGGTGGTGCCGGGGCTGGCCCTCCCGCTCGAATCCTTCACCGCCATGGGCGTGGCTGGCGTGGTCCTCATCGTCGACGCCTCCTATCAGGCCCTGGCCGGCTGCTACGCCCCCTTCGAGTGGCAGAACGAAGGCGTCCCAGCGCTCTATGTCGACCGGGATACTGGAACCCGGCTGCGCACGCTCGCCGCTGCCCGGCCCCAGGCCAGGCTGACCCTCACGGCCACGCGTGAGGAGGTGCCGACCGCGACCGTCAACGCCGTGCTCCCCGGCCAGAGCGACGAGATCATCATCTTCGACACCCACACCGACGGCACCGGCTTCGTTGAGGAGAACGGAGGGGTGGCCCTCGTGCACCTGGCTCGCTACTTCGCCTCGCTACCCCGGTCGGAGCGCCTGCGCCGGACTCTGGTGTTCGCGGCCTGGCCCGGGCACTTCAGCAACGATCTGCCCCAGGCGGGCGGCTGGATCTCGGCCCATCAGGACCTGATCAAGCGCGCCGCGGCGGCGCTGACCGTCGAGCACCTTGGGTGCACGGAGTGGACCGACTCGACCGCGACGGGTTATGGACCCACCGGCCGCTCCGAGCTGTTTGCCGTCTGGACGACCCAGGGGGAGATGTTCAACCTCACCCGCGACGCAGTGGTCGCTCACGACCTTCCCCGGACGGCCCTGCTGCGCCCGCCGGCCCAATTCGGGGTGGGGGGGCCGTTCCAGAGCGCCGGCGTGCCCCAGATCGGCGCCATCGCCGGACCCGACTACCTGCTCACGATCAGCCCCAGCTCCGACATGGAGAAGCTCGACGCCGGTCTCGCGGCCCGGCAGATCGCCTGGCTGGCCGATCTGGCCACGCGGATCGACCCGGTGCCGGCGGCCCAGCTCCGCCAGGGCGACCCGACCCTCGGCGCGCAGAGCACGACCGGGAACATCGAGCCCTCGAGCGCGGTTCCCAAGGCTGAGGCCTGCGGCCCGAGCGCCGCGGCCGCGAAGAAGAAGCCGCGGAAGCGGCGGCGGCGCCGTCGTCACGGCCCGAGCCGGCGGGCGCGCGGCCGGAACCCGGGCTTTACTGGCTGAGCTAAGGGCGGCGGCCGGAACGATGGCCCGTTGGTTGACGTATGGACAACCAAATGGCCATCGTTCGGGCGACCCGCGCGCATGCGATTGCGTTCGCGATCATGTCTCCGTCGGCCTGCCCTTCACAGCGCCCGGTAGAGCGCGTCCCGCAGCGCCTTCTCACGCGGGTCGTCGTTCAGGTAGAAGCCGAGCCGGTTCATCACGTAGGCGAACGAGACCCCGCGGTCGGGGTCGGCGAAGGCGAACGACCCGCCGGCGCCGGGATGGCCGAAGGCGCGCTCGCTGGAGCCGAAGCGAAAGACGCTGTGGGGCCGGGCGAAGCCCAGCGAGAAAGCGGTCTCCACCCGCAGCACCTCGTCGAACCAGCCGCGCCGGGGCGGAGAGGGAAAGCGGGTCAGCTGCCTGAGCGTGTCCGAGGAGAGCTCAAGCGCCCCGCCGGGGCGCGAGAAGGCGCTGTAGGCGCGGGCGATTCCCCGGGCCGTCCCGATCGCCCCGCCGGCCGGGAACTCAAGCCGGCGGTACTCGCTGCGGTCAAGCGCCGACAGGCCGCGCATCCGCGGGTTGGCGAAGGTGCGCGAGGAGACCGAACGCGGGTTGGCGAAGGCCAGGATCATCCGCGGCGGCAGGTGGCGCAGCTGGGGCACCGCCTGCAACGGACCGATGCGCTCGATCCGGGCCAGCCGCTCCTTGGGCACCTCCTCGGGCAGCCCGAAGTAGAGCTCGAGCCCGTCCAGCGGCGCCGCGATCTCCTCGGCAAAGAAGCGTCCCAGCGTGCGGTGCTGGGGATCGACGCGACGGATCAGCTCGCCCATGTACCAGCCGAGGCTGACGCCGTGGTAGCCGTGGCGGCTGCCCGGCTCCCACAGCGGCTTCTGCCGGGCGATGAGCTCGCCCAGCCGGTCGAAGTCGGCCAGCACCTTGGCGTTGAGCGGAGCGTCGATCACCGGCACCCCAGCTTCGTGGCCGAGGAGCTGGCGGACGGTCACCCGCTCCTTGCCCGCCTGGCCGAATTCAGGCCAGTAGGTGACCACGCGCTCGTCGTAGTCGAGCCAGCCCCGGGTGTGGGCCAGCGCGAGCGTCATCGCCGCCAAGCCCTTGGAGGTCGAGTAGACGAGCACCAGCGTGTCCTTCTGCCACGGCGTGTCGTAGCGGACGTCGAGGACTCCACCCCACAGGTCCACCACCTTCTCGCCGCCGACGAAGGCAGCGCAGGCGGCGCCCAGCTCGCCGCGCTGGGCAAAGTTCCGCTCAAACTCGCGCCGGACCCCTTCGAAGCCCGGCGCCACTGATCCACCGATGGTTTGGATCGGCGGAGACTAACCGCCTGGCGAGCCGCCAAGCGGACGCGCCTCGCGCGCCCGCCCTCAGGACGCCAGCTGTGGAGTCCGGGTGGCTTCGAGACCCAGGTGGGGGGGCTCCTGGAGGATCAACCAGCCGCCGTCGGGCTCGCGATGGATCGCGCCTCGATCGGTCAGGATGGTCAATGCCGTGCTGACCGACTGTCGCCGCGCCCCGACGATGTTGGCCAGAACCTCGCCGGTCACCTTGGGTAGCTCGACGCGCCTTCCATCCGCGCAGACACGCCCCCAACGCGTCGCAAAGTGCCACAGGGCGACCCAGATCCGGTCTTCGACCCGCCGCGCCCTGCGCAGCGCCGATTGGAGCAGCTGCGAGGCGAGTCGCTCCGCGTACCGGTCGAGCAGCGCCGCCGTCAGCTCGGGCCACGGGCGGACCCGGGTGGCAAAGCCTCCGTCGAGCTCGGCCAGCCGGGTCGGCGCGAGCGCCTCCCACCTTGCCTCCGCCACCTCAACCCGGGTCGACATGGCCCACGGGAGGAAGACGTCGGAGGGACCGAGAAGCTCGGTCGACCAGATCGAGCCGAACCGGAGGTGGACCGTGATCAGGCCATCGAGCACGAGGTAACCGAGATGCGGCTGGGTGGGGGGTTCACCGATCCCGGTGGCCTGGACGCCCGGCTCCCAGGTGACGAGAGGCGCGAGGGCCGCCGATTGGGCCGACTCATGAGCGCCATGGGGTAGACCACGAGCGAGGTCCGGGTCCTCGCCGAGCACTGAGATCATTTCCATGTGCCCCGGTGGGGCGCTCATCCCTCCTCCTCGTGGGCGCGCATCACCTCGGTCAAACGTATGAGGTAGAGCTTGCGCCAGTCCGGTCCAGGAACTCTGTGACATTTTTCCGGTTGTTCCGATCTCGGACAGTGTCAGCGCCCGTTGGGCGGCAAATGTCGTAGGGCGGACGCCCGGCCTTGTCACGTCCGCCAAACCGGGCTTAGATGTCGGATCAACCGCGCTCGAGGTGGTTACGAGCCGGTTCCGCGCTCAGAAGGGGGCGTGGCCATAACCAGCATCTCCACTGACCGGGGAGGAATGCGTATGAGTGTCTTGGCGTTCGCCGTGATCAACGCCGTCTTGGCGGCGGTCGTCGTCGCGGCGATTCTGCGGCTCCACGTCTGGGCCATCCTGACCGGGCACCGTGATCACGTCCGCGCTGCCCAGGTAGCGCCGGTGATCGGCGCCGACGACAGGCCGACAAAGGTTCCGGACGAAGGCGTAGCCATCGCCGTCTGACGCCCGTGGCGCGGGTCGCCCCGGCGGCGGCCCGACCGGCTGAACTTCATATAGGGTCCTGCTCCTGTGGAGCTGAGCGGCCGCACGATCGTCATCACCGGAGCCGGGAGCGGCATCGGCAAAGCGCTGGCGGAGCGGATCGCCGCCGAGGGGCCGCGGGCCCTCGTGCTGGCCGACCTCAACGAGGAGGGCGTCCGCGCCGTCGCGGACTCGCTCGGTGACGTGGCCACGGCGGTCCGGACCGACGTCGGCCGCGAGGAGGACATCCGCGCGCTCGTCGACCGCGCCCGCGAGGTGGGGGAGCAGCTCGACGTCTTCATCTCCAACGCCGGTGTCCCGGGCCCCGAGGCGGGCCCGGTCGAGACGACCAACGAGGACTGGGATCAGGCCTGGCGGATCAACGTCATGGCCCACGTGTGGGCGGCCCGGGCCCTTCTGCCGGAGATGCTTAAGCGCGGCGACGGCTACCTGGTCAGCACCGCCTCGGCGGCCGGGATCCTCACCCAGGTCGGCGCCCTCGTCTATTCAACGACCAAGCATGCTGCCGTGGCCGTCGCCGAATGGCTTTCGATCACCTACGGCGACCGCGGGATCAAGGTGTCCTGCATCTGCCCGCTCGGCGTCCGCACCCCGATGCTGGACACAGCCCTCGAGGACAGCGTCGGCGGCGCCGCCCTGCTCCGCGACGACCTGCTCGAGCCCTCAGATGTGGCGGAGGCGGTGGTGGCGGGGATCAGGGAAGAGCGCCTGCTCATCTTCCCCCACCCCCAGCTGGCTCAGTACATGGCCTTCAAGGGTGGCGATAACGAGCGCTGGCTGGCGGGGATGCGGCGGATGGTGCAGGCCGCGCGGGAGGGCGGGGCGGCGGGCTAACGGCCAGCGGCGCCGCCGCGGCAGAAGCGCGCGGTGGATCGGGTGAGGCGGGGTCCCGCTGGGCGTGAAAAAAGGTGCGTTCCGCGACCCGGTCGCCGGAGAGGCGCACCTTTTGTGCTCCCACGGTCACAAACGTGCGTCGGATCGCCCTCCGGCTCGCCCGGCGCACGTTTTTTCAATCGGCGATCTCAGCTCGGGGCGTAGCCCGAGCTCAGCTCAGCTGTCGGGCCACCTCACGGGCGGCGCGCTCGCCTGAGCGCACCGCGCCGTCCATATAGCCGGGCCAGTAGTCCGAGGTCTCGGTCCCGGCGAAGTGGATGCGCCCCACCGGCCGCCCCAGGGCCGAGCCGTAGCGCGTCAGCGCGTGCGGGCCGAAGTGGCCCGTCGGACAGCCCTGGGTGAAGCGTTCGCGGGTCCAGTCCATCTCCACGTATTCGAGTGGATGATGGGCCCGCGGTCCCAGATAGAGGGCGAAGTTTTCCAGCGCCGCCCGGCGGCGTGCCGCCGGCGAGAGCCGGGCGAAACGCCGAGCCTGATCGCCGCCGATGAACCCGAAGAAGACGCCGTAGCTCGCGTCCGGCGGGCTGTTGTCAAAGGTGGAGGTGGCGGGTCCCACGTCGGCCACCGCCTGGCCGCTGAACCCATCCTCGCGCCAGAACGGAGTGGCAAAGACAGCCTCGGCCTTGATCAGATGGCCGTTGGGCGCGTTGCCGAACAGACCGCGCCAGCGCGCTGGCAGCGCCGGGCTGTAGTCCACCTGTCCGGCCAGGTGCGGGTTCATGGCCACGATCACCGCCGCGGCCTCGATCGTGAGGCTGCGGCTTTGAACCCGGACGCCGCGTGAATCGTGGACGATCGAGCGCACCGGCTCTCGCAACCTGACCACCCGGGGTCCGAGCTCGGCTGCTACCCGCTCAGAGACGAGCTGAGAGCCGCCCAGCAGGCGGTCCTGCTGGGCTCCGCCCGAGGTGGTCACCAGGCGCAGCATGCTTCCCGGGTTCTCCTCGTCCCCAGCTCCCGCGATGTAGCCGATCACGTAGAGGAGCGACAGCTCTTCGGGCTGGGCTCCCCACACCGCCTGAGTGGCCGTGACCAGCAGGCTCCTGGCCCCGCTCGAGTTGAGTTTCGGATACGCGAACTGGGCCAGCGTGACGCGGTCCCACTTGCCGGCGTGGCGCGAGCGCCACGGTGCCCCTACCGGCACCTCCTCGGCCATCCCGTCAAGTACCGGAATCAGCTTCAGGACATCGTCGAAGTCCCGGTTGTCCGGGATCCCCGGACTGGCGGCGTAGCGGGAGTCGTGGCCGTGCAGGCGGAGGATGTTCTGACCCTGGTTGTACGTGGGGAAGGTCCCGATCCCCACCGCCGAGGCCAAAGCGGCGATCCGATCCTGGGTCGGCCCGACGTACTCGCCGCCGACCTCCGTGATCCGTCCCCGGCCGATCGGATGGTTGAGCGTCCGGCCTCCGACGCGGTCGCGCGCTTCGAGCAGCAGCACCGAGTACCCGTCCGCGGTGAGTTGCCGAGCCGCGCTCAACCCGGCCAGCCCGCCGCCAGCGATCACGACATGGGTGCGGCGAAGGCGGGAGGCGGCGGCCGCCGGACTCGCGCCCAGCCAGGCCGCTCCGGCGGCGACGGCGCCGGCCTTGAGCGCCTCACGCCGGGTAACTGAGCTTCCGTGCTCGGAGAGCGACACGGCGGGCGAGTCTAATCGGATGCCCACTTATGATGCGAGCCGAGCGCATGCGGGCCGAGTCAAACGGGATCGGGATCGACTACGAGGTGACCGGCGAGGGCCGACCGGTGATCCTGCTCCACGGCTTCCCGGACACGGGACGGCTGTGGCGCCACCAGGTCCCCGCGCTCAGCGAGGCGGGATTCAAGGTGATCGTCCCCGACCTGCGCGGCTACGGCAGCTCGGACAAGCCCGATGAGGTCGACGCCTATCGGATGCACCACCTCGTTGCCGATGTGGTTGCCGTCCTTGATGACGCGGGTGCGCCCCGGGCGCACGTCGTGGGACACGACTGGGGCGCGGCGTTGGCCTGGGCCGTGGCCGGTGGGGTCCCGGACCGGGTCGATCACCTGGTGGCGCTGTCGGTCGGGCACCCGACCGCCTTTCGCACGGCCGGCTTCGAGCAGTACGCCCGCTCCTGGTACATGCTCCTGTTCCAGTTCCGAGGCGTGTCCGAGACCTTCCTCACCGCCAACGACTGGACGGCCTTTCGCAAGTGGGCCTCGCACCCCGACGCCGACGCGGTGATCTCCGACCTAAAGCGGGACGAATCCCTGACCCCGGGCCTCAACTACTACCGCGCCAACGTCCCGCCCGAGTTGTTCGTCGGCGGCGCGACCAGCCTGCCGGCCATCCCGGCCCCGACGATGGGCGTCTGGAGCTCGGGGGACTTCGCGCTCACCGAGACCCAGATGAAGGACTCGGAGCAGTACGTCTCGGGGCCGTGGCGCTACGAGCGCGTCGAGGGGGTCGGGCACTGGATGCAGCTCGAAGCGCCCGACGAGGTCAACCGCTTGCTCCTCGACTTCCTGCCCGCGTAAGACGCTCGTTCGGGGCGTCGACCGGGTCGTCCGCCGCGGCGTGAGCAGTTCCGGGTTGTGGCCGGCCGCAATCGGCTGGCTTCCGCGGCGTTTGGCGAGGAGCCCGGCGGCGACCCGCCAGGCTGACAAAACGTGCGTCTCGATCAGGGGCGGGCGCTCAGGCGCACGTTTTGTGCTCTAGAGGACCTAAACGTGCGCTTCGATAGCTGTCGGCGCACGAGACGCACGTTTTTTCAGGCGGATGCGGCCCGGCGGGCCGCCCCCGGCCCCGACCGCCCTACCCCTCCTTCAACCCGATCGGCGCGCGGAGCACCTCGTCGGGAATCCCGAAGGCGTCGACCAGATCGCCGGCGAAGCCCCGGACCTCGTTGCAGAGACGGTTGACCTCACGCGTGATCGCCTTGCAGCGCGGCCCGGTCAGGCGTCCGTGCTCCTGGAAGAAGGCGCGCTCTGACTCGATCACCCACAGGGCGTACAGGTCGGCCACCATCGACAGCGCGTCACGCAAGGAGGAGTCCTCGCAGGCCTCGATGGCGCGGCAGAACGACTCCAGGATCACTCGGTCGATGTGCGCCCGGGCCGCATCCACGGCGTGGTTCTGCACGGCGCGGAAGACCTCGAAGGGGTCATGGTCCTCATCGAGGCCCTGCTTGAAGCGGCGGGCCACCGAGGCGGTGATGTGGCCCTCGCGCCAGCGGAAGATCTCCAGCTGGTGCTCACGCTCGGTCAGGTCACCCGTGTCGTCACTGGTGGGCACGAAGTCCGCGATCACCTGCCCGATCTTGCGGGCAAACGAGCGCTCGAGCACGGTCTCGACCGCCTGGCCGGCCACGAAGGTCACCGTCTCCCGCGGGTCGAGCTCGGAGAAGTGGTCCTTGAAGTCGGTCAGCACCGCCTTGGCCACGAGCATCATCAGGACGGTGTTGTCGCCCTCGAAGGTGGTGAAGACGTCGGTGTCGGCCTTCAGCGCCGCGAACCGGTTCTCGCTCATGTAGCCGGCGCCGCCGCAGCACTCGCGGCAGGTCTGGATCGTCTCGGTGGCGTGCCAGCTACTGGTCGCCTTGAGCCCCGCGGCCAGCGTCTCCAGCTGGCGGCGCTCTCGTTCCTCCGGCTCCGACGCGCTGAACACCTCGTGGAACTTCTCCGTCAGCTCGGCCTGGGCGAAGTGCAGCGCGTAGGTCTTGGCGAGCAGCGGCATCAGCCGGCGCTGGTGGGGGCGATAGTCGAGGATCGGGATCTCCTCGCCCTCCGGGGGCCCGAACTGCTTGCGCCGCAGCCCGTGGCGAACGGCGATCGTCAGCGCCGACTTGGAGGCGCTGATCGAAGCCGCGGAGATGCACACCCGGCCTTGGACCAGCGCGCCGATGGTGGTGAAGAAGCGCCGGTTGGGGTTCTCGATCGAGCTGTAGTAGGTCCCGTCCTCTCGCACCTCGCCATAGCGGTTCAGTAGCGCCTCTCGCGGGACGCGGACGTTGTCGAACCAGAGCCGGCCGTTGTCGACGCCGTTCAGCCCCATCTTCTCGCCGCAGTCCTCGATCCGGACCCCCTCGCAGAGCTTGCCCTTCTCGTCCCGGATCGGCACCACCAGCACGTGGACGCCGTGGGACTCGCCACCGACGATCAGCTGCGCGAACACCGCCGCCACGTGACCGTCGCGGGCGGCGTTGCCGATGTATTCCTTGTGGGCTCCGTCGGTCGGGGTGCAGACGACAAACTCGCCCGCGTCCGGGTCATACGTGGCCGTCGTCGCCAGCGCCTGCACGTTCGAGCCGTGGTCGGCCTCGGTCATGGCGAAGCAGCCGCACAGCTCCAGCGAGGCCGTCGGCCTCAGGTAGCGCTCGTGGTGCTCGCGGGTTCCCAGCTGCTGCACGGCCCCGCCCCATAGCCCGAACTGGACCCCGAATTTGACCAGCAGCGACAGGTCACCGTAGGCCAGCGTCTCGAAGGCGACGACGTTGGCGCCCGGATCGCCCATCCCCCCGAACTCCTCCGGGAACCCGGGAGCGGTCATCTGCTCCTCGGCCAGGGTCTGGGCCCACTTGAGGACCTGCGATCGGTACTCCTCGGTGGCGATGGCGAGGGGCGGCGCGAACTCCGGGCGCCCCAGGACCTCCCGGATCTGATCGCGGCCCTCCGCGTAGCGCCCGTCGAGTAGGCGCTGGAGTGAGCCGGGGTCGAAGCTGATGGGCTGGGTTTCGGTGGCGGTCACGCCCGCGATCATAAGCCCGCGCGGGTCCTACAAGCGCAGGTGGAGGTGGTGCCTGACATGCCGGAAAAAGCGCCCGACGCGGCCGTGGATCCCTGTGGCCAGCCCGGTGGCGCCGAAGAAGATCGCGATCAGGCCCACGATCACGATGAGGGCGCAGAGGATGTGCGGCCACCGCCGCTCCAGGTACACGCGGCCGCGGGTCAGGATGCGCTCGGCGTGGTCGCCCGGGAGCAGCAGCGTGAGCAGGATCGCCAGCAACGGCAGGATGAAGCAGACGTTGAACACGAGCAGGAGCACGAGCTTCCGCGCGGGATCGAGGCCGGAGCCCACGACGGCGGCGATGGCCGCGAAATACGGGAATGCCGTGGGGAGCTCGACCGCGGTGATCGTGACGCCGAGGAGGATGCTCGACCGGCGCTCGGGCGTCGGCGAGGGAAGGCCGCGCGCCACCATGCGGTGCCGACGCCTCCACATGAGCGCCGCCCCGGCCAGCAGCAGCACTCCGGCGAGGAGCTCGCCCGAATAACGAACCGTCCGCCGCACGTCGATGTCCGGTACCGCGTGCCGGATCAGCCCACCGAGCCCGAGCGCGATCAGCGCCCCGCCGGCCAGGTACACGACGAACACGGCGAGGGTGAACTCGGCCACCCGGCTCCGCGGCCGCTCGCCGGAGGCCAGGTAGAGCGCCGGGGCGATCGTCGAGGGGTTGATCGAGTCGGCCAGACCGATCGAGATCATCAGCACCAGCAGCCGCAGCATGCGGGCATTCTTCCCGCTGGCCCAGCGGTTTTGGCACTAAGCGAAGTGGAGCTCCTCGCCCTCGTCCTCGGCGACCGGCTGCTCGCAGGTGGGACACCACCACTGGGCCTCGAGCGGCGTCCCGCACACCGAGTGGCGAATCTCGCTCTCCTGGCCTGATCCCCGCGCCCCCCAGCTCGCGAGCAGCCGTAGCACGCCGGCCAGCTCCTGGCCGGCGGTGGTGAGCTCATAGTCAAAGCGAGGGGGCCGGTCGGAATACGGGCGGGCGACGACGAGAGCGTCGCGCTCGAGTGAGCGGAGCCGCTGCGTGAGGACATTGGGGGCAATGCCCGGAAGCTCCTCCTGGAGCTCGCCAAAGCGCTTGGGCCCCTCGAGCAGGGCGGCGATGACCAGGAGCGTCCAGCGATCGCCGACCCGGTCAAGGGCCTCGGCCAACGCGGCATGCCGGGAGCTGTCCATCGCCGGAGGGATCGTAGGCGCCTTCACGGGCTTGGTACGATAGCGACTTGCAAGTTGCAAGTAACTAGTAGGAGTAGCAAAATGTCTGTACTGGAAGAACTGGAAACCTCGATCGGGTCAGTCGCTGATCAGGTCGGCCCTTCGGTGGTCGGGATCGGCCGGGGCTGGGGCGTCGGTTCGGGGGTGGTGTTCGCCCCTGGGCGCGTGCTCACCAACGCCCACGCCGTCCGCCACGACGAGGTCTCGGTGAGCTTCGGCGATGGCCGGCGGGAAACCGGGCGGGTGCTGGCGTCGGATCCCGACCTGGACCTGGCCGTGATCGAGGTCGACACCGCCGAGGCCCAGCCGATCGAGTGGGAGCCCGACGGCGAGGTTCCGATCGGTCGGGCCGTCCTGGCGCTCGCCAATCCCGGCGGTCGTGGCCTCAGGGTCACCCCGGGCTTTGTCTCCTCGTCCTCGCGGAGCTTCCGCGGCCCGCGCGGGCGCCGCATCGCCGGCGCGATCGAGCACACGGCGCCCCTGCCGCGAGGCTCCTCGGGCGGACCGCTGGTCGACGCCCAGGGCCGCCTCCTCGGGATCAACAGCGTCCGCGTCGACGGCGGGCTGATCCTGGCCATCCCGGCTGACGCCGCCGTGCGCGAGCGCGTCGACGGCCTGGCCCGGGGCGAGCGACCGCGCACGGTGCGCCTCGGGGTGGCGATCGCGCCGCCGCGGGTGGCCCGCCGGCTGCGCCGGGCCGTCGGACTGCCCGAGCGCGACGGCGTGCTCGTGCGCGCGGTCGAGGAGGACAGTCCCGCAGAGCGGGCCGGACTGGAGCGGGGCGATCTGATCGTCGCTGTGGGCGGTACCGAGATCGGGCGGATGGACGCCCTCTACGAGGCGCTCGAGGCGGCCCGCGGCGACGGCACGCTTGAGCTGCGGATCCTCCGCGGGACCGACGAGCGGACGGTCGAGGTGAGCCTGTCATGAGCGCCACCATCGATCGCGAGCCGCCGATCCCGATCCAGGAGGAGACGCCGCTCGACGCCTACTCGCGCATCGTGGTCGGCGTGGCCGAGCGGGTCTCCGGCTCGATCGGCAGCCTCCGCGTGATGCGCCGAGGCCGCGGCGGGCGAGTGCCCGCGGGGGCCGGCAGCGCCGTGGCCCTGACCCCGGACGGCTTCATGCTCACCTCAGCCCACGTCGTCAGCGGCCCCGGACGGACCGGACGGGTCGCCTTCGTCGACGGCCGCGAGCTCGGCTTCGAGACCGTCGGCCTTGACCGCCTGTCTGACCTGGCCGTGCTGCGGGTGGACGGCGACGCGCTCCTCCCGGCTGAGCTCGGTGACGCCGAGCGGTTGCGGGTGGGCCAGCTGGTCGTGGCCATCGGCAACCCACACGGCTTCGCCGGATCGGTGACGGCGGGGGTCGTCTCGGCCCTCGGGCGCTCGCTGCCCGCGCGCTCGGGGCGGACGTTTCGCTACATCGACAACGTGATCCAGACCGATGCTGCCCTCAACCCCGGGAATTCGGGCGGCGGCCTCGTGGACAGCACCGGACGCCTCGTGGGCATCAACACGGCGGTGGCCGGCGTCGGCCTCGGGCTGGCGGTGCCGATCAACTCCGCGACGCGGCAGATCATCGCCGCGCTGATGCGCCAGGGACGCGTGCGCCGCGCGTACATCGGGATCGCCGGCGGCCCGCGGCCGCTGCCCCCGCAGGCGCGGACCCGCATCGGGCGCAAGGGCGGGGTCGAGGTCGTAGAGGTGGCGCCCGGCAGTCCGGCCGAGCGCGCCGGGCTACGGCCGGAGGACCTGATCGTCGAGCTCGGCGGTCGGGCGGTCGAGCGCGCCGAGGACATCCAGCGGCTGATGAACGAGGCGGCGATCGACCAGCCGCTGCCGGTTCACCTGCTCCGCGGCGATCGCTGGATCGAGCTTCAGATCCATCCGGCGGAGCTGGTCGAGTAGCGACGCCGAGAATCCCCGCTCGCTGGGCGAAATAGCCCCAGCAGGGGCCCCGGTCGCCGGGGCGAATGGCTACACTGAGCCCAGCGCCGGGCGGCGTAGCTTCGCCTGCGGCTCGGTGCTCCGAACCATTGACCCTTACGGGAAGCAGAGAAGATGGCCCGTGGAGACATTCGGATCGCTGCCACGCTCGCCTGCGAGGTGTGCAAGCGCCGGAACTACCAAACCCAGAAAAGCAAGCGGAACGATCCGGAGCGACTCCAGATGCGCAAGTACTGCCGCTGGTGCCGCCGGCACACCGACCACCGCGAGACGCGCTGAGCGCAAGGCAGCTCACAGGTGGCGCGCAACCGTAAACGGGCAAAGGAACGCCGGGCCGGCCGGCGTCCCGCTGCCGGCAACGGCGGACGGCCGAGGCGGGATCTCAACCCCGACGATCTCAACCCCGAGGCCCTGCCCGGCTCGATCGAGCACGCCGCGCCCGACGTGGAGCTGGCCGAGGAACAGCTGGCGATCGGCCGCCCCCAGCTCGAGGACGGCGAGGATCTGAGCGCCGAGGCCGAGGCCGCCGAGCGCGAAGGAGAACTTGAAGATGCGGGCGCCGGTTACAACGGCGATCCGCCCGCCCGGATCGGCGGTGGTCTCGGTGGCCGCGGAGGCGGCGGCGGCAGAGGCGGCGGCGGTGCCGCTGCGGCTGGCGCTGTGCCGCTCGCCGAGCCGCACCCTCCCGGGCTCATCGGTCGCCTCATCGGCTTCCTTCAGGGAAGCTGGCGCGAGCTTCAGCGGGTACAGTGGCCGGACCGCCGTCAGGTGGCGCAGGCGACCGGAGTGGTGCTGGGCTTTGTCATCGTCGCCGGGGTGTTCCTCGGCCTGTGCGACCTAGCCTTCTCGCACTTGATGAATTACATCCTCAAGTAGCGCCCGTCCGAAAATCAAAGAGCGCGCTAGAAGTAATAGGTAGAAATGTTTCGCTGGTACGTCGTCAACACATACTCGGGTCACGAGAACAAGGTCAAGCAGAACATCGAGCACCGCGTGTCCTCGCTGGGGCAGAAGGGTGCCGTGAGGCAGATCGTCGTCCCCACCGAGTCCGTCTCGGAGATGAAGGACAACCAGAAGATCACCGTCGAGAAGCGGACGATGCCTGGCTACGTGCTCGTCAACATGGACCTCAACGAGGACTCATGGCAGCTGGTCAAGGGCACGCCCGGAGTCACCGGCTTCGTCGGCGCCTCCAACGAGCCGGTGCCGCTGACCCAGGACGAGGTCAACCGGCTGCTCCACCGCGAGCAGGAGGTCCGGCCGCGGAGCCGGGCCCAGTTCTCGATCGGGGAGTCGGTCAAGGTCGTCTCCGGCCCGCTGTCCGATTTCTCCGGTGAGATCTCCGAGGTCAACGAGGACGCCCAGCGCCTCAAGGTCCTGGTCTCGATCTTCGGGCGTGAGACGCCGGTCGAGGTCGGCTTCGACCAGGTGAAGAAGGTCTGAGGCAGCCCCCGGGGGGTCTGAGCCAAGCCCCGGGGCGGGTGTATCACGCGTGATACACTCGTCGGGTGGCGAACGTCAGCATCCGAGACCTGCGCAACAAGGGCGGCGAGATCGTCGACCGCGCCGCGCGTGGGGAGCAGATCACGATCACCAAGAACGGTGAGCCCGTGGCGGAGCTCCGGCCGCTGCCGCGCCGGTGGGTCCCGATGGATGTCCTGCACGAGAAGTGGAAGAACCTTCCGAAGATGAGCTATCAGGAACTCCGTGCAGACCTCGACGAGATCTTCGACCCCTCGCTGTGAGCCCGTCACTGGCCCGTCGAGAGCGGGGGCTCCTCGATACATCCGTCGTAATCGAGCTCCCGGACCTCGCTGACCCCGCCGTCCTGCCGCTTGGGGGCGTTATCAGCGCAGTGACGCTGGCCGAACTATCGGTTGGCCCACTCGTCGCGGGAGATGATCACCAGCGTGCGGTGCGGCAGAGACGCCTCCAAGAGGTCGAGGGTCAGTTCGACGTGCTCCCGTTCGACGCAGAAGCCGCACGTGCTTTCGGGCGTGTAGGCGCTTCCCTACGTCGCGCTGGTCGCAAGGCGGCTGCGCGGACCTACGACGGCATGATCGCCGCCATCGCGATCGCCAACGACTTGCCTCTGTACACCTGCAATGCGAAAGATTTTGCGGGCATCGAGGGGCTCGAGCTCATTGCCGTTCCCACCAGCTAGTCTCTTTTCGTTCCATGGCCAAGAAGGTCCTCACCCAGATCAAGCTCCAGGCCCCCGCGGGCTCGGCCTCACCGGCGCCACCCGTCGGTCCCGCCCTGGGCCAGCACGGGGTCAACATCATGGAGTTCGTCAAGGCGTTCAACGCCCAGACCCAGAGCGACGCCGGGACCGTGATCCCGGTCGTGATCACGGTGTATGAGGATCGCTCGTTCACCTTCATCACCAAGAGCCCGCCGGCGGCGGTGCTGATCAAGCAGGCGATCTCGCTGGAGAAGGGATCCGCCGAGCCCAACCGCGACAAGGTGGGGCGGATCACCCAGGATCAGCTGCGCCAGATCGCCGAGCGCAAGATGAACGACTTGAACGCCAACGACGTCGACGCGGCGGCGAAGATCATCGCCGGCACCGCGCGCTCGATGGGCGTGGAGGTGGTCTAGTGGCACACCACGGCAAGAAATACCTGGACGCGCGCGAGAAGGTCGATCGCGAGCACGAGTACCCGCCCGCCGAGGCGATCTCGCTGATCAAGCAGCTCTCGCCGGCCAAGTTCGACGAGTCGATCGAGGTGCATATCCGCACTGGCCTCAACGTCCGCCACGCCGACGAGCAGCTGCGCGGGACGCTGGCGCTCCCGAACGGACTCGGCAAGGACGTAAAGGTGGCCGTCTTCGCTCAGGGCGACAAGGCCCGCGAGGCCGAGGAGGCGGGCGCCGATGTGGTGGGCGCCGAAGACCTGGCCGAGCGGATCCAGGAGGGCTTTGACGACTTCGACGTGGCGATCGCCACCCCGGACCTGATGCCGGTGGTGGGACGTCTGGGCCGGATCCTCGGGCCCCGGGGCAAGATGCCGAATCCCCGCGTGGGCACGGTGACCCCCGATGTGGGCCGCGCGGTCGAGGAGGCCAAGGCGGGCAAGATCGAGTACCGGACCGACCGCAACGCGATCGTCCACCTGATCATCGGCAAGAAGAGCTTCGATGAGCGCCGGCTGCTGGAGAACTACGCGGCGGTGATCGACGAGCTGATCCGGGCCAAGCCCTCGGCGGCCAAGGGCCGGTATCTGCGGACGATCACGGTGACGAGCACCATGGGCCCCGGGATCAAGGTCGACCCGAGCCGGACCCGCGACATCGTCGAGGAGCCCGTAGCGGCCTAAACTCTGAGAAACAGACTTCCTGCCTCAGACCTTCGGCGGCGCTCCGCGCATAAGACCGAAGCAGGTGGAGCCTCGAGACGAGCTCATGGCTCGACTGCGACGCCCGCCTGAGAGCGGGCGTTATTAGTTGGAGAGCCATGAACAAAGACCAGAAAGCAGCAGTAGTAGAGGAGCTGAGCGAGCAGATTCGCTCCGCTGAGGCGATCTTCGCCGTCGACTACCGGGGCATCTCGGTGTCCGACGCCGCCGAGCTCCGCCACCGGCTGCGTGAGGCCCAGACGCGCTTCCGCATCGTCAAGAACTCTTTGACTGAGCGCGCGAGCGATCAGGCCGGTGCCGAGGCGCTCAAGGCGATGCTCGAAGGCCCGACCGCGCTGGCGTTTGTGTCCGGGGATGCCGCTCTGGCGGCCAAGGCGCTGAACGACGCCGCCCGGAGCTTCGGGACGCTCCAGTTCAAGGGCGGCCTGATGGACGGCGACACGCTTACGGCCGAGCAGATCCAGTCGATTGCCCGGCTGCCCTCACGCGATGTGCTCCACGGTCAGCTGGTGGGCACGATCGCGGCGCCGCTATCCGGGCTGGTGCGGACGCTGAACGCGCTCATCGCGGGGATCGCCATTCAGCTCCAGCAGATGGCGGAGCAGGGGCTGGTGACGGGCGAGGCCCCGGCGGTTGAGGAGCCCGCCCCTCAGCCTGAGGCCGAAGCCGCGCCGGAGCCCGAAGCCGAGGCTGCGCCGGAGACCGAGAGCGCTTCCGCGGAAGCGCCTGAGGCCGAAGCTACCCCGGAGCCTGCGGCCGAGGAGCCCGCCGAGGAAGCGCCGGCTGCGGAGGCTCCGGCCGAGACGGCCGAGGAGCCTGCCGAGACGGCCGAGCCGGAGGCCGAAACCCCGCCCGAGCCCGAGAGCGCTTCCGCGGAAGCGCCTGAGGCCGAAGCTACCCCGGAGGAGCCCGCGGCCGAGGAGCCGGGCGAATCTGAGACTTCTGAAGAAACCGACACTGAAGCTTCCGACGCCGAAGCGTCAGAGGAGTAAGGAGAAACGATGACAACCACACAAGAGTGGATCGACGAGCTCAAGGGCATCTCGGTGCTCGAGCTGTCTGAGCGCATCAAGGCGCTCGAGGAGGCCTTCGGCGTTTCGGCGACCGCAGTCGCCGCCGCGGCCCCGGCCGCCGCTGCTGGTGGCGGCGGCGACGGCGCCGGTGCCGAGGAGGAGCAGAGCACCTTCGACGTCGTCCTGACCGGCGCCGGCGACAAGAAGATCCAGGTGATCAAGGTCGTCCGCGCTGCCACAGGCCTGGGCCTCAAGGAGGCTAAGGCTCTCGTTGACGAGGCCCCCAAGCCCGTCAAGGAAGGCATCGAGCGCGAAGAGGCCGACAAGCTCAAGTCAGAGCTCGAGGAGGCCGGCGCCAGCGTCGAGCTGAAGTAGCTCGGCCCCACAAGTTCGTACCGGCGAGCGGGTGTCCGGCGTGGCTGGGCACCCGCTTTGTGCGCCTAGGGGCGGTTTCTCCCCCTCGCTACGAGCTCGATGCGGTGGGCGGTGACGGCCCACGCCGGAGTTCCTGCGGCATGGATGATCAATTCGGCGGTGAGCTTGTGGTTCTTGCTGTGGCTTAGCAGCTTGCGTCCGTAGGCGTTCAGGCGGATCGTCAAGCGCGCTTTGTGGTGGGCCTTGATCCTGTACTTCTGGGTCCCCAGAAGCTTTAGCGCCTTGGCTACCTGGGCGTCCCCGGCTAGCCCCGTGGCGAGCTCAAGCTTGACGTTCCCTGTGCATGGCTTGTCCAAGTTGCAGGTCAGCGGGATCACCGTGGAACCGTTTGAGACGGTGGCCGTGGAGGAGCTGCTGCTGGGTGCGGAGGGCTGCTGAATAGCGAACGCTTCGTAAACGAACGTGTATTTGTTGTCGCAAACCTGGTTTTGGCTAGCGCTGAGCGCGCAGCTGGTTATCGCGGTCGGCCAGGCGTTGGTGAACTGCCACTGCTCGACCTGCGTGCCGGTGTTCTCGACTTCGGTGACCGTCATATTCTTCCTGGATCCGCTCGCGCCGGCCGCCGCCTGCTGAGCCCAAGTCGCCAGCTTCTGTATTGCGCTGGTATTGCTGCACGAATTCGGAACACTCAGTGTGAATGACGGCTGCTGGTTCCCGGTCGCCTGCTCGTTACCCGCGGTTCCGATGGATTGGCTCTCCGTGACAACGTCACCCGTGCTCGGCCCGCTGAACTGGGTCGCGGTGACGAGGTTTACGCCATCGACGGCCACCGTGTAGTAGTAGGTCGGTGGGGCGCCGCCGAGTGCATGCGCCCGAAGCGGGGCCCCGGTGGAGTCGGCGGCAGCGCCACCGGAGCAGGCGGGGGCAGCCTGCGTGGCCGCTGAGGCCTGGTTGGAGTTGCCAGAGCTCCCGGTCGTGTTGACCGCTCTCACGTAGTAGTAATAGGTCGTCGACGGGCTCAAGCCGGTGTCGGCAAACGAGGTCGCGCTGCTCGATCCGACCTGCGTGTACGGACCGCCAGATGAAGGTGCGCGCCAGACGGTGTAGCTGGCGGCACCGGCCGCCGCGCTCCAGCTCAGATCGATCTCGCTCGTGCTGGCCGGGACGGCTGTCAGCCCCGTCGGCGCCGCGGGCGTGTTTGGCCTAACCGTATACGTGAGGACTGTCTGGCCCACGTTACCCGCCTTATCCTTGGCGGTTACGGAGAAGGTGTGGCTCCCCGCGCTCGAGGTGTCGATTGGGCTGCCCGAACTGACCAGGCCCGACGTATTGACTGCCCCGGAGCATTCCGACACCCCGGTTCCGCTGCCGTCGGAGCAGCTGTAGGCCGCGTCGACCACCTGCCCCTGGCTGTAGACGGCGTTGCCTGAGGGCGCCGTGATCGTGATCGTCGGCGCCGTCGTGTCGACGAGAACTGTCATCTGCGGAGAGCTGGGCACCGCACTGGTGTTGCCGGCCCAGTCGGTCGCCGTGGCGTAGAAGCTGTAGAGGCCGTCGCCCTCTCCACCCAGGCCGTCTTCGACCGCGGTCTGGTTCTGAATCGATGACTGGGCGTACTGCCCGCTCGGTCCCGCGACGGTTCCGATAACGGAATAGCTGCTGTCCTTCGGGCCCTTCATCGACAGTTGGACCTGCTTGAGCTCCGAACCGCTGTCGCTGGCGCTGAAGAGCACAGTGAACGCGGTGGCGTTGGTGGTCGAATTCGTCGACTGACCGGACGGCGGGAAGGCAATGGCGGTCGGAGCCACGGTGTCAACGATCACGCTGGCGTCAGGGGTCGACTTGGCCGCTTCGGTGTTGCCGGCGGCATCGGTTGCGCGGGTGTAGAAGCTGTAACTCCCGTCCCCCGCGGCGGTGTAGGTGAAGCTGCCGCTCGACGCGGGAATCGATTGGGTCGCGGCGGGCGAGTAGGTCGTGTCCCCAGGCCCCTTCACAAAGAGCTCGATCTGCGTCACCCCGGACCCTTCGGCGCCATCAGACGCCGTGTAGTTCAACGTAAGAGCTCGGGTGTTCGAGTACGGGCTGGGTGCCGTTACCTTCGACGTGGGCGGAGTTGTGTCGACCACGGTGATCGAGTCCGGGCTTGACTTCTCCGCCTCCTGGTTGCCGGCACCATCGACGGCACGGGTGTAGAACGCATACTCGCCGTCGCCTTCGGTGGGGGTGTAGGAGAAGCTGCCCTGGCCGTTGGCCGGGGGCGCCGAGTCCGTCTGCGCCCTCTCGAAGTACTGGTCGCTCGGTCCCTTGACGTACAGCTCGACCGACGCGAGGCCAGACGACGGGCTCGGATCCGAAGCCACGTAGCTGACCGTGAAGGTGGCGTTGGCATAGCTGGGCGAGCTTGCCGTGGAGCTTGGCGGCACCGAATCGGTCGTGCCGCCTCCCCCGTCTGTACTGGCCGGCGCGACGACGGGATCGGTCGCGTCGGATTGGGCCGGGGCGCTCGTGGTCCCGTTGCTGGCCGTGACTTGGACCCGAATCGTGTCACCCAACTGGTTGTTGGTGACGTCGAAGTGCTGGCCGGTGCCGGCGGTGGTGATCTTCTGGCAGTTGGCACCGCCGGAGTCGCACGCGAACCACTGATATCCGTAGCTGGTGGGGTTGCCCGTCCAGTCTCCCGGGAGCGCGGTCAACGTCTGATTGACCTGGGCCGTGCCGGAGATCAGCGGCGGCTGGGTGTTGGTCGGCGCTGGCAGCACAGGCGTCGTGAAGGTCTGGTCAGCGCCGTAGACCGGGCTGCCGGTGCCCTGCTGGGCCACCAGCCGGTAGTGGTAGAGCGTCGACGGCTGCAAGCCGGACACGTCCGCGGCGGCCGAGTAGGAGTTCTGGGTCCCGGCGGCCTCCGTCGGGGTGGTTTGGCCGTAGGTTTGGTCGGTGCCGTACTGGAACCAATAGTTGGTGGCAGCCCCGTTGGGGTTGACGATCCCGAGTAGGGTCACGCCGGTGGCGGTGAGGTCGTGGACGCCGCCCGTCGTCGCCGATGGCCCCGTCGCCGCCCCGACGACGGTGTAATCGACGGTCCGGCTCGTGGTGTTGCCGGCGTTGTCGCTGGCATTGACGGTGAAGCTATGTGTGCCGAGTGACGAGGTGTCGACCAACCCGCCGTTGGCCACGGGGCCGCTGCAGGTGGCGATCCCCGAACCGTTCGGATCGGTGCAGCCGTAATTGGCCGTGACGGACGTGCCCTGGGTGTACTGGCTGCCGTCTGATGGGGTCAGGATCGTCACCTGTGGCGCGGCTGTATCAAGCTCGGTTGTGCTGTCGGCCGAGTCCTTGGTCTCGGTGTTGCCAGCGTTGTCCTTGGCCACGGTGTAGAAGGCGTAGTTGCCGTCGCCTTCGCCGGCGGAGTAGTCGATTGACCCGCTCGCGGGCGGATTCGAGACCGTCTGGACGAGCACGTAGGAGGGGTCGCTTGGTCCCTTGGCCCAGAGCTGAAGTGAGGCAAGGCCGGATCCGCCCTGGTCGCTGACCGTGTACTGCACCGGAATCGAGACCGTGCGCGCGTTGGTCGGCGAGCTGGCACTCGAGACGGGCGCGGTGGTGTCCGGGGTGCCGTTGCCGACGACGGCGTGGATCACGTTCGCGGTGCTGTAGTCGGGGGTGAACGACTCGCTATTCGCCAACGGCGGACTCACGGTCGTGGACGCGAACCTCCCGGTCAGGCTGCCGCTGTAGGTCAAGAACCCGATCGTGTCCCCGGGCTGGGCCGCCGCCGCGTAGCTTGAGCTGGGCTCAAGCGCCAGGGTGCCATCCAGCGACACATTCCCGGTCACCCCGAGCTTGGCGTAATCACCGGCGGAGGTCCCGTCGACCGCCACTGCCAAAGTGCCTCCGGGGCCTTGCTGATATCCGCTCCCCAGGGTGAGGGTGCCGGGGCTGTCGCCCGGGGCGACGGTGCCGGCGTCGTTGGTCAGCTTGCCGCCGATCGTGCCGGTCCCCGTGAGGGTCCCGCCGGTCAGGTCGGCAGGGCCGGCCAGCGTTCCGTCGACTTCGGCGGTCCCGCCCGAGAGGTTGAGCTGGGTTGCGCCGAGCGTCGTCCCGGCGGCCAGATCGGTGGTGCCGCCGGTCTGATCAAGCGTGTAGGGGACGGTGGTCGTGCCCGCGGGGGCCGCGAACCCAGACCCGGACAGGGTCAGGCTGTTGCCGGCGTAGGTGCCCGAGGTCCCGAAGCTCACAGCGCCACCGGATGACAGGCTCGGGGTGCCCGCGGGGGTGAAGTTCGGGTTGTTGATGCTCACCGGGTTGGGGGTGCTCATCGACCCGCCGTAGAAGTACTCGCTCTGGGAGCCTTCGATTTTGAAGCTCCCCGAGCCGGTCTGGAGCAGCGCCAGCGCGCCGCTGGGGTTGTAGTTGATGCCCGACGAGGTGCTGGTCGAGTTCCAGTCGAAGTTGCCGTTGATGGTGAAGGTCTGCCCGCCGGACCCGGTGAGATTGCCGCCGAGGATGGATAGGTTCCCCGTCGAGCCACCGGTGTTGAGCTGAAGCGTGCCGCCGCTCAGGGAGGTTCCCGCGCTGGATGCGTAGCCACCGCTGTCGATCACCTGCCCGCCGCTCACGGACACGCTCGCGGTGGAGAGACTGCCGGTCCCGGTGACGGTGGTCGTGCCGCCCGTCTGGACGTAGCTTCCGGCTCCGGACACAGTGCCGTTGATGGTGGCGTTGCCCGGACTCAAGTGGTCACCGGCCGGAACGCTGAGCACCGCGCCCGAGTCAAGGTTGAGCACGCCCACGCTCAGATCGGTGGCCAAGCTACTCGAGCTGCCCGTGAGATGGACGGTGTAGGGGATGCTGATGGCGCCGCCGCTGGTCGTGATCCCATCGGCGTTGATCGTCAGCGTGTTTCCGCTGTAGGTCCCGGCGCTCGTGAACGCGACCGTGTTGCCGCTGCCCGTAGCCGACAGCGTGGAGCTCCCCGTGGGACTGAAGTTGAGGTTGCTGATCGTGACCGGGTTGGGGGTGGTGATCGTCCCGCCCTCGAAGTACTCGGACTGAGATCCCTCGATCTTGAAGCTCTGGCCGGGCGCCTGCGACAGGGTGAGCGCGCCGCTGGGGCTGTAATTGATGCCCGCCCAGGTGTTCGTCGCGTCCAAGTCGAAATTGCCGTTGACGCTTAGCGTCTGGCCGCCTGAGCCCGACAGGTCGCCCCCCGTCAGCGTGAGATTCCCGGTCGTCCCGCCGGTGTTGAGCTGGAGCGCGCCACCGCTGATCGAGGTCGCGCTATCCGCCGAATAGCTGCCGTTGTCGCTCAACTGGCCGCCGGTCACCGACACGTTATCCGTCGACAGCGTCGCGCCGCCGGGCAGCGAGGTCGTCCCGGCTGCCTGCATGAACGTGCCCTGACCGGTCACCGTGCCTGAGATCTGGCCCCCGCCCACACTCAGCTGACGGCTCGCGGGCACGGTCACCGCCGAGGACGGGTCCGTGTTCAACGTTCCGACGCTCAGGTCGGTGGCCAAGCTACTCGAGCTGCCCGTGAGATGGACGGTGTAGGGGATGCTGATGGCGCCGCCGCTGGTAGTGATCCCATCGGCGTTGATCGTCAGTGAGTTGCCGCCGTAGGTGCCAGCGCTCGTGAAGGCCACCGTGTTCCCGGTCCCGGTGGCCGACAGGATCGCGTTGCCGTAGCCAGTGAAGTTGGTGTTGGAGATGCTGACCGGGTTGGGGGTGGTGATCGTCCCGCCCTCGAAGTACTCGGACTGGGAACCCTCGACCTTGAAGCTGTGCCCCGACGCCTGGGACAGCGTGAGCGCTCCGCTCGGGCTGTAGTTGATCCCTGACCAGGTGCTGGTCGCGTCCCAGTCGAAGTTCCCGTTGATGCTCAGCGTCTGCCCGCCCGAGCCGGACAGGTCGCCGCCAACTAGCGTCAGGTTCCCGGTCGACCCGCCCGTGTTGAGCTGCAGGGCGCCGCCGCTGATGGTCGTGGCCGTCGACGCTGAATACGTGCCGCCGCCGCTCAGCGTTCCCCCCGTCACCGACACGTTGTCGGTCGACAGGGTTGCGCCGCCCGCCACCGTCGTGGTCCCGTTGGTCTGAACGAATGTGCCGTGACCGGTCACCGTGCCGGAGATCTGGCCTCCAGCCACGCTCAAGCTGTGGCCGCTCGGCACCGTCAGGGTTGTGCCTGCATCGGTATTCAGAGCCGCCAGCGCCAGGTCCCCGGCCAGGCTGCTCGCGCTCCCGGTCAAATGCACCGTGTACGGGAGGTTCACCGCCCCTGACTCCGTCACGATCCCATCTGCATTCATCGTCAGGTCATCCCCCGAATACGTACCCGGCGTCTCGAATGTGATCGTATTGCCGCTCCCCGTCGCCGACAGACTCGAGGTACCCGAGGGCCAGAACTCGAGGTCGCTGATCGTCACCGGATTCGGCGTGCTCATCGACCCGCCGGCGAAGTACTCCGGCGCCGAGCCCTCGATCGTGAAGCTGTGTCCCGCTGACTGCGCGAGCAGGATCCCGCTCCCCCCGTCGTTGTTGAAGCCCGAAACGCCCCCGCTCACCGCATCCCAGTCGAAATCACCATCCAGCTGAAGCGTGCGCCCGCTGGCGCCGTTCAATGCGCCGTTTGTGATCTTCAGCCCCGAAAGCGACGAATCATCGACTGAGCTGTCGAGCGTGAGCCCACCCCCGCTGATCGTCAGGCTCCCGCCCTGAACCGAATCCGCGTTCTGAGATCCCGTCGAGACGACCACCGTCGTCCCACTGGGCCAGCACGCCACGTCACTCGATGTCGGTACCTGGTGTACCGAGCTATCGCTGGGGCTCGTCCAGTTGGATGCCGTCGCCCAGTCCCCACCGGTCGACCCAGTGAAGTTATCTGTGCACGTGCCCAGATTCAGGCTGCTCGCCAGCGCGACGTAGGCGCCCGTGGCGCCGGCCAGACAACCCACCGCAACGCAAACTAGAAGCCAGCCGCGACGAACGCGGCCAATCAAAGCCCTAAGAGCCCCCGACACCGGTCCTCCAGTTAGTACTGAGTTGCTGTTGGCCTGTCTCAACCACGGATCAACAGCTTGAGGCGGTGGACTGTGGTCGCTGTATGACCGTGACTGACCGTCGTGATGACCTCGGTCACCACCAGCGATCGGTGCCCGCGCGTCAGCCGTCGGCCGGCAGCGTTCAGCCGGATGTGGACGGGGCGGCGCTGGTGGGCGGCGATATGGAAGCCAGCGGCTCCAAGCTTTATCGCGTGTTTCTTGGTGACCCGGGCAATTCCGGCCGGTGGGGCGGTGTAGAGGGTCACCTTCCCGTTACAACCGGCTAGGGCTTGACAGGGGAGGGTGAGGGTCGCGGCTCCGCTGGTGACGGTGGCTGTCGGCGGAGGCTGCGCGAGCGACGAGGTGGCGAACTGGACATCTAGACCATCCAGGATCCCGTCGTAGTCGGTGGCGTCCAATCGAACGTGGTAGACCGTTCCAGGGGCAAGCTGAGTGAGATGGACCGAGACGTTCTCACCAGAGATGGTGGCCGAGGCGTGGTGCCCATACGCGGTCGTCAGGCCATACTCGACCTGGGCCAAGAAGCCCTCGCCCGCCGCTGCTGCTTGCGGAAGCCGCCACGTCAGGTCGGCAGTGGACGCAGTGAGCCCTGTGATGTTCACCGCGTTCTGTCCGCACTGATCTCTCTCGGCTTGTTCCTCCGGGCTCGGCTGGTTAGATACCCCTTCACCGGGTCCGAATGCCGCCGAGCCCCTCAACGACGGGTTGGCGCTGGCCCCCGCGATGCACTCCGGCTGAGCACTTCCGGCAACGGTTGTGAACTGCAGCGGCTGCGATGTCCCGACAGCGCCAGACCCATCGGTCGCCACTGCCTGCGCCACGTAGGCACGATCCCCGAGCAGTGGCCCGAACAGGCCACTCAGCTGTAGCCCGATCTTCATCGTAATCGGACCATAAACAGAGGTTCCAGCGTCATAGCTGACCGGCGGGCTCGACACTTTCTGGCCGCTCCCGTCAGCCAAGCTGAGCTGAATCGCCACCGTGCCCGGGCTCGTGCTGGATACTTGGACGTAGAATTCTGCCGCTGCAATGTCTGCTGAGCCCGCCGCGCCTGCGCTTTGATCCGGCTCACCCAGCAGAATCACGCTCGGCGCGCCGTACGCCTCGCTCGTCGTCGTGAACTCTTGGTCGGCGCCTACTGTGTTGCCGTTGTCGGCGACGAGTTGGTAGTGGTAGGTCGTGTCAGGCGAGAGATCCGACACGTCGACCGACAGCGCATGTGAGTCGGTGTCCGGTCCGATCGTTTCGTCAGCTGTGGTCTTGCCGTACCTATTCGTGGTTCCGTACTGGAAGTGGTAGGTGACCTTCCGTCCTTCTGGGTTTATCGTCCCGGCCAGGGTGGCCGTGGTCGAGCCCACGGACGCCGCCGGATCGGTGCTGGCCTCGATTGGGGGGAACTCGGCGGTCGTAAACGTCTGCACGGCGCCGTCGATGGTGGTGGCTCCCTGCTCGGCGACGATCCAGTACTGGTAGGTCGTGTCGGTCTCGAGCCCGGTCAGGTCCGCGGTGGCCACGAAGCCGTTCTGGGTTCCCGCATCAAGGAGCGCTGACTTCAGAAGCTCTCCGCCTGGGCTCGTCCGGTATTCGAAGTAGTACTTGGCATCTGAGCCGTTCGGGTTGACGACTCCGTTAAGGGTGGCACTCGTCTGCGTGACGTTGCTGGCGCTGCCGGTCGTGGCGCCGAAGGACTCTCCGCCCGCGGGGCCGGCGGGTCCGGTAGGACCTGTGGCTCCGGTCGCCCCCGTTGCTCCGGCGGCTCCGGTCGCGCCCGTGGCTCCGGTGGCGCCAGTGACCCCCGTGGGTCCGGTGGGACCTCTGGCCCCGGTCGCCCCAGTGGCCCCCGTCGGCCCGGTGGCTCCGGTCGCCCCGGGGGCTCCGATGGCTCCGGTCGGCCCGGTGGCTCCTGTGGGGCCTGTGGGTCCGGTGGCGCCCGTGGCTCCGGTGCCTCCGGTGGGACCGCCTTGGGCCGGGGTGGTGAAGGTTTGGTCGGCGCCGTAGACGAGCGAACCGTTGCCCTGTTGGGCGACGAGACGGTAGTGGTAGAGGGTGGAGGCGGAGAGGCCGGTTATGTCAGCAGCTGCGGAGTAGCCGTTCTGGCTGCCGGCGTCCTGCTCGGTGGTTTCGTCCCCGTAGCTTTCGTCGGTGCCGTATTGGAACCAGTAGTGGGTGTCAGCACCGTTGGGGTCGACGATCCCGAGCAGGGTGGCGCTGGCGGCGGTGATGTCGTGCGCGCCGCCGGTGGTGGCGTCCGGCGCTGTCGGCCCGTTCACGACGGTGTAATTGACGGTGCGGTTATTGGAGTTGCCGGCGTTGTCGCTTGCGTCGACCGTGAAGCTGTGGGTGCCGAGGGCGGAGGTATCGATGGGGCTACCGTTGGCGACCGGCCCGCTGCACGTGTTGACGCCGGAGCCGCCCGGATCGGTGCAGCCGTAGTTAGCGTCGACCGTCGAGCCTTGCGTGTACTGACCCCCATCCGAGGGGGAGGAGATCGTGACCTGCGGGGCAGTCGTGTCGATCTGTGTGACCGCGTCGGGCGAGGCGGGGGTGGCCTCGGTGTTGCCAGCGTTGTCCTTGGCCACGGTGTAGAAGGAGTAGTTGCCGTCGCCTTCGCCGGCGGTGTAGTTGATTGACCCGCTGGTGGGCGGGTTGGAGACCGTCTGGACGAGCACCGGGCTTGGGTCGCTGGGGCCCTTGGCCCACAGCTGCAGCGACGCCACGCCCGAGCCGCCCTGATCGGAGTCGGTGTACTGCACCGGGATCGTCACGTTCCGTGCGTAGGCGGGCGAACTCGCGCTCGACACCGGTGCGGTGGTGTCCGGTGTGCCGTTGCCGACCACGGCCTGCACCACGCCGTTGCCGCTGTAGTCGGGGGTAAAGGACTCACTGTTCGCCAGCGGCGGATTGACCGTGGTAGACGCGAACTTGCCGGTCAGATTTCCCGAGTAGGTGAGAAAGCCGATCGTGTCCCCCGTCTTCGCCGCCGCCGCGTACCCCGAGCTGGGTTCGAGGGCCAGCGTGCCGCCCAGGGTGACGTTGGCCGTGGAAGCGAGCTTCGCGTACTGGTCGCTTCCCGTCCCATCAACCGCGATCGCCAGGGTGCCGCCCGGACCCTGCGAGTAGCTGTTGGTGATCGACAGGCCCCCGGCCGACACGGCGGGAGCGACGGTGCCATTGATGTTGCTGACATTGCTGGTGAGCGTTCCGCCGCCCTCCAGGGTGCCGGTCCCGTTCAGCGTGAGCGGCGCGCTCAGCGTCCCGTCGACCTGCAAGGTGCCGGCGGACAGGTTCACCTGGTTGGCACTCAGCGTGCTACCGGCCGGCACCGACGTGTTCCCGCCGGTCAGATTAAGCGTGTAGTAGGGGAGGCTGGTGGCGCCGGAGGCGGTGCTCACGCCGGCGGCGTTGATCGTGAGTCCGCCGCCGCCGTAGGTACCGGGTGCGGTGAAGCTGACCGAGTTTCCGCTCGCGGTGAGCGTCGGGCTGTTGACCGGGTTAAAGCCGGGATTGCCGATCGATACCGGATCGGGGGTAGTGATCGTGCCGCCGTAGAAGTTCTCCTGCCCCGAGCCCTCGATCTTGAAGCTCCCCGAGCCCGTCTGAACCAGCGCCAGCGCGCTGCTGCCGTCGTTGTTGATGGACGAGCTGCCGCTGGTCGTGTTCCAATCGAAATTTCCGGTGATGGTCAGGGTGTTGCCGCCGGAGCCGTTTAGCGACCCGTTATCAAGCGTCAGATCGCCGGTCGAGCCCCCGGAGTTCAGCTTCAGTTCCCCACCGGTGATCAGGGTGCTCTTGCCAGCTGCATAGCCCCCGTTCCCGGCCAGCGTCCCGCCCGATTGCAGGACATAGTCGGTCGACAGCTCGCCCGTGTCGGTGATTGTCGTCGTGCCGTTGCTCTGGACGTAGGTTCCGGCACCCGAGATGATGCCGTTGATCGTGCCGCTCGCGTTCAGGTGATCACCGGCTGGCACCGTCAGCGCCGAGCCTGAATCGGTGTTGAGGGTGCCGACCGTCAGGTCGGTGGTCAGGTCGCTCGAGTTGCCGGTGAGGTGCAGGGTGTAGGGGAGGGTGATGGCGCCGCCGCTAGTTGCAATCCCGTCGGCGTTCATGGTCAGGCTGTTGCCTTGGTAGCTCCCCGCGGTGGCGAAGCTGATCGTGTTCCCGGCGCCGGTGGCCGACAGGGTCGGGTTGCCCGAGGGGCTGAAGTTGAGGTTGGTGATCTTGACCGGGTTGGGGGTGCTGATCGACCCGCCTTGGAAGTACTCCGCCTGCGAGCCCTCGATGGTGAAGTTGTGTCCGGGCATCTGCACCAGCGCCAGGGCGCCGCTGGGGGAGTAGTTGATCCCTGACCAGCTGCTCGTCGGGTTCCAGTCGAAGTTCCCGTTGATCGTCAGCGTGCTCCCACCCGAGCCCGAGAGATCGCCGCCGGTCAGGGTCAGATCGCCGGTCGAGCTGTCGCTGCCCAGCTGGAGCGTCCCCCCGCTGACCGTAGTGCTCACCGCCGAGGCGTAGGTCCCGCCGCTGCTCAGTGTCCCGCCGCTCACCGCGACCTTGTCGGTGTCAAGCGTTCCGCCGTTTGACACCGTCGTCGTCCCCCCGGCCTGGGCGAATGTACCCGCCCCGCTCACGGTGCCGGAGATCTGGCCCCCGTTGGTCACGCTCAAGGCGTGCCCGCTCGGAACGGCAAGCGACGACCCCGGGTCGGTGTTCAACGTGTTCAGGCTCAGGTCGGTGGTGAGGTTGCTCGCGCTGCCTGTGAGGTGCAGGGTGTAGGGGAGGGTGATGGCGCCGCCGCTGGTCACGATCCCGTCGGCGTTCATCGTCAGGCTGTTGCCCTCGTAGGTTCCCGGTGCCGTGAAGCTGATCGTGTTCCCCGTGCCGGTGGCCGACAGAGTCGGGTTGCCGGAGGGGGAGAAGTTGGTGTTGCTGATCGTCACCGGGTTGGGGGTGCTGATCGATCCGCCCTCGAAGTAGTTCGCCTGGGAGCCCTCGATGGTGAACTTGTGCCCGGCCGTCTGCACGAGTGCCAGGGCGCCGCTGGGGGAGTAGTTGATCCCCGACCAGGAGCTCGTCGGGTTCCAGTCGAAGTCACCGTTGATCGTGAGCGTCTTGCCGCCGGACCCCGACAGATCGCCGCCGACCATCGTCAGCTTTCCGGTTGAGCTGTCGGTGTTGAGCTGGAGCGTGCCGGCACTGATCGTCGTGCTCACCGGCGCCGTGTAGCTCCCACCGCTGCTCAGTGTCCCCCCGGTGACGGAGACGCTATCGGTCGACAGGCTGCCGCCGCCGGCGACTGTGGTCGTCCCGCCCGCCTGCACGAAGGTGCCCGATCCGCTTACCGTCCCGGAGATCTGGCCCCCACTGGTCACGCTCAGGCTGTGCCCGGCCGGCACCGTCAGCGTCGAGCCTGAATCGGTGTCGAGTGACCCCAGACCCAGATCGCCGGCCAAGCTGCTCGAAGACCCCGTGAGATGGAGGGTGTAGGGCAGATTCACAGCACCGGACCGCGTAACGATGCCGTCGGCGTTGATGGCCAGGCTGCTCCCGTTGTAGGACCCCGGCGTCGCGAAGGTGACCGTGTTGCTGGTGCCGGTGGCCGACAGCGTGGTGTCGCTAGAGGGCCAGAAGTTCGTGTTGCTGATCGTCACCGGGTTGGGGGTGCTCATCGACCCGCCAGCCAGGTACTCGGGTGTCGAGCCCTCGATCGTGAAGCTGTGCGAGTTGACCTGCACCAACGCCAGCCCGCTCCCACTCGAATCGAAGTACGAACTACTCGACACCGCATCCCAATCGAAATCGCCGTCCAGCTGAAGCGTCCGCCCGCTCGCCCCATTCAGCGTCCCGCCGGTCAGTGTCAACCCCGTCAGCGTCGAATCGTCGACCGAGGACGCCAGCGTCAGGCTTCCACCCTCAACCTGCAGACCGCCGCCCTGAACCGAATCCGCCGTCTGCGAGCTGGTCGAGACGACTACCGTCGTTCCACTCGGCCAGCACGCCACGTCACTCGATGTCGGCACCTGGTGCACTGAGCCATCGCTGGGGCTCGTCCAGTTGGATGCGGTCGCCCAGTCCCCACCGCTGGGGCCGGTGAAGTTATCCGTGCAGGTGCCCAGATTCAGCCCACTCGCCAGGGACGTATACACGCCCCCGGCAATCGCCACGCTTATAACGACCAACGCCGTCAAGACCCGACCACGCGGAAGCCGCCCTACCAAAGCCCCAAAAGCCCCCATAAAAATCTCCTTATGCCCCTAAACACCGCGAATATCGCACATACGGATGAGCTGTGTCAAGCAATTCGGTTACCAACCGGGCAGCCTGAACGGCACTAACTTGCAGCGACCGTGATCTTTGTCACGACGCGGGGCTCGGGCTAGGGGTAAAGGCTGCCGTCGATCCTTCCTCGACTGTCGATTTCTTGATTTTTGGCCCTACGGGAGGGTGGGGTATCCGGGCCGGGTGTCCCTCGGCGGGGCTGATGAGCCGTCTCCCGCGGCCACCAACGTCTGAGGTCGGTGCCGCAGGACCCCCGCCGTGCGGCGGCGAATATCGGCTTCGTTCGTATAAGACGAAAGGAGCAATGTGCCCCGCCACAAGGCCGAGTCGCTGGAGGCTGAGGACCCGTCGCGGGGCATCAAGCTCCGGGTCCCGTGCCTGACCAAGATCGACGAGGATCAGATCCGCGACCACCTGGCCAAGGACCAGTTCTTCTGGCTCGATCTCGCCAAGCCGAGCCGCGCCGAGTTGGAGCGCCTGGGTGAGGTGTTCCAGTTTCACCCCCTGGCCGTTGAGGACTCGGCGCATTTCCATCAACGTCCCAAGCTGGAGGACTACGGCGACTACGTGTTCCTGGTCTTCTACGGCGCGCGGGAGCACCGGCCCGGTGAAGACCCGCTGACCGAGGTCCACCTGTACGTGTCGGGCAAGTTCCTGGTCACGGTGCACCGGGAGCCGTTGCCGGCGCTCGAGGAGCAGCAGTCACAGATCTCAGGCCGAGTGATCCACAGCGAGCAGTTCGTCATCTACCGCGTGCTCGACGCGCTGACGGACACGTTCTTTCCCCCGCTCGCACAGATGGACGACGAGATCGACGGCCTCGAGGACGGCATCATCGCCGAGCCCACGGATCAACAGCTCGAGAGCATCTTTCACCTGAAGCGCGACCTGGTGGCGATGCGGAAGGTGGTCACGCCGCAACGCGACCTCCTGGCCCGCGGGATCGACACGATCGCGGAGCTCCCCGGTCTCACACTGGACGAGCGGGACTACTTCCGTGACGTGTACGACCACATGATCCGGATCTCGGACCTGATCGACTCATACCGCGACCTGCTCGCCGGCGCGATGGACGTCTACCTCTCGACGGTCGCCAATCGCCAGAACGAGGTCATGAAGCAGCTGACGATCATCGCGACGGTGTTCCTGCCCCTTACCTTCCTGACCGGCTTCTTCGGCATGAACTTCGCCTGGCCGATCACCCACGTCCAGAACACCCTGCTCGGGTTCCTGCTCCTCGGCGTCGGCCTGAGCCTGGCCTCGGTGGCCGGGCTGTGGATCTACTTCAAGCGCAAGAGCTGGAACTAAGCGCGCCGGGCGGTCGCTGTGCGTCGTTGACGCCTCCCGGTCGGCTCGGCGTTGAAAAGTGGGCCACAGACCAGCCTCTGCGGAGTTGCTGCGGGCGAGCAGCGACGACCAAAACGCTCATGAGCTCCATCCATCGCCGGCGCTTATGCGCAAAATGGCTGCCATAGGGACCAAAACGCTCATAAGCGGCTGGAGGTTTGCTCGCTCATGAGCAAAATGGTCGTTGCCGCGGACCATCCCGCCGGGGCTAGCGATATCTCACGCCGAGCGCTCGCAGAGACCTAAGCCGCCGCCGGCAACGCCGCGCTCGCGATCGGCAGGGCGCTGATCGCCTTCAGGAACGCGTCGACGACGTGGGGGTCGAACTGGGTCCCGGTGCAGCGCACGAGCTCGGCCCGGGCCTCCTCCTCGGACATCGCCGGGCGGTAGCAGCGGTCGGCGATCATCGCCTCGTACGCGTCGGCCACGGCCAGGATGCGGGCCTCGAGCGAGATCTCGGGTTCGGTCAGGCCAGCCGGGTAGCCGCGGCCATCGAGCCGCTCGTGGTGGGCGCCGACCCAGGCGGCGATGTCGGCCATCCCCGCGTGGCGGAGGATCTGGGCGCCGATGCCGGGGTGGCGCTTCATCTCCACCCATTCGGCCTCGGTCAGGGGGCCGGGCTTGTGGAGGATCGCGTCGCCGATGCCGACCTTGCCCAGGTCGTGCAACACGCCGGCGGCGTGGATCCGATCCACCCGTCCCGGCGCGAGCCCCAAAGCGATCGCCGTCGCGCGCGCGTAACGACCCACGGTGTAGGAATGACGCGCGGTCGAGGGGTCACGCATGTCGAGCGCCTCGGCGAGCAGGAGCATCGCGGCCAGGCGCGGCTCGCGCTGCTCGGCCGGCGCCGCCTCGTGCATGACCTGCTCGAGCGCCAGCCCGGCGTGGTCGGCCACCGCCATGAGCACGGTGAGCTCGTCGCCGGTGGGTCGCCGCCCGAGAACGGGCTGGTCGACCGAGACGACGCCGAGGATCTCGCCGGAGGCGCCGCGCAGGGGTAGGAAGAGCATGTCCTCGGGATGCCAGTCTTCGGGGGCGCCGCTCGGCGCCGCGGGTGGGGTCCAGGTCGGGCCGAGGGCGTCGGCTTGGTAGGTACCGGCCGGGAGCCAGATTGCGCCGTTCCCCTCGTCGTGGACCTCGAGCAGGTGCTCCCAATCGCTCCAGAGGCTGGAGGTGCCAAGCAGGGTCTCCCGGGCGTCGGGGTCGCCCTTGACGATCACCACACGCAGCTCCTCGCGGTCCTCGTCGAGCAAGTTGACCGCCACGACCCCGAATGACAGCTCGTTGCAGATGGTCTCGGCCAGGGCGTCGAGCACCGGCATCGGGCCTCGCCCCGCCGCGGCGGCGCGCGAGACCGCCAGCATGCTCCGCAGATGCCGGGGCACCGGCTCCTCGGAGTCGCCGGGGCGGGGGCGGCTGACGCCCGGTAGGACCGTGCCTTCGCTGGCGGCGACGACCCGGTTGCGGCCCTGGCGCTTGGCCTCGTAGAGAGCGGCATCGGCCCGCGCGATCAGCGGCCCGCTTTCCTCCTGGCCCGAGGCCACGCCGATCGACACCGTGAGCACGCCGGCGCCGCTGTCGGGGTGGGGATAGCCCGCGTGCTCGACCGCCGCCCGGACCCGTTCGGCCACCGTTACCGCTTCCTCATCGCTCACGTTGCGCAAGACCAGGAGGAGCTCCTCGCCGCCGTAGCGGTAGGCGGCGTCGCCGCCCCGCAGGACTTCGCGAATCGTCGAGGCGATCATCCGCAGCGCCTGATCGCCGGCCAGATGACCGAAGCGGTCGTTGTAGGCCTTGAAGCAGTCGGCGTCACACAGGGCGACGGCCACCGCCTCATGCTGCTGGCGCTGAGAGCGGTCGAGCACCTCGAGGTCGCCGGACAAGGCACGGCGGTTGCTGACGCCGGTCAATGGGTCCTGGCGGGAGTCGTGGATCAGCTGGCGGTTCAGGTGGGCGAGCTGGCGGTTGAGGCGGGCCAGCTCGGACTCGCGCTCGGCCAGGCCAGCCATCGCGTCGCGCTCGCGCGTCAGCAGTCCACGCAGCCGCCGCCCCATGAAGCCACTGCGCGTGACCAGGGCGGCACCGCAGAACGCCAGCCCCCCGACGATCCCGAGCCGGATCCCGATCGGCGTGTTGATGACCCGTGGCTGGAGCAGGGTGAAGGGCAGGATCAGGAACATGCCCACGGGGAGGATCCCGCTCCGGTAGCTCGGCTCCTCGACGACGACGACCGGCTCGGGCTTACGCGCGCACTGCAGGCTGCCCAAGGCGACCAGGGCCAGGCCGGCCACCCACAGCGGATCGAGCAGCGAATTGCCGGGCACGTAGTCGTTGCCCAGGAGCTGGATGCTCCAGAGGATGAAGGCCACGCCTTCCACCACGAAGCCACCCAGGACGAGCTGCACGCCGCGCGTGTCGAGCACGCCGCTCACCCCGCCGATCGCCGCCTGGAGGGTGAGCACCACAGCGGCGATGTAGAGCGGCGGATAGGCCACCGCGGCCAGCTTGGGCGCGAGGGCGAGGCTCGAGTTAGCGGCCGGGAGCCACAGCTCGGCCAGCGTCAGCGCGCTGGCGGCGATGATCAGCGGCACGGCTTCGATCGTGGCTAGCGCCCGCATCCACGACGAGCCGCCAGGGATCCGGACCATGCTGAGCATGATCAGGACCGCGAAGCCCCACCACCCGGCGTCGGCCAGGTTGGGCGAGGGCGGGGCGCCGGCGACCGCGTAGACGTCCCAGGCCACTTGCCCAAAGAGCCAGGACCCCGCGGCCAGCGCCCACAGGTTCCAGCGGGCGTGACTGGCCTCGTGCGCGTGCCCGCGCGCGAGCAGCGTGCCGGCCAGGGCGGCAACGCCGGCCGCGGTCCAGGCGATGTCATAGCTCGTGGCGTGAGGGGCGCCGAGCCGGGTGGCCAGCATCGCGGCGACGGCCAGCATCAGCGGTCCGACCACGGTCAGCTGCGCGGGGAGCGACACCCGCTGAGAGCCCTCTGCCATTTGGAGCTTCTTATCGGCCCAAAAACCGGTGAACTTTCGTTTAGCGAAGCCGCGTTCGGCGCGGGGCGTCTCGATGACTGAGCGCCACGGGGGTTTCCCGCCCGGTGCGGCGATTTCCGCCGGGCTTGCCGAGTGCCGCTTGACCCCCTACACTGCCCCGGTCAGCCAATAGCCGTAGCCGCCCAAGTGAGGCGGGGCCGCGCCACATACGCGGCCTCTGCGGGCGGGGTCCGTGAGAGCTGAGCAGTCCTCGCACAGGGCATCGATGCCGTGTGCTATCTTGGTTGGTCGCGCTTCGATTGGGAGTCGCTCGCGGAGACGCGGGGTGGCCGGCTCCCCCGGGGTGCGAATCTCTGCCGCCTCTCGATCGCCCGAGGAGTCGCCGTCTTGGCAACTAGTCACGCCCCCCGGACGCGCCGCACATTCGCGCGTCTGAACAAGGTTCTCGATGTCCCCAATCTGATTGATATCCAGCGTAGGTCCTTCGAATGGCTGACCGATCCCCAGAAGGGCGGTCTGCGCGAGACGATCGATGACGTCTCGCCGATCGAGGACTACACCGGAAACCTCGCCGTCTCGTTCGGCGAGCTGCAGTTCGACGATCCCGTCGCCAGCCTCGAGCAGTGCCGTGAGAAGGACCTGACCTACTCACGCCCGCTCACGATCACCGTCTCCTTCATCAACCGTGAGACGGGCGAGATCCGTGAGCAGTCCGTCTTCATGGGCGACTTCCCGTGGATGACCGACCGGGGCACGTTCATCATCAACGGCACCGAGCGGGTCGTCGTGACCCAGCTCGTGCGCTCCCCCGGCGCCTATGTGATGGAGCCCAAGGACCGGGAGAAGCAGGTCTTCGTGGCCAACCTGATGCCGGCCCGCGGCTCGTGGCTCGAGCTGGAGATCGACAAGAAGGGCCGCGTCTACGTCCGCATCGACCGCAAGCGCAAGCTCCCGGTCACCGTGCTTCTGCGCGCGATGGGCTACGTCTCCGACGAGGAGATCCTCAAGCTCTTCGACAACTCGCTCTACATCCGCAACACGATCGACTCCGATCCTGAGGCGGTCCAGACCGAGGATGGCTCGCTGATCGAGCTGTTCAAGAAGCAGCGTCCGGGTGAGCCGCCGTCGATCGACGCGGCCAAGGCCCTGCTCAACCAGCTGTTCTTCGACCCCAAGCGCTACGACCTGACCCGGGTCGGCCGCTACAAGCTGAACAGCCGCCTCGGTCTCGACGTCGACCTCGACACGCGGGTCCTGACCCATGACGACATCATCGCCCTGGTCAAGGAGCTGGTCTCACTGCCCCGGCTGCTCGGGATGCCCGAGAACCCCGACGAGGAGACCAAGGACTTCGCCGCCGAGGCGCTGTCCTACCCGCGGGAGCCGATCGAGGATCACCTCGACGAGTACGAGCACTTCGGCAACCGCCGCCTGCGCACGGTGGGTGAGCTCATCCAGGAGGCGTTCCGGATCGGGCTTTACCGCATGGAGCGCGTGGTCCGTGAGCGCCTCACCACCGAGGACTCGGACACGATCACGCCGCAGACGATCGTCAACATCCGCCCGGTCGTGGCCGCGCTGAAGGAGTTCTTCGGCTCCTCCCAGCTCAGCCAGTTCATGGACCAGACGAACAGCCTGGCCGGTCTCCGGCACCGGCGGCGTCTGTCCGCGCTGGGCGCGGGCGGGCTCACACGTGAGCGCGCCCCGATCGAGGTGCGCGACGTCCACCCGACCCACTACGGGCGCATGTGCCCGATCGAGACCCCGGAGGGCCCGAACATCGGCCTCATCGGCTCGCTGTCCTCCTACGCGGAGATCTCCGAGCACGGCTTTGTCACCACCCCCTACCGGGTGGTCGAGGGCGGCAAGGTCACCGACAAGATCCTCCACCTGGATGCGACCCAGGAGGAGGAGCAGCTGATCGCCCAGGCCAACACGCCGGTGGACGCCAACGGCAAGATCACCGCCCAGGAGGTCGTCTGCCGGACCCAGGCCGGCCACTACGTGACCGCGGCGCCCAAGGAGGTCGACCTGATCGACGTCTCCCCGGAGCAGATCTGGTCGGTGACCACGGCGATGATCCCGTTCCTCGAGCACGACGACGCCAACCGGGCCCTGATGGGCTCGAACATGCAGGCCCAGGCGGTGCCGCTGCTCGTCACCGACGCGCCCGTCGTCGGCACCGGCATGGAGCGCCGGGCGGCCATCGACACCGGTGATGTGGTGATCGCGGAGAACGCCGGAACGGTGGCCTTCGTCGACGCCGAGCAGATCGTGGTCGAGCGCAAGGAGGGGGGCCAGGACGAGTACCTGCTCCAGAAGTTCATGCGCTCGAACCAGGGCACGCTGATCCACCAGAAGCCGATCGTCACCGTGGGCACGAGCGTCAAGAAGGGCGACGTGCTGGCCGACGGCTCGGCCACGGACGCCGGCGAGATGGCCCTGGGCAAGAACCTGCTCGTGGCCTTCATGTCCTGGGAGGGCTACAACTTCGAGGACGCAATCATCCTCTCCAAGCGGCTGGTCTCCGACGACGAGCTCACCTCGATCCACATCGAGGAGTACGAGATCGACGCTCGGACGACCAAGCTGGGCGACGAGGAGATCACCCGTGATATCCCCAACCGCTCCGAGGAGTCGCTGCGCAACCTCGACGACCGCGGCATCGTCCGCATCGGCGCCGAGGTCCAGTCCGGCGACCTGCTCGTGGGCAAGGTCACGCCCAAGGGCGAGACCGAGCTGACGGCCGAGGAGAAGCTGATCCGCGCCATCTTCAAGGAGAAGGCGCGTGAGGTCCGCGACACCTCGCTCAAGGTGCCCCACGGCGAGGGCGGCGTCGTCATCGACGTCAAGACGTTCAGCCGCGACGACGGCGATGACCTGTCGCCGGGCGTCAACGAGCTCGTGCGCGTGTTCGTGGCCAAGAAGCGCAAGATCGCCGAGGGCGACAAGCTGGCCGGCCGCCACGGCAACAAGGGCGTCATCTCGAAGATCGTCGACGAGGAGGACATGCCGTTCATGGAGGACGGCACCCCGGTCGACGTGATCCTCAACCCGCTCGGCGTGCCGAGCCGGATGAACCTGGGTCAGATCCTCGAGACCCACCTGGGCTGGGTGGCCGCCAACGGCTGGTACGACGACGGCTCGGAGGCCTACAAGAAGGCCCAGAAGGACTCCGGCAAGGTGTATGTCTCGACGCCGGTGTTCGACGGGGCCACCGTGGCCGACGTCGACGAGGCGCTGGTCCGCTGGTCAGACGAGCACAAGGGCCTGATCAAGATGGACGTGGACAAGAAGCGCCGCGTCGGCGAGCAGGCCTCCGGCAAGGTGCAGCTGTTCAACGGCCGCTCCGGCGAGCCGTTCGAGGAGCAGGTGACCGTCGGTCACATGTACATCCTCAAGCTGCTCCACCTGGTCGACGACAAGATCCACGCCCGTTCGACCGGCCCCTACAGCCTGGTCACCCAGCAGCCGCTGGGCGGCAAGGCCCAGTTCGGCGGCCAGCGCTTCGGCGAGATGGAGGTGTGGGCGCTCGAGGCCTACGGCGCGGCGTACACCCTCCAGGAGATGCTCACGATCAAGTCCGACGACACGGTCGGGCGGGTCAAGGCCTACGAGGCGATCGTCAAGGGCGAGAACATCGCGGAGCCCTCGATTCCGGAGTCGTTCAAGGTCCTGCTCAAGGAGATGCAGTCGCTGGCGCTTGACGTCAACGTGGTCTCCGAGGAGGGCGAGCGGGCCGAGATGCGCGAGGAGGACGACGACCTGCTCCGGGCGGCCGAGGAACTCGGCATCGACCTCTCCGGGGTCCGGGCCACCGATGGCCAGGCGGCCGATGAGAACGTCGAGCACGAGGGCGAGACCGGCGAGGCCTCCGAGGAGGAGGTCGAGGTCGAGGACCCGGATCTCGAGCCCGGCGAGGAGATCGAGGCCGAGGACTTCTCCTCCAACGGTGACGAGATGATTGACGAGGAGATCCCGGCCGGCGAGGCCGAGGGAGTCCTCGAGGAGGACGAGGCTTAACCCCCTCGTCCTCCCCAAAGTTTTTGACGCTTTCCAAGCACTGATACGAAGGAACTGAATTGATCGACATCAATAATTTCGACGCCATCGAGATCGGGCTCGCCTCCTCCAAGCAGATCCGCTCCTGGAGCTCAGGCGAGGTCACCAAGCCGGAGACGATCAACTACCGCACGCTCAAGCCGGAGAAGGACGGCCTCTTCTGCGAGCGCATCTTCGGTCCCACCAAGGACTGGGAGTGCTACTGCGGCAAGTACAAGCGTGTCCGTTACAAGGGCATCGTCTGCGAGCGCTGCGGCGTCGAGGTCACGCGGTCCAAGGTCCGCCGCGAGCGGATGGGCCACATCGACCTCGCCGCGCCGGTCAGCCACATCTGGTTCTTCAAGGGCGTGCCCAGCCGGATCGGCTACCTGCTCGACATGGCCCCCAAGGAGCTCGAGAAGGTCCTCTACTTCGCCGCCTCGGTGGTCACCTGGGTCGACGACGAGGCCCGCGCGCGTGACCTTGACTCGCTCGAGGGCGAGGTCAACAAGGTGCTCGACGCCTACGCGGCCGAGAAGGAGGAGCGGATCCTGGAGCTCAAGGAGTCCCAGGAGCGCCGCGAGCAGTACCTGGAGTCAGGCAAGCAGGCCCGTGACTTCTCCGATGAGGACCACCTGTGGGTGGAGTCGCTCCAGATCAACATCGCCAAGGCCTCCGAGGACGAGCGCGAGAAGCTGCGCAAGGAGCTGCGCAAGTCCTTCCAGGCCGACATCGACGACACCGAGGCCTACATCGAGGACGCGGCCGAGCGCCTGCGCCAGGTGTGGGAGCTGTTCAAGACGATGGGCCCCAAGGACATCGTCAACGACGAGACCACCTTCCGTGAGCTCAAGGACCGCTTCGGCTCGCCGTATGGCTTCGGCGAGTACTTCCGCGGCGGCATGGGCGCCGAGTCGGTCCGCGACCTGCTCCAGCAGGTCGACCTGGACGACGAGGCGGCCGACCTCCAGGAGCAGGTCAAGACGGCCAAGGGCCAGAAGCAGGCCCGCGCGGTCAAGCGCCTGAAGGTCGTCTCGGCCTTCATCCACTCCGGCAACAAGCCGGAGATGATGATCCTCGAGGCGGTGCCGGTGATCCCGCCGGAGCTCCGCCCGATGGTCCAGCTCGACGGCGGCCGCTTCGCCACCTCAGACCTGAACGACCTCTACCGCCGCGTCATCAACCGCAACAACCGCCTCAAGCGGCTGCTCGACCTGGGCGCGCCGGAGATCATCGTCAACAACGAGAAGCGGATGCTCCAGGAGGCCGTCGATGCGCTGTTCGACAACGGCCGCCGCGGCCGGCCCGTGACCGGGCCGGGCAACCGCCCGCTCAAGTCGCTGTCCGACATGCTCAAGGGCAAGCAGGGCCGCTTCCGGCAGAACCTGCTCGGGAAGCGGGTCGACTACTCGGGCCGGTCGGTGATCGTGTCCGGGCCGTCACTGCGCCTGCACCAGTGCGGGCTGCCCAAGCTGATGGCGCTGGAGCTGTTCAAGCCGTTCATCATGGCCCGGCTCGTCGAGCGCAAGTCGGCCCAGAACATCAAGGCGGCCAAGAAGATGGTCGACTCGATGATCCCCGAGGTGTGGGACGTGCTGGAGGAGGTCATCCACGAGCACCCGGTGCTGCTGAACCGCGCGCCGACGCTCCACCGCCTGGGCATCCAGGCCTTCGAGCCGGTGCTCGTCGAGGGCAAGGCGATCCAGGTTCACCCCCTGGTCTGCCACGCCTTCAACGCCGACTTCGACGGCGACCAGATGGCGGTCCACCTGCCGCTCTCAGCAGAGGCCCAGGCCGAGGCGCGGATCCTCATGCTCTCGGCCAACAACATCCTCTCGCCGGCCCACGGCGCGCCGCTGGCCACGCCCTCCCAGGACATGGTCCTCGGCGCCTACTACCTGACCTACGGTCCGGAGCCGGCCGAGCTCGAGAAGCTCGACCCCGCCACGGTCGAGCCGCGTCCGCACGTGTACCGCACCGCCCAGGAGGCGGAGTGGTCCTACGAGCACGGCGTGGTCAAGCTGCACGACCTGGCCGAGTTCCGCCCCCATGGGCGCGAGGGCGGCCACGTGCTGACCACGGTGGGACGGATCATCTACAACGACAAGATCGAGCGGGCGATCGAGGAGGCGCTGGGCGACGAGTTCAACGCCGGCTCGTATGAGTTCATCAACCGCTCGATGAAGAAGAAGGACACGACCAAGCTGGTCGACGACCTGGTCCAGGCCTACGGGGCCCCGACCATCTCGCTGGTCCTCGATGCGTTCAAGGACATCGGCTTCCACTACGCCACTCAGGCCGGGGTGACGATCTCCAAGAACGACGTCCAGACTCCGCCCAACAAGGCGGAGATCCTGGCCCGTTACGAGGAGGAGCTGGCGGTCCTGGAGGGTCAGTACGAGAACGGCGAGATCACCCAGGAGGAGCGTCACGAGGCCGTGACCAAGCTCTGGGACCGGGCCACCAACGAAGTCGGATTGGCGCTCAACGAGCACCTCGACGAGCTCAACCCGATCTTCATGATGGCCAACTCCGGAGCCCGCGGGTCCTTCTCGCAGATCCGCCAGCTGGCGGGGATGCGCGGCCTCATGGCCAACCCGAAGGGCGAGATCATTGAGCGTCCGATCAAGGCCAACTTCATGGAGGGCCTGTCGGTGCTCGAGTACTTCATTTCGACCCACGGGGCCCGTAAGGGCCTGGCCGACACGGCCCTCCGTACGGCCGACTCCGGGTATCTGACCCGGCGGCTGGTCGACGTGGCCCAGGACGTGATCATCCGGATCGAGGACTGCGGCACGACCCAGTACATCGAGATGCCGGTGACCACGCTCGAGGTCGACCCCGATGGCCGGCACCTGCGTCCGACGGATGAGCCCAACGACAACCTGATCGGCCGCATCGCCGCCGAGGAGGTCAAGACCAAGCGCGGCCGGGTGATCGTCGAGAAGGGCAAGGAGATCGACCGGGCCGAGCTGGCCGACCTGGTGGAGGCTTGGCACGACGACACCGAGAAGGGCAACGTGGTCTACGTGCCCGTGCGCTCGGTGCTCAAGTGCGAGGCGCCGACCGGGGTCTGCCAGGCCTGCTACGGCAAGTCGCTGGCCGCGGGCAAGATCGCCGACATCGGCGACGCGGTGGGCATCATCGCGGCGCAGTCGATCGGCGAGCCGGGCACGCAGCTGACGATGCGGACCTTCCACACCGGCGGGGTCGCCGGAGCCGACATCACCCACGGTCTGCCGCGGGTGGTGGAGCTATTCGAGGCTCGCAAGCCCAAGGGCCTGGCCAAGATCGCCGAGGTGGGCGGCAAGGTCGCGATCGAGGAGTCCGACCGGGCGATCACGGTCGTGATCACCGACGACGGAGGCGAGGAGCACCGTCACACGTTCCCCCGCCGGACGCGCCTGTTCGTCAAGCAGGGGCAGAAGATCGACGCCGGTACGCAGATCAACGAGGGATCGCTCTATCCCCATGAGCTGCTGGCCGTCCGAGGGCGGACCGACACCGAGCTCTACCTGGTCCGTGAGGTCCAGGAGGTCTACAAGTCCCAGGGCGTGGACATCAACGACAAGCACATCGAGCTGATCGTGCGCCAGATGATGAAGAAGGTGCGGGTCGACCAGAAGGGCGACACCGACCTCCTGCCCGGGCAGTTCGTCGATCGCCAGGAGTACGGCAGGATCAACCAGGCCGTGCTCGACAACGGTGGCGAGGGCGCCCAGGCCGAGGAGATCATCCTCGGGATCACCAAGGCGTCTTTGAACACCGATTCGTTCCTCTCCGCGGCTTCGTTCCAGGAGACGACGAAGGTGCTCACCGACGCGGCGCTGGAGGGCAAGATCGACCGCCTCAACGGGCTCAAGGAGAACGTCATCATCGGCAAGCTGATCCCGGCCGCCACGGGGCTGAAGCGCTACCGGCGGATCGAGATCGAGCCCTCGGAGCCGCTCCCCCGCGGCATCGACGAGGCCGGCCTGCTCGACCACGACGAGCTGGCCGCCGAGCTCGGTCTCACCGACGGCGACGGCATCTCCGGGTTCTCGCACGGTCTCGAGGCCGACCTGTCGGATCTGGAGTCGATCGGCAACGGCGGCTCCGCCCTCGGCTTCGCCGAGGAGCTGGCCGACCTCGATGTCCCGGACGGCGGCGAGGACGAGTAACCGCCGCCGCCACTGAAGTTCTCAAAGGGCCGCTCCACCGCTTGGGTGGGGCGGCCTTTTTTCTCGGGGGTCCGGGTCGCGCATGCCGCCGGCGCCCGGCGGCGCCCGGCGGCCCGAGATGGCGCTGGGACGACACACCCCCCATAGACCTAGGAGGTGTGTCGTTGCCGCGACGAATAGCGTCGCTCCGGCGACACACCCACCGCCCTCGCGCGAGGTGTGTCGTGGGAGCGCCACCTCGGGATGAGCCGAATGCCCTGTCCTTACTCCGCCGCCAGCGCCCGCTCCCGGGCCTCATCCTCCGCGGTGACGAGGTTGGCGTGGCGGAGGATCAGCCGCCACTGGCCGTTCTCGCGGCGGTAGGCCTGGGTGGTCCGCAGGGTCCGGCTCCCGGGTTCCCCCTCGACGCTACGAGTCATGTGCTCAAGCACGACGGTCACGGCCAGCTCACCGGACGCGGCGGTGAGCAGCCGCTCCACCGACAGCCCGGTCCAGTCGAGGCTCTTGGAGGCTCCGAGCAGGTGCGCCCTGACGGCCTCCCATCCCTGGGCGTAGCTCCCGACCGCGCCGAGGATCGCCACATCGTCGGCGTGTGACCACACCTCCAGGAACGGCTCGGAGTTGCCCTGCACCTGGTGGCTCAGGCCCTCCAGGCAGCGCTTTACGAACTCCTCAAGCTCGGGCTCGATAGGCGGAGTCATGTCGTCTTGATCAGGCCGCCGTCGATCACGTAGTTGACGCCGGTGACGTTGGCCATCCGGTCCGACGCGAGCATCGTGACCAGCGTCGCCACCTCCTCCGGCGTGCTGAACCGGCCCGTCGCGATCGCCGCCGTCGCGGTGGCGCGGACCGTGTCGGCGTCGACCCCGGTGGCGGTTCCGATGGTGGCGGCGACGCCGTGCTCGCCCAGCCACAGGTCGGTGCTGACCTGCCCCGGCGAGACGCAGTTGACCCGGATCCCCTTCGGCCCGAACTCCTGCGACAGGGACTTGCTCAGGTTGACCACCGCCGCCTTGGCCACGCCGTAGTCGATGGTGGCGGCGTCGGGCTGGAAGAACGAGTTGACCGAAGCGATATTCACGATCGCGCCTGAACCCTGCTCAAGCATCGGTCCGAGGGCGGCCCGGGTGGCCCGCAGACCGGTGAAGAAGTCCATCTTCAGCGCCCACTCGAACTCGTCATCGCCCGTGGCCAGGAAGCCGTCGACCCTGATCCGGACCGCTCCCACGTTGTTGACGAGGACGTCGAGCCGGCCGTGCTCGTCGAGCGCCTTCTGCACCAGCGACGCCGGGCCATCCTCGGCCGTCAGGTCCAGCGCGACCGCGGTCACGCGGTCCAGGCCGTCCAGGTTCTCGGTCGTCAGCGATCCCGCGACGACCCAGGCGCCCTCAGCGACCAGGGCTTCGACGATGGCAAGGCCAATCCCCTTGTTGGCGCCGGTGACGACGGCGACCTTGTCCGTCAGCTGGAGATCCATCGGCCGTCCACCTACCCGGCCTGCTCGCTCGCCACGGCGGGCGCGTCGAGGACGCCGTCCAGCCAGCTATCGACGGCGACCGCGACCTCCCGCCAGTCCGGGGCGACCATGTGGAAGTGCGGGCGCCCCGCGAACTCCAGGTAGTCGGTTTTCGCCGGCGAGTGCTCGTAGTGCTTGTACTGCGCCTTGGTCAGCGAAGCCGGCACCGTGTGGTCTTCCGCGGCGCCGACGAGCAGCAGCGGGGCGCGGTCCCCGCTCTTGAAATGCACCTGGGTGGGGGGGTGGAGGTGGAAGTTCGCGAACCCGCCCTCGTAGAAGATCTGGCCGGTTTCGGGGACGGCGTAGCGCTCGTAGGCGGCCGCCGCATCCTCCTCCGAGAATGTGTTGACGAACGCGTAGGTGAACTCCTCCGGGGTCAGGGCGACGACCCCGTGCCACTTCGACGGGTGCGCCAGCGCCGGCGCGGCCGCCTTGAGGGTCGACAGCGGCAGGGCGAGAATCCCTTTCGGCGGCGCCGGGCTCATCGCCACGCCGGCCCGGCCGAGCCCACGGTCGAGGAGGAGCTCGACGAACAGGCCGCCATACGAGTGCCCGATCACGACCGGCGGCTGACTGAGGCCCTCGATCACCTCTGCGTAGTGATCCACGATCTCCTGCACGCCGAGCCCCGCCGAGTCCTCGGCGGTCTCACGCAGCTCCTCGACGTCACCGCGCTTGCGGGGCCACTCCGGTGCCGAGACGGCAAAGCCACGGTCGGTGAAGTAACCGGCGTAGTTCTCCCAGCTGCGCGCCGAAAGCCACGCGCCGCGGATCAGGATCAGCGGGATCTGGCCGTTCTGTGTCTCGCTGGCTTCCATCCGGTCCCTCCTGCAGTTGAGTTGACGACGCGACCGAGCCTACGTCGCTTGCCGCCGGCGAAAAAGTCCGATTCGACCGGGATCCAGACCGGTTCGGACTCAATCGTCAGGGAACTCGGTTCGGCTGGGCCTTTCCGTCAGCCAGCCCTCCTTGTCCCGGACGCGCTGCGCTGCTTCGACCAGGGCGGTCACGGTGTCCGTGGGTGGCCACCGTGAGGCCAGGTCCGTGGGAAAGTTCAGCGGGGGATCGAACGGCACCCCCACCAGTTCCGTGGTCCACCCCGCTGCCCACTCGGCGGTCGCGACCGATACAGCCTCGCCGTCCGCCACCGGCAGCATGCGTCGATCCCACGGGGCGCTCAGTGTCTTGATCGTGCGCTCGAGCTCAAAGCCGTGAACGAGTATCAGCGCCTGCAGCCACGCGTTGAACACCTGACCGGCGGGCTCGCGAGGCAGCAGCACGCGCTCGGCGGCAAAGGCGCCGATCGAAATCGCACCTTCGCCCGCGTATGGGTGTGACGCGGGCAGCACCGCGAGCAGCGGCTCGTCCCTGAGCGTGTCGATTCGGAGCCCGAAGCGGCGGGCCGCCACCGGCGACTCCATCACCACCGCGGCCGACAGCTCGTGGGTTCCCAACCGCCTGAGAGAGTCCGGCGTCACCTCCTCGTCGAGGCGCAGCTCGACGTCGGGTCGGGCATCCGCCAGTGCGGCGGCGAGGCGGGTGACGACCGTCCGGCTAAAGGGTCCGTATCCGATCCCGAGCACACTCTCGTCGGTCCGGCCCAGGCCTTGGGCATCGGCGACCGCCCCGTCGATCTCGGCCAAAGCACGGCGTGAGCGTTCCAGTAGCAGCGCTCCGGCTTCCGTCAGCTCGACCCGGCGCGTCGTGCGCACAAACAGGACCACCCCAATGTCGCGCTCGAGCTCCCGGATCGCCCGCGACAGCGGCGACTGCGAGATATGCAAGCGCTCCGCCGCCCGTCCGAAGTGAAGCTCCTCGGCCACGGCGACGAAATACCGCAACTGGCGCAGCTCGATCGAGGTTTCCACACAGCAGATACTGCACCTCACGGCGCGGCCCTGCCAGAGCGCTGGCCCGTCAGTCCCGGCCGATCTCGGCGATCAGTTGCTCGACGGCAGCGACAAAGCGCTCAGCCAGCCCAATAACTCTCTCTGCTTCTGCTCGGGGCGCGCCCCATGCCTCGTAGTCGGCCTCTTCACGCTTGCGTTGGGTCGTGCGTACCTCCGACAGGAGTCCAGCCTCGAACTGACCCGTAGCTACAAACTCGCGCTGGAACAGGTTCCAGGTTCCCGAGTGGGTCTTTGCTAGGTGCCGCTTCGTCGAGCACGCGGTAGATGTCGCTGCTCCCGTCCCACGAGTCGTCCTCGACCAGCACGAGGAGGTCCACGTCCGAGTCCTCGTGAGCCAGTGCCTCCCCGCGAGCGCGGGAGCCGAAAAGCCACACTGCATGGAGATCCTCCCCCAACCGCGCCCGCAGGAGCGATGCGAACCACTCCAGGAGCACCCGCTCGTCGGGGCTGAGTGACGTTGCGGCCAGGTCAGACATGGCCCCAAGGTAGCGTCACCTCAAGATGCGATTCAAGCCTTGGAGCCCCCTACCAGCAGGGAGTCGCCGTCCAGGTCTGACCGCCGTCGTGGCTCACCTCGATGCCAGCAACCGAGCCGGCGAAGTTGCCGTCCGAGGTCTCGACGTACTCTTGTCCGCCGATCACGACATCGCTGGCGTCGGCGGCGGCGATCTGGGTCAGGACCGGGTTGGTGAAGTAGCCGCTTCCGCCCGGGGGCGTGGCGCAGTTCTGGTTGGTGGCCGTGACCCCCGCCTCGGTCCAGGTCTGGCCGCCGTCGGTGGTGTGCCAGATGTGCTCGGCGCTCGGCGGGTTGCCGTGGGCCACGTCGGTTACGCCCGGGTCGTCGACCACCCAGCCGTCGAGCGCGTCGGCGAACGCGACCGACGTGGCATTGGTCAGACTGGGCGAGCTTTCGGCGCTCCAGGTGGCGCCCCCGTCCGTCGAGGCGTAGAGCTGCGTGGGACCGACCGCCCACCAGTCGGTGGCGCTGCCGGCCGTGGGGGAGAGGAAGCTGGGCACGTAGGAGCCGTCGCCGATGTCCGAAAGCTTCCACGTCTGGCCCCCGTCGCTCGTGTAGAGCGCGAAGTCCTCCTCGCTTGAGCTCGTCGAGTCATACCCAGTGCCGGTGATCACGCCGTGCAGGTTGTCGCTGGCGAAGTCGACGCTTTGATAGCTGTCGCCGGACAGCCCGCTCGGCGCCGCGGTGACCTCGTTCCAGGTTTGGCCGCCGTCGGTGGTCGTCAGGAGCACGGCCTGCAGCGTGCCCGTGCCGCCGTTGGACTGGCCGGTGGCAAAGCCGTCGCTGGCGTTCAGCATGTGGATGCCGTTCAGGCTCTCCACGTCGCTGGGCAGCGAGCCCTGGCTCCACGACTGACCGCCGTCGGTCGTGCACAGGATGAACTGGCCAGTGACGCGGTAGGTCTCGTGGTAGGAGCCGACGATGCATCCATCCTCAGCGCTGGAGAAGCTCCCGCCGCTCACCTCCTCGGTGGGGTCGTTCGGGTCCGTGGTCGAGGAGAGGTCGAGCACCTGCCAGGTGGCCCCGCCGTCGCTCGAGGTCACCGCCGTCCCGGCTTGGGACCCTGAGTTGTCGTTGATCGTGGCGTCCCCCACGCCGAAGATGTCGGAGGCACCGGGCATGCTCACCGACTCCAGCGCGGCCGGGAAGCTGTAGCTGTAGGAGAGCGACACGTCCTGGGGGGAGGCGGGGTCGCTGTCGGTGATCTGCACCGTGTCCGAGGCGTCGCCGTTGCTCGCAGTGGGTGCGAAGGCGACCTGGAAGGTGCAGGAGCCGTTGGCCGGGATCGTCTGGCCGGAGCAGTTGTCGTTCTCGATCGTGAACTGGTTCGGGGGGGTTCCGGTGAACGTGATCGAGTCCACGGTGAGCGACTGCGAGGCGGCGGCCAGGAGCGTCACCGTCTGGGGCGGGCTGGTGGAGCCGGTCTTGGTGTTGGGGAACTGGAGCGCGTCCGGCTCGACGGCAGCGTAGGCACCGTTTCCGGCCTGGACCGGAGCGCTCGGCGCCGAGGCAGGACCGCTTCCCGCCGGGTTGGTGGCGGTGACCGTGAACGTGTAGCTCTTCTTCGCGGTCAGCCCGGTGAACGTGACCTGTCGCGGGACGTTGCCGGGGACCTGCATCTGGGCTCCGCCGGGGCTGGCGGTCACCGTGTAGGAGGAGATGGCGGTGCCGCCGTCGTCGCTCGGGGGCTGCCAGGTTACGGTGGCTCCGCCCGGGGCCGGCGTGCCGCTGACGCCGGTCGGAGCCGACGGCGGATCGGGCGGCACGGTGACCGTGGCCGTGTCGTTGGCGGCCGGCTCATCCGCGCTGGCCGCGGTCACCTGGTAGGTACCGGCGGTCATGGGGGCGGTGTAGAGGCCGCTCGAGCTGACCGTGCCGCCGTCGGTTGACCAGTCGACCATATTCACGCCCTGGGTCTCGGCGTAGAACTGGTGCGTCGCCCCGCGGGCCAGTGTGATCGTCTTGGGGGCCGCGATCGCAAGGGTCTCGAACGGCCCGCCGGCATCGGCGACCGTCCCGCCCAGGGTGGCGAACGTGTGCGAATAGCTCAGGCCCAGGACGTTGATGGAAAACTGGGCTGAGGCCGCGATGCCGAGGTTGAGTTTCCACCAGGGGTTGGCTGTGGTGTCGGCTTGCCACTGCACGTAGGGACCGACGCTGACCCCTGGGCCGACGAGATAGTCGATGAAGAAGTTCAGGCCGAGCGTGGCGCTGAGCATGAGGTTGGTGTCGCCGTTGAGATGGACGCTGTGGGTGAAGGAGTTCGGGCTCACGTTGGCGATGGTGTAGAAGCCGTTGCTGGTGCTGAAGCCCACTCCGTAGGTGAAGGTTCGGCTCTGGCTGATCGACGCGTCGAGCAGCGCGTGCGCGCCGCCGCTCAGGTTCAGGTCGATCTCCGTCTCCGGGACGACCGTGAAGGGAATGCCGACCCATTCGGGGATCGGGGCAAAGAAGGCCCGGGCCAGGCGCGCGCTGTATTCGACGTTGTTCGCGCCGAGGTAGGCCTCCGCCGCTGCGTTGAGCGACTCCTGCGCGCTGGCGGTGAACTGGGCGCTGAACGACGGCGGGAAGAGGGATGCGTTGGCCGTGAAGTTGAGGCTCGGGGAGATCTGAACTCCGGGGCCGGTGACGTCCACGTAGTTGCCAGGGCCCCAGTCCTGGAGGTCGACGTCGAAGTTGACACCGATCGGCCCCGAGTTGTCGTGGGGCGCCAGGCGAACGCCGCGGGCCAGCGGCTCGAAGCTCCTGAGCTGACTCGCCGTGGGGTTGCTCTGGACTTTGATCGATCCTTGAAGCAGGACGTCGCGGAGCGTGGCCGGGATGGTGCTGAGGGTCAGGTTTCCGCCGCTCACCGACACGGCCGTGACCTTGCGCAGAAGTCCCTGCGGGGTCTGTGGGGTCATCGCCGAGGCGATGACGTAGCCGGACTTCACCTTGGACAGCCCCGCGGGGACGCCCTGGAAGCTGACACTGTTCGCGGTCACGCTCGTGATCCGGTCGAGCTCGTCCGGCTGGAGCGTGAGCGTGTCCGGACGGATCCGCAGATCTCCCGCCGCAGCCCCCAGGAGCTGGACGTGGATGCGTGAGGAGTTGCCGTGCAGCAGCAGCTGGCCGGCGCTTGAGAGCGGTGCCCATACGGTTGTGCTCGACGCCTGGCCCCGACCGGCGGACGCGTAGGGAATCGCCTCGGCGGCCGACAGGGTGCGGCCGTCATCTGTCGTCAGCGGCACCGGGGACACCGATGCCTGTCCCGGGCCGGGGGAGATCCGAATCGAGACCAGGCCGCCCGTCGTGGGGGCATCCGTATTCGCCCCCGAAAGCCCGGAGCTACCCGCGACTCTCAGCGTCAGCTCGCCGTGAAGCGTCCGCGAGCGTTGCGGGTGACTGAAGAGCAGCGGCGAGGCCCCCGCCGAGCTGGCTCGGTTCGGCGCGACGTAGGCCAGGACTTGTACGCGGACGATTGAGCGCCCGCGGCCGAGCTGATGCAGACGCAGTCGACCACCCTGGACGGGCAGCAGCGCCGAGGCGGATCGCGCTCCGGCCATCACGGGGACCGAGCCGGCCGACAGCACCGCGCCCTTGGCGAGCGGGCCGGTGAGGGTGGCCAGCACATCCCGGGCGCCCGGCGCGGCGTCGGCGGGCAGCTTCAGGCTGGCCGTCTTACCACGGGAGAGCGTGACGCTCGGAAGCGTCGAGGCGGTGTCGCCGATCGCCTGGTGCAGGGTGTCGCCGCGGGACCCGGTGACGAGGAGCGCGACGACATAGGCGAGGAGCTGGCGCGGGTGGCCCGAGACGTGGACCGCGAGATGACGCCCCTGCGTCGCCGCCAGCCCACCGCCGGCGCCGCCGCCGCCGACCGAGACGCTCGCGCCACCCGGCGCGCCGAAGGTGGCCGTCCCCGGCCCGGCGAGTTCCGCCTGCACGTAGGCGGCTCGCGCTCCCCCAGGGAGAAGCACGCTGGTTGATCCCGACCGAATGCTCAGGCGCTTGACGAAGGGCACGATGCGCGTCGTCACCGGCTGACCGGTGCCGCGGTGCGTCCGGTGGGTTGAGCGCTTGCCGCTGGCCGCCAGCGCGCTCCCGCCGCCCCCGCAGACCGCGAGCGGTAGCACGACGAGGGTGATCAGCCGCCAGCGCCTCAAGACCCGGCCCTATCGCCCCTGCCCCATGCCAATGCCCTGTCCCCTGCCCTGTTAGCCCGGTAACGCGGGCGGGAGCTTCCCACCCTCCCGCCCGGTTGTCAACCCTTTGGCGTAGAACGAACACAGGAGGGATTACTCCCGGGCGCACGTGAATCGGTAGGGTCGCCTGGACATGCCCAATGGCTCTCAGGCACTGATCCGAACGCTCGTGGACGCCGGGGTGACGACGTGCTTCACCAACCCCGGGACTTCGGAGATGCATTTCGTCGCCGCGCTGGATTCGGTGCCGGAGATGCGCGGGGTCCTCGCCCTGTTCGAGGGAGTGGCGACGGGCGCCGCCGACGGCTATGCGCGGATGGCTGACGTCCCCGCGGCCACGCTGCTCCACCTGGGGCCCGGCCTCGGCAACGGCCTGGCCAACCTCCACAACGCACGCCGCGCGAGGACCCCCCTCGTCAACATCGTCGGCGACCACGCGACCTACCACACGCAGTACGACGCCCCGCTCCAGTCAGACATCGAGGGCGTGGCGCGCAACGTCTCGGGATGGGTGCGTACCTCGAGCAGCCCGAGCGAGGTCGCGCGGGACGCCGTCGAGGCGATCGCCGCGGCGATGGGGCCACCCGGGCAGGTGGCGACGCTCATCCTCCCCGCCGACGTCTCGTGGACCGACGGAGCCGAGCCCGCTTCCTCACCCAGCCGCCCGGCGCCCCCGACCGCGTCTCAAGCCGAGATCGATACGGCGGCGAAGGCGCTCCGGGGCCCCGGAGATACGGCGCTTTTCCTGGGTGGCCGGGCATTGCGTGAGCCTGGTCTGCGCGCCGCCTCCCGGATCGCCGCGGCCACCGGAGCCAAGCTCCTGGCGGAGACCTTCCCGGCTCGTCTCCAGCGGGGGGCCGGCCTACCCGCCGTCGAGCGGCTGGCCTACGCCCCTGAGTTCGCGATGGTGCAGTTGAAGGGGCTCCGTCATCTCATCCTGGTCGACGCAAAGGCGCCGGTGTCGTTCTTCGCCTATCCGGGCAAGCCGAGCCAATTGGTCCCCGAGGGGTGCGAGGTGCTCGAGCTCGCCGCTCCCACCGCCGACGTCCTGGCCAGCCTCGAGGCGCTGGCCGACGCGGTCGGCGCGGGCGACGCCCAACCCGTCCTTCAGACCGCATCGCGGCCCGAGCGGCCCACCGGGGCGCTGACCGCGGACAGCGCCAGCGCGCTGATCGGCGCGCTCCTACCTGAGGGCGCGATCGTCTCCGACGAGTCGGTCACCTCGGGGCGAAACCTCCCGGTGACGACCGCCGGCGCCCCGCGCCACGACTGGCTGACCCTGACCGGCGGTGCCATCGGGCAGGGGCTCCCGCTGGCGGTCGGCGCCGCGGTGGCGAGCCCGAACCGCCCCGTGCTGGCGCTCGAAGCCGATGGATCGGCGGCCTACACGATCCAGTCGCTGTGGACGATGGCCCGTGAGCAGCTCGACGTCACCGTCGTCATCTTCAACAACAGCTCCTACGAGATCCTCAACATCGAGCTCGCGCGGGTCGGCGCTCAGGGGGCCGGCGACAAGGCCAAGGCCCAGCTCGACCTCGGCCACCCACGACTCGACTTCGTGAAGGTGGCCGAGGGCTTCGGCGTCCCCGCGCGCCGGGTCGAAACCGCCGAGCAGTTCGGCGAGGCGCTTGAAGCCGCCCTGGCCGAGCCCGGGCCGCACCTGATCGAGGCCCTCGTCCCACCCGCCTTCAACGCCCGCCAGCTCAAGGCCATGCCCCACGCGCTGAACGCGCTGCGCTTCCTGCCCCGGCCGGTCGCCTCAGCGATTCAGCGCCGGTTGAACCCCTGACACCTCCGGGGGCCGATCAAAGTCTCTGAGAGCAGGAGCTCGAGCCATCCTCACGCCGCACGAGTGCGTCTCCCCAGCCGGTATCGAATATCCGGCCGTCGGCGAACTGGACCTCCACGGGCGGGTCATCCCGCCGTGGCGTTGTCAGCGCCGGACGCAGTCCGGCAAGTAATGCGCGCTCCGCGATCCGCGCTGAGCGATTTGACGATCGCACAGCGGCGAAGGTCGCGCCCGCAAGCACTAGCGTCCCGATCGATGTGCCCCAGGCGGCCCAGTCGGTCATCGTCGATATTCAACAGTTCCCCACAGTCGACCGCCAGGATTCGCGCTCGTACGCCCGATGTGGCCACCGCGGCCGATCTCCATCGCTCGATTGCCCCCGCATGGCGACGGCAATCAAGGCTGACTGGTACCTGCGCGATGCTGCGAGCCAGACGCCCCAGCTGACCCAGGCTCGGACTAGCGCAGGAGCAGTGACACGATTGAGGCCGCCCGCTCCACAGCAGGCTCGACGGCCACGATCGTGTCGTTGTAGATGAATCCTTCGGTGACGCGGACGACCGCGTAAGCCAGGCTGCCGACGTCGGCGTGGGGGCGGAAGGCACCGTGGCTCGCCTCTTCGCTGTAGAGCTCGGTGAGCGCCGCGACGGTGCGGGGTTGCACTCCGCCATCGCTCGTGGTCAGGATCCGCAGCGCCGCATGGGTCTCTTGGCGCAGGAACACGTGCAGCGGCTCAGCGGCGACGAGCTCGCCGACGTGCTGGCGGAAGATCGCGAGGAGGCGGTCGGCGCCCGTGTGCTCCGGGTGCTCGGCCTTGGCACGCTCGAAGCTCTCGTTCGACAGCGACCAGAGGACGTCTGAGAGGAGTTGGTCACGGCTTCCGGTCCAGCGATACAGGGTGGCTCGGGAGATGTCCAGCTCGGCGGCGAGCGCCTGCATATCCAGGCGTCGACCCTCGAGGTACATCCGCCGCGCCGCGAGAAACGCGGCCGCCGGGGTGGCGACGGCCCGGAGGAGAGACGGTGAGCCTGCGGTCGCCGCTCGCAGGGCAAGCGAGCCTTCCGGCGCGCGTGACGGGAAAGGAACCACGCCCATGTGAGTCAGATTACCGAAACGTTGCGAACGAGACAGATTTCTGATATGTATCAGGCATCCAGAGTCGATTTCGCGGGAGGCGAGGTCCGAATGCGCATGCGCTTGGTCGTAGCTTTGTCGGTTGTCCTGTTCCTGGGAGGGGGCGAAGCCGCGGCGCAGGCGCGCGTGGCGCTGCCGGCGCCGCCTACGCCGCTTCCGGCGGGCTCGGCGATCAAGCTGAGCGACTGCGGCTTTGCCTATCCACATGCCGGGCAGACGAGTGGCCAGTACATGGTCGACCGCGATGCGTACTACGCCTCGACCTTCCTGCCGACCGACATCCCCGGGGGGCACTTCGAAGTCCGCGGCACGTATCCGTATGCGCGCTGGTTCTCGTTCGAGGCTTACGACGAGGGTCTGGCAAGTCAGGATGTCGCAGACGACTCGATCATCGATCCAAATCCGGGATCGACCAACCCGTTCGCGCCTGGAGCGCATCGGGTGCCGGGGCACGCCAGCTACAAGCTGGACATCTACACGGTGCCGCCGGACCAACGGGCGAACCCGCATCCTCACAACGTCCTCTACATGGGCTACCGCGAAAATCCGACCTACGGCAACCTTGAGCACTCGCCGTATAGCCCGATCCTGTACCGCGTCTACCTTGGCCAGCACAGCTATCAGGGCGGCGTGCCGGTCCCCCAGGTCTACTGGGTGGTTGACAACGCGGCAACCAACCCGTTTCAAAACCAAGCCGAGGTGTGTGCGGCCGAGTACGCCGACGGGGGAGGTGTCAACCAGGAGATCCTGGCTCTGAACCAGACCCTGAACGACCGCTTCACCCAGCCCACGCTGTCCCCCGCCGAGCAGAACGTCGATATCCCCACCGACGACGCGCCGACTGATCCCCCGGGGATCAATGTGATCCGGCCGGCCACCAACGGCTATCAAGGCGCGTACTTCAATTCACGTACGCCTTACACCTTCATACGTCCATCCGCCATCTACGGGCGGTTCCTGGTCGTCCACTTCAAGGCTCCGACCTTCTCCCGGATCGATGAGGGCATTCCGGCCACCGGGCATGAGCAGACGGTCTACTGGAGCTGGTGCGCCGCGCAGTTCGTATCCCCGGTCAACATCACGAAGGCCTGCATCCCGGACGAGCGCTTCCACATCGAGGACGGCTACGCGACCATGGTGATCTCACCGTCAAGTCAGCGGCCGAAGGTCCACGGGCGGCCGTACCCGGATTGGATGGCCTGGCCCGGCGGCGGGACCGACCTCAACATGCGCGAGATCGACCCCAACCCGGTCAACTTCCACCAGTCGCCGTTCTTCATCCCGACCACCAGCAGCAACGACGGGCTCGACTACCTGCTCGACATCCCCTTCGAGTCCGAGATCAAGCAATGGATGGGTCCGTACTTCCCGACGGTCAGCTATTGCACCACGCGTCAGTTCGACAAGAACGGCTGCGGCTGGTCGGCGGCGCTTCAGTTCCGGACGCATCCGTCGGCGAGTCAGAAGTTCGAGTCGCGGTCGAGCAAGCACAAGGCCGCGCCCCGTCATCGCCGGACCAACCGATAGCCAATTCGAAGGCCACCTAGATCTCAAACGAGAAAGGATCTGATGAAGAGAAATCGCGAGCTGGCGAACGATGGGCGGCGCACCGCGCTGCTCCACATCCTGAACTGGCGCGCGAGCTTGTTGGTGGCCGTCGTCGCGCTGCTGGGGTTGGCCGCGGCTGGTTGGGCCGCGGTCTCGCATTCGTCGACGTACAAGGGCAGCGTCCCCTCCTACGCGCACGACATCCCGATCCCACCAGGGACACAGATTGGCACCGGGAGCATCACCGCGACCTGCTCCGCCACGATCGACGGAGCGCCCCTCGGCTCCGGCTCGGCACTGGCCCGGATCACCGGAGCGCTACCTACGATCGTCCACCCCGGCCAATCGCTGTGGGTCACCGGGATCGTCGGGGAGACCATCGTGCCTGCTCAGACCAGCGATCAGCTCTATGCGCTGGGGGCGCGCAAGGTGAAGGTGAACATCCTCTCCTCGATCACCAACCTGGCTGGCGCCGCGAACTCGAGCGCCGACCTGGTCAACAGCAACCACATCGACATTCCTGAGATCACGCTCGTCCAGGGGCAGCCGATCGTCGTAAACATTGCCCAGCCGAAGCCGCTCCAGCTGGGGCCGCTGGCTACGAAGGGACCCGGCGTGGCGTACCTAGAGAACGGCTCCTCGAGCTCCCAGCTGATCGCCTACAACAGTCTCGGCATCCAGATTTTCACCGTTCAGACCACGTGCCCGACGCCCAATCCACCCGAGATCACGGCCATGATCGACGTGGCCGGTAAGCCCGCCTCCGGGAGCGTGCGGGTGGGCTCCTATCCGGAGCGCCCGGTTCCTGACAACAGCCTTGTGGGCAGCACCGGCTTCGCCTACCGCTGCCGTATCCCTGGCATGGGTGCCTTCCGCCTCGCGGGCTCGGGTACCCAGTACGGCTCCTTCGGCCCGTCCGGGCTCGTGTTCCATTCCGGTCAAAAGCTGCCGTTCCTCTACACGCAAGGAGACCAGACGCTGGGGGCGAGCGCGGTCGCGCGGCTGATCAGATTGATCCACCGAGAGCCGCACGGGCGCCGGGCAACCCGGATCCGCTTCATCCTCGAGCACGTTCACGAGACGGCAACCCATCTGCTCCCCGCGCATTCAAGCCTGCCCGGGCCGGTGACCGGGAGCACCCTGCCGCTTGTGCTCGGAAAACCCCTTCGGTTCACTGAGCCGGCCAGCGGCCGGGTCGCCAATCCCTTCATCATGACCGCGGGAACGCCCGGCATCGCCAACTCGTGGCTCAGCGACGAGGCCTTCCGCCTCCAACCCCTCACCTCGAGCGGCCACCGGGTAGGGAAGCCCCTGAAAGCCACGTGTCCGGCGCCGAAGCCACGGGTCCCGATCTTCCCCGCAGTCATCGAGAAGTAGCTGGCGGTGACGCGCGGCTAACTGCGGCCGCCGAAACGCCAGTGGTGGAGCTCGAGCTGCGCATAAAGACCAGCTCTTGCCTCCGGGGATCCATCGATGAGCTGCTCGGCGGTCGAGAGATCGGGAGCTTCGAGCAGCGTCACGGTGCCGCTCCAGTCACCCTGCTCAGAGAAGGTGGGGCCGTGGGCGATCAGGCTTCGCTCGGCAGCGCTGCGCAGGTAGCCGAGCTGCTCGGCAGGGGCGCCGGCAGAGCCCGGGCGGCCGTGACCGATGACCAAGTACCGCTGTCCGCCGCCGCTGAACTCCCACATTGTCCGGCCGAGTTCATTTCGCCACCGGCGCACCAGCACCTCGGAGAACACGCCGGCTCTATAGAACGGCTCCTCGAAGGCGAACACGTGCGCGGCCTGCGGATCGGGCAGGTCGACCAGATGCATGCTGCCGGTCATCTCGCCATCGGGCGCGGACAGGGTTGGGCCGCGAGCGATCATCTGATCGGCATAGCCGTCCATGAACGCCCAGTGGAGCTCCATCGTCTGAAAGCGAAGCTGGCCCGCACCGGGACGGTCGCGACCGTAGAAGAAATATTCCACCTAAGGGACCCGACGTTTCGACATCAGCGCCGGCCCGAGCGTAAAGCTAAGAGCGGTCGAGACGCGGCGCGCAGTGAGGTACGTCCCATGCAATCTGGGTCGACAGATCGGCCCCGACCTATGCGGATGGCTGGCGACGTCTCTTGAGCGCTCGCGCGTTTAGGAGCAGCACAAGCGCGAATAGGACGGCGAAGACGGCGAAGCCAGCCCACCGCTCGGCCGTGCCGTGCCGCAGCGCAAACAGCACCGCCGCAAACCAGCCGAAAACGACGAGGTACGCGACGAGAAACCAGCGACTCGCCCAGGTCAGCCCATCGTTCGCGAATCGAGCCGATGAGTGCCTATGCGCGCTGTTGCCGTTGCAGCTGGCCGACGACCTCTGCGGCCTTGGCTTCATCGTCGCACCTCTGCTATCGCCCGCTGTGAGGTCCGTCAGCACCCGGCGCTACAAACGGTTGGGTGGCGGCGTCGATCGAAGAGCTCAGCTATGAACTGACGGCTGGAGCTTTGCCCGAGCAGGAGCGCGCGCTAAATGCCCTGCGGGCCAGAGCGGGCACGATTGTCGCGGCAGCCTCAATTTCCGGATCATTTCTTGGGGCGAAGGTCAGCCATGGCTCCTTGGACACATGGGGCGTCCTGGCGCTAATCGCGTTCGTCCTGTGCCTGGGATGTGCAATTTGGGTGCTGCTACCTCACTCGCTCGTATTTGCCTTCCGCGGAGAGGCCCTACTAGGCATAAGCGATCAAGAGGGTGTCGAGGACGTCGCGCAGGCGTACCGAGCGGCGGGCATTTGGATCGAGCCCTTGACACCAACCGAGACAAGATCGGCGAGCTATCCAGCTGGTTCACAGCCAGCTGCGTTCTCCTGGCGGCAGAAGTGATCCTCTGGACTATCAGTGTGGCCGGGTAGCCTTAAGCAATGGCGACCAGCGTTCCAAAGCCGCCTCAGCCGAAACCGCCGGCACAGCTACCGGCCACCGCGCCCCCTGGGTTCGCCCTCCCGGAGAAGCGCGGACGGCTGTTCAGCACCAAGAAATAAGCTGGGTCGTTCGCATCGGCCTCTGAGTTGCGTTTTCCTCTCGTTGATCAAGAACTGGTTGCTCGAATTCGTAACAGGGATTGCAGCGACGGATTAGGGATCCGGTGGCGAGCTAGCACTTCGCACAATTCTGGTTCTAGCTCGATGCAGAGTCGCACTAAGACGCAACTGACCGGCGTCCGATAACTGAGGCAATGCGGAGATTGGGGTTGGCCGCAGCGCTCGCGGTTACTGGTGATAGCTGGGTCGGCAGGCCTCTAGCTCCGATGGGCTGAGAACGAGTACCGCCAGTGGACTGGGTGCCCGTGGGGCGCCCACATAAAGGGGCTGCCTTCGGGCCATCCGGTCCTGCTCGGTCTAGGTCTCAGCGTCGGCGCCGGAGTGATCATCGCCCTGGTGCGCTGGAAGCAGGGCTCGCGACAGCAGGCAGCGGTTCTCGGCACCTTGACGGGTGCCGTGGCCGGTCTCGTGATCCTCGTTGTTGCGTTCCTGTTTGGAGCCGGTCTTCAGTGCACCGGCTGATGCAATCTCCCAGACCAGTGGTCTGGCCCAGGCTTGTCCGACCTCCCCTCAGACCGAGCACCGGAAGCGCTTCCGCGGAAGCGTTTTTCACACTTTCGTGACTGTCGCCTTGATCGGTGGCTGTCGGGAAAACGCTGCCGCGCTCGATGGGGCTGTAGCTCTGTTGGCTGGAGCGTCAGCCGGGTCGCCACCGACAGGCTTGGGTTTTCGCCGGACAGATCCTCCGAAGAGGTCGGCGAGCAGGCCCACCCGCTGCCTGAGACCGCCGAATGCTCACGGATCAAGACTCGGTGCGCCCCCGACACCCCGTCCCCGTCTGCGCCGATCCCGGACCACATCGACCACGACGCCAAGCATTTACCCGACAGCCACATCGAAACCCAGCAGTCTCGTGCCGTCATACGCGGGGCGTGTTGCAACGCTGCTGCTTGTAGCCCAACGGGAAGCGCGGAGCGAGCCGAGTTGGCTGTGCGAGACTGCTGGACCGACGTGGCGTCCTTCTGCAGGCTCTAGCTAACCGATGTCAGCTACCAACCTGGCACGTGATGATTTGGAATACCTGCTGCGTACCGCGGGGATCGCCGAGCGCCGAGCGGGTGGCCGGGGCAGTGTGTTCTCAGAGCCCGTGCTCCTCGCAGTCAAGACCCCGCCAGCTGAGGAAATCTTTGACCAGGACGGACGCCTTCTCGGAACGTTCAGAGCCGGGTCGGACAACCCCCCGTTCCTTCGGCGTGCCCTGCTCAGCACCGGGGTCTCGGAGCTGGTGGACGAACGTGACCGAGTCTTGCTCACGGTGAGGCAGCAAGGTCGGATATTCGACGCGGTCGGCGTCGACGGCAGCGATGCAGGCAGGATCTGGACTCGGCGTGGGTGGCGCCCGTCGCACTCGATCGAGTTCGGCGGCGAGATCATTGGGTCGTTTCGGTTTGCTGGCACGCAGCGGTATCGCGTGCTGACCGCGGACGAGGCCGAGGTGGGGCGCATCAGCCACCATCGATTCGGGCTCCAGTGCAACGTGATTGAGATGGATGACGCTATGCCGGAGGCGCTTCGTCGCCTTATGCCCGTCGCGAGCAAGGGCGTGTTCGATCTGAAGGCTAATAAGACGTAGCTGCGACGCGGATCGTCGTGACCCCGGTGCGCAGCCCGACCTCAGTGAGCCGGTCGACCTCCTGTGGCCAGTAAGACGAGAGTGCCGCCTTGATCGACGACCGGCAGTCCCGGCTCACGCCGCTGCTTGTAGCCCCTACGACCTTCCGCGCCGATGGGGCCGGACCCTCTATGGGGATGTAGTTGTCGTTTTCGGTCGGGATCGCGAGGGTGACGTCGGCGCAGGCCCGACCGCTGTGGCAGGCACCGTGTATTGGAACGTCAGGGTGTTGGCTGGTCCTGAACGAGCGGCCGGGGAATGGCGGTGTGACCTTGAGCCCCCGCCACATGCTGTAACTGCGAGACCGATAGTCGCGGCCACAGCACATCGCCACTGCAAACGCCTCAACCGCATCTGCGCCGAAAGTACCGGGTCGATACGGCCTGGCGAGCCCTTCGCGCCGATCGAGCGGCTGCTTGGATCGACAACCAGCAGTCCGGCCGAGCCGCTGCTCGTAGCAACCAAAGCGGAAGCCCGGGAACGCTACATCCCGCGGTCCTGCCGCAGCCTCTCTCGAAAAGACTCGAAATGCCGGTTGCTCTCCTCGCTCCTCGATTCTTCGGCGACAGCGTGTCCTTCGTCGTCAAGCGCGGTCACCGCGGTGACTAGCGCGTCCTCCGGCCCGAACGCTACGTAGTAGTCGTGGCCGACTACCTGCGTCCTGACGATCTCGGCATCAACTTCTGAGCCATCGTCGAACCGCACGCGAACTGCGCTAACCGAGGGAGCCAGCTCTCCGACGATCGGGTCCGGTAACAACCGGATGCTTATGAGCCGATCAGCCGCAAGCGGCGGCCCCGCGTACCCGCCACCAATCCATCCGCCGCGCGCATGATCAATCCGGGGATCGTGGTTTACCGGCGACTGTGCTTGATCTAAAACGTCAAACCAACCACGATCAGCGACCTGGACAGCGACGCCGATGTCGGCGGCCCCGGAGACCTTGACGCGCAGACGCCAGTGCTTGCCGCTCCGCGCTTGGCCCGTCCCGACAACAATCCATCCCTCGGTTGCGCCCATGCTGACAGGCTACGCCGCTTCGGAGGACGGAGCACTCACTGATGGTTCGATCGACCAGCGACAGCTGCGGAGATAGCGCAAAGCGATCGTCCAGCGTGCGCTTCAACCTTCCACGCAAGTACACATCATCGAGTAGCAGTGGGTCACCATTTCCGCGAGCTGCACTTCTCGGGCCTCGGTGCCTCGCACGGTCTTGAGTTAGGAGGCGTTAGCCCGTCTGCTGCGTCTGTAGCCTGCAATCCGGTGGGTACTTCAGACGAAGACATCGAAGACATGGGCGAGAAGTCCTTCGAGGCACTCGAGGACAGCGTCGACAGTCTCGCGAACAAGGACGAGCGAGCCCTCGAGGCGAACCCCGGCCCAGACCTTCCGGCTAATGCACCGATCCATTCTGAGTCTGACTTTGAGGCGGCCGTGCGCGCTGCGCTCGACGCGCTGCCCACCGAGGTGGAGAACCGGCTGCGCGGCGTCGCGATCACCGTCTCCGATGACGGTGCCGCACACCATGCGTATGGAATGTTCGTGCCCGGTGCGCAGAGCCTCAGTCGGGTCGCTCAGTGGTTTCCCTGGGGCGAGGCCAACGACGCGCCTGATCAGATCGTCATCTACCGAGACACACTCACCCGTGACTTCGGCAAAGACCAGACGCTTCTACGTGCGAAGATCATCGAGACCGTGCGCCACGAGGTTGGTCACGTGCTCGGCCTCGACGAAGCTGGCGTGCGTAAGCTCGGCCTCTAGAGGCACGACAAAGCATTGAAGAGCTCTGCCGCGATCCTGTTCGACAACGCGCCCCACCGCTGGCCAGCCCACCGGGCGAATGCCTTGATCGAGCGCCGACACTCCGCCGAGTGCTTTCGCCGCTCGTATCCGTCCTTTACGCCGCTGTTCGGGATGTGACATCCCCTCACCTCCTGCGGTGAGCGGATGGTTGGCTCGGCGTTAGGCCGGCTCCCCGCTTGGTCTCGGGGCCTTACGAGTCGTCATCAGTGGCTCTTCGGTTCATCAGAGAGACGCCTTACAGCCTCGACACACAGTCGAATCACCCAATCACTCGCAACTCAAGGAATGACCCGATGACGGCATTCAGGCACAGGATTTTTAAGAGGAGCAAGCTCACCCGCCCGATCGCGCTCGGCGCAGCCGTCCTCGCGCTGGCCGGCGGCACCTATGGGATCGTCAGCGCGACCTCCAGTGGCGGCACCCCCGCGGCGAGCGCAGCGACGAGCGCGAAAGTGATCCCATTCCAACGCGGTAATCCAAGCCCGGCCAAGGTTGTCGGGCAGGTTCCGCCGGGCTGGACGGCGGGATCAGGCACGCTCGTCACCGGGACGGCCGCCGGCAAGGCCAAGGCCGCTGCGCTCGCCGCATATCCCGGAGGTACCGTCGACCGCGTCGTGCAGGTGGGCGGCGGGGATTACAACGTCCACTTCATCGGGGTCAATTGGCCACACCACGTGTTCGTCAACTCGAGCTTCCAGGTCATCGGCGCTGAGTAAGGCAGCCAATTCACCCTTCCGAGGTTCACGATGATTACCAAGCACCTTCCGCTACGCCCGCACGGCGTCCCCGACTCCGCGAGTGCGCGGCGCCCTTCACCCAGGCGCCTCGTATCCGCCGGCTGGCCGTCATCACAACCGACAAGTCCGGCTTCAGCGTTAACACCTCGCACGACCTCGTCGGTGGATTTAGCTGATTCGTTCGCGACGCTCGACCGGCGCGCAGTGAACTTGTCCAGCGCGCGCCGCCCGCCGAGCGTTCGCCGCAGCTCGCTCGGAGCTGTGGATCGTTTCGACCTCCCAAAATGTGACTCGGGCTCCGCTGCGGCGAGCCCTAGTAGGTATTCGGCGGCACATAGCAGGGCGCGTGATGCGGACGTGGCTCGCCGACGGCGATCGCATCGACTCGAATCGCGGTGCCGCCGCCCCGCGCGAACGCCAGGGAGAACTCCAGCCTCCTCCGGGTCACGCTCGGCTGATCTGGGAAAGCCACAGTCACGTACCAGCCAATCTCGCCGTTTCCCATCTCGACAGCAACGGTGGAGGAGCGGCCGTGCATCGGCGGGTGTTTCTGGATCCATGCCCCCACCGTGGCGGGGCTCCCGGGAGCCCGCCAAAAGCCATGGTCCTCGGCGACGTCCTTCTTGGTGCAGTCGATACCTAGGGTGATAGGTATGGGGTGGACACTCTGATCACGCCGGACTCTCGTGGAGCCGAGCGGCAGCACGGCTGATGAAAGCTCCCTCGCCGCATCGGCCTTGGCCCTGGCCATGGACTGCTGCGAAACCGGTGGCATGGCGAGCGCCCCAGTAGGCACCAGCAGCACCAGCACGCCCGCGAGCGATAGCGCCCGTCGTCTCATCAAGGCTGATCCCCAGACATTGGCGACCCACACAGCATTACACCGGATCTGGCCTGCCACGTGGAGGGGATACGGGACGGCCGTTCGCCGGGTTTCGCTTCCCTCTGATCGAAAAACGGCTGCTGATCAGCTGTTTGGCGTGCGGGAGTTGACTTCCCGCACGAGCAGCGCATCCCGCCACCGATTGGGAAGGCGGCGCGACAACCTTTGATGCCACGGGACGGGCCTCTGCCAACGCTTGGGGTCGAGATCGGCGCCGCAAAAGGCGCAGCCTGCCGCGTAGGGGGTGACTCGCTCACCGCACTGGGGGCAATAGCCGGGATGCATAGAGCGAGGATCGGGCCAAGCCGTATGACGCCGCTAAGCGGACCGTCAGAGGTTTTGAAGAAGCGTCCCGATGAGTGCGGCCCGCCTCACGGGTTGATCGAGACTCAACACGCTCGACCGACGGCGACAGGTTCTTTGTCTAGGGATCAGCGCAACAGTTGGGGCGATAGGTAGACACCTGGGGCGGGAGCGGCGGTTCGGTGCAGGAAGGTGAGAGCAGCCCGAACCCTCTGCCGCCCGTGGCCACGATCATCGGCGTTATCGTCTCGTGGGTGAACAGCCCGCTCGCTCTGATCGAGTTCCCCGCCGATGATCCAGACCGCGCGCGGCGGTTCTGGTCGGATCTGCTTGGCGTGGAACTGACCCAGCGCAACGACGCCGAGGGCCGCGGTTGGCAGACACACACCGGGGATCCCGCCGTTGGCATACACGAGCGCGGCACCGGCCCCGGCGACACGTTCTCGCTGCCCTACTTCACGATCGCTGACATGGACGCGGCGCTCGACCAGGTCAAGGCGCTGGGCGGGAGCGTTATCCATCCGGGGTCGCGGTGGGCGATCTGCCGGGACTCAGAGGGAAGCCCGTTCGGGCTGGCCCTCGACCCCGAGCCCTCCTAGCGTCGCCGGGCTCATCCGATCGCGCTGCGCCGACCACGCGACCCCCTCGTCGCCGAAGGAGCCGCGCCCCGACGACTCTCTTCGAGACGAATGCAATCGTTCGGGTTGCACGGTTTCCGCGCCAGGCGGGACCGTACGCAGTCGGGCCGCAGATGCTCGCCGCGCAACCGAGGCAGGCGGCACAACGGAACCGAACGTCGGGAGTTCTAGAACTCGCTACGTCCGGCGATCTCGAGCCGCGGACGAGCGCAGCGGGCGTCGTCGCACGCGGCAGGGCGCCCCTGCGGGCCCTGGTGGAAATGCACTAGCGGCCTAATCGCCGGCTTGCGCTTCCGAAACTGGCGGAGTGAACGTTTCATTGGCTTCACCTTGGGGTTTCGATTGATCGGACTGGGCGCCACTGCGGCGGTGCTGCGCGAACGCGACCACCGTATGACCCTGTCTGGGAGGAGTCGGCCGCCGCTGTAACACGACAGATACCGGGACCCCTCGCAAAACCCTCTCCTCGCACACTGAAGTTAGCAGCCACCCGTAGGGGCACCTAAAGAAAACGCGAGGAAGCTGCGCCCGCCGTGGCTGTTTCCGAAAATACCGTCGAGACCATCGCCAAGCGGCGATCCGGTCGCCAAGCACGGCCAGGAGACCGGATGGCGCCGTCGCGATTGTGGGCTCGGTATGGAGGTGCGGTGGTTAGGCGCCGTTAGTGTGCCGGCCGAGCTGCTTGGCGGTGAACCTGTACGGGCTGTTCTTGTCGCGCAGGAGCAGGTTGGGGGAGGCGACGCTGCTGACGGTGAACGCGATCGTGTACAGGCGGCCCTTCTTCCAGTCGGCCTGCTCGATCGGGGCGTCGTCGCGCAGCGCGTGTAGGTAGGTGATGCCGATGGGGACGTGCAGCAGCAGAGAGGCGAGAAAGCCTGGGGAGTAGCGGTCTTTGGCTAGGAGGTTGAAGACCGCTCCGTGCCCGACGGCTTGGCCGAACCCGAACAGCACGGGCGCGATACCCAGCCAGCGTTTCTTGGGGAACGCGACCGGAAGCGCATAGAAGGTGTACGCGAGCGGGACGTTGATGATCAGCGCGGTGTTGGTGTTGAGCGGATAGTGGTCGGGCTGGTCGCTGTGGAAGATGCCGCCGTTGAATTGGCCGGGGAAATAGCCGGGATCTTCGTACTCCTCATACTGATGCACCAGCAGCGCGAGCATGTTCAACGCCGAAAGCAGTTGCGGCTTGGACATCCGCCGGTGGCCGATAGCGAGCGCGCCGGCCGAGCCCATAGCAATCACCGCACCGACCCGCGGCCAGTTTGTCCGGTAGCGATTAAGAACGCTCATCAGATGCCCTGCGAGGCAACGCTCCACAGGATGCTGCGCGCGTCAATCCCCGCCTCACCCAAAACAGGTGACAGGGAGACGCTTGCGCCTTGATCGAAAGCCGGCAGTCCGGGCGGGCCGCTACTCGTAGCCCAATGCGAAAGCAAATCTCGTCCTAATGGAGATGTTCGGCCGGTAGCAATACGGTCAGAGCCAACGGAAAGAGATGTCGAGAAGGGCAACAGCTATTGGCGTTGCGGCGGTTGCGGCTGCATCCGCTGTTGGAGGTGTTGCAGCGGCCTCAGCCGGACCTACACGCCAGGTTCACACGGCGACGGAGCGTCAGCTTCCCAGGGCGCTCGTCCAGAGCTTTCGCGTATTCCAGGGCCTGAGACCCTACGAAGCGAAAGCGATACCCAACCACATTGGTTTCGACATCTGGCTCGTGCCCGAGACCCGGCAAACGTGCATGAAATTCCAGAGGACGGGGAGGAGAGGCGGCGGCGGCGACTGCGTTCCGAACAGCATGGCGCTCGCGGGAAAGATGTCGCCGATCTTGGGCGGACGGACCGTGCTCGTCATCGGCCTCGCACCCAATGGCAACCGGACGGTGAAGCTCGTTCGTGCTAATGGGTCACCGGAAACCGTTTACGTGTTTCATAACGTCTACACCGCGCGTTCCCGCCATAGCTTCAGGACGGTCACCCTCAAGGACTCCACTGGGACACTGCGGACGTGGGGCGTCCCCGACGGCGGGTAGCACGCCCTGGCGAGAGTGCCGCCTTAATCGATCGGGGATCAGCCGTCGGGTCTCGGGTGCTTCGACTCGTAGAGAGCCAGTTCGCCGCCGCCGGGGACCTCGAGCGCCGTCAGCAGGCCCCAACCAGCGTCGGTGACGGGACGCGTGAACTTGACTCCTTTGGTCTTCAGCTCATCGACCGTAGCCCGGATGTCGTCGCACATGAGATACATCTCGTGGCGCTGATCATCACTGGGATGGGCAGCCAGCTCAGCGGGGGGCAGAGCAAAGATCGGCCATCCGTCGCCGGCATCGACATGGGGCAGTTCCAGCACTTCGCTGAGGAATGCGCGGACCTTTTCTGGGTCCTTCGCGAAGATGATCGCGTGGGCACCCGTGATCACGCCGGCAACCGTATCTCAGCCCGGATGGTTACAAGTACCGCGCGAGCCAGTCGGCGATTAGCTGGCCTGCCGTGTCCGGATCCTGCAGGATCGGGTTGTGAGTCCATTGTTCGGCGACGTGGAGTTCGACCAGCGGCGACGCGTTCGCAAACGCGGTCCAAGCCGGCTCCTTGACCGGGCGGGCTTCCGGCGGGCGGCCGCAGGCAATGAGCAGCGTCGGTAGCTGCAGCTGCCGCGCGCGTTCAAGCGGGTCACCGCGGAACGCCGCCAGCAGAAGGTCGGCCGTCGAGTCAGCGGGCGCCGTCTCTCGGATCTCGCCGTCGACCTCGGCGAACACGTCGCGCACGTAAGCCTCGAACGCCGGCGTCGGCGGGGTACCGACCATCTTTGCGAGCTCGTTGATCGCACTGTCCCAATCGGGGAAATGGGGTGAGTTCTCTCGCAGCCAGGCGATCAGCGCGTCTCGACCGGCGCCAACCGGCATCCCCAGCTCGCCCCTGTCGCTCGCGTCAAGGAAGCCGCCGTCGATCAGGACCGCAGCGGAGAGCGACGGTGGCGGTCTGGTCGCGACACCGGCCGCGACGTACGCCCCGAGCGAATGGCCGACGATGGCGCGGCATCCACGATCCTCGATAACGGCCAGCGCAGCGTCAACGAGCGCCTCGAAGGTGACGCGGCTCAGCGGTGGAGAGCCACCAGAGCCCGGCGGATCGACGGCGACGGCGCGACCCGGCAGCGCTTCGGCGACCGCCGCGAAATACGAGGCGGCCGAGCCCATACCTGGCCACAGGAGGATCCCGGGCGCGTCAGGGGATCCCCATTCGTGAACCGACACGCCGCCAACGAGCCGAGTCTCCACAGTCAATCGCCGGTTGGAACGACCCCGGCGGCTTCGACCATCAGCACCGCGGTCCGCGCTGGCGCCCGCGTGCGGTGCACCACGCCTTTGGGCACGGTATATCCCTGGTGCGGCCCCAGACTGACGGTCTCACGATCTTCGAGATCGATGAGCAGCTCGCCGTCGAGGACCAGGAAGAACTCGTCTTGGTCCTCATGCTTGTGCCAGTGGAACTCGCCTTCAAGGATGCCGAGTCGGACGACCGCGTCGTTGACCGTGGTGAGCGTCTGGTTGAACCAGGGCTCGTGGGCGGCGATCTCCGACGGGAGATCGATCAGGGCCAGGCTCCCGTACTTGTCGTCAAGCCGAATGTCGTAGCCACGCTGGTCGCTCATCGATCCCCTCCGAGTCGGCGGTGCCGGAACATCGTAACCGTGACCCGTATGCCGCCCACGCCGCTCAACGCCCCGATCACGAAAGTGGGGAAATAGCGGGAATTACCGGGACCTGGACGACATTGTGCGCCTATACGCCGGACAAAGTCGTCCAGGTCGCCCCGCCCTCCATCGCGTGAGGAAGCCCCGTCATATAGCCCGTCCACGATCGAGGGAGCCGACTCCGTCCACGACCGAGGGAGCCGACTCGATTAGGATCGTCACCAGGCGCTCGGGGCCCACCGCCGCGTGTCGTTCGCATGACTGAACCTGACTCAGAACAGCTGCTCGCCGAAACCCGGGCCTTCAACGCGGAGCTCGAGCGCCAGCTGGCGACGCTGCCCTCCGTCCACACGCTGCCCGTCGAGGAGACTCGGCAGGCCCGCCGCGAGGGGCGGGGGATCTACCCGGCCCCGGTGTTCCTCCCCGAGGCGCGGACGATCGAGATCGACGGCCCGGCGGGCTCGATCCCGCTGCGGGTCATCAAGCGCCCCGAGGGGGAATCCTGGGGCGCCTTCCTGCACTTTCACGGCGGTGGGTGGACGCTCGGCGACCACGACATGCAAGACGTGCGGCTGATGCGCCTGGCCGAGGCGACGGGCCTCACCGTGATCAGCGTGGGCTACCGGCTGGCCCCTGAGAACCCCTACCCAGCCGGCCCCGACGACTGCGAGGCGGCCGCGCTCTGGCTTCTTACAACCGAAGGCAAAGAGCTGGCCGGCGACGGTCCACTCGCCGTGGGGGGAGATTCCGCCGGCGGTCACCTGGCCGCGGTCACGCTCCTGCGCCTCCGCGACCGTCACGACATCACCGGCGCCTACGCCGCCGCGGTATTCCAGTACGGCGGCTTCGATATCTCGATGACACCCAGCCAGCGGCTGTGGGGCGATCGCAACCTCGTCCTCTCCGGCCCGATCCTCCACTGGTTCGCCGACCAGTTCCTGCCCGGCTATGACCCCGAGCAGCGGCGCGCGCCGGATATCTCACCCCTGTTCGCCGACCTGCGCGACATGCCCCCGGCGATCTTCACGGTCGGTACGGAGGACGCGCTCCTCGACGACACCCTGTTCATGGAGGCGCGCTGGCGGAGAGCCGGCGCGCCCACCGAGTTACAGATCTGGCCGGAGGCGCCGCACGGCTTCCTCAACCTGCCGATGAGCGTGACCGACGCGGCGCTGTCAGCTGAGCACGGGTTTCTGCGCCGGACGCTCGAGCTCACGCGCTAGCCGGCGCCGCCTCAGCGTGAGTCGGCGGCGGGACAGGCGGATCTCACCGCAGCCGGGGTCACGGTGCTGGGTGGCAACGCTCCAAGCCAGGAGGCCGACGATGCCGCCGACGACGAGGGCGGCCAGAGCCAAATTCATGAGGGCAAAGACGTAGACGGGCATGGCCCCTCCCCACTAGGTGTCGCCGCTCCGTGGCCTTGGGTTTCCGATGCCGCCAATCTCCCACGGGCCCGGGGGCAAAAAACGTGACATTTGCCGCAGATGTGGGAGCATGTGCCATGGCGTTCGTGGGGGCACGTCCGCGGGGCGGCTGGGGCTCGGGCCAGCGATGGCAGGGCTGAGCGATCACCGTTTGACGCTGTCCGCCGACGACCTTCCGTCGGGGGTGATGACGTTCTGCATGTCCGACGTCGAGGCCTCAACCCGGCTCTGGGAGGACCACCCGGAGGCGATGGCGGCGGCGCTGATCCGCCACGACGCGCTGATCGCCGCCGTGGTCAAGGAGCACGGTGGCCATCTCGTCAAGTCGATGGGCGAGGGGGACTCGACGACCTCGGTGTTCGAGTCGCCTGCCGCCGCGCTGCGGGCCGCGGTGGCGGCCAACCAGGCCCTCGGGGCCGAGCCGTGGCCGCCCGGGGTTCCCATTCGCGTCCGTTTCGGCTTGCACACCGGGAGCGCCGAGTGGCGCGACGGGGTCTATCTCGGGACCGCGCCGAACATGGCGGCGCGGGTCCGCGGCGCCGGCGACGGCGGGGAGATCCTTCTCTCCGAGGCGACGGCCGAGCTGATCGCCGATGACCTTCCGCCCGGCCACGCGATCATCGACCTGGGAGCGCATCGGCTCAAAGGCATCGCCCAGCCGGCGACGATCAAGGCGCTCACCGGCCCGGGGCTCCTGACCGCCCCGATCGCTGCCGAGTGCCCCTACCGCGGGCTTCTTCCCTTCGAGCCCCGGCACCGGCGGCTCTTCTTTGGACGTGAGGAGACCGTCGCCGAGGTCCTGGCGCGGATCTCCGCCGGGCGCCCGCTCGCCGTCGTCGGGGCCTCGGGAAGCGGAAAGTCGTCCCTGCTCCGGGCCGGGGTGGTCGCCGCCGCGGAGGCGGGCGAGCTCGCCGGCGTCGCCTCGGCCCGGCTCATCACCCCGGGCGCGCTGCCGCCGCTCGATCTCGGGGGCCCCAGCGACGAGCTGCTTGTCGTCGATCAGTTCGAGGAGATCTACACCCAGTGCCAGGACACCGAGCGCCGCCGCGCCTTCATCCACGCCCTGCTCTTCCGCCGCGGGCCGACGGTGATCGGGCTGCGGGCCGACTTCTACGGCGAGATCAGCACCGAGCCGGCGCTGGCCGCGGCGGTGGCCGGGAACCAGGTCCTGCTCGGCCCGATGAGCGCCGAGGCGCTCGGCCGAGCCATCTCCGAGCCGGCCCGGCTGGCCGGGCTGCGGCTGGAGCCCGGGCTGCTCGAGCTCGTGCTCCGCGACGTGGCCGGCGAGGCCGGAGCGCTGCCCTTGATGGCGCACGCCCTGCGCGAGACATGGGAGCGGCGCAATGGACGGATGCTGACCGTCGAGGCATACCACGAGAGCGGTGGCGTCAGCTCGGCCCTGGCCCAGACCGCCGACGCCGTGGTCGAGGCGCTCCCGGCCGAGGAGCGGCCGCGGCTGCGCAGCGTGTTCCTGCGCCTGACCGAGATCGGGGGCGAGGTCGAGGACGCGCGCCGGCGGGTCAGCCTCGAGGAGCTCGTCCCCGCGGGGACCTCGGCGGAGACCGTGCGGGCGCTCCTGCGCCGGCTGGCCGACGCCCGCCTCATCACCCTCGACGAGGGCACGGCCCAGGTAGCCCACGAAGTCCTCATCAGGCGCTGGCCGACGCTGCGGCGCTGGCTCGACGAGGACCGCGAGGGTCTACGCCTGCACCGTCGCCTGAGCCACGCCGCCCAGCTCTGGGACGCCGCCGGCCGGGAGCCGACCGACGTCTACCGGGGGACGCGGCTTGACGCCGCCCTCGAGTGGTCGCGGGCCAACCGGGACGAGCTCAACCAGACCGAGCGGGCCTTCCTGGACGCCAGCCTGGCGGAGTCAGCTGAGGCCCAGCGGCTCCAGCTCCAGGTCAACCGGCGGCTCCGGCGGGGCCTGGCGGCGATCGCCGCCCTCCTGGTTGTCGCGGTGGGCCTGCTCGTGTTCGCGCTCGTGAGCCGGCACGACGCGGTGGGGGCCGAGGCCGTGGCGCGCTCTCAGGCGGCGGCGACCGCGGCCTCGGCCCAGCTCACGCTGGATCCCGAGCGGGCGCTCCTCCTGGCCAGGATCGCCCTGCGTGACGCGCCCACTCCCCAGGCCGAGCTCGCCGCCTCCGAGGCGCTTGACGCCAACACGCTGCAGGCGCAGCTTCCATCCTTCGGGGTCCAGGGCTGCCAGGAGGCGAACTTCCTCTTCCTGTTCGACGCCGGCAGGCTGGCGGCGGACAACACGTGCAACGGCTATGTGGTCTTCGCGAATCTGGCGGCGCACCGGATCGTGAGGCGCGTCCGCGTTGGCGCCAGCTCGACCGACATGATCCTCGGCCCGGACCGCCGCTCGCTGATCGTGGCCAGCGGTGATCACCTCGTCTCGGTCGACGTGGCCAGCGGGCGGACGCGCCAGATCTTCACGGCGCCCTTCCCGATCGAGCAGCTGGCCGGGCCGCCGGGGCGCCAGCTGGCCATCGCCGACAAGTACCGCGTCGCGCTCGTCGATCTGAGCAGCGGGCGCCTGCGCATGATCGCCCGGGGTGACCCAAGCGCCAACGTCATCAACGGGATGATGTGGGCCTCCCCAACGATCCTGCTCGTGGCCTCACTCGGCCAGACGCCGGGCGACGGCAACCTCGCCCCGGGGCTGAGCGTCCTCGATGTGGCCCACGGAACCCGGTCGACGGTCTCCCTGTCCTCGCCCGGGCACATCGCGGCGGTCAACTTCCTGCGCGTCTCGCCGGATCTCCGGACCTGGTTCATCACCGGCTCGGACATCAACGCCGCCAACAACAGCCAGCTCGCCGCCACCTGGGCCATCGACGCCCAGACGCGCAAGGTGCGCTGGGTGGCCGACGGACCCCTGGGGGCGACGGCGAGCCCGATCCAGGTCTCGCCCGACGGGCGCCTGGTGGCCGTTGGCTACAACACGGGCGCTGCCGACGTCCTCGACGCCGCCACCGGCCGGCTCGTGGTCAGGGACTCAAGCAGCGCCAGCATTGCCGCCGGCGACCTCGCCTTCCCGCCCGGGGACAAGACGCTTGTAACCGTGTCGCTCGACGGCGTGTTTCGGGTCTGGTCGACCACGGGCAGCGAGCGGCTCCGCTTCGAGGCCCCGGCAGACCCGGCGCTCGCCTTCACGGCGAACGGCGATGACATCGCCCTGCTCGGCGCGCGCGGCGAGCGCGTCGATGCCCGCACCGGCCGCGTGATCCAGACCTTTCCGGGGTTCCCGGTGGCCGGCATCTTCAACACGTGCAGCGCCGCCTGCTTCTCGATTTCACCCGGGTTGCGGTGGCTCACCTATCTCGATCCGAACTCGGTCACGCCCCGCATCGTCGAGGTCGATGGCCTGACCGGCCGCCAGGCCGCGGCGGTGACGGTCCCGCGTCTCGACGCCCAGGGGGTGGCGCCCGACGGGACGATCGGCGTCGCCTACGTCAACGGCGACCGGATGTACGGCGAGGCGATCGACCCTCAGACCGGCCGCGCCCAGCACCTGCCCAGCGGCCCGAGCAGCGACGGGTGTGCCGCCACGCCCCCCGCCTTCACCCCGGACGGCCGCCTCATGGCGGTCGATGACGGCTGCATCAACCTCGTCGTCTGGAACCTCCGCACGGGGCGGATCGAGCGGAGCGTCGTCCTGCCCGACCGCTCGAACGGCACCGGGGCGGCGCTCACACCCGACGGTCGCTACGCGCTCGTCTCCCTGCTCGGCGGCGCCTTCGTCCGCGTCAACCTCGTCACGGGACAGGCCGAGGAGGTCCCGGGGGCGGAGGCCGAGGGGAACCTCATCGCGGTCGCGCCCGACGGCCGCTTCTACGGCATCGGCCGCCAGGACGGCACCGTCGACGTCTACGACGCGCGGACGCTTCGGCTCGTTCGCCACCACGTGCTGGTCGGCGGGGTCGAGGCGCTCGCCTTCTCGCCGGACAGCCAGGAGCTGGCCGTCGAGGACACGAGTCACGTGGTCCGGATCTGGGACACCTGCGCGATCTGCGAGAACCCACGTGCGCTGGCCCTCGCCGCGGCCCGTGAGAGCGTGCGCCAGCTGACCCCGGCTGAGCGCCGCACGTTCGCGGTCAGCTGACACGATGTTCCCTGTGATGCGGTGGCGGTGGCTCACCGGACTGGCGGTGGCGGTCGGCCTGCTCGGCCTGGCGGCCGGCGGTTCCGCTTCGGATTCGCACCTGCGTGACGTTCTCCGCCCCGATGGCATCGGCGGCGTCCGCTTCGGCGCCCCCCTGTCCGCGACGCGGACCCGGTTTGACTCGCTGCTACGGGAGACCGCGCATCCCTACCGGCAGTTCCTCGCCGACTGCGGGGTGGATGCGGCGATCGTCTGGTGGGATAGCCGGACCGCAAATGGACTGCCGGACCTGGTCGCCTACTTCGACCGCTCCAAGTTCACCGGCTACCAATACGGTGAGTACGAGACGAAGTGAGGGAGCGGGCAGCGGGCGTCTGCGCGGCTACGCGTGGGGGAGCCCCAAGTACGGCGACGTCAGCTGGCAGAGCGTCGTCGCGACGATCGACGCCGGCAACGTCGGCTGCGCCGCGGCATCGCCCTGATCCCGTGGACAAGCGCCGACTCGATTCGGATCGAGCTCGACGCGCTCACAGGAGGGGCTCCACCTGGCCGGCGAAGTTCCACAGACGTAGCAGCGGTTGCGCACCCTCGCGCTCGAGCAGGGAGACCGCGGCCGGATCCATCGGGAGTGCGCTGGCCAGGGCGACCCCCTGACCAAGCCACCGCGCCCCGAGGGCGCGGAGCAGCTTGCCGTGGGCCACGAGCAGGCACGTCCCTTCGTATCCGCTCAGCTCGTCCAGCAACCGGTCGACCCGCTCGGTCACCTGCTGCGGGCTCTCGCCGCCCGGGCATCCGTCGCGGAACAGATCCCAGCCGGGTTGCCGCTGCTCGGTCTCCGCATCGGTCAGTCCCTCGTAGTCGCCGTAATCCCACTCGACGAGCTCATCGCGGACCTGGGCGCCGTCGCCGACGCCGGCCAGGGCGGCGGTCTCCCGGGCACGGCCTTGCGGGCTCACAAGGACGTGATCGAACTGGATCCCGGCCAGCAGGGCACCCGCGGCACGCGCCTGTTCTCGGCCCTCGGCGCTGAGGGGCACCTCCTCGCGGCCGGTGTGCCGGCCCGCCTGCGTCCATTCGGTGGCTCCGTGGCGTAACAGCCAGATGCGATCACTCACGGGGTGTGTTTCTACACCTGGCGTAATCTCGCCGCATGACTCAGCCGTTCGTCCCGGATGACTTCGCCGTTCCCCGAGGCCTTGAAGGGCCGGGCTTTCGGCTGGAGCCGCTTGGGCCTCAGCACAACGAGGACGATCTCAGGGCCTGGACGTCGAGCATCGAGCACATCCGCGCCACTCCGGGCTTCCCGTGGGGCCGATGGCCGCCCGTCGACGGGCTCTCACTCGAGGAGAACCTGGAGGATCTGGAGCAGCACGCAGGCGACTTCGAACGACGGGCGGGCTTTACCTACACGGTCCTCGACGATGGCGACCGAGTGATCGGATGCGTGTACATCTACCCGGTGAAGGCCGAGCCCGAGGTCACGCAGGTGCGGTCCTGGGTTAGCGCCAGCCACGCGGAATTAGATCTGCCGCTGCGCGACGCCGTAGCGGGCTGGCTCGCGACCGACTGGCCGTTCACCGAAGTCCGTTACCGCCCTTCGGACTAGCCAGACAACGGCGTGAGCTTCACATCCGGCGCCGATCAGTACGACCGCTTCATGGGCCGATACTCGGTGCCCCTGGCGGCAGTGTTCGCCAGCTTCGCACAGCTGGGGGACGATGACCGCGTGCTTGACGTCGGCTGCGGCCCGGGCGCGCTGGCGTCTGAGCTCGTCGCCCGCCTCGGGTCGGCCTCGGTGTGTGCGGTCGATCCGTCCGAGGCGTTCGTAGCGGCGGCCCGGGATCGCTTGCCGGGCGTGCGCGTGGAGCACGCTGCGGCTGAGTCGTTGCCCTTTGAGAATCGGTCGTTCGATGCCGCGCTGACGCAGCTGGTCGTTCATTTCATGGCCGATCCGGTAGCGGGCTTGAGCGAAATGCGTCGTGTGACGAAGCCGAGGGGGGTGGTGGCGGCCTGCGTCTGGGATCACGGGGGCGGGCATGGGCCGTTGAGTGTTTTCTGGGAGGCCGCGCGCGTGCTGGATGGCGAGGTTGACGATGAGTCTTCGCGTGCGGGGACTCGCCGCGGCCACCTCGCCGAGCTCTTCCAGGCCGCGGGTCTTTGTGAGATCGAGGAGGAAGCTCTAGCTGTGGAGGTCGAACATCCGAGCTTCGAGGAGTGGTGGGCACCGTTCATGCTCTGCGTCGGCCCCGCCGGCGCCCATGTCGCACGCTTGGATGCCGGACAGCGGGACCGATTGCGTGATCTGTGCCGAGAGCGGCTGCCTGTCGGCTCGTTTGTCATATCCGCGCAGGCCTGGGCGGCGCGCGGGCTCGCATAGTCCCAGCGAGACGGCTCCCTACGAATCCGGGAGTACGGCGATCGCTTGCGTTACCCCCGTCCCACGTAAGGCATTCCGGTCGCCATGACGGTCATGAACAGCACGTTGGCGTCGAGGGGCAGTCCGGCCATGTAGAGGACGGCATCGGCGACGTGGCGGACGTCCATCAGAGGCTCGGCCAGCCGAGTCCCATCGGGTTGCAGGGCGCCGGCGCCCGCGCCAATGACCGAGGTCAGCTCGGTCTCGGCGTTGCCGATGTCGATCTGTCCGCAGGCGATGTTGTACGCGCGTCCTTCCAGGGAAATCGACCTGGTCAGCCCGGTGATGGCGTGCTTGGAGGCCGTGTAGGCGACGGCCTGGGGTCGTGGAACATAGGCCGAGATGGAGCCGTTGATGATGATGCGCCCGCCCTGAGGGTCCTGGGCCTTCATCGTGCGAAAGGCCTCGCGGGCGCAGAAGAAGCTGCCCGTGAGGTTGCTATCGATGACGCTGTGCCATTCACCGTCCCCGACCTCATCGATCGGGGCGGGGTGGCCAAATGTTCCGGCGTTGTTGAAGAGCACGTCCACCCGTCCCCACTTCTCTCTCACGCCGGCAAACAGCGCGCGTACCGCGTCTGGGTCGGTCACGTCGGTCGGGACCACGAACGTGTCGCTCGGCGGCCCATCCGCGCCGTCGACCGTCTCGTGCAGAGCGTCACCGCGACGGCCCGCCAGCGCGACCCGGTACCCCGCCCCCAGGAGCGCCTGGGTCACGACCCGCCCGATGCCGGAGCCGGCGCCCGTGACGACCGCAACACGCTCGATCGCATTCACGGTCGCAGGCCGACCGATCAGAGCCGTTCGAGGAGCCAGGCGTGGATCTGCTCCAGGTGGCGGTCGGTCAGCGTCAGGTGGCCATCCTCGTCGCTCAGCTCCGCCTGCACGCCGGGAATCTGTCCCGCCAGCCACTCGCCGTGGCCGAACGGGACGAAACGGTCCTGGCGGCCGTGGTAGAGCAACACCGGGGTGTTGATCGACCCGAGCTCGAATCCCCACGGCTCCATGAATGCCACGGTGTCCTCCCACCAGCCCTCTACGCCAGGTGCGAGTCCCGACTGGCTGCACGCGACCAGGTGCTCGGCGAGCTCGCCGGTAAGCACGGCCGCATCCGCGGGCGATAGGAGGGTCTTCAGCCCCTCGTGAAGCTGCTCCGGCGTCGCCCGGAGGAATTCAAGCCGATCCTCTTCAGCCTTGGCGCGGGCAGCGCCCCGATCCGTGAGAAACCGCCGGGCGTCCTCGACGTTGCGATCACCCATCCCTGCGAAGTAGTCGAGCCCGTCAGCCCCCCACGGCGCAACCGACGCGAGCACCCCGACAGCCGGAACGAGGTCAGGCAGCAGCGCCGCGCACGCGAGTGCATGTGGACCCCCGCCCGAGATCCCCCACACCGCCACCTGTGAGATTCCCAAGCCCGCCGCTATCGCGCGGACGTCCTGCGCGCAGTCGGCCACCGTCCGCCCGGGCTGTGAGGTCGATCCGCCGTACCCAGGCCGGTCATAGCTGATCAGCCGAATCCCTTGGCGCTCCGCGAGGCGGACATCCGGTTCAAACAGCAATCGTGAGTTCGGCGTGCCGTTGTGGACGAGCACGGGCTTGCCCTCGCGATGGCCGCGCTCCAAAACCTGGAGCACGCGGCCATCTTCCACTGCTATCTGATGCTCCCTCCCGATCGCAGCACTGCCGCTACCCACATCCCGATCCTCGGTGATCACCACGACGCTGTCAACCCGGTGCGTGAGGTCGGCGCTGATGCTTCCCGCCCTAGCGGGTCGGATCCGGTCGGCCGCTTGGCGGGCGGACGCCCGAGTGCCTCGTCCGACCGGAAACGCTACAGCTCGTCCTTGACGGCGGCCCGCCCTCCAACTACTCAGCTTGTCGCCCTTCCTAAGCGCGGTCAGCAGGAAAGCTGTTGACCGCCTTCCCGTCCGGCTATTGGCGCTTAGCGGGGGTCGGTGCGGTAGGCGATCGATCGATGGCGGATGGCGGCGACGCGGACGGTCTGGTCGTTCTCGGAGAGCTGGTAGATGATGCGGTAGGCGCACATGCGCAGGGAGCGGAGCCCGCGAAGCCGGCCGCGCAGCGCGTGTCCGGAGTCCGGCGTACGCTCGAGTAGTCCGAGCGCGTTCTCGATGGCGTCGATCAGGGGCCAGTCGAGTTCGAGCAGTTCCTGGCGGACTCGTCGCGCGAGGGCAACTTTGGCCACTCGTCAGCGGGCAGCCCGACGTTGCGCGAGGTCGCGATGAAGGTCATCGAGGGCGATCGCGTCGCCCTGGGCGAGCTCGCTTATGCCGGCCTCGATCGCGTCGAGCGTCGCCGGGTCCGAGAGGATTTCCGCGGTCTCCTCGAGTGCTTGGTACTCGTCGATTGGCACTAGCACTGCCGCGGGCTTGCCGTTGCGGGTGACGAGCACGTGATCTCGGCGGTCGGCGACATCGCTCAGCAGTTCGCTGAGCTTCGTTCTGAACTCCCGGACGGGAACGACCTTCGCCATGGCCGAATGTGTACCTCATTGCGTACACATCCAGCCGGAGCTTGCACCCGGGTGATCTGGTGGATCCTGTTTGACCGCGCCCAAGATGGGGGGGTGGAGATGGCCAAATTGGGTGGTCCTCCCGATGTGCGGCCGCGAGCGCGAGCGTAGCTTGGCGGCATGCAATGTGGTCAGTCGGACAGGAGGATTGAGATGTTCAAGTCGATCAAGCGGTTGCTGATTGCGGTGACTGCGATTCTGGTGTTGAGCGCGCCGCCGGCTGCGTTCGCAGCCGTCTTTGCGACGGATCGCGGAGGTTCGATAGGCGGCCAGGCGCAGCCGTCGATCGGTCCGTCGGTTGCCCCTGCGACGACGTCGTCGTCGCAGGGGTTTGTGTGGGGCGATGCCGGCGTCGGTGCCGCCAGCGTTGTCGTGCTGTTGGGTGCTGGCGTCGGCGCTGCGAGCGCCATGCGTCATCGGCGCGTGCAGCGGCCGGTCGCGGGCTGAAGCGGTGGCGAGGGAAGAGCGCCGGCCGGGATCGAGCGATCGGTCGCGTCCGGCGCTTGCGCCCGCGAATCCTTCGGAGGATCATGTTGGTGTGCGCGCACCGGGGCGTGTGGCCGAGGTTGAAGCGCCGGGGCTGCTCGAGCGCGATCAGCAGCTTGCGGCGCTGGTCGCCGGCCTGAGTGAAGTGGCGGGGAGTCGCGCCGGGGTGTTCGTGCTCGTGCACGGAGAGGCGGGGATCGGCAAGACGGCGCTGTTGCGCGGGTTCTGTGCCGAGGCCGGCGGGTCGGCGCGAGTGTTGTGGGCGACGTGCGATCCGCTCTTTACGCCGCGGCCGCTGGGGCCGCTGTTGGATATTGCCCGGGCGACCGGCGGCGAGCTGCGGGAGCAGGTCGAGCGGGGCGTCCAGCCCTACGAGGTCGCCCACGCCTTGATCGATGAGCTCGATCGGCGATCGCCGTCGGTGGTGGTGGTTGAGGATTTGCACTGGGCGGATGAGGCGACGTTGGATGTGCTGCGCCTGTGCGCGCGGCGGGTCGATGCGGTGCCGGCGCTGCTGATCGGCAGCTATCGCGACGACGGGCTGCCGGCGTCGCACCCGTTGCGGGTGATGCTCGGGGGGCTCTCCGGCGCCGTGGGCGGGCGTTACGAGCTCGCGCGGCTGTCTGAGGGTGCGGTGGCGGCGCTGGCGCAGGGTTCGACGGTCGACTTGGGCGAGTTGTACGAGCGGACGGGCGGGAACCCGTTCTACGTGACGGAGGTGCTGTCGGCCGGCGGCGGGCGGGTCCCGCCGACGGTCCGCGACGCGGTGCTGGCCCGCGCGGCGGCTCTGAGCGGAGCGGCGCGTGACGTGCTCGAGGCGGTCGCGGTCGTCCCCCAGCGGACGGAGGTGTGGCTGCTGGAGGCGCTTGTGCAGCGGGCGCTGGACGGTCTCGATGAGTGCTTGGAGTCCGGGATGTTGCGCGGCGAGGCCGACGGGGTCGTGTTCCGGCATGAGCTGGCGCGGTTGGCGATCGAGCAGTCGCTCACGCCGCACCGGGCCGTCGTGCTGCACCGCCGGGCGCTGGCGGCGCTCGCGGAGCCGGCGATCGGCTCTCCGGACGTCGCCCGGCTCGCGCATCACGCGGACGCCGCCGGTGACACGAACGCCGTGCTTCGGTACGCCCCGGCCGCGGCCGAGTACGCCGCGGCGGTCGGTGCACACCGCGAAGCTCTGCACCAGTACAGGCGGGCAATCCGATTCGCGGCGGGGCTCCCGGCGGAACAGCGGGCGGAGTTGCTTGAGCGATTCGCCGACGAGGGCTACATGACGGATATGCGCGAGGAGGCGCTCGCCGCGTTTGCGGAGGCGCTTGCGATCCACCGCGACGCGGGTGAGCTCCTCAGGGCAGGGAATGTCCTGCGGCTCCGCGCGCGGCTTGAGGGCTGTATGGGACGGACGGCCGAAGCCCAGACCGATGCGCGGGAGGCAGCCCGACTGCTCGAACAGTTCGCGCCGGGAATTGCGCTGGCGCGAGCGTATGCCGAGGTGGCCGAGCAGGCGATGCTCGCCGACGACGCCGAGCAGACATTCGCATGGGGCCAGAAAGCGATCGCGCTCGCGGAGCGGCTCGGCGACACCGAGGCGCTCGTGGGCGCGCTCAACAGCGTCGGCGTGATGCAGCTCACGCACCATGAGCCGGAAGGAGAGGTCAAGCTCGAGCGGAGCCTCGAGCTTGCCCGCAGCGCCGACCTCGGCATCGACGCCGGGAACGCGTATATCAACCTGTGCGCCTCGCTGTCGCGACTCGGCCGATATCTGGATATGGCGCGCTACGTGGACCCGGGAATCGAGTACTGCCAGGAGCGCGGGCTCGAAGCGTGGACCCAATGCCTGGTCGCGGCGAAGGCTGAGAACGAGCTTGCCCTCGGGCTGTGGGATCAGGCCGCCGAGACGGCAACCTCGATCATCGACGGGCCGCCGAATGAGGTGACCGCGCCGATCTACGAGGCCCTCCGGGTGCGGGCGCTGGTCCGAGCACGGCGCGGCGACCCCGACCACGGCACGCCGCTCGACCGCGCCCAGGCGATCAGCGAGTCGGTTGGCGAGCTGCAGTACCTCACGCCCACCGCGACCGCACGCGCCGAATGTGCTTGGCTCGAAGGCCGCCAGCAGGCCATCAAGCAAGCCACGGAGTCCGCGTTTGAGCTTGCGCTGCGCCAACGCGCTTCGAGCTTCATCGGCGAGCTTGGGCTCTGGCGCTGGCGGGCCGGGCTCCTCGAGGCACCGCCCGCCGATGCCGGGGAACCCTACTCCTACCAAATCGCCGGCGACTGGGAGCGCGCGGCGCGCTACTGGCGCGAAAACGGCTGCCGCTACGAAGCCGCGTTGGCCTTGGCAGACTCACCCGGCGGCAAGGCACTGCGCCAGGCGCTGGACGAGCTGCAAGCGCTCGGCGCCCGGCCCGCGGCCGCGATCGTGGCCCGCCGGCTCCGCGAGCTAGGCGAACGCGGGCTTCCCAGAGGTCCTCGTCCAAAGACCCGCGCGAACCCAGCCGGCCTCACTGCCCGCGAACTCGACGTCCTGCAGCTACTCGCCGAGGGGCTGCGCAACGCACACATCGCCGAACGCTTGGTGCTGTCCGAAAAGACCGTCGACCACCACGTCTCGGCGATCCTGCGCAAGCTCGACGTCCGCTCCCGCGGCGAAGCAACCGCCGAGGCCACACGCCTCGGGTTCCTCGGTCGATAGGACCCCGCGGCTGAGGTCGACGGCGGTCGCTCTAGACCACCAGCACGGCACAACTCGGCACGCCGACCAGCCCAGCCCCGGGCGCGGCGGGTGATGTCGAGCCATGTGTCGTGGCCCGGGCCGTTCGGATCGCGGCCGGCGGGAACCTCGAGACTCGTGCCGGGCGCGGCGTCGTAGATCGCAGCGAGCAGCTCGCCGTTGCTGGTCGCGTGGCCGGCAGCAACGTTGTAGGTGGCGTAGTTGAGCGTATCGGCGGTTTGCAGCAGCGCGATCGCGCGAGCGCAGTCCTTGACGTACCACATGTCGATCGAGTCCTCGGCGTAACGGTTCTGCTGGCGAGCCGGCAGCTTGAGCGGGGTGCCGCGGACGGCGGCGTGAACCAGTGCTGGCGCGAGACAGAACGGGGGGTGGTCGCGGCCCAGGCTGCGCAGCGACACGGAGTACCGCCCGAGTACATGGTTGCCGGCGTTGTCGCAGACTCCGTCGCGTGGCTGCGTGCCGGCGCCGTCGACCGTGCCCGCCTCGCGGCCCGCGGCCAGTCCGGACGCCTGCGAGTGGGGTTCGAGGCCACAGGCGCCGGCCGTGTCGGAACCCTTGCCCAGGCGCGCTTCGAGTAGTCCGAGCGCGTTCTCGATGGCGTCGATCAGGGGCCAGTCGAGTTCGAGCAGTTCCTGGCGGACTCGTCGCGCGAGGGCAACTTTGGCCACTCGTCAGCGGGCAGCCCGACGTTGCGCGAGGTCGCGATGAAGGTCATCGAGGGCGATCGCGTCGCCCTGGGCGAGCTCGCTTATGCCGGCCTCGATCG